>Ga0164243_10000679_pt1 | contig 60437 bp, 49 predicted proteins | sample OricompcompostOP_FD_108781 | JGI IMG/M metagenome (GOLD analysis project Ga0164243, IMG submission 108781) | Organic Plus compost microbial communities from Emeryville, California, USA - Original compost - Organic plus compost (OP) | ecosystem: Engineered > Solid waste > Mixed feedstock >... | reverse complement strand
CGGCGGTCAGTCGGCGTCGGCGGCTCCGGCGGCGGGCGCCTGGATGAACTGGAGGTAGTTGCCGTCCGGGTCCTCGACGGTGGAGAACCAGACGCCCGGCGCCATCTCCTCCGGCCGCCGGATCCAGCGCACGCCGAGGGAGTCGAGGTGTGCCTCCGCCGCGCGGACGTCGCGCACGGTGAGGCAGATCATCTGCCGCCCCGGCTCCCGGGTCGTGTCCGCGACGTCGTCCCGGCCGTCGAAGCCGATGACGCCGGTGCCCGCGCCCTCGCCGACGACGAGCATGTGCTCGTCCCAGCGGGCGCCCAGCGGTTCCAGAGCCGCGCGGTACCACTCCACGAGCCGGTCCGGGTCGGCGCCGCCGACCAGGACGCCGAGGGCGGTGAGGTTGGGCTGCTCAGTCATGGGTGCTCCCGTGCTTCCGTCGAATCGCGTGTGTGCGTTGCGGTGGCCGTTGCGGGCCGGTGCGGGGCCGCGGCCCGCTCATCCTGCCCGTACCGACCGGGCGGGCTGCGGGAATTCATCGGCGGTCGCGCGGCGGATCCGAACTGCGCCCGTACGCACGGATGTTGAGGCGGAAGTCGGGGGAGGCGGCGACAGGCGGCGGATACCGGCCGACGGGAAGGTTGAGGAATGGACCATTCCGGAGCAGGGTTGGCCAAGACCGTACGTCCACGAACCGATCGGTCCCGTGCCGCGGCAGCCGCCCGGGCGCCCCCGCCGGGCCGGCGCATCCGCGGCCGAGGAGGGAGCCCGCGATGACCGACGCCCCAGCCACTCCGGCCGCCCGTTCCGGGTCCGCGCCGCGCACGCTGCCGCCGTTCCGCGCCGACCACGTCGGCAGCCTGCTGCGGCCGCCCGAACTCAAGCGGGCGCGCGCCGAGTTCGCCGCCGGACGCATCGACCGGGCCGCGTTGAAGGCCGCCGAGGACGAGGCGGTGCGCTCGGTCGTACGGATGCAGCGCGAGGTCGGGCTGCGTGGCGCCACCGACGGCGAACTGCGCCGCGGCTCCTGGCACATGGACTTCATTTACGCGCTCGGCGGCATCAGCGAGGTCGAGGACGGTTCGCTGCGCGTCCGCTTCCACAACGCGGACGGTGACATCGAGTGGGCGCCGCCGTCCGCGCACGTCGACGGCCGGGTGCACCTGGAACGGACGATCTTCGCCGACGACTTCGCGTTTCTGCGGGACACCGTGCAGGACGGGGTGACCCCGAAGCTGACCATCCCCTCGCCGAGCATGGTCCACTACCGCGGCGGCCGTGCGGCCGTCGACCAGTCCGTCTACCCGGACCTGGACGGCTTCTGGACCGACCTGACCGACGCCTACGCCGCCCAGGTGCGCGGCGTACACGAGCTGGGCTGCCGCTACCTCCAGCTCGACGACACCAGCCTCGCCTATCTCAACGACCCCGAACAGCGCCGCCACATCGCCGAGTTGGGCGGCGACCCGGAGCACCAACACGAGACGTACATCGCCAACATCAACCGCGCGCTGTCCGGGCGCCCGGCCGGCCTGCGGGTGACGACGCACATGTGCCGCGGCAACTTCGCCTCGTCCTGGGTGGCTTCGGGCGGCTACGACTTCGTGGCGGAGGCGCTGTTCGGCGGCCTGGAGGTGGACGGCTTCTTCCTGGAGTTCGACGACGAGCGCTCCGGCGGGTTCGCGCCGCTGCGCTACGTGCCGAAGGACAAGCAGGTGGTGCTCGGCCTGGTCACCACGAAGCGGCCGGAGCTGGAGAGCAAGGACGCGCTCAAGCGCCGTATCGAGGAGGCTTCCCGGTACGTCGACGCCGACCAGCTGTGCCTGTCGCCGCAGTGCGGGTTCTCCTCGACGGAGGAGGGCAACGACCTCACCGAGGACGACCAGCGCAGGAAGCTGGAGCTGATCGTCGAGACGGCGGCGGAGGTGTGGGGCGAACCGGCGTAGGCGCGTCCGGAGGTCATCGCCGGCGGGTCACCGCCGACGGGTCATCGCCGACGGGGCGGCCGACTCGCCGCGGACACCGGCCGGTTGGCGTACGGGAATCCGGATGCACGCGCCGGTGCCGCTTCGCCAGACTGCCCCGCATGAGCGAGCAGAGCGGGCGGAGCCCGGACGGCCGGGGCTCGGACGGCCGGGGCTCGGACGACCCGGGCCTGAGCGACGGGGACTTCCTCGACGACGTGACCGCACGGCTCGCGGCGCTGCCCGGCGTACGCGCGGTCTCGCTCGGCGGCTCACGGGCACGGGGCGTCCACCGCCCGGACAGCGACTGGGACGTGGGCGTCTACTACCGCGGCGGCGGGTCCGAACGGGCGGGCGCGGACGGGGAGTTCGACCCGGCCCGGCTGCGCGAGACCGGCTGGGACGGCGAGGTCTCCGGGATCGGGGAGTGGGGCGGCGTCTTCAACGGGGGCGCGTGGCTGACGGCGCACGGCCGGCGCGTCGACGTCCACTACCGCGATCTCGACGTGGTGGAGCACGAGATCGCGGAGGCGGAGGCGGGCAGGTTCCACTGGGAGCCGCTGATGTTCCACCTCGCGGGCATCCCCAGCTATCTGCTCCTCGCCGAACTCGCCCTGAACCGGGTGCTGTACGGCGAACTGCCGCGCCCCGCCTACCCGCGCGCGCTGCGCGAGAGCGCCCCCGCGTTCTGGCTGCGCGGCGCCCGGCTCACGCTGCGGTACGCCGAGTCCAACCACGCACCGCGCGGCAGGCCCACCGAGGTCGCCGGTGCGCTGGCGTCGGCGGCCGTGCAGGCGGGGCACGCGGTACTGGCGGCGCGCGGCGAGTGGGTCACGAACGAGAAGGGGCTGCTCCAGCGGGCCGGGCTGGCCGCCCGCGCGGACGAGCTGATGGCCGAACTCCCGCCGGACCCGGCGAAGTTGACCTCCGCCGTCCGCTCCGCCACCGCCCTGATCGAGGAGGCGGCCCGCCCCGCAGAGGGCTTCTCGGGCCGACACCGGTGAGGGGGCCTGTCCTCACAAGACTCTTGGGCCGGTGCCACGGTGGTCCCGTTCGGCACAGGGCTTCTCGGTCAACTCCCTCTTGGAGCAACTCCGGTACGGGGGGGCACCTCCCGCCGAAGGCAGGGGGAGAGCCGCGGAGGCCCGGAGGCGAGCGAACAAACAACCAGGCCCTAGCCCCCACCCGATTCCGCGACGATCGAGTCGAGCGTCTGCGGTTCCCGCACGGTCGCGAAGTGCACGCCGCCGGGTCCGTCGTCTGCGTCGTCGTCCACGGTGTAGCCGTAGACCCCGGGCCGCGGCAGTGAGTTGTAGGTGAACGGGTTGGAGAAGTAGTAGGCGCCGGTGTCCAGTAGTGCGGCGTGGTCGCCGGGTTCGAGTGCGGGCAGGGCACGGCCTCGGGCTACGAGGTCGCCGGCGAAGCAGCAGGGTCCGGCGATGTCCTGGACGACGGGTTCGCTGGTTTTGGGGCGGCCCTTGGCGTCGTACGCGGCGACGCGCAGCGGCCAGGCGTCGGGCGCGAAGACGGTGCGTACGGCGAGTTGGGCGCCGGCGTGGGTGACGGCGATGGGGCGGCCGCCGGCCGATTTGGTGTATTCGACGCGGGCCAGCACCACTCCCGCCTTCGCCAGCAGCGAGCGTCCGAATTCGGTCACGAGCCCGTAGCGCCCGTCGAAGAGGCCGGGCACGGTGTGCGCCAACAGCTGTGCGTATTCGGCGAATTGGGGCGTGACGGCGTCGGAGTCGAAGTTGACGGGCAGTCCGCCGCCGAGGTCGAGGGTGTCGATCTGGCGGCGCCCTGCGGCGGTGTTGATCTCGTCGGCCAACTCCAGTGTGACGCGGGCGCCTTCGGCCATCAGCTGCGGCGGCATGCCTTGTGAGCCGACGTGTGTGTGCAGCCGGGTCAGCCAGGGGCGGTCGAGGTAGGCGCGTACGATCCGCTCCCGCGCGCCCGGGTCGCGCAGCGGCACTCCGAATTTGGAGGTGTCGGTGGCGGTGCTCATGGCGTCGATGCTGCCGCCGCCGAGCTGCGGGTTGATGCGCAGCCCGACGGGTCCTGCGGGGCCGACGGCCCCTGCCCCGGCCGGTCCGCCCGGTCCGCCCGGTCGCGCCGGCTCGTTCGCGGCGACGAGCGCGTCGATCCGGTCCAGTTCCTGCCAGTTGTCGGCGTTGACGGCGATGCCTGCGGCGAGTGCGTCGCGCAGTTCGCCGCGGGTTTTGGCGGGGGAGTCGAGGACGGTGTGTGCGGCGGGCACGCCTGCGGCTCGTACGAGGGCGAGTTCGCCGGGGCTGGCGGCTTCGCAGCCGATGCCTTCGGCGGCGAGCAGTCGTAGTACGGGCACGAGCGAGGCGGCTTTCACGGCGAACGTGTGCAGCACGGGCTGCCCGTGGGCGGTGACTGCGTCGAAGGCGGCGTGCAGTGCGGCGGCCCGGTCGCGTACGGCGCGGATGTCGAGCAGTGCGACGAGCCCTTCGGGGCCCGCGGCGCCTGCTCCGGCTGCTGCGGCTGCCTCTTCGGGTGCGCCGCCGCGGCCTCCGTAGCCGCTGTTCCCGCCGGTGAACTCTCGGTCCCCGCCGGGGAGTTCGCCGCCTGTGCCGAGGAGGCCCTGCTCGACGGCGGCGCGTACGGCGCGGTCGCGCCGGGCGGCGGCCGCCGTGCCCGCGGCGTCGTGGTCGCCCGTGCCGTTGCCCCTGTTCATTCCGTTCGCCGCGCTGCGGTGCGCCGGATTCCCGCCCTGTGTGCTGCCGTGTGCCATGGGGCAAGCCAAGCATGCCCGTTGGCGCGGCCCGCGCCCGCCCACCGGCGGCGGCCCCCTCCCGGCGCCCTGTTGACTAGTTCTATTCAGTTCGGAGAGCCTGTGAATAACCATCTGTTCGGGAGCAGCCAGGGAGGCAGCCGGATGTCGGCACCCACACAGTCCTCGGCACCTTCGGGCAGCGCGGGACCGCGGCCCGTACGGGCCCCGCGCGGCCGGGAGTTGAGCGCACGCGGCTGGCAGCAGGAGGCGGCCCTGCGGATGCTGCAGAACAACCTCGACCCCGAGGTGGCCGAGCACCCCGACCAGCTCGTCGTCTACGGCGGCTCCGGCAAGGCCGCACGCGACTGGTCCTCGTACGACGCCATGGTCCGTACGCTGCGCACCCTCGGCGACGACGAGACGATGCTGGTGCAGTCCGGCCGCCCCGTCGGCGTGCTGCGCACCCACGAGTGGGCGCCGCGGGTGCTGCTGGCGAACGCCAACCTCGTGGGGGACTGGGCCAGTTGGGAGGAGTTCCGGCGGCTGGACGCGCTCGGGCTGACCATGTACGGGCAGATGACCGCCGGCTCGTGGATCTACATCGGCACCCAGGGCATCCTCCAGGGCACGTACGAGACGTTCGCGGCCGTCGCCGCAAAGCGGTTCGGCGGCACGCTCGCCGGCACGATCACGCTGACCGCCGGACTCGGCGGCATGGGCGGCGCGCAGCCGCTCGCCGTCACCATGAACGACGGCGTGGCGCTGTGCGTCGAGTGCGACCCCACGCGCATCCAACGCCGCATCGACCACGGCTACTTGGACGTGCGGGCCGACTCCCCGGCGGAGGCGCTGCGGCTGGCGGTCGAGGCCAGCGACGCGCGCCGCCCGCTGTCGATCGGGCTGCTCGGGAACGCCTCCGAGGTGCTGCCGCGGCTGCTCGCCGACGGCGCCCCCATCGACGTCGTCACCGACCAGACCAGCGCCCACGACCCGCTGTCGTACCTGCCGTCCGGCGTCGCGATGGACGACATGGCCTCGTACGCGGCCGAGCGCCCCGAGGAGTTCACCGAGCGGGCGCGGCAGTCCATGGCCCGCCACGTGGAGGCCATGGTCGGCTTCATGGACGCCGGTGCGGAGGTCTTCGACTACGGCAACTCGATCCGCGGCGAGGCCCAACTCGCGGGCTACGGCCGGGCGTTCGACTTCCCCGGCTTCGTGCCCGCGTACATCAGGCCGCTGTTCTGCGAGGGCAAGGGGCCCTTCCGGTGGGCGGCGCTGTCCGGCGACCCGGCGGACATCGCGGCCACCGACCGGGCGCTGCTCGACCTCTTCCCGGAGAACGAGACGCTGGCCCGCTGGCTGACGATGGCCGGCGAGCGCGTGCACTTCCAGGGCCTGCCCGCCCGCATCTGCTGGCTCGGCTACGGCGAGCGGGACAGGGCCGGCGAGCGGTTCAACGACATGGTCGCGAGCGGCGAGCTGTCCGCCCCGATCGTGCTCGGCCGGGACCACCTCGACTGCGGCTCCGTCGCCTCCCCGTACCGCGAGACGGAGGCCATGCGCGACGGCTCCGACGCGATCGCCGACTGGCCGCTGCTGAACGCCATGGTCAACTGCGCCTCCGGCGCCTCCTGGGTGTCGATCCACCACGGCGGCGGCGTCGGCATGGGCCGCTCGATCCACGCGGGCCAGGTGACGGTCGCGGACGGCACTCCGCTCGCGGGCGAGAAGCTGCGCCGGGTGCTGACCAACGACCCCGGCACGGGCGTGATCCGGCACGTCGACGCCGGCTACGAGCGGGCCGAGGAGGTCGCGGCGGAGCGCGGCGTACGGGTGCCGATGCGGGAGGGCGAGTGACCGGCGTGACGAGCGAGGAGACCGCCCGCACCGGCGGCGCCCCGCCGTCGTTCCAGGAGATGTGGCGGGACCTCGCGCCGCTCGGCCGGGACGCCCGCACCGGCGGCTACCGGCGCTACGCGTGGACGGACGCCGACGCCGACTGCCGCGCCTGGTTCCGCGAGCAGGCCGCGCTGCGCGGGCTCGCGTACGAGGTGGACCGCAACGGCAACCAGTGGGCGTGGCTGGGCGATCCGGGCGGCCACGGCGCCGTCGTCACCGGCTCCCACCTGGACTCGGTGCCGGACGGCGGCGCGTTCGACGGCCCGCTCGGCGTCGTCTCCGGTTTCGCGGCGCTCGACGAGCTGCGGGAGCGCGGCGTGGCCGCCGGGCGCCCGCTCGCCGTCGTCAACTTCGGCGACGAGGAGGGTGCACGCTTCGGGCTGGCCTGCGTCGGCTCGCGGCTCAGCGCCGGCAAGCTCACCCCGGACGACGCCCGCGCCCTGACCGACGCGGACGGGCGCACGCTGCCGGAGGCGATGGAGCGCGCCGGCTACGACCCGTCCGCGATCGGCCCCGACCCCGAACGCCTCGCCCGCGTCGACGCGTTCGTGGAGCTGCACATCGAGCAGGGCCGCGCGCTGGCCGTTCCGGGCACGGCGACGAGCGGGCGGGTCGGCGTCGGCTCGGCGATCTGGCCGCACGGGCGCTGGCGGTTCGACTTCGCCGGCGAGGCCGACCACGCGGGCACCACCCGGCTCGACGACCGGCGCGACCCGATGCTCACCTACGCCGCGACGGTGCTCGCCGCCCGCAAGAAGGCGCGGCTCGCGGGCGCGCTCGCCACGTTCGGCAAGGTCGACGCCGAGCCGAACGCCGTCAACGCCGTCCCCGCCCTCGTCCGCGGCTGGCTCGACTCCCGCGCCCCCGACCACGCCACGCTCGCCACGCTCGTCGCCGAGATCGAGCGGTCGGCGGCGCAGCGCGGCGAGCGCGACGGCGTACGCGTCACCGTGACCCGCGAATCGGCCACGCCGCTCGTGGAGTTCGACCACGGGCTGCGCGACTGGATCGCCGAACGGCTCGGCGGCGCACCGGTGTTGCCGACCGGCGCCGGGCACGACGCGGGCATCCTCTCCGGGCAGCTGCGCACCGCGATGCTGTACGTCCGCAACCCGACGGGCGTCTCGCACGCGCCCGCCGAGTCCGCCGCGGAGGACGACTGCGCGGCCGGCGTCCGCGCGCTGTCCGATGTCCTGGAAGGGCTGGTGTGCCGGTGACCGCCGAAGCGCCGGCGCCGGGGCCCGCGTACTGGTGCGAACACGCCCACGTCGACGGGCGGGTGCGGCACGGCGTCCTCGTGGAGACGTCCGCCGACGGCCGAATCGCCGCCGTACGCACGGGAGTCGGCGCCCCGCCGCCCGTCGCCGAACCGCTGCGCGGGCTCACCCTGCCCGGCCTCGCGAACGCGCACTCGCACGCCTTCCACCGCGCGCTGCGCGGCACCGCCCAGCTCGGCTCGGGCACCTTCTGGACGTGGCGCGAGACGATGTACCGCGCCGCCGAACGCCTCACCCCCGACGCGTACTTCGCGCTCGCCCGCGCCGTCTACGCCGAGATGGCGCTCGCCGGCATCACCTGCGTCGGCGAGTTCCACTACGTGCACCACGCGCCCGGCGGCGAGCGCTACGCCGACCCGAACGCCATGGGCGACGCGCTCGTGGCCGCCGCCGCGGACGCCGGCATCCGCATCACGCTGCTCGACACCGCCTACCTGTCCGGCGGGTTCGCGCCCTCGGGAGAGCACGCGCCGCCGGACGCCCGGCAGGCACGCTTCAGCGACGGCACGGGCGAGGCGTGGGCGGAGCGCGCCGCCGCGCTGCACGACGGGCTCGCCGGAGCGCCGCACGCGCGCGCCGGCGCGGCCGTCCACTCCGTACGCGCCGTCCCCGCACGGGAGTTGGGCACCGTCGCGGCCTGGGCCGGGCAGCGGTCCGCGCCGCTGCACGTCCACCTGTCCGAACAGCCCGCGGAGAACGAGGCGTGCGCACGGGCGTACGGCGTGACGCCCGCCCGACTCCTCGCCGACCACGGCGTGTTGGGGCCGCGCACCACCGCCGTGCACGCGACGCACCTCACCGACGCCGACATCCGGCTGCTCGGCGGCTCCGGCACCGGCGTGTGCATGTGCCCCACCACCGAACGGGACCTCGCCGACGGCATCGGGCCCGCGCCCGCACTCGCCGCCGCCGGCAGCCCGCTGTGCCTGGGCAGCGACAGCCACGCGGTCCTCGACCTGTGGGAGGAGGCGCGCGCGATGGAGCTGAACGAGCGGCTGCGCAGCCGCACTCGCGGCCACTGGACGGCGCAGCAGCTGCTGTGCGCGGCGACCGAGCACGGGCACGCGGCGCTGGGCTGGCCGGAGGCGGGCAGCCTGGAGCCGGGCCGGCTCGCCGACTTCACGACCGTCGCGCTGGACTCGGTGCGTACGGCCGGGCCCGCGGCCGAACTCGGCGCCGAGACGGCCGTGTTCGCGGCGACGGCGGCGGACGTACGGCACACCGTGGTCGGCGGCCGGCACGTGGTACGCGACGGAGCGCACCGCACCGTCCCCGACGCGGCCCGCGAACTCGCCGCCGCCGTCGCGGAGTTGACCGGCGCCCGGAACCCCGACCCCGACCGGGACCGGGACGGAGACCGAGCACCGACCGAGCAGGAGGACACCCGCAGATGACCGACCCCGAGGCCGAGCCCGCCCCCGACTCCGATTCCGGCTACCCGGCCGGCGGCTCCGGCGCCGCCACCCTCGTCCACAACATCGGCAGCCTGGTCACCAACGACCCGACCGCGGGTGAGGGCCCGCTCGGTGTGATCGAGGACGCCGCCGTGCTCCTCGTCGGCGACCGCGTCGCCTGGACCGGCCCCGCGGCCGCCGCGCCGCACGCCGACACCGCGTACGACGCCGGCGGCCGCGCCGCCCTGCCCGGCTTCGTCGACTCCCACTCGCACCTCGTCTTCGGCGGCGACCGCACGGCCGAATTCGCCGCGCGGATGTCCGGGCGCCCGTACTCCGCGGGCGGCATCCGCACCACCGTCCAGGCCACCCGCGAGGCGAGCGACGAGCAGCTGTCCGCGACCCTCGCCCGCTACCTCGCCGAAGCGCTGCGCCAGGGCACCACCACGATGGAGACCAAGTCGGGCTACGGGCTGACCCCGGAGCACGAGGCCCGCGCGCTGCGCATCGCCGCACGGCACACCGACGAGGTCACCTTTCTCGGAGCACACGTCGTCGCCCCCGAGTACGCGGGATCCGGAGCCGACGACGCGGACACCGACGGCTACGTCGCCCTCGTCACCGGCGCGATGCTCGACTCCTGCGCGCCGCATGCGCGTTGGGTGGACGTGTTCTGCGAGCGCGGCGCCTTCGACGGCGAGCAGGCGCGCGCCGTGCTCACCGCGGGCCGTGACCGCGGACTGCTGCCGCGCGTCCACGCCAACCAGCTCGGCCACGGCCCCGGCGTCCAGCTCGCCGTCGAACTCGAAGCCGCCTCCGCCGACCACTGCACCCACCTCGACGACGCCGACGTGGACGCCCTCGCCCAGGCCCGCGACACGACGGTCGCGACGCTGCTGCCGGGCTGCGAGTTCTCCACCCGCGCCGTCTATCCGGACGCGCGGCGGCTGCTCGACGCGGGCGCCACCGTCGCACTGTCCACGGACTGCAACCCGGGCTCGTCCTTCACCTCGTCCATGCCGTTCTGCATCGCCGTCGCCGTACGCGAGATGGGCATGACGCCGGACGAGGCGGTGTGGGCGGCGACCGCGGGCGGCGCCCGCGCGCTGCGCCGCACCGACGTCGGCCGCCTCACCCCCGGAAGCCGCGCCGACCTGGTCCTCCTGGACGCCCCCTCGCACGTCCACCTCGCCTACCGCCCGGGCGTCCCCCTGGTCACGCAGGTCTGGCGGCGCGGGGTGCGGGTGGCCGGCTGACCCCGACGGGCCCGCGCCGGGCGGCAGTTGGCGGGAGTCCCGAAACGCGCAGTGGGCCGCTCCGGTGCTTGCGTACCGGAACGGCCCACTCACGCACGTGCGTTCACGTGGACTCACGCGACCCGCGAGGTCACTCCTCGACCATCAGGCCCTTGCGGAGTCTGCCCAGGGTGCGCGAGAGCAGCCGGGAGACGTGCATCTGGGAGATGCCCAGCTCCTCGCCGATCTCGCTCTGGGTCATGTTGGCGACGAACCGCAGGGACAGGATCGTACGGTCGCGCGGGGCGAGTTCGGCGATCAGCGGCTTGAGGGACTCGATGTACTCGATGCCTTCGAGGCCGTGGTCCTCGTAGCCGATGCGGTCCGCCAACGCGCCCTCGTGGTCGTCCTCTTCGGGCTGCGCGTCGAGCGAGCTGGCGGTGTAGGCGTTGCTGGCCGCCATGCCCTCGACGACCTCGTCGGCGGAGATGTCCAGCCGCTCGGCCAGCTCCTCCACGGTCGGCGCGCGGTCCAGGCGCTGGGCCAACTCGTCGCCCGCTTTGGCGAGATCGAGGCGCAGCTCCTGCAACCGCCGTGGTACGCGCACGGACCAGGAGGTGTCGCGGAAGAAGCGCTTGATCTCACCGACGATGGTCGGCATCGCGAACGTGGGGAACTCCACGCCGCGGCCCGGTTCGAAGCGGTCGATCGCCTTGATCAGGCCGATGGTGCCGACCTGGACGATGTCCTCCATGGGCTCGCTGCGCGAGCGGAAGCGGGAGGCGGCGAACTTGACCAGGGCGAGGTTCAGTTCGACGAGGGTGTTGCGTACGTACGCGAACTCGTGGGTGCCTTCCTCCAGCGTCTCCAGACGCTCGAAGAGGGACTTGGAGAGGGCCCGCGCATCCACGGGGCCGACCTCGTCGAAGGGGGGGATCTCGGGGAGCTGGAGTTGGTCGAAGAGGTCTTCGACCACGTCCGGGCTCGTGGGGTCCGGCACCTGGTCGGTGGGCGACTGCTCCGGAACGTCCGGGTCGGTGTACTCCGGTATCCCGTGGTCGAGCCGGGGTGACATGGTGTCCTCCATCATGTTCTCGGCATATGGCTGCCGAAGCCGTGACGTGCACTGCGGTGTGCGGCGCCTCCAAGGCCGACGTGCCTACGGTTGTACCTTCTAGTACCTACCTGCTCGGGTACTCGCATGGCAAGCGCTGAATGTCCGAATTTGCCCCAATGTGTGGGTTGTTCGGCTACCGGGGATCCTGGCGAAGGCGTAGGGTTGGCCACCGTCTGACGGGTAGCCGTTAGGGTCTTGTCGGTGGGCCGTGCCCCCCGGCCGAGCTTCTTCCGGGCCTCACGGGGGCAGGCAGCTTCGGCGATTCAGAGGGATCAGAAGGGGTGTGCATGGACCGCGGGATGGCCGGCAGCGCGAGCCGGGGCCGACTGACGGTCGAGGTTCGGCACCGGGGAGCCAGTGCCGTCGTGACGCCCGAAGGTGAACTGGACCACGACACCGCCGAGTTGCTGCGCGAGCCGCTGGAGCAGAGCGTCGAGGACGGCTACAGCCGCGTGGTCGTGGACTGTTCGCGGCTCGACTTCTGCGACTCGACGGGTCTGAACGTCCTGCTCGGCGTCCGGCTCAAGGCCGAAGCCGCGGGCGGGGGCGTGCACTTGGCGGGAATGCTGCCGGTCGTCGCCCGGGTCTTCGAGATCACCGGTGCGGGCGCCGTGTTCACGGTGCATGATGACCTCGATGCGGCGCTGGCCGACACGGCCGAGGCGTGACACCTGACACCCCGGGTTACACGCATCACACAGGTCCGGCCGAATCCGTGGGTGTTCTCACGGTCCGGTAGGGCAGGAGATCCTCTGAACCAGTCAGGCAGTCGTCATGCTGCTCGCGCACTCCGGCACGCGGCGACGAGACGCGCACTATCGGTGATCGGTGAGGTGAACCACTGATGAGCACCACCCGGCCGTCCCCGGCGGGCGACTGCGGCCCGGAGCCCGAGGGCGCCGCCGCTTCGGCCGCGCCGGAGGCGGGTGCCGCCGCGGCCGGTGCCGCCGTGGAGCCGGGCCCCGCCGCCTGCACCGAAGCCGGACAGGACGTGGACGGCGCGGACGGCACGAACGGCGCGGCCGGCACCGGACCGTCCGCGCCCGCCGAACTCTCCGCGGACGCGCGCGCGATGCGGCAGGTGCGCAGGCTGCGTCTGGTCGGCGCGAGCGGCGCGGTGCCACGCGCCCGCGACTTCGTACGCCAGGCGCTGCACGACTGGGGCTGGCTGCCCGCCGCGACCGGGGACCAGCGGGCCGCCGCCGAGGATGTCCTGCTCGTGGCCTCGGAGTTGGTGACGAACGCGTGCCTGCACGCGGACGGTCCGGACGAGCTGCGCGTCGGCAGCGGCCCCAAGGTGGTGCGGCTGGAGATCGTCGATCTGGGCAGCGGCTCGCCCGCTCCGCGCACTCCGCACCGCGCCGGCCGGCCCGGCGGCCACGGCATGTTCATCGTCCAACGCCTGTGCCTGGACTGGGGAGTTGTGCGCAACCCCGGAGGCCGCGGCAAGACCGTCTGGGCGGAGCTGGCCGCTCCGGGCTGAAGCGGTGAGCGGTGCGTACGGCGTGGTGCTCACCGTGCGCGGCTGATACGGCGTGGTGCTCACCTTTGCGCGACTGACCGGCGCTGCGGCCGCCGCGCACCGTACCCGTACCTGCGCTGTACGCCGGCGGGCCGGCAACCGCCCTGCTCAGCCGTCCAGTTGGCCGATCGTCGCGACCGACGGAGCGTGCCATTCGCGCAGCGCGCGGCTCGTGCCCTCCGCGTCCCGCAGCACCCGCAGCGCGTTGCCCCACGTCAGCTTGGCCACGTCGGCGTCCGACCAGCCGCGGGCCAGCAGTTCGGCCACGAGCCGGGGATAGCCGGAGACGTCGTCCAGCCCGCTGGTGACGAACGCGGTGCCGTCGAAGTCGCCGCCGAGGCCGACGTGGTCGACGCCCGCGACGGACCGCATGTGGTCGAGGTGGTCGGCGACCGTCGAGACGCCGGCCTCGGGCCGCGGATGCGCCGCCTCGAACTCGCGCTGCACCCGCATGCCGTCCTCGGTCATGTCCAGCGGATCGAGGCCGTGCGCCCGCATGTTGGCGTCGGCCTCGCGGGTCCACTCCGCCGCCTCCGGCAGCACGAACTTCGGCACGAACGTGGCCATCGCCACTCCGCCGTTGTCGGCCAGTGCCGCCAGCACGTCGTCCGGGATGTTGCGCGGGTGGTCGCACACGGCGCGGGCCGAGGAGTGCGAGAAGATCACCGGCGCCTCGCTCACCCGCAGCGCGTCCCGCATCGTCGTCGCGGCCACGTGCGAGAGGTCGACGAGCATGCCCAGCCGGTTCATCTCGCGTACGACCTCTTCGCCGAACCGCGTGAGCCCGCCGTGCCGCGGCTCGTCCGTCGCCGAATCCGCCCAGTCGATCGTGGAGTTGTGGGTCAGCGTCATGTAGCGCACGCCCAGCTCGTACAGACCGCGCAGCGTGCCCAGCGAGTTGGCGATCGAGTGGCCGCCCTCGGCGCCCATCAGGGAGGCGATGCGGCCCTCGGCGTGCGCCTCCGCCACCTCGATGTGCGTACGGGCCTGCCGCAGGTCCTCGGGGTAGCGGGCGATCAACCGCCGTACCGCGTCGATCTGTTCGAGGCAGGCGCTGACCGCGGCGTCCCCGGTGAGCGACGGGCTGACGTACACCGACCAGAACTGGCCGCCGACTCCGCCGGCGCGCAGCCGCGGAATGTCGGTGTGCAGGTGGGCGGACTGGTCGCCGCTCACGTCCCGCCGGTCCAGGTCGTAGGCCACCTGCTCGCGCAGCGCCCACGGCAGGTCGTTGTGCCCGTCCAACACCGGGTTCTCGGCGAGGAGTTCGCGGGCGCGCGCGAGCAGCGCGGAGTTGCCGCCGGAGCCGGGGGCGGGGGCGGGCCTGGAGTCAGAGCCGGGTCTGGGGCCGGAGCCGGTGCCGGTTGCCGTCATCGCCGGGTCACTTCCCGCCGAAGCCGAACGCCGAACCGCCGGAGACCCGGCTGCGCAGCCGCCGGCCCTTCTCCGCCGCCTGCTCGTTCAACTCCCGCTGGAATCCGGCCATCCGCTCGCGCAGCTCGCCGGCCTGCGCCGCGAGGATCCGTACGGCCAGCAGGCCCGCGTTCCGCGCGCCGCCCACCGACACCGTGGCCACCGGCACTCCGGCCGGCATCTGCACGATCGACAGCAGCGAGTCCATGCCGTCCAGGTGCTTCAGCGGAACCGGCACCCCGATCACCGGCAGCGGAGTCACGGAGGCGAGCATGCCGGGCAGATGGGCCGCGCCGCCCGCGCCCGCGATCAGTACGCTCAGTCCGCGCCCGGCGGCCTCCTCGCCGTAGCCGATCATCTCGTGCGGCATCCGGTGCGCGGAGACGACGTCCGCCTCGTACGCCACCTCGAACTCGTCCAGGGCCTCGGCCGCGGCCTCCATCACCGGCCAGTCGGAGTCGGAGCCCATGACGATGCCGACCCGCGGCGGTGGCTTGCTGCTCATTCGGTGATCGTCCCTCGGAGGTAGCCGGCGGCGTGCGCGGCGCGTTCCCGCACCTCGGGCAGGTCGTCGCCGTAGGTGGTGACGTGCCCGACCTTGCGCCCGGGCTTCACGTCCTTGCCGTACATGTGGATCTTCAACTGCGGGTCGCGGGCCATGCAGTGCAGATAGCCGGCGTACATGTCGGGGTAGTCGCCGCCGAGCACGTTCGCCATCACGGTCCACGGCTCGCGGGTGCGCGGATCGCCCAGCGGGAGGTCCAGCACGGCCCGCAGGTGGTTGGCGAACTGGGAGGTGACGGCGCCGTCCTGGGTCCAGTGCCCGGAGTTGTGCGGGCGCATCGCCAGCTCGTTGACGAGCACGCGGCCGTCCCGGGTCTCGAACAGCTCGACCGCGAGATGGCCCACGACGTCCAGCTCGTGCGCGATCGTCAGCGCCAACTCCTGTGCGTGCGCGGACAGTTCGGGGCCGAGGCCGGGCGCGGGGGCGATCACCGTGTCGCAGACCCCGTCGACCTGTACGGACTCCACCACCGGATAGGCGACGGCCTGGCCGTGCGGGGAGCGCACCACGTTGGCCGCCAACTCCCGCGCGAAGTCCACCTTTTCCTCGGCCAGCACCGGCACCCCGGCCTTGAACGGCTCGGCGGCCACGGCCCACCCGGCCGAGCGGTCCGTACCGGCGCCCCCGTCCGCGCTGTCCGCACCGTCAGCGCAGTCCGTGCCGTCTACGACCCAGACGCCCTTGCCGTCGTAGCCGCCGCGCACCGTCTTCAACACGACCGCGCCGCCGCCCGCTTCGCGGGCGAACGCGGCCACGTCCGCCGGCCCGGACACCAGCCGGTGCCGCGGGCACGGCACCCCGAGCCGGTCCAGCCGCTCCCGCATCACGCCCTTGTCCTGCGCGTGCCGCAGCGCCTCCGCGCCCGGGCGCACGGCCACGCCCTCCGCCTCCAGCGCGCGCAGGTGCTCCTGCGGCACGTGCTCGTGGTCGAAGGTGACCACGTCGCAGCCCTGGGCGAAGGCGCGCAGCGTGTCCAGGTCGCGGTGGTCGCCCACCACGACGTCCCGCACCGCCTGCGCCGCCGAGTCCTGCGCGGAGTCCGCGAGCAGCCTGAAACCGATGCCGAGCGGGATGCCCGCCTCGTGCGTCATACGCGCGAGCTGGCCCCCGCCGACCATGCCGACTACCGGAAATGTCACGCGCTCAAGGGTATCCGTACGCCCGAACCGCACGGCCCGGCCGTCCGGTTACCGCCCGCTCCGGGACGTCCCCGCCCGTGTGCTCTCGGCGCCCTCCCCGCGGAGCCGCCCGCCCGTTATGCTCATGCGGAATCCGGCCATCCCGATGGCCAGGCTCCAAGTGCGAACGCAGCGGCCCGAGTTGAGCACAGGGGAGGAACGAATGGGCGGGGGCGGAGGCGGCGATCTCGGTCTCGACGGCAAGGGCACGCTGAGCCAGGGCAAACGGCTGGAGAACGCCGCAGCCGACCTGGACGCGGCGCGCAAGCTGCTCGGCAAGGACGGTTCGGGCGGCCCCGCCGACCTGCTCGCCGGCCTCTTCGGCGACTCCCGCTTCGGCGAGTACGGAGCGGACACGGCCTTCCCGGCGTTCGCCGCCGCCTGGCACGAGGAGGTCGCCGTGCTCGCCGCGGCCGTACGCGAACTGCACCGGAAGATCGGGAACGGGGTCGCCACCACCGGCGGCACCGACGAGTCCACCGGGGCGGGATTCCACTCCATGGGCTCCGCGGCCGCCGCCGTGCTCGGCCCCGGCGGCGGCGCACCCAGCGGGGAGGGCCACGGATGACCTCCCTCGGCCGCGACCGCAAGAAGCAGCTGGACGACCTCCTCGACGACGTCGACCAGCCGGGCGGACTCGGCGGCCTGCTCGGCAGGATGAAGCTGGCCTCCGCGATCGACGAGGGCCTGCGCTTCCCCGAGCCCGAAGGCGACCCGGAGCACATCGAGGGCAAGGCCAACGACTACGCGAAGGCCGCACGGGGCGTCGAGACCGCGCACGGCGACATACGTGCCGTCGGCACCGCCGGCCTCCCCTCGACCTGGGTGGGCCAGGCCGGCAGCAAGGCGTCCGAGGTCACCAACGCCGCCGCGTACAGCGCGGACGAGATGACGCGGAAGCTCCAGTCGGCCGGCGAGGAGCTGCGCCGGCTCGCCGCCGGCATACGCGAGGCCAAGTCCGCCCACAGCACCGGGATGCAGGCGCTGCACACCGCCGCCAACCAGCTCGGCGAACCGGCCGCGCTCGCCTCCGAGGACGACGCCGAGAAGGCCCGCAGCACGGCGCGCTCCGGGCTCCAGCAGCTGCGGGCCGCGGTGTGCCGGGCCGAGGACGCCGGGGACACCGCGGCCCGCGCGCTGCGGAAGCTGGCCTCGGAGGCCCGCGCCGGCAAGCTGGACACCGGCCGCCTCTCGGCGGCCGACCGGGTCGTCATGGCGGACGCTTCCGCGGCCGGCGGCCCGCGGGACGAGAACGAGATCCTCACCGCCGCCGATCTGCAGCGCTCCGGCACGTACCTGGACCGGATGAGCGCGGACGACCGCCGGGAGGTCGACACGATGCTCGACGGCGCCAAGTCGCCCCAGGAGCGCGCGTACGTGATGAAGGCGATCGCCACCGGACACGACGTCGCCGAAGTGCGCGGCTTCCACGACCGGATCCACCGCTACGGCGACGACCCGATGTGGCTCCAGCAGCATCTGACCCCGATGGTCAACCGCGCCGGTGACAGCAGACGCAGCGGCGACCAGAGCCACGTCGTCCGGTTCGGGCCGAAGGCGTGGGACCAGAAGGGCAACACCTGCGTCGCCATGTCGACCGTCGCCGCACACGCCCAGACCGACCCCACCTACGCGCTCAAGCTCACCACCGGCGGCCGCCCCGGCGACCCGGCGCACGACAACCCCGAGGCGTTCGAGCACCGGCTCCGCGCCGAGGAGCACCGGGTGTACGACGTACGCGAGGACACCGGCGAGGACGAGGGCATGACGGACGACGAGAGCGAGGTCGTCGCGGACAGCGAGATCGGTTCGCACACGGGGGGCGACTACGACAACGTCGATCTGAAAGACTCCGGCGACCGCGAGGACGCGCTGCCGGACATCCGCCGCTCCGTCGACGAGGGCAAGCCGGTCCCGGTCAGCGTCCGCGGCGACGACTCGGGGCACCAGATGATGATCATCGGCGAGGAGGGCGGGAAGCTGCAGCTCTACAACCCGTGGGGCTTCACCACGTGGGTCGACGAGGGCGACTTCGTACGCGGCGACATCGCGGACGCCGCCGACTCCCGCGTCCGCGAGCCCACCTCCGTGCGCATGCCCGGCTAGCCGATGGACGACGGCGGGACGGGTGCCGGCGAGGGCACCGGAAGGCGGCCGCGCGGCAGGCGGCTGGGTGCGGCCGTCGCCGCAGCGGTGACGGTCACGGCGCTGGCGGCCGGCGGCGCGGCGCTGGTCGGCTGCTTCACGCGGAAGAACGGCGGCGACCGCGGCACCGACGCGGTGCGTACGTACGACAGGCACCACACCCGCATCACGGTTCGGCCCGGCGAGCGCTTCGCGCTGAAGCTGCCGGAGAACGCGAGCACCGGCTACGCGTGGACCCTCGGCAAGCCGGAACCCGACGCTCGGGTCGTCGAGCGGACGGGCAAGCGCCGCAAGGCGAAGGACCGCGAACGCCTCGGCGCGGGCGCCACCCTCTACCTCGACTACCGCGCCGTGCGCCGGGGCGAGTCCCGGATACGGCTGCGCTACTGCTTTCTGTGCGCCACCCCGCACGGCGACCCGCACCGGCCGGAACACAAGCCGGTCGAGCTGACCTACCACGTGTCCGTACGGAAGTGAGAGCAGTGCCGGAACCTCCGGACGACGACCGCGGCCAGGAGCAGCGCCGGCGGCGCACCACCGACGCCGAACTGCGCACCCTCGACATCCCGCTGCTGCTGCGCTACGGGCTGACGCTCGGCGGCGCGCACCGCACCGTCCTGTTCGGCGACGGGGCGGTGGCCGCGGCGCTCGCCGCCGAGGACCTGGGCGTGCTGCCGCGCGGCATGGCCTTCCTGGGCCGCGTCGTACGCAGCGGCGGTCTGGCCCGCGCGGTGGCGCTGCCCGAACCGCTGCCCGGCGAGGAGGCCGCGCAGGTCGCGCACGAGTGGCTGGTCGCCGCGCACTCCGTGGTCGAGGACGGCGACGTGGACGGCGCGGAGACCGTGGCCCGCTGGCTGGAGGCGGCGGCCGCGATCATGGAGCTGCGCCGCGCGACGCACACCGCCGGAAACCGCGCCGACTGACCGCGGCGTCCGCAGCCGGACGGCGGCAACAGCCCGCCGGCACGGGGCCGTTCGGGTCCCCCGGTGAACACATCGGGCGCACGATCTGCGGGACACAGACGGGCTGGTTAGCATGACCCGCGGGGGACACCAGCGACCGAGACGGGCAAGCGACCTATGGATCAACGGCGCTCAGTGCCGCGCGTATCGACGACGGGGCCGGCGGTACGGACGGGGCCGTGGGGGAGGCTCCGGCGGCTCGGCCACGAGGTCGCCAAGTTCGGCGCCGTGGGCGCGATCGGCTTTCTCGTCAACGTCGCGGTCTTCAACCTGTGCATCCACACTCTGCAGTTGGCGCCCATCCGCTCCGGCGTCATCTCCCAGGTGGTCGCCATCGGCACCAACTACCTGGGCAACCGCTACTGGACGTACCGCGACACCGACAAGAACCGGGTGCGGCGCGAGACGACGCTGTTCTTCTTCTTCAGCGGCATCGCCCTCGTCATCGAGAACGCGGTGCTGGCCGTCTCGCACTACGGCCTGGACTACACCTCGCCGCTCGCCGACAACGTCGCGAAGAACGTCGTCGGGCTGGGCATCGGCACGCTGTTCCGGTTCTGGGCCTACCGCACCTGGGTGTTCCGCACCCCGCAGCCCGGCTCAGCCCGTGCGGGACGGATCTTCGGACGGGGCTTCGCGCGCGAGAAACAGCGCGAAGACCGGCGGGTGCTGCTGAAGTAGCTCCAGCCGCCCGCCGTCCGCCTCGGCCAGATCGCGGGCGACGGCCAGGCCCAGTCCCGTCGAGTTGTGGCCGCTGACGGTGCGTTCGAAGACCCGCGAGCCCAACTCGGGGCTGACGCCCGGCCCTTGGTCGGTCACCTCGATCACCACCTGGTTGCCGACGACCCGGGTGCGCAGCGAGACCGTGCCGGCGCCGTGCATCAGCGAGTTCTCGATCAGCGTGGCCAGCACCTGGGCGACGGCGCCGGGCGTACCGACCGCGCGCAGCCCCGACTTGCCCGACCGCACGATCGCCCGGAACTCGTTCCTGCAGGCCGGCTTCCACTCCTCCACCTGCTGTTTGACGACCTCGTCCAGGTCGAAGGTGACGGCCGAACCGGTGCGCGGATCACGGGAGTTGGTGAGCAGCCGCTGCACCACGTCGGTCAGCCGCTCGGCCTGCGCCAGCGCGATCGTCGCCTCCTCCTTGACGATCGCCCGCGCCTCCGGGTCGTCGGCGTCGGCGGTGGCGATGATCTCCTCCAGCCGCATGGACAGCGCGGTCAGCGGCGTACGCAGCTGGTGCGAGGCGTCCGCCGCCAGCCGCCGCTCCGCGGTGAGCATCCGCCCGATCCGGTCGGCGCTGCCGTCCAACACGTCGGCGACCCGGTCCAGTTCGGGCACGCCGTACCGCCGGTGGCGCGGGCGCGGATCACCGGAGCCGAGCCGCTCCGCGGTCTCCGCGAGGTCGGTGAGCGGGGCGGCGACCCGGTGCGCCTGCCGTACGGCGAGGATCGCGGCGGCGGCGACGGCGAGCAGCGCGACGGCGAGGATCACCAGCAGCGTGCGGCTCAACTCGTCCCGCACCGTGCTGTGCGACTGCTGCACCGTGACCTGCTCGCCGTGCGTGCCGTGCTGCGTCGCCTCGACGACCTTGCCCGCGGGCCGCCGGCCCAGCACCATGGGCGCGCGCCGCGGGAGGTCGATGCGGACGTAGCGGTCGTCGGGGATCGCGTGCCGCATCGTGTGCGGAGTGACCTTCTCGCCCGCGGCCAGCCGGCTCTCCACGACCGACACGAGTTGCACGGCCTGTCCGCGTACGCTCTCCCGTGCGCTGTCCTCGATCGTCCGGGACTCGACGATGATCAGGGAGCCGCCGAAGACCGCGATGACGACGAGGACGACGGCGAGCGTGGACTGTATGAGCCGGCGCCGCACGGGCTCCTCTCTAGCTCTTCTCGAAACGGAAGCCGACGCCCCGCACGGTCGCGATGTACCGGGGGTTGGCGGCGTCGTCGCCGAGCTTCTTGCGCAGCCACGAGATGTGCATGTCCAGCGTCTTGGTGGACGACCACCACGTGGTGTCCCAGACCTCGCGCATCAGCTGGTCCCGGGTGACGACCCGGCCCGCGTCCCGCACCAGCACCCGCAGCAGGTCGAACTCCTTCGCCGTCAGCTGGAGTTCCTCCTCGCCCATCCACGCGCGGTGCGACTCGACGTCGATCCGCACGCCGTGCGTGGCCGGCGGCTGGCTGGGCTCCGCGGAGGTGCCGCGGCGCAGCAACGCCCGTACGCGCGCGAGGAGTTCGGCGAGCCGGAAGGGCTTCGTGACGTAGTCGTCGGCGCCCGCGTCCAGACCCACGACCGTGTCCACCTCGTCGGCGCGCGCGGTGAGCACCAGCACCGGGAAGGTGTGCCCTTCGGTGCGGAGTCTGCGGCAGACCTCCAGCCCGTCCATGGCGGGCAGCCCGAGGTCCAGCACGACCAGGTCGATGCCGTCCCGTAGACCGGCGTCCAGCGCGGCCGGGCCGTCCTCGCGCACCTCGACCTCGTATCCCTCGCGGCGCAGAGCGCGGGCCAGCGGCTCCGAGATCGACGCGTCATCCTCGGCCAGCAGTACACGGGTCATGGCCCGATGGTAGTCCGCGTGCCTGTGCGCAAGAGCGGTCCCCGGCCACCCCGGCCGCTCCGTGACGGCCGGTTACCCCAACTCACCACGGTGTGACCCGTCGTGAGGTTTCCGTTCCATGCTGTGATCTTTGTCGCACCTCTTCCCAGACGGGTGGTCCGGTGCCGTAGGGTGACTCCACTTTCTGTCGTGACTAACAGGGCCCCATGTCCGCAGCGACACCGTGGGCCCTTTGTCGTGTGTGCCGGGGGGCCGCTCTCTCGGTACTCAAATCCCCCACCCCGGGCGTGCGCTGCCCCGACCACCAGGGCAGAGGGCGCGTCCCGAGACCCGAGGAACCCGATATGGCGTCGACTCTGGCGAAGGACGAAGCCGGAAACCCCGGCGGCAGAACCTTCTTCGGCCACCCACGAGGTCTGGCCACCCTGTTCATGACCGAGATGTGGGAGCGCTTCAGCTATTACGGCATGCGCGCCCTGCTCGTGCTCTATCTGACCGCCAAGGTTTCGGACGGCGGTCTCGCGATGAACGGAGCCACCGCGACAGCGTTGTACTCCGTCTACGTCGCGGCCGTGTATCTGGCGTCCATGCCCGGCGGTTGGCTCGGTGACCGGATCTGGGGGCCGCGGAAGACGGTCGCCGTCTCCGCGGTCATCATCATGATCGGGCACGCCCTGCTGGCCACCGGCGTCGAGGCGCTGTTCTTCCTCGGGCTGGTGTGCATCCTGCTCGGGTCCGGCTTCCTCAAGGCCAACATCTCGACGATGGTCGGCCAGCTCTACAAGGGGCCCCAAGACCCGCGCCGGGACGGCGGGTTCACCGTCTTCTACATGGGCATCAACGTCGGCGGGTTCCTCGCTCCGCTGGTGTGCGGCACGGCGGGCCAACTCGTCAGCTGGCACCTGGGCTTCGGGCTGGCCGCGCTCGGAATGGCGCTGGGCGTGATCCAGTTCCTGGTCGGCACCAAGCATCTGGCGGCCGAATCCAGCGTCGTGCCCAACCCGTTGAGCCCTCAGGAGCGGACCCGGGCGATCACCACCGCGGCGGTCATCGCCGTGGTGGCGGTGGTCTACCTCGCCGCGCTGCACTTCACCGGCGTCCTGAGCCTGAACGTGGTGCTGCTGACCATGGGCGTCGTGGGCTTGGCCGTGCCGACGTACTACTTCGTGCGGATGCGGCGCGACAGCGAGGTCACGCTGGACGAGAAGCGGAAGCTCACCGCGTACATCTGGTTCTTCGTGGCCGCGGCACTGTTCTGGATGATCTTCGACCAGGCCGGTTCGACCCTGAACCTGTTCGCGGAGAAGAGCATCCCGAAGAACGTCTTCGGGTTCGCGTATCCGAGCACCTGGTTCCAGGCGGTCAACCCGTTCTTCATCATGGCCCTGGCGCCCGTACTGGCCGCGATCTGGGTCAAGTTGGGCCGCCGCAACCCGACCACGACCACGAAGTTCTCGCTCGGCGTGATCGGCGCCGGCATCTCCTTCGTGATCATGGCCTACACCGCCCAGCAGGCGGCCCACGGTGGCGGCGGCCTCGGGGCGCTGCTGGTCCTGGTGTACCTGGTGCAGACCGTCTCGGAGCTGTGCCTGTCGCCGGTGGGGCTGTCGGTGACGACGAAGCTGGCGCCGGCGAAGTACGCGAGCCAGCTGATGGGTGTGTGGTTCCTGGCCGTCACCGCGGGCGACTGCGTGTTCGCGATCGCCCAGCTCGTCATCGGCAAGGGCGTCAGCACGCCCACCGGCTTCCTGACGCAGGGCGTCATCGCCGCCGTGGCCGGGGTGATCTTCCTGTCCTTCCGCAGGAAGGTCCAGCCCCTGATGGGCGAGGTCAAGTAGCCCCGGCGGCAAGCCCGTTCGGGCCCGCGTACGAGAGAGGGCGCTCCGGCTCCGGCCGGGGCGCCCTTCGTCGTGGACCGTGGATGCGCGAGCCCGTCGGCCCGGTTCCCGCCGACTTCCGCCGTACGCACGGGAGTCGGGCGGGAGCCGGGCCGCTCCGCTCAGGGCAGGTTGCGCGCCATCACCACGCGCTGCACCTGGTTCGTCCCCTCGTAAATCTGCGTGATCTTGGCGTCGCGCATCATCCGCTCCACGGGGTAGTCCCGGGTGTAGCCGTAGCCGCCGAGCAACTGCACCGCGTCGGTGGTGATCTCCATGGCGGCGTCGGAGGCGTAGCACTTGGCGGCGGCGCCGTAGAAGGTCAGATCGCCGTCGGAGCGCTCGGACTTGGCGGCCGCCGCGTACGTCAACTGCCGTGCCGCCGCCAGCTTCATCGCCATGTCGGCGAGCATGAACTGCACGCCCTGGAAGTCGCCGACCGGCTTGCCGAACTGCTTGCGCTCGGCGACGTACCCCTTCGCGTAGTCCAGCGCCCCCTGCGCGATGCCGAGGGCCTGGGCGGCGATGGTGATGCGGGTGTGGTCGAGGGTCTTCATCGCGGTGGCGAAGCCGGTGCCCTCCTCGCCGAGCATCCGGTCGGCGGGGATGCGTACGTTGTCGAAGTAGACCTCGCGGGTGGGGGAGCCCTTGATGCCGAGCTTCTTCTCCGGGGCGCCGAACGAGACGCCCTCGTCGTCCTTTTCGACGACGAACGCGGAGATGCCGCCGCGGGTGCGCTTGTCGGGGTCGGTGACGGCCATGACGGTGTAGTAGTCGGAGACGCCGGCGTTGGTGATCCAGCGCTTGACGCCGTTCAGTACGTAGCCGTCGCCGTCCCGCACGGCCTTGGTCTTCATTCCGCCCGCGTCCGATCCGGCGTCCGGCTCGCTCAGGCAGTACGAGAACATCGCCTCACCCTTGGCGAGCGGCCCCAGGTACTTCTTCTTCAGCTCCTCCGAGCCGGAGAGGATCAGCGGCAGCGAACCGAGCTTGTTCACGGCCGGGATCAGCGAGGAGGACGCGCACACCCGGGCGACCTCCTCGATGACGATGACGGTCGCGAGCGCGTCGGCGCCCGCGCCGCCGTACGCCTCGGGAACGTGCACGGCGTGCAGGTCGTTGGCCACGAGGGCGTCGTGCGCCTCCTGCGGGTAGCGGCTGTGCTCGTCGACCTCGGCGGCGAAGGGCGCGATCTTCGCCTCGGAGAGGGCGCGCACGGACTCGCGGAGCATGTCGTGTTCCTCGGCCGGGCGGTAGAGGTCGAAGTCGCCGGCTCCGTGCGGGTTGGTCGCCACGGTCTCTCACTCCCTGAAGGGCTCGCGGTGGGCGGACGGCCCGGACCGGTGGCCCGGGGCCTGGGCTGTGCGCTGCCGCGGCGGGGCTCCCACGGCACGGTCGGCGCACGGACAACGCATGGACAACTCACGGGATAACTACCGTTAAGTAACCCAATTTTAGGGGCCGTTGCCTCGACCGCGATACGTGAGGTTCATGACAGGCGCGGCCCGGATATGCTCGCGTCCAGCGTTCGCACAGTGCGCCCGGCCGTGTTTCGAATCAGGAGTCGCCCCGATGGCCTCGCCCAAGATCACAGTGATCGGCACCGGATACCTCGGCGCCACCCACGCCGCCGCCATGGCCGAGCTGGGCTTCGAGGTTCTGGGCCTGGACATCTCCCCGGAGAAGATCGCGATCCTGGAGCGCGGCGAGGCGCCGATGTACGAGCCGGGGCTCGCGGAGATGCTGCGCAAGCACGTCGCCGGGCACCCCGGAGCCAGCGGCCGGCTGCGCTTCACCACCTCCTACGAAGAGGCCGGCGCCTTCGGCGACATCCACTTCGTCTGCGTCAACACCCCGCAGCGGCACGGTGAGTACGGCTGCGACATGAGCTACGTCGACAGCGCCGTCGACTCCCTCGCCCCGCACCTCGCACGCCCCGCCCTCGTCGTCGGCAAGTCCACCGTCCCGGTCGGCAGCGCGGACCGGCTCGCGGCCCGGCTGGCCGAACTGGCCCCCGCGGGCGAGGAGGCCGAGCTGGCCTGGAATCCGGAGTTCCTCCGCGAGGGCTTCGCCGTCGAGGACACGCTGCACCCGGACCGCATCGTCGTCGGCGTGCGCAGCGAGCGTGCCGAACAGCTGCTGCGCCAGGTCTACGCGACTCCGGTCGCCGAGGGTTCGCCGTTCATCGTCACCGACTTCCCCACCGCCGAGTTGGTCAAGACCTCGGCCAACTCCTTTCTCGCGACGAAGATTTCGTTCATCAACGCGATGGCCGAGGTGTGCGAGGCGGCCGGCGGCGACGTCGTGAAGCTGGCCGAAGCGATCGGCCACGACGACCGGATCGGCCACAAGTTCCTGCGTGCGGGCATCGGTTTCGGCGGCGGCTGCCTGCCCAAGGACATCCGTGCGTTCATGGCGCGGGCCGGGGAGTTGGGCGCCTCCGAGGCGCTGACGTTCCTGCGCGAGGTCGACTCGATCAACATGCGGCGCCGCGCCCAGATGGTCGAGCTGGCCCGCGAAGCGGTGGGCGGCACCCTGCTGGGCACCCGCATCGGCGTGCTGGGCGCCACCTTCAAGCCGGACTCCGACGACGTACGCGACTCGCCCGCCCTCAACGTCGCCGGCCAACTCCACCTCCAGGGCGCCCAGGTGACGGTCTACGACCCGAAGGGCATGGACAACGCCCGCGCCCTGTTCCCGACGCTGGGGTACGCCCCGAGCGCGCGGGACGCGGTGCGCGGAGCGGACGTGGTGCTGCACCTCACCGAGTGGCGGGAGTTCCGGGAGCTGGACCCGGCGGTGCTGGGCGAGGTGGCCGCCGCCAAGTCCATCCTCGACGGGCGGAACACGCTGGATCCGGCGCTGTGGCGGAAGAACGGCTGGACGTTCCGGGCGCTGGGCCGCCCCACGGCCTGAGCACGCCCGGCCCCATCCGGCCACGGGGCCCAACTCAAGGGCGGGGCGGCGGTGTTGGTGCACCGCCGCCCCGCCCTCGTACGTCCCGCACGTCTCGTACGTGCTACGCCGTACGGCTGCGCCCGTCGTCCCGCGGGCCCGGTCACTGTCCGGGCGGCCCCGAGTCCACGGTCACCTTCTCGTCGTTGTTCAACTGCTCGACCATCTTGTGCACCTTGGGCTTGTCCCAGTTGAGCGAGCCCATGGGCGCCGGCACCGACGTGGTCGGCATGTTGATCTGCTTGCCCTCGCCACCCGAGATGCCCTTCATCGCGAAGAACATCTCGCCCAGGTCCCACAGGCTCATGTCCTTGTCGACGCTCAGCGTGTCCAGCCCGGCGCTCATCGTCGGGTACAGCGTGAAGGGGTTCAGCACCGTGCCCGGCGTCGCCACCTGGTTGGCAAGCGCGGACAGGAACTTCTGCTGGTTCTTCGTACGCTGCAGGTCCTGCTGCGCGAACGCGTGCCGGGTCCGCACGAACGCCAGCGCCTGCTGGCCGTTGAGCGTCTGCTTGCCCGGCTTCAGGTCGGCCCCGGAGTCCTTGTCCTTGATGCGGTAGGGGATGTTCATCTCCACCCCGCCGACGCCGTCCACCAGCTTCGCGAAGCCGCCGAAGCCGATCTCCGCGTAGTGGTCGATCTTCAGCCCGGTGTTGTGCTCGACGGTGCGGACGAGCAGCGGGCCCTTGTCCTGCGCGTAGGCGGCGTTGAGCTTGGTGTGCTGGGTCTTGTCGTAGTGGTGGTGCGACTTCGACCCGGTGAACGGCGGTATCTCCACCCAGGAGTCGCGCGGCAGCGAGATCGCCGTGCTGCCGTTGGAGCCGACGTGCAGCAGGATCATCGAGTCCGTACGGCTGCCGGCCTTGTCCGAACCGCCCGTGTGCAGCCGCTTCTTGTCCGCCTTCGTCATGCCCTCGCGGCTGTCGGAGCCGACGATCAGGTAGTTGGTGCCCTGGCCCGCCTCCGGGCGGTTCTCGACGATGCTGAGGTCGACGTTGCGGCGCAGCTTCCCGTCCGCCCAGAAGTACGTGCCGATGCCCCAGGCCAGCACCGCGACGACCAGCACCAGCACGGTGTACTTGATCCGCCGGCCCCATCGCGGACGCGGCCGGCCGTAGCCGTCGTCGTAGTAGTCGTCCTGGTAGCCGTCCGCGCCGTACGCGCGCCGGCCGCGTCCGCCACGACCGCCGTAGACCTGGCCCTGGCTGTAGCCCGAGTCGTAGTCGCCGTAGTCGTGGCCGCCTCTGCTCTGGGACGGCACGCCGGGCCTGTCGGGGTACGGCGCCGCGCCGCCGCGCCCGTACCGATCCCGGGAGCCGTCGTTCCATCCGTCGGGCCACTCAGTCATGCGCGCAGTCTGCCTGCCCGTCTCCCGGCAGACCCAGACCGGGTACCGCTTCGGACCGAGGCTGTTTCCGTTCTGATGCACAGCGGGGTGCACCGGCCCGGCCCGCTCCTCGGCCAATTCCGCACACAGCCGCCGGGCGGCGATCGAGCAGGCACTCTCCGCGTACGGTGCGCGACGCCGCGGACGGGGCACACCGGTCGAACCGTGAACAAGCTTCCGAGTACCGCTACATCAGCGGCACTTCACCTTGTCGCCGCGCATCGCACCGCCGGAACCGTCCGCGCCGCCCGAGCCGTCCGCACCGCCGGAGCCGCCACCGGTGCCGCCGCTGCCGTCGGCGCCGGCGGGCGGCGCCGCGTCGTCGACGTCCGCCGTGGGCTGGTTCACCCGCACCTGCCGCACCGCCGGATGCCGGGCGCCGAGCGTCACCTTCATCCGCGGCCCCTGCCCGTCCTTGCGTACGAGCGCGGCGCCCGGCAGCGCCTTGGCGAGCGAGTGCGCGGAGCGGGTCCAGCGCGGGTCGTAGTCGATGGTGGTGCGCGCGGCGGTGCGCGCGGCCGCGTTGCGCGGGGCGCCCGTGGTCGCGAAGCCGGTGCCGCGCAGCTGCTCGTCGACGCGGCGGCCCAGCCCGGCCTCCCGGGTGCCGTTCTCGACCTGTACGCGGATGCTGCCCGGCGGGATCTCGACGGGCACCCCGGCCGAGATGCCGCCGCCGCGGTGCTGGGCGCTCTCCGCGGACTCGCGCCCCAGCGCCTTCGAGTCGCTTCCGCCGCCCCGCTTGCCGTGCCGCTCGGGCTGCTCGGTCAGCGGCCGGTCGTCGCGGAGCGCGCCGAACAGCCGCTTCGACTTCGCCTCGTCCCACTTCACGGTCGAACCGAGGCCAGGCACGCGGTGGTCCGGGTCCGCGATCGGCACCGAGGCGAACTCCGAACCCGCCGCCGTCAGCCCCTTCATCGCCTTCCCCAGAGCCAGCATCTCGTCGCTGCCCAGGCCCTTGTCGGCGCGCACGGAGTGGACGAGCGTCGAGGCCACCTTGTCGAACTTGACCGGGTTCATCAGCACGCCGTTGTCCGTGGCCTTGTTGATGACGGAGGCGAGGAACCGCTGCTGGCGCCGCATCCGGCTCAGGTCGGAGCCGTCGCCGAGGTGCCGGGCGCGTACGTACTGCAGCGCCTGGCCGCCGTTGAGCTTGGTGGTGCCCGCGGGCAGGTCGAGCCCGGAATAGCTGTCGCGCAGCGGCTTCTCGGTGCAGACCGGGACACCGCCCAGCACGTCCACGGTCCGCATGAAGCTGTTGAAGTCCACCTCCAGGTAGTGGTCGATGTGGACGTCCGTCATGGCCTCCACGGTGTTCACGGTCAGCGGCGCACCGCCGCGCGCGTAGGCGGAGTTGAGCTTCGCGGGCCGGGTGGGGCCGTGGTCGCCGCCCGCTGATTCGCCGCCGGAGGAGCCGCTGCGCTCGGGCAGTTCGGTGTAGGAGTCACGCGGGAGGCTCACGACGCTGACCCTGCGGTGGTCGGCGGCGAGGTGGACGAGCAGCAGGGTGTCGGTGCAGTCGCAGGCCGCGCCGCCGAGCTTGTACTTCTGCCGCTGGGCCGCGGAGAGTCCGGAGCGCTTGTCGATGCCGACCACGAGGAAGTTCATTCCGCCGGTGTCCCGGGGGCGGTGGGTGAGCCCGTGGAACGGGTCGATCCGGTGCATGTCCGCGTTCAGCCCGTGCACCATGGCGTGCCCCACGCCGCTCGCCGCCAGCACCAGCGCGGAGACGGCGGTCATGATGCGCACACCCCAGCGCCTGCTATGCCCTGACTTGTATGCGTCCGCGTGCATTGCAGTACCGTAAGCCGATACGATCTGGCGGCCTCCGGGTCACACGCCGTCGCCCGGTGTTCGCTCCTGCTGAGGCCCGTTGCCCGGAGTGCGGCGGCATCCCTCGTTCGCGGTAACGTGAGCGGCGTGACTGATAGCACCTCAGCGGGCACGGAGCAGCCCCCAGCCGTCTCTGTGATCATGCCGGTTCTCGACGAGGAGCGGCATCTGCGTTCTGCCGTCCGGCACATCCTGGAGCAGGAGTACGACGGGGAGTTGGAGGTCGTGATCGCGCTCGGCCCCTCCTCGGACCGTACGGACGAGATCGCGGCCGAGCTGGCCCGCGAGGACCCGCGGGTGCACACGGTGCCGAATCCGAGCGGCCGGACGCCGGCCGCGCTGAACGCGGCGATCAAGGCGTCCCGGCACCCGGTCGTGGTGCGCGTCGACGGGCACGGGCTGCTCTCGCCCGGCTACATCGCCACCGCCGTACGGCTGTTGGCCGAGACGGGCGCCGCCAACGTCGGCGGGATCATGCACGCCGAGGGCGAGACCGCCTGGGAGCGGGCCGTCGCCGCCGCGATGACGTCGAAGATCGGCGTCGGCAACGCGGCCTTCCACACCGGCGGCCGGGCGGGCCCGGCCGAGACGGTCTACCTCGGGGTGTTCCGGCGCGAGGTGCTGGAGCAACAGGGCGGCTACAACGAGGAGTTCATCAGGGCGCAGGACTGGGAGCTGAACTTCCGGATCCGCGAGGCCGGCGGCCTGGTCTGGTTCTCGCCGGAGCTGCGGGTGGCGTACCGGCCGCGTCCGAGCGTCCGCGCGCTCGCCAAGCAGTACCGCAACTACGGGCGTTGGCGGCACGTCGTCTCGCGCTACCACTCGGGGTCGATCAACCTGCGCTACCTCGCGCCGCCGGCCGCGGTGTGCGCGATCGCGGCCGGCGTGGTGGCCGGAGTCGCGGTGACGCCGTGGGCGTTCGTCGTGCCCGGCGGCTACCTCGCCGCGATCGCCGCCGGTTCGCTGCCCGCCGGCAAGGGGCTGCCGCCGGCGGCCCGTACGCAGATCCCCGTCGCGCTGGCGACGATGCACATGTCGTGGGGCTGGGGCTTTCTGACCAGTCCGCGGAAGCTCGCTCGCCGGGTCATCGCGAGCCGTCGCGCTCCGGTCGCGGCGGCCCGCTGACCCGCGGGCCGCGGGGCGTGAACGTCACCACGAGTACTGCGGGTTGACCTTCATGCACGCCTTCTTGTCGCCGCCGTTCAGGGCGTCCGCGCTGTCCGGCGCCTTGTTGCCGCCGCGGTCGCCGCTCCCGCCGCCGGCTCCGCTGTCCCCGTCCGAGGCGCCGCCCGACTGCTTCGGGTAGGTGGTGCCCGAGCGCCAGTCGTCGCCGACGACCAGCGTCACGTCCTGCCCGTCCGCCGAGTGCCGTACCGCGTTCTCGGGCAGGCCCAGCGAGTCGGCGAGGGCGAGCGCGTCGGCGCGCTGTCCGGAGTCGCTGTAGCTGACCGTCGTGTCGGCCTGCGTCAGACGGTTCTGCTGGGCGGTGGCCTGCCGGTAGCCCTGTGTGCCGAGGTGTTCGGCGATGACGCCGGCCCGGCCGGAGACGGGCGGATTCACGGCCGTACCCGTCCCGTTGATCACGCGCACCGGGAGCTGCGACTTCGGGTGCGCGGGCTCGGGCGCGGTCTTCTCCCCATGCTTGCCGTGCTTTCCGTGCTTGCCGTCCTTCTTGCGCTCGCCGCCCCGGTGCTTCTTCTCGTCCTTGCCGTCCAGCGCGACGTCGTGCCGGATCAGCGAGAAGGTGTGCTGGGCGTCGCCCTCCTTCGGCACGACGTAGCCGTTCGGGCCGTACCGCCAGGGCATCGTCGCCATGGTGATCCGCTTGGTCGGTACGCGCTTGAGGTCGTCGCCGAGGTCGTAGAGCTTGTCGACGGTGCCGATGCCGTGGTCGACGGTGAGCGCGTCGGTGGCCGCCTCGGCGAGGTCGCGCAGCTTCCCCGGATCGGTCAGCTTCGTACCGGCCTTGAGCTGCCGGACCATCGAGTTCATGTACATGTGCTGGGCGCGGGCGCGGCCGATGTCCGTGCCGTCGCCGAAGCCGTGCCGGGTGCGCAGCCAGTGCAGCGCCTGCTCGCCGCGCACCACCGACTTCCCTTTCTTCAGGCGGAGTTTGGACTGCGGGTCGTGCACGTTCCGGTCCACGCACACCGGTACGCCGCCGACCGCGTCCGCCATGTCGACCACGCCCGCGAAGTCGATCATCATGAAGTGGTCGACGGGGATGCCGGTCATCTCCTCCCAGGTGGCCACCGTGCAGCCCGGACCGCCGTGCTGGAGGCTGGTGTTGATCCGGTCCACGGTCTTGGGGAAGACCTTGCCGTCGTCGGAGTCGGTGCACTTGGGGATGGTGGCCCTGGTGTCGCGCGGTATCGAGACGACCGACATGTTGCTGCGGTCCGCCGAGACGTGCAGCAGCATCTGTACGTCCGCGAGCGGCGGCCGGTCCCGCGAGTCGTCCGCGCCGCCCAGCTTCACGTTCTTCTTCGACCGCCGCGAATCGGAGCCCAGCAGAAGGATGTTGAGCGGAGTCTGGCCCTTGGCGTTCGGGCCGGCCTTGTCGAGCCGGTTGGAGCCGAGGTTCAGGGCGTCCTTGGTGAGGTTGTGGTTCAGGTGCACGTAGTACCAGTAGCCGGCACCGGCGGTCGCGAGGATCACCAGCGACAGGAAGATCCCGGCAGTGCGCAGCAGTCTGCGCTTCCTGCTCAGCGGACGGCCCTTCCCGCCGCCGCGGCCGCGGGGCCGGCGCCCGCCGCGCCCCCCGTCTCCGCCCCGCTCGACCCGCTCACGGCCGCCGCGGTCCCCGTACGAAGCGCCGCGCTGCGTGCCTTCTCCGTGCGGGACGGCCCGGCCTCCACCGCGGCCGGTGGCCGAAGGCGCGCCGCGCGCCGCCTGTTGCCCGCCCCGGATGCCGTTGTGCCGCACGGCGCCTCCCCGTCGGTGTCCTCGTGTGCCCGCCTCCGGACGTCCACCCGGTCAACAGCGGTCAACCGCCGTACGGCGTGCGTCACTTCGCACACTTCCTCTTGCTGGCGTTGCTCTTCTGTATGTCGCTCGGCGCCTTGTCCGGCGGCGCGATCGGCTGGCCCGCCTTTTCGAAGTCCTTGCCGAGGGTGAGCTTCATGGCCTTGCCCACGCCGGACTTCTCCTTCAGCGCCGAGTTCGGCAGCCCCATCATGTCCGCGAGCGTGGCCGCCTGCCCCGCCTGGTCGGAGGAGAACTCCAGCTTCGTCTTGGAGAGTTGGGCGGAGGCGTTGCCCGCGTTCGTGGACAGCCGTACGCCCTTGGTGTTCTGCATCCAGTCCACGGTCTCCTGCGCGGCGCCGGCCGGCCCCCCGCCGTTGGTGACGTCCACGCGGACCTCGGAGGCGGGCACCTTCTTCGCGCCCTTGACCGGGTTCTTGGCCTGCTTCTGCTTCTTCTTGGTCTTCGTCAGCGACTTGTCCGCCCGGATCATCCGGTACAGCGGCTTGGCCTTCGAGTCGACGGCGACGACGCTGCCGTCGTTGTCGGGGCTGTCGATGACCGGGAGCGTGGTGAAGGTGATGTGCTTGGTGTCCACCCGCTTCAGGTCCTTGGCCAGGTCGTAGAGGTCCTTCGGGTCGCTGATGCCCTCGTCGACGGTCAGCGCCTTCGTCATGGCCTTCGTCAGATCCAGCAGCTTCGAGGGGCTGGTGAGGGTGTCGCCGGACTTCATCTTCCGGATCAGCGCGCTGATGAACTGCTGCTGGAGTTTGATCCGGTCCAGGTCGCTGCCGTAGCCGATGGCGTGCCGGGTCCGTACGAACGCCAGCGCCTGCTCGCCCTTGACGACGTGCGGACCGGCCTTGAGCTTCAGGTGCGACTTGGGGTCGTTGAGGTCCTTGCCCGCGCAGATCGGCACGCCGCCGACCGCCGTGGACAGCGACTTCACCGCGTTGAAGTCGGCCTCCAGGAAGTGCTGGATGTGCACTCCGGTCAGTTTCTCGACCGTGCGCATCGTGCAGCTCTCGTTCCGCCCGCGCTGGCCCAGGCTGGTGTTGAACCGTACGTCCTGCTCTCCCGAGATGTGCTCGGGCGGCTTGCCGGGCCTGCGCGTCGTGCAGTCGGGGACGTCCGTCTTCAGGTCGCGCGGAATGGACAGCGCGGTGGCGTTGGAACGGTCCTTGGAGACGTGGAACAGGATCGTGGTGTCGGCGTGCCCGACGCTGCCCGAGTCTCCGTAGCCTTTGTCGCCCTTCTTGTTGCGGGCGTCCGTGCCGAGGACGAGGAGGTTCACCGGGCCCTTGGTGACGGCCGGGTTGTTCCGGCCGGTGTCGACGCTGTTGATGTTGCCGGCGAGCTGTTCGTAGAGGTAGTAGCCGGCGCCCGCGACCACCACCAGCAGCAGCCCCACCGTGCCGCCGCCCCAGCGCAGCGCCTTCTGCTTGCCGCTCAGGGCCGGTTTGCGCTTGCGCCGGCTGCGCCCGGCGGCACGGCGACCGCCTCCCGCGGCCTGTTCGGCGGCGCGCCCGCGGCGGCGCTGCGCGGGCAGCCGGGCCTCACCGGGTCCGGCACCGTCCGTTTCGCGCTCGTCCTCCGCGCCGTCGCGGCCGCGCCCGCGCGCCTGCCGGGACGGTGAGCGGGGCTGGGTACGCGGGCCGGGGGCGCCGGAGTGGCTCCGGCCCGGAGCGCTCGAAGTGGAGCCGCCGCCGGGTGAGTTGGGGGTCTCCTCGGCGACGGGGTTCAGCCGCAGCTCGTAGCTGCCGGTGTTCGGGTCGAACACCCACTGATCCGCGGGATCCACGCCTCCCGCTTGCCCACGGCCTTGCGCGTTCACGATTGCGTAAGTCCTCCATGTGCCGCCTGGCGTCGCCCGGTTGGGGCGGACCGGAGCGGCCACACTATCCGGGGATTTCCGGGACGAGCGACGGCGGTGACGAACTCCGCGATCGCAGAAGCGGTCAATTCCCCCCAATCTCAGTGCGGTTCGTGTGCGGATGTCGTGAGGATGTGTGGCGCCTCGATGACCGGCCCCGACATCGGGAAAGGAATCGGAAAAGCGGGGCGGCCGAAGAGGTGGCCGGAGGGCCCGGTACGGAAAAGGGAACTCCCTTCGCGCACGGCCGCGTTGGCGTACTCCCGTACCGCGGGCGGGAATTCCGTACCCGGTTCGCGCGTACCGGGCGGAGTTCCGCGGCCGGTCATGTCCGCCTGCTCATGTCCGTCTGCCTCATCCCTCACGGTGCCGTCGGCGCAGGGGCGGCAGCACGCGCGGGGCGGTGTGCGCTCGCGCCCGTTCGTTCAGCAAGACCACCGGCGGCCGGCGAGGGTTGTACGGCCGTGCGCCCGCGCGGCACCGGCCGCGTACGAAGGCTGCGTACGAAGGTCGCGTACGAAGGCTGCGTAGGAAGGCGCAAGAAGGCCGTGTACGAAGCGGGCGGGTGCGCACGCGAGCCGGCGGGTCCGGTGCTCACTCGCCCCTGCTCAGTCGACGAGATGCGTCGCCTGCTCCTCGTCCCGGCGCTTGTCGAGCGCGCCCGCCGCCAGCCGCTCGGAGTGCCGGCACAGGACGACCGAGCCGCCGACGGCCAGCGGCGCGAACAGCCCGCTGCTCAACCCCGCCCAGCCGTCGTACGGGCGCAGCGACAGCAGCCGCGTTCCGGACCCCCAGCCGGCCTGTTCGGCGTCGGCCGTCGCACGGGCGGTGACCTGCCCGCCGCTCAACTCCTCGCCGCCGGGCAGCAGAAGAAACGCCGCGTCCGGATCGACCGGTGCGTACGGAGTGAACCGGTCGCCCTGGCCCAGCACCTCGTCCGCGTAGTCCGCGAAGCCCGCCGGCTGCTCGGCGAACCGCGCGCCCAGCGGCCGCAGGCTGAGCGCCACCCGCTCTCCGCTGCACGCCCGCGCCTCCTCCAGCGAGTCCGGTCCGCTGACGACGAGGTCGGCGCCGGCCGCCGGACCGCCCACGTCCGCGACGACTCCGGTGGACGCGCACGCGAGCAGCCACACCGCCGTCTGCCAGTGCGCGGGCAGCAGCAGCGCGAGCCGGTCGCCGGGCTCGGCGGACAGCTCGTCCTGGAGCAGATTCGCCGTCTTGGCAACCCAGTTGGCGAAGGTCGCGACCGACAGCTCGACGCGCTCACCGGTCGCGTCGTCGTAGTAGGTCAGCAGCGGGCGGGCGGGATCCGCGGCGAGCGCGGCGTCCAGCAGATCGGCGGGAGTGCGGGCAGAGCTGTTCATCCCGGCAAGGGTACGGGCCGGCGGGCGCCGTCCCGTCCGCCGCGGGCCGCGACCTCGCCTGCCGCGGCGCGGAGTTGTCGCGCTCCGCCGGCGCCGTACTGCTCGTCCGGTCGCCGGTCGCCCGGTGTCCGCCGCTGCCGCGCTGTTTCGGGGGTGCGAGCCGCGCGCCCCGGAGCGGCCGAACGGCGGCAGGGGCCGCGCCAGTTGTCTCCCTTGCCCGAATAGACAGACTTCTTCCGCTATGTGCACGATCGGTGTTATGCGTGCACTCCTTGCTACCTCGATCGGTGTCGCCGCAGCAGGAGCCCTGCTGCTGTCGCTCGCTCCCACCGAGTTCGCCGACTCCCCGACCTCCCGGCAGCCGACGCCCGCCGCGGACCTCGCGCACGCCGCTCCCGCCGCAGCCCGCGCCCGTACCGACGCCCGTACCGGAGACCGCGCCTCCGGCGCCGACCGCGCCCGGCACTCCGACGGCGACCGCGCCCGCCGGCTCCCCGGCCGCACCCAGTCGCTGCCGCTCGGAAAGCCCGCGGACCGCTCCCGCTCCGGCGGCCGGCTGCTGTCCGCCTGGCAGAACGACCCGTCAGGCGGCAGACGCATCACCACCCGGCACGTACGGCCCTTCTCGCTGCTGGGCGTGGTCTGGAACGACGTACGCGAACAGCCGCGCGCACGGCTCCAGATGCAGACCCGCGACGCCCGCACCGGCCGCTGGACCGGCTGGCGCCCCCTGAACACCCGCGACGACGACCGGCCCGACCCGGACGGGCGGGCCCACGCGCAGCCCGGTGCCCGCGGCGCCACCGCCCCGGTGTGGGTGGGCGGCTCCGACGCGGTACGGGTGCGCGTGCAGGCGCCCAAGCCACACCGCGGCGGCGCGGACGAGGGGCGCAAGCGCCCGGCCGAGCCCCAACTGCCCGCCGGCACACGCCTGGAGCTGGTCGACCCGGGCCCGGACCACCCCGGTTCGTCCGGACACCCCCGGCCGCAGCAGGACACCGAGCGGACCAAGAACGGCCGCGCGGAGGACCCGGAACAGCGTCCCGGCGGAGTGCTGCCCGCGCTCGACAAGGCCGAGACCAGGGCCCGTTACGGCGGAGCCGCGGCAGGCCAGGGCGGCGCCGGGCAGAGCGCGGACCACATCGGGCCGCGCCCGGCGATCGTCACGCGCAAGGGCTGGGGCGCGGACGAGAGCCTGCGGCAGGGCGACTACCTCTACACCGACTCCGTGAAGGCGGCGTTCGTGCATCACTCGGCCGAGAGCAACAACTACAGCTGCTCCCAGTCGCCCGCCATCGTCCGCGGCATCTACCGCTACCACGTCCTCAGCAGCAAGTGGCGCGACATCGGCTACAACTTCCTCGTCGACAAGTGCGGAAAGATCTACGAGGGCCGCGCAGGCGGCGTCGCCAAACCCGTGATGGGCGCGCACACCTTCGGCTTCAACAACGACACCACCGGCATCGCCGTACTCGGCACGTACTCCCGAACTCGGCCCAGCAAGGCCGCACTTCACGCCCTCGCCCGGCTGACCGCGTGGAAGCTCGGGGTGCACGGCGTCGCCGCGAACGCCAAGGTGTCGCTCGTCTCCGGCGGCGGCACCAAGTACCGGAAGGGCACCCGGGTCTCCTTCAACTCCATCTCCGGGCACCGCGACGGCTACGTCACCGACTGCCCCGGCGACGGCATCTACGACCGGCTCGGCTCCGTACGCACCGCCGCGGCCCGCCTCCAGGGCCGCTGACCGTACCGGCTCCCAGCTGCCGGCCGGCACCGCGCCCGGCGCACCTCCGCGAGCGCGCACCTGCGCGAACTCCCGTGCCGCGCCCGCCGGTTGCGCGCCCGCCGCGCCCCCGCGCCACCGTGGAGGTGCGGCGGCGCTGCCGCGCCCCGGATGCCGTACGCGGAGATCGCCGCCCGCTTAGACTGGCCGCCGGCCGCAAGCCGCCAGGGCGGCAGGACGTCCGGTCCCGGCGGTCACCGCCGCAGCAGGCCGCGCCCGACGAAGGCCACCGCCGCAGCAGAAGGCCGCAGCCACAAGCCGAAAGCCCGCCGCAGTCAGGAAGCGAAGAACCGGTGACAGAAGCGATCCTCCTGGTCGGGGGCAAAGGCACCCGGCTGCGCCCGCTGACCGTGAACACCCCGAAGCCGATGGTCCCGGCGGCCGGCGTCCCCTTCCTCGCCCACCAACTCGGCCGGGCCCGCGCGGCAGGCGTCGATCACGTGGTGATGGCCACCTCCTACCTCGCCGAGGTCTTCGAGCCGTACTTCGGCGACGGCACCCAACTCGGCCTGCACCTGGAGTACGTGACCGAGCAGGAGCCGCTCGGCACCGGCGGCGCCATCCGCAACGTCGCCTCGCGGCTGCGCTCCGGGCCCGACGAGCCGGTGCTCATCTTCAACGGCGACATCCTCACCGGCCTCGACATCGGCGCTCTCGTCGCCACCCACACCCGCACCGGTGCGGACGTCTCGCTGCACCTCACCCGCGTCGACGACCCGCGCGCCTACGGCCTGGTGCCGACCGACGAACACGGCCGCGTCACCGCCTTCCTGGAGAAGCCGCAGACGCCCGAGGAGATCGTCACCGACCAGATCAACGCCGGCGCCTACGTCTTCAACCGCTCCGTCATCGACACCATCCCCACCGGCCGCCCGGTATCCGTCGAGCGCGAGACCTTCCCCGGACTGCTCGACTCCGGTGCCCACCTGCAAGGCATGGTCGACTCCACCTACTGGCTCGACCTGGGCACCCCGCAGGCGTTCGTACGCGGCTCCGCCGACCTCGTGCTCGGCCGCGCGCCCTCGCCGATGGTGCCCGGCCGCTGCGGCGAGCACCTCGTGCTGGACACCGCGCAGGTGGCGCCCGACGCCAAGCTGAGCGGCGGCACCGTGGTCGGAGAGCGCGCCCGCGTCGGCGCCGGCGCGCGCATCGAGGGCTCGACGCTGCTGGACGGCGCGGTCGTCGAAGACGGCGCCCGCGTACGGGACTCGCTGATCGGCGCCGGCGCGCACATCGGCTCCGGAACGCTGCTGGACGGGGCCGTCATCGGAGACGGCGCCGTCGTCGAAGCCGGCAACGAACTGCGCGACGGCATCCGCGTGTGGTGCGGGGCGCGGATCGGCACCGGTGCGGTGCGCTTCTCCTCCGACGAGTGAGCGCACGCGGAGCGCGCACGTGCGCCCGTACCGGCACGAGGGCCCCTGCCGAACGCACCCGGCGGGCCGCATATCCTTCCGGCCGTGTCCGCCGAGCCCGCAGCGCCCGTTGAGTCCGCCGAGCCGACTGAGTCTGCCGAGTCCGCCGAGTCCGCAGCACCCCTGACCGCCTCCTGGACCGCGCCCGCCGCGTACGACCTGCGCGGCCACCTCGGCGTCCTCCAGCGCGGACCGCACGACCCGGCCTGCCGGATCGAGCCCGGCGTCGTCTGGCGCGCGACCCGCACCCCGCGCGGGCCCGCGACCCTGCGCCTCACCACGTCCGTGCGGGACCGCGCCGACGCCGGCCCCCGAGTGCGCGCACAGGCCTGGGGACCCGGAGCGCAATGGGCCCTGGACCGGCTGCCGTCCATGCTCGGCGCGGACGACGACCCCTCCGGCTTCACCCCGCACCACCGCCTCGTCCGCGAAGCACACCGGCGCCACCCGGGCCTCCGGCTGGCCCGCACCGGACTCGTACTGGAATCGCTCATCCCGGCCGTACTGGAGCAGAAGGTCACCGCCCAAGAGGCCTACCGCGCCTGGCGGTTGCTGCTCCAGCGGCACGGCGAACCGGCACCCGGACCGGGCCAGGGCCTGTACGTGATGCCGGACCGGCGCACCTGGTGCCGCATTCCCTCGTGGGAGTGGCACCGGGCGGGAGTCGACGGAAAGCGCTCCGCGACGATCCTGCGCGCCGCCGCCCGCGCGCCCCGGCTGGAGGAGGCGGCGACGATGCAACTGGCCGACGCCATGCGGCGGTTGCAGGCCATCCCCGGCATCGGCCCGTGGACCGCGGCCGAGACGCTGCAGCGCAGCAACGGCGCCGCCGACGCCATCACCGTCGGCGACCTGCACCTGCCGCGCCTCATCGGCTACACCCTCACCGGCGAACGGAACACCGACGACGCCGGAATGCTGGAACTGCTCGCCCCCTACCACGGCCAGCGTCACCGCGCCGCACGACTCCTCACCCTGATCGGACGCATGCCTCCCCGCCGCCAACCCCGCTACGCGGTACGCGACATCGCCCGACTGTGAGCCGCCGTACTCGTCGTACGCGATGTACCGCCCTCAACCGTGCCGCCCCAACTGCCCCTGCCCGCACTCCACTTCAGGCTCAAGAGCGAGCGCTGTGCCACTGGCGCGCGGGGGCGGGGAGGGCTACCCCGTCTTGCCACTCTGCACTCAACTACCCGCAGAGACGGGCGACTTCACCGCACTTCGGACCGTCGCCCCTTCGCCCGGGCGCCTCCAGCCGGCCTCAGCCCCGCCCCTCCGTACACCGGCCCCGTACGCACACCCTGCTCCGAGGTACCTCGCGGGCCCGAGAAGGGCTCAACCCCCTTGCTCCGTACGCCACTTCACCGCACCACGACGAACTCCTCCGCGCTGCGCGGCGGGCGCGCACGCGGCGGGGCGGCCGGTCGTCCCACGGCGATTGCGCCCATCGGGTCCCAGTCGGCAGGCAGTTCCAGCACCTCGCGTACGACCTCGCGGCAGAACATCGTCGAGGACACCCACGCCGAGCCCAACTGCTCGCCGGCCAGGGCGACCAGGAAGTTCTGGATGCCCGCGCCGACCGCCACCACGAACATCTCCCGCTCGGCCGCAGCCCGCCGCTCGTCCGGATAGTCGTGCGCGCCGGCCGCCACCAGGCAGGGCACCACGAGAGCAGGCGCCTTGCGCAGCACGTCACCGCGCCGCAGCCGCTTGGCGATGCTCTCCTCGCTCTTGCCGTCCGCCCGCAGATCCGCGGCCCACTTCTCACGCATCGCATCCAGCAGCCGCAGCCGGGACTCCGGCGACTCCAGCAGCACGAACCGCCACGGCGTCGTGTGGTGCGGCGCCGGCGCCGTGACGGCCGCCCCCACCGCACGTCTCAACGCCGCACCGTCCACCGGCTCGTCGGTGAACTCCCGTACGGTGCGGCGCAGCGTCACCGCCTCCCGCACCGCCTCCGAAGTGCCCAGCCGGAACATGTCGTTGGCCGCGTCCCGCACCAACGCCCGTGCCGAGTCGAGGAATTCAGCCCCGCAACTCCCGCCCCGGGAACCCCGGGCGCGGTCACCGCCGGCCGCCACCGCGCCCGCAGCCCCCGAACCCGCCGCGCCGTACGCCGCCGGTCCGCCGCGGCCGCCCGCCACGTGCTGCGGCAGGCCACGCAGCACCGCCACCGGCAGCCCCTCCGCCTTTCCCTTCACCAACTCGCCCGCCGCGGCCAGTTCATCGCCGACCGCGGTGAGGGTGACGCCCAGCGGATTGCCGAACGCGTCCACGCTGCCGCGCAGATCCTCCAGCACCCGCACCCCGGACGCCCCGATCGCGACGTCCGTCTGTCCCTCCCGCCACGGCCGCCCGAACGTGTCCGTGACGACCACGCCCACCTCGACCCCGAGCGCGTCCCGCAGCCCTTCGCGCAGCCGCCGCGCCGACGCGTCCGGATCCACGGGCAGCAACAGCACGGTGCCCGCAGGGGTGTTGGAGGCGTCCACCCCGGCCGCCGCCATGACGAAACCGTGCCGGCTCTCCACGATCCGCGCCGGCCCGCGCCGCGCGACCACCCGCACCGACTCCGCGTCCACGGCCGCCTCCCGGTCGTCGGCCTGCACGACCCGGCCCTCGGCCTTGCTCACGATCTTCGACGTGACGATCAGCACGTCCCCGTCCGCGAGCGCCGACGGTGCGCCGGCCGAGCCCGCCTCCGCGTCGTCCGCAAGCGCCGACGCCGCCGCCACGATGAGCTTCACCAGATCGTCCCCGGGCCGGACTTCGGGGATCCCCGGCAGCGCCCACACCCGGTACGCCGGCGCCCGCCGCGTCACGCCGCCACCTCCTCGGCGAGCGCCAGCGCCTCCCGGGCCATCGCCGCCGTGGCCTCCGTGCCGGACATCATCAGCGGTATGGCGCGGCAGCGGATCCCGGCGTCCTCGACGGCCTGCACCGCGTCCGCGTCCACCGTGTCCACCAGCCAGCCGTCCAGCAGCCCCGAGCCGTAGTGCTGGGCGACCGCCGCCGCCGTCGACTCGACGCCCACCGCGGAGAGCACCTTGTCCGCCATACCGCGCACCGGGGCGCCGCCGACGATCGGAGACAGCCCGACCACCGGCACGCCCGCCTCTGCGATGGCCTCGCGGATCCCGGGCACGGCCAGGATGGTGCCGACGCTGACCACGGGATTCGACGGCGGGAAGAGAATGACGTCGGCTTCCCCGATGGCGTCCAGCACACCCGGCGCGGGCTTGGCCGACTCGGCACCCACCGGCACCACCGCGTGCGCGTCCACCGACGCCCGCAGCCGCACCCAGTACTCCTGGAAGTGCACCGCTCTGCGACCGCCGCCGCTGCTCTCCGCGTCCTCCGCGGCGGCCGAACCCTCCGGCAGATCCGCGGTGTCGATCAGCACATGCGTCTCCACCCGGTCGTCCGTCATCGGCAACAGCCGCACCCCGGGCTGCCATCGCGCACACAGCGCCTCGGTCACCGCACTCAGCGGATAGCCGGCGTCGATCATCTGCGTCCGCACGATGTGCGTGGCGAAGTCGCGGTCGCCCAGCCCGAACCAGCCCGGCCCCACGCCGTACGCCGCCAACTCCTCCTTCACCACGAACGATTCGTCGCTACGGCCCCAGCCCTGCTCCTCGTTGATGCCGCCCCCGAGCGTGTACATCACCGTGTCCAGGTCGGGGCAGACCTTGAGCCCGAACAGATGGATGTCGTCGCCGGTGTTGCCGACGACCGTGACATCCGCGCCGGGCACCGCCGACTTCAGCCCGCGCAGAAACCGGGCACCGCCGATGCCCCCGGCCAAAACCACAATCCGCTGCATACCCACAGTTTGGCAGCCGCCACTGACACCGGGATCAGCCGGAGGCCGCGGCGCACGCCGCCGCCCCGGCCGCTTCCCGCGCCCCGGCGCCGTGCATCGGCATCTCGCTCAGCCGCGGGAAGTAGACGTGCAGACTCACCGCCGGTGCCAGCCCGTCGTTGACCACCTCGTGCACATAACCGGGCGCGAACACCCGCTGCGCGCCCGGCAGTAGACGCCGCCGCACCTCCACGACGCGCTCGGTCAGCGCACCTTCGAGCACGGTCAGCACCCCCGAGGACGGCCCGTGATCGTGCCGCCCGCTGCCCTGCCCGGGCAGCCAACTCAGCAGCCAGACCTCGTAACCGGGCCCGGTGCGCAGCCGGTGGTACCAGCGCGTGGTGGCGTCGTATCGGACGAGCGGCCGCCAGCCGGCGCGGTCGGCGGCCAGACTGCGGGCCAGCCCCGCGAACTCCGCGACGGTCGCGGGGTGCGCGGATGGCTCGGGCATGAGGTGCGGAAGGGCGAGCGGATTGCCCGCGATGTCGATGTCGCTGATCACGTTCGGATGCTGCTTTCGCGCTGAAGGGCCGCCGTACGGCCCGGAGATGAGAAGGAGAGCGGAGGCGAGGAGGCGGGCAGGCGCGCCTCAACAGCAGCAACAGCGACAGTGCCCCGGAGCAGCCCGAAGGAAGCGGCCTGCATCGGCCGCGCGGCGCTCAACGGTCACTGACATGCGTCCAAGAACAATCAGTGTTCGGGCTCGCTGTCAACCGAGAGTTGCGATCAGCGGCAATGTTTCACCACATCCGGTTGCGGTCCGAGACGAAAGGTTTGTCCGCCGAGCCCGCAGGACACATGCGCAACAGCCTTGCTGTCGAACGCCGTTGTGCATCCGTGACCGTAACGTGATCACTGCGACGTGGATCGCCGTCGGCGAGGTGCAGGCGACGCGGACCGTCGCGCATGCAGGATTCTCGCAAGCAAGCCGCAAAGCGGACGCCCGGCGAGGCAGCACGGCATGAGCTGTGGCGATTTGCACACTTTGTGATCGGGCTGGTTCCGCGGAGTGAATAACGGGCTCAATAGCAGATCTCGGCTTGACTGGGACGGATCGGCACACTTGTAATTTCACCCGTGTCGTTCAGCCGGGACAGATAACGACAGCATCACGGGGACGCAAAGACGGACGAGGGGCGCGCACATGGCCGAGCTGTTCCAGGAAGTGCTGATGGAAGAGACGGACGAGGAACTCGGCTGGCAGGAGCGGGCGTTGTGTGCGCAAACCGATCCCGAGTCGTTCTTCCCGGAGAAGGGCGGGTCCACACGTGAGGCGAAAAAGGTCTGCCTCGCGTGCGAGGTCCGTTCCGAATGTCTTGAGTATGCGCTCGCGAATGACGAGCGTTTCGGTATTTGGGGTGGCCTGTCGGAGCGTGAGCGGCGCCGCCTGAAGAAGGCCGCGGTCTGAGCGTTCTCCGTTCAGGAGTGATCGCCAACGGCCTTGTGCGGACAGGTCGTTGACCGTTCCCGTGGTGGGCTCCCGTCCCGGGTGCCGTACGTGCCGTATGCGGCTGAACTCGAATGACGCCCGGTCAGAGAGTCGTGTGCGCCCGGGCGCGGAGTCGGCGGAATCCTCGGTGGTACGGAGCTGACGGGCGCTCGGCGGCGAGCCGTTAGTGTGTGGGCCGGCTATGGCGCACGAACCGCAAGGGTGCGTGTGTCCACCGCAGTCCACCGCAGCGTCTTCGGGGGAGTACCCCGACCCCCGGGGAGGGGCCCGCACCTCGATGTCCGTGCACAGTCATACGGCGGCCCAGTACGAGGCGGCCGCGCCGGAGTTCCCGCAGCACGTCGTCACCGCCGTGCTCGTCGCGCACGACGGGGCGCGGTGGTTGCCCGAAGCGCTGTCCGGTCTGCTCGGGCAGGAGCGGCCCGTACAGGATGTGATCGCCGCCGACACCGGAAGCGCCGACGAGTCGTCCCGGCTGCTCACCGAATCGCTGGGCCAGGACCGGGTGTTGCACATGGCGCGGCGTACGGGCTTCGGCACGGCCGTCGACGAGGCCGAGCGCACGGCCGCCGTGCTCGGCCCGGACGAGCTGTCGTACCTGCGGCGTCCGAGCGGCTGGGATCCCGTCAACAGGGTCTGGCGCGACGAGGCCTACGACATGCCGGAGCTGCCCTACGGGGAGCCGGTCCACTGGCTGTGGCTGCTGCACGACGACTGCGCGCCCGAACCGGACGCGCTGGCGCATCTGCTGCGCCTCGTCGACTCCGACCCGTCGGTCTCCATCGCCGGGCCCAAGCTGCGGAGTTGGTACGACCGCAGGCAGCTGCTGGAGGCCGGGGTCTCCATCGCCAACAGCGGCCGCCGCTGGACCGGAGTGGAGCGGCGCGAGCACGACCAGGGGCAGCACGACCAGGTGCGGCCGGTGCTGGCGGTGTCGTCGGCCGGCATGCTCGTACGGCGCGACGTCTTCCGCGAACTCGGCGGTTTCGACCGGCGGTTGCCGCTCATGCGGGACGACGTCGACCTGTGCTGGCGTGCGCAGTCGGCCGGGCACCGGGTGCTCGTCGCGCCGGATGCGGTGATGCGGCATGCGGAGGCGGCGTCGCGGGAGCGCCGTCCCGTCGACTGCGTCGGCCGTTCCTCGCGCCACGGTGCGAGTCCGCACCGCGTCGACAAGGCGGGCGCGGTCTACACGCTGCTGGCCAACGTGCCCTCCGGCAAGCTGCCTTGGGTGCTGCTGCGGCTGGTGCTCGGCACGCTGCTGCGTACGCTCGGCTATCTCGTCGGGAAGGTGCCGGGCCAGGCGCTGGACGAGGTGACCGGGCTGTCCGGCACGCTGTTGCGCCCCGGCCGGCTGCTCGCCGCGCGACGGCGCCGCGGCAGACCGGCCGTCGCGTACAAGGACCTCAGGCCGCTGTTTCCGCCGCCCGGTGCGACGCTGCGGGTGACGGCGGAGCAGGTGGCCAGCAACTTCAGCGGGCGTTCCGAGCCGGAGCTGTCCTCGGGCGGCAGGCACGGTGCCGTCGAGACCGGGCCGGGCGGTGAGGACGCGGACTTCTTGGAGGTCGAGCAGTTCGCCCGGCTCAAGCGCATCGCCCGCAAGCCGGGCCCCGTGCTGTTCCTCGTGCTGCTCGTCGTCTCGCTGATCGCCTGCCGGGCACTGCTCGGCGGTGGTGCGCTCGCGGGCGGTGCGCTGCTGCCCGCGCCGGCGCACGTCTCCGACATGTGGGCGCGGTACGCCGGGGGCTGGCACCCCGTGGGCATCGGCGGCACCCAGACCGCGCCGCCCTATCTCGCGGTCGTCGCCCTCGTCGCGACGGTGCTGTTCGGCAGTACGGGCTTCGCGCTGACGCTGCTGCTGGTGTGCTCGGTGCCGCTGGCCGGGCTCAGCGCGTACTTCATGTCGCGGCCGCTGGTGGAGTCGCGGCTGCTGCGGGCGTGGGGCAGCGTCTCGTACGCGTTTCTGCCCGCGGCGACCGGCGCGCTCGCGGGCGGCCGGATCGGCACGGCGGTGCTGGCGATCGTGCTGCCGGTGCTGGCGCGGGTCGCACTCGCCGTCAGCGGGCTGCGGGGCAGGCGGAGTTGGCGTGCGGCGTGGGCGCTGGGGCTGCTGCTCAGCTTCACCACCGCGTTCACTCCGGTGGTGTGGCCGGTGGCGCTGCTGCTGTCCGTCGTGCTGCTCGTCCATGTGGTGCGCAGCGGGCAGCGTCAGGGGGTGCGGGGCACCGGCGGGCGGCTGCTGATCGCTCTCGGTACGCCGCTGGTGCTGCTGGCGCCCTGGTCGCTGTCGCTGCTGGCGAGCCCGTCGGGTTTTCTGCGTGAGGCCGGCCTGCCGTACGGCAAGGGTGCGGCGTCCGCGCTGGATCTGCTCACTCTGACTCCGGGCGGTCCGGGAGCCGGGGCAGGGCTGCTGCTGGCCGGTTTCGTACTGGCCGCGCTGGCGGCGCTGTTGCGCGGCGAGCGAAGGTTCCCGGTCCTCGCCGCCTGGTGCGTGGCGCTGGACGGGCTGTTGTTCGCGGCGCTGTCGAACGGCTCGGCGTGGGCTGGTCCGAGCACGCTGATCTACGGGCTCGGGCTGCTGTGTGCGGCGGCCGTCGGAGCCGAGGGCGCGAAGGAGCGCGTAGCGGAGCAGAGCTTCGGCTGGCGGCAGCCGGTGGCGGCGCTGATCGCGGCGGCTGCCGCGGCGGCGCCGCTGATCTCGGCGGTCGGCTGGATGATCGGCGGCGCCGACGGTCCGCTGTCGCGGCGCGATCCGGTGCAGGTGCCTGCGTTCGTCGCGGAGGAGAGCAGCACCCGGGACCAGGCGCGCACGCTGGTGCTCTCCGGGCAGGGCGGCGGCCCCGCGCAGACTCCGTCCGGTGTCTCGTACTCGCTGGTGCGCGGCTCCGGCGGCCGGCTCGGGGACGGCGATCTGGCCGCGGCGGGCGGTACGGACGCCCGCCTGGGGAGCGTCGTCGCGAACCTCGTCGCGGGCTCGGGCGCCGACCAGAAGAGCCAGCTCGGCGACTACGCAGTGCGATACGTGCTGTTGCGAGGTGGCGCACCCCGGCAGATGACGCGCGTGCTGGACGCGACTCCGGGGCTGACGCGGCTCAGCCAGGAGGACGGCAGCAGGCTGTGGCGCGTGGACCGGGAGGTGTCGCGGATCTCCGTGCTCCCGAGCGGAAGTTCGGGTTCCGGCAGTCGGGGCGGTGCTTCCGCGAAGCCGGTGCCGGTCGCCGCCGGCCCGGTCGAGGCGCATACGCGGCTGCGGCCGGGAAGTGCCGGGCGGGTGCTGCGCATCGCCGACGCGGCCGACTCCGGCTGGCACGCGACGCTGAACGGCGAACCGCTGCGGCCGGTCACGCTGGACGGCTGGGCGCAGGGCTTCCGGCTGCCCGCGGGCGGCGGGCGGCTGGATGTGACGTACGAGTCGAGCACGCTGCACACGGCGTGGATGTGGGCGCAGGGAGCGCTGCTCGTCCTGGTGGTGGTGCTGGCGCTGCCGGGGCGCCGGAGCGATGTGGACGATGACCTTCCGGAGGCTGCCGCGCCGGTGCCGCCGCAGCCCGTCGAGGGCGAGGGCCGCCGGGCTCGGCGGCTGCGGGCGGCGGCCGAGGCGGCGGGCGCCGGAGCCGGGTCGGGGGCCGATGCCGATCCGGCGGACGGGACCGCTCCGGATGTGCCTCCGCCCCCGCCGCCGGAGCCGCCGCAGCAGCCCGAACACCCGGATTTCCAGCCGCACTTCCAGGAGCAGGTGCCCTACGGCCACTACGCCTACGACGAGTTCGGCCAGCCCGTTGCCTACGACCAGTACGGGCAGCCGTACGACCCGGCGCAGGACCCGTACGGGCAGTACGCCGGCCAGGGCCAGGGCCAGGATCAGGGCGGCCAGTACCAACAGGCCGCACAGTACGGGCAGTTCGAACAGCCCGGCCAGCCCGGGCAGTTCGACCAGTACGGCCAGTACGGCCAGTACGCGGACTACGGCGGGCAGCAGGCGTACGGGCAACAGCCGTATCCGCAGGAGCAGTTCGACGCGCAGCAGTACCCCGAGCAGTACGACGCGCAGCAGTACGCGGACTGGGAGGCGGCACAGCAGTACGGCCCGTACCCGGGGACGGCCGACCCGTACGGCTACGACCCCGCCTACGACCCGATGTACGGCAACAGGAGCGATCAGCAGTGAACCGCACGACTCCGACCCTCCTCGCCGCGGTCGCCGCACTCGCCGCGCTGACCGGTGTCGCGGCGGTGGCCGCTCCGGACGACGGGTCCGCGCACGCCTCCGCGGCCTCCCGCAAACCCGTCGAACGCTCCACGCTGGTGTGCCCGCGGCCCAGCGACTCCGACGTCGCGGACACCTCGTACACGGCGTTCACGCCGAAGGGGACGGCGAGTGCGAAGGGCGGCAAGGGCGGCGCGGAGCTGTACCCGATCGAGGCGGCGGACACCGACGGCGGCTCCGGCAAGCACAAGAAGGACAAGGACGGTAAGGGCGACGGCAAGGGCGGCAAGGACGCAAAGCCGAAGCTGCCGCTGCGCTCCCCGGGCACGCCCGTGACCAGCGACACCAGCGAGACGGACGCGCCCGCGCTGGCCGGTTCCGCCGACGGCCCGCTCGCGCCCGGCTGGACGGTGCAGCAGACCACGGACGTCGGCGCGGGCGCCGGCCGCGGACTGGAGGGCACGGCCTGTTCGGTGCCGGACACCGCCTTCTGGTTCCCCGGCGCCAGCACTTCGGGCAGCCGCCAGGACTACATCCACCTCACCAACCCCGACGACACCAGCGCCGTCGTCGACGTCGACCTGTACGGCAAGCACGGCAAGCAGTCCTCGCGCAGCGGCGAGGGCATCACCGTCCCGCCCAGGTCGACGAAGCCCGTACTGCTGTCGACGCTCGCCGACGGTCCGAAGTCCGACGTGACCGTGCACGTGGTCAGCCGCACCGGCCGGGTGGGCGCCCAAGTGCAGGCGATCGACGAGGAGTCGGGCGGCGACTGGCTGCCGCCGACCGCCGACCCGGCACCTTCCGCCGTACTGCCCGGCATCCCGAAGGACGCCACGTCGGTGCGGCTGTTCGTGCATGCGCCGGGGGAGAACGACGCGGACCTGAAGCTGCGGTTCGCCGGCAAGTCCAGCGAGATCGCGCCCGCCGGGCACAGCACGGTGCACGCACGCGGCGGCGACACGACCGTCGTCGAGCTGCACCACCTCACCAATGGCGAGGCCGGTTCGCTGGCCCTCGAACCGTCCGGCGACGGCGCCGCCACCCCGGTCGTCGCGGCCGCCGAAGTCACCCGCGGCAAGGGCGGCAAGAAGGAGATGGGCTTCCTCCCGTCCACGGTGCCGGTCAGCCGGCAGGCCACCGCCGCGGGCGCCCGCGGCGGCGACTCGACGCTGGCCCTGGCGGCGACCGGCAAGCCGGCCCGGGTGCGCGTGACCTCCTCCGCGGGCAGCGGCGGCGGCTCCCCGGCGAGCCGTACGTACACCGTCAAGGGCCGGACCACTCGGGCCGTGACGCCGCCGAAGCCGAAGGGGCTCAAGGGCGCCTACGCGGTGACGGTGCGGCGGCTCTCCGGCGGCCCGCTCTACGCGTCCCGGATGCTGGAGAAGAAGGAGAGCGGGGTGCCGGCGTTCACGTTGCAGACGCTGCCGGACGACCGGGGGACGGTCTCCGTCCCGCAGTCCGCGCAGGACCTGTCGGTGCTGAACGCGGGCAACGGCGGCTGAGGCGGCGCCGCTCGGGCCTGCGCGGGCCCCAACTGCACGTACGCCGCCGGGCGTTCAGTCCTCGCCGTACCGCGGATCGACGGACTCCGGTGACAGGCCCAGCAGTTCGGCCACCTGCTCCACGACGACCTCGTGCACGAGCAGCGCGCGCTCCTCGCGCCCGCGGGTGCGGATCTCGACGGGCCGGCGGTAGACGACGATCCGGTCCGGGCGGTCGCCCCGCGCCTCGGACACCCGGCCCAGCGGTACGTAGCCGGCGCCCTCCGGAAGGTCGCCGCTGTCCGTACGCGGCACTTCCTGCACCGCGAACTCGACGCCCGCCAGCTGCGGCCAGCGCCGCTCCAGCCGGCCGATGGACTCGCGCACCAGGTCGTCGAAGGACTCCGCGCGGCTGACCGCGAGCGGCACCTGCGGAGGCGCGACGGGCCCGCGCATTCCGCGGCCGTGCCGGTCGCGGCGGCGCGGCCCCTGGCCGGTGCGGGAGGGCTGGCCGGCACGGGCCTGCCCGTGCGGCGGTACGGGGATGCTCATCGGTTACGACACTAGCCGCACCGGGGCCCTTCGCAGGAGCCGGATCGTCCGCATCGCACCCGGCCACCGGCTCGTTCGTGGCGGTGTCCGGGAATGAACGGTCCTGGCGCATTCCCTTCCGCGGTGTGCTCGCCGGCCGACCGCGGATCTCACCTTGAACGCCGGGGGTGTGTGCGGTTCGTGACCGCTTCCCCGGCCCGGTCCCGGTGCGTCCGGGTGGGCGAGAGCACGAGGCGGCTTCTTCCCGCAGATCAGGCCTTCCCGGCGAACCGGACGACACGGCAGTGTGACCTCGGAGAGAGTCGTCGCAGCCCGCTCAAGAGTGCGGTACGGTCCCACGTTGTGAGCCCAGTACGTCGCTGTTCGCGCACCGCATGCGGCCGTCCCGCCGTCGCGACGCTGACGTACGTCTACGCCGACTCCACCGCCGTACTCGGCCCGCTCGCCACCTATGCCGAGCCGCACTGCTACGACCTGTGCACCGAGCACTCCGAGCGGCTGACCGCGCCGCGCGGCTGGGAGGTCGTCCGGCTCGCCGTCGACACCCAGCAGCCCCGGCCCAGCGGCGACGACCTCGAAGCGCTCGCCAACGCCGTGCGGGAGGCGGCCCGCACCCCGCGGCAGGGCTCCGGCGGTGCGTCGCCCGACGCGGCCCGCGGACCCAACGGGCGGGACGCGGACCCGATGGAGGTCGCCCGCCGCGGCCACCTCCGGGTGCTGCGCTCCCCGGATCCGTAACCAGGCCCGTAACCGGACCCCGTAACGGACGAGTCGGCCCCGGTTCGGCAGCCGGCCGCGGCGCCGGCCGCAGCCCCCCGTCCCGAAGTGCTCCGCCGGGTAGATTTGGGCCCGCCGTCGAGCAGTTGAGGACCGAGGACTCCAGGAGAGGGCTGGCTGTGGCTGATCTGTCGGAGATCGTGAAGGCGTACGACGTGCGCGGAGTGGTGCCGGACCAGTGGGACGAAGGGCTCGCCGAGCTCTTCGGCGCCGCCTTCGTACGCGTCACCGGCGCGGTCGAGATCGTCGTCGGGCACGACATGCGCCCCTCGTCGCCGGGACTCTCGCGCGCGTTCGCCCGGGGCGCCGCCGGCCAGGGCGCGGACGTCACCGAGATCGGCCTCTGCTCGACCGACCAGCTCTACTTCGCGAGCGGCCATCTCGACGTACCCGGCGCGATGTTCACCGCGAGCCACAACCCCGCCCGCTACAACGGCATCAAGATGTGCCGCGCCGGCGCCGCACCCGTCGGACAGGACTCCGGGCTCGCCGACATCCGCGCCTACGTGGAGCGGTGGTCCGAAGAGGGCGGCGCCCCGGCGCCGGAGACCGGCGGATCCGGTACGGCGGTCGCCGGCTCCATCCGCTCCCGGGACACGCTCGGCGAGTACGCCGCGCACCTCCGTACGCTCGTCGACCTCACCGCCATCCGCCCGCTGCGGGTCACCGTGGACGCGGGCAACGGCATGGGCGGTCACACCGTGCCCGCCGTGCTGGAGGGCCTGCCCGTGCAGTTGGATCCGATGTACTTCGAACTGGACGGCACCTTCCCCAACCACGAGGCCAATCCGCTCGATCCGAAGAACATCGTCGACCTCCAGCAGCGCGTCCGGGAGACCGGCGCCGACATCGGGCTGGCCTTCGACGGCGACGCCGACCGCTGCTTCGTGGTCGACGAGCGGGGCGAGCCCGTGCCGCCCTCGGCGATCACCGCTCTCGTCGCCGCGCGCGAACTGGCCAAGGCGCCCGGCGCCACCGTCATCCACAACCTGATCACCTCGTGGTCGGTCCCGGAAGTCGTCGAGGAGAGCGGTGGCCGGGCCGTACGCACACGCGTGGGCCACTCGTTCATCAAGGAGGAGATGGCCCGCACCGGCGCCGTCTTCGGCGGCGAGCACTCGGCGCACTACTACTTCCGCGACTTCTGGAACGCCGACACCGGAATGCTCGCGGCCCTGCACGTCCTCGCCGCGCTGGGCGGCCAGGACCGGCCGCTGTCCGAACTCGTCGCCGCATACGACCGGTACGCCGCCTCCGGCGAGATCAACAGCACCGTCGAGGACCAGGCCGGCCGCGCCCAGGCGGTCAAGGACGCCTACGCCGGGCGCGAGGGCGTCACGCTCGACGAGCTGGACGGACTCACGGTCACCGCGGCCGACTGGTGGTTCAACCTCCGCCCATCCAACACCGAGCCGCTGCTGCGCCTCAACGTCGAGGCCCGGGACGCGGCGACGGTCGCGGCGGTGCGCGACGAAGTGCTCGCCATCGTGCGCGCCTGACCGCGTACGCCGGGGATCGACGAGCCACGACTCCGGCCGGTGCCCCGCTCCGCGGATGTGCCGACCGGCGGACGGGCACCGAACTCCCGGCTGTACGCTGCCCCTTACCAGCAGCGCAGTTCTCGGAAAGGTCGTTCCATGCCGCTCGAAGCCGGTCTCCTGGAGATCCTCGCCTGCCCGGCCTGCCACGCGCCGCTCCGGGAGGAGGCGGACGAGCTGATCTGCACCGACGACAAAGGGTGTGGCCTGATCTATCCCATCCGGGACGGCATTCCGGTACTGCTCGTCGACGAGGCCCGCCGCCCGTCCTGACGCGGCGGGGAGCGGGCACCGGATCGGCCGTCCACGCCGCCCCCAACGACCGCCCGCCGCACGGCACTTGGCTCCACCGCCCCGTACGACCGGCTCCCGGACCGCCGCGCCCTTCGCCGTACGGGGCCCGCGCACGGCCCTCGGCACACAGCCGATCGGAGGCTCCGGAACATGCTCGACGAGACCCTGCTCGACGCGCCCGACGCCCTCGCCCGCGCCGACGACCGCGGACTGCTGCGCGGCGTGGCCGAAGCCGGCGCCCGGGTACGTACCGCCGAACGCACGGCCCGCGAAGCCGGGTTGCACGAGCTGCGCCCGGACGGCCGGCCGCGCGCCGTACTGGTGGCGGGCGCCGGCCCGACCGCCTCCTGCATCGCCGATCTGCTCGGCGCGCTCAGCCACGGAAGCCTGCCCGTGAGCCTGCTGCGGCCCACCGGCGCACGGGCCGACGCGGAGGCGCTGCGCTGGACGCTGCCCGGCTGGGCGGGCCCCGTCGACCTGCTGCTCGTCGTCACCCCGGACGGCCGTGAGCAGGGTCTGCACGGCCTGATCGAGCAGGCGTACCGGCGCGGCTGCTCGGTGGTCACCGTGTGCCCCGGGGACGCGCCGCTGGCAGAGGTCACCGGCGGCAGCCACGGGCTGGCCGTGCCGCTCGACCGGTCGCGAATCCCCGCGCAGAGCACGGAAGTTCGCGCCCCGGAGGCGCGGGATGCGCGCAGCGCCGAAGCACAGCGCGCGGCCCAAGCCCTCGCGCCCGGCGATTTCTGGGCACTCTTCACCCCCCTCGTCATGCTGTACGCACGCCTCGGACTCTTCGACAACGGAGCCGCCGACTCCGTACGCGCACTCGCCGACCGGCTGGACGGGACCGCCGAACGCTGCGGCCCGGCCATCGCGACCTACGAGAACCCGGCCAAGACCCTCGCCGCCGAACTCTCCGGCGGACTCCCGCTGTTGTGGAGCGAAGGGCCGCTCGCGGGCGCCGCCGCGCGGCACTGCGCCACCGTGCACGCCGCGCTCGTCGGCCTCCCCGCGCTCGCCGCCGAACTGCCCGAGGCGATGACGCGGCACGGCGCCTTGCTGGACGGCCCGTACGCGAAGGACGCGGGCGCCGACGACTTCTTCCGCGACCGGGTCGAGGATCCGGAGCCGCGGCGCGCCCGCGTCGTCCTGCTCACCGAGGAGCCCGCGCCCGCGACCGCGCAGGGCGCACCGGAGCCCGGCGGCCCGCCCGGCCAACAGCCGTCCGTCTCCCCGGAGTCGGCGCTCCCCGCGGCGCGCGGGCTGGCGTACGCACAGGGCGCACCGCTCGGCGAACTGCGTCCCGCGCACCCCGGCAGCCCCCTGGAGACGGCCGCCGAACTGCTGGCCACCGCGGATTTCGCCACCATTTACCTCGCGCTCGCCGACGTCGGCACACGATGAACGCCGCCACGGCCGAGGCCGCGAGCACGCCACCAGGGACGCCGAGAGGAAGCGACACCACACCGCATGGACCGCCTCGACAACCCCGTACGCGCCTACGCCTGGGGTTCCACCACCGCCATCCCGGAACTGCTCGGCACCGAACCCACAGGTGAGCCTCAGGCCGAGCTGTGGATGGGAGCGCACCCCGCGGCACCCTCCCGGCTCGTGCGGGGCGCCGAGGCCGGCGCGTACGGCACGGTGGCCGATGCGCAGCAGGCGTCGCAGCACCCCCCGCGGACGCTCGCGGAGCTGATCGACCGGGACCCGGAAGGCGAGCTGGGGCCCTCTGTGGTGGGCGAGTTCGGGCCGAGGCTGCCGTTCCTGCTGAAGCTGCTCGCCGCGGCCTCGCCGCTTTCGCTCCAAGTGCATCCGGACCGCGAGCAGGCGCGGCGGGGCTTCGCCGACGAGGAGGCGCGCGGTGTGCCCCGCGACGCGGCACACCGCAACTACAAGGACGCGCAGCACAAGCCTGAACTGCTGTGTGCACTCACGCCGTTCGAGGGGCTGTGCGGCTTCCGGCGCGCGGCCGAGTCGGCGGAACTGCTCGCCGGCCTGGACGTGGACGGGCTCCAGCCGTACGTCGACATCCTGCGCGCCAGCCCCGAATCCGACGCGCTGCGCGAGGTGTTGACCGCGGTGCTCACCGCCGACCCGACGGCGATCGCGGACACGGCCGCCGCGGCAGGCGACTCCGCAGCCCGGCTCGCCGACGACCCGGGCGCAGGCGCCGGCGCGCACACCAACGCGTACGCCGCCTACGCCTCGATCGCCCGCCACTACCCCGGCGACCCGGGCGTCATCGCCGCCATGCTCCTGAACCATGTGCGGCTGCGCCCCGGCGAAGCCCTTTGGCTCGGCGCCGGCGTTCCGCATGCCTACCTCCACGGACTCGGTGTCGAGATCATGGCCAACTCCGACAACGTGCTGCGCTGCGGCCTCACCCCCAAGCACATCGACGTCCCCGAACTCCTGCGCATCGTCCGCTTCGAGTCCGGCGACCCCGCCGTCCTACGCCCCGAAGCGGACCCCTCGGGGGAGGAGGTGTACGAGACGCCGATCGACGAATTCCGGCTCTCCCGGCGCACGTTCACGCCCGGCGCCCCCGCGCTTCCGCTGCCCGCCCACACCCCGCAGATCCTGCTGTGCACGGACGGCCGCATCACCCTGCACAGCAACTCCCGGGACTGTCCCGGAAGTTCACAGCCGCAGCGCGAACTCACCCTGGAACGGGGCCGGTCCGCCTTCGTACCGGCCGGGGAAGAGGTCGAGGCGACGGGTGACGGTACGCTCTTCCGCGCCACCGTGGCCGTCTGAAGCGGCCGACGGCGGCGCTGTCCACCACCTCCGGCCCGGCGCCGACCACCGACCGGGAGAAAAGGACCACCGACTCGTATGAGCGCATCAGGCGGAACGAAGGCGGTCGTCGCCGCTCTCGGCGCCAACTTGGCCATCGCCGCGAGCAAGTTCGTCGCCTTCGCCTTCAGCGGCTCGTCTTCGATGCTCGCGGAGGGCGTGCACTCGATCGCCGACTCGGGAAACCAGGGGCTGCTTCTGCTCGGCGGCAGACAGGCCAAGAAGAAGGCCAACGAAGAGCACCCCTTCGGCTACGGCCGCGAGCGTTACATCTACGGATTCCTCGTCTCCGTCGTGCTGTTCACCATCGGCGGCGTCTTCGCTCTCTACGAGGGGTACGAGAAGGTCACGCACCCGCACGCCCTGGAGGACTGGTACTGGCCGGTGGGCGTCCTCGCCTTCGCCATCATCTCCGAGGGCTTCTCCTTCCGTACCGCGATGAAGGAGTCCAACCAGCTGCGCGGCTCCCTGAGTTGGGCACAGTTCGTACGCCGGGCGAAGGCCCCCGAGCTGCCCGTCGTGCTGCTGGAGGACTTCGGCGCGCTGATCGGCCTCGCGTTCGCGCTGGTCGGCATCGTGCTGTCGCTGGTGACCGGGAACGGCGTCTGGGACGGCATCAGCACGCTCGCCATCGGGACCCTGCTGGTGCTGATCGCGCTCGTGCTCGCCGTGGAGACGAAGTCCCTGCTGCTCGGCGAATCCGCGGACCCGGCGGCCCGCGCGAAGATCCGCGAGGCCCTCATCGACGGCGACACCGTCACCGGCGTCATCCACATGCGGACCCAGCACCTCGGCCCGGAGGAACTGCTGGTCGCCGCCAAGATCGCAGTGCAGCACGACGACACAGCCGCCGAGGTCGCCCGCGCCATCGACGAGGCGGAAGCCCGCATACGGAAAGCGGTGCCGATCGCCCGCGTGATTTACCTCGAGCCCGACATCTTCCGCCCGGCGACGGGTCGGACGGACCGGAGGAACGGCTCCGCGGATGGACCCGGCAGCGGAACCGACGGTGCCGACGATGCCGACGCAGGCACCGGGGCGAGTGCGGGAGCCTAGCCGACCGCCTGGCACCGGCCTCCCGTAGGAGAGGTGCATCACGTCGGCACGGTGTCCCAATCTGCCTACGGACGACCGAAATCCGGCTCCGGGCCCCCTTGCAACCACCCTCAGCGATCCGTTCGACTGGGGGTGCGGTGTAAATTCGTAGAGCACAGACGTCGCTGCTGATGGCGGTCGGCAGGTCCGCACAAGCGGGCCACCGAGGGAGAGAGGGCCTCCGGCGGACTGGGCTGCGAGCAAGGGACCAGTGTGTCCAGGCGCGCTGGTGCGTACGTAACGGTCGTCCGTCCGTACGCCGTAGACGCACCGCCTCGGACACCCCCGCGCCGCAGCACGGACCCAAGCCAGCCACGACCTCGACATCGAGGAGAGCAGCTCGCATGACGACGACCTCTACAGGCCAGGACTTCAAGGTCGCGGACCTCTCGCTGGCGGCCTTCGGCCGCAAGGAGATCACCCTCGCCGAGCACGAGATGCCCGGACTGATGGCGATCCGCGAGGAGTTCTCGGCCAGCAAGCCTCTGGCCGGAGCCCGTATCACCGGGTCGCTCCACATGACCGTGCAGACGGCTGTCCTGATCGAGACCTTGACCGCGCTGGGCGCCGAGGTCCGCTGGGCGTCCTGCAACATCTTCTCCACGCAGGACCACGCCGCTGCCGCCGTCGCGGTGGGCCCGGACGGCACCCCCGAGAACCCCAAGGGCGTCCCGGTCTTCGCTTGGAAGGGCGAGACCCTCGTCGACTACTGGTGGTGCACCGAGCAGGCCCTCACCTGGAGCGAGGCGCCCACCGGCGGTCCGAACATGATCCTGGACGACGGCGGCGACGCAACGCTGCTCGTCCACAAGGGAGTTGAGTACGAGAAGGAGGGCGCCGCCCCCTCCCCGGACACCGCCGAGAACGACGAGCACCGTGCCATCCTGGAACTGCTGAACCGCACGCTCCGGGACAACCCCCAGAAGTGGACCCGGCTCGCCTCCGAGATCCGCGGCGTCACCGAGGAGACCACCACCGGCGTCCACCGGCTCTACGAGATGCAGCGCGAAGGCACGCTGCTGTTCCCGGCGATCAACGTCAACGACTCCGTGACGAAGTCGAAGTTCGACAACAAGTACGGCTGCCGGCACTCGCTGATCGACGGCATCAACCGCGGCACCGACGTGCTCATCGGCGGCAAGACCGCCGTCGTCTTCGGCTTCGGTGACGTCGGTAAGGGCTGCGCCGAGTCCCTGCGCGGCCAGGGCGCCCGGGTGCTGGTCACCGAGATCGACCCGATCTGCGCCCTCCAGGCGGCCATGGAGGGATACGAGGTGGTGCGGCTTGAGGACGTCGTCGAGACCGCCGACATCTTCGTCACCACGACCGGCAACAAGGACATCATCATGGCCTCGGACATGGCCAGGATGAAGCACCAGGCCATCGTCGGGAACATCGGCCACTTCGACAACGAGATCGACATGGCCGGCCTCGCCGCGATCCCCGGCATCGTCAAGGAAGAGGTCAAGCCCCAGGTCCACACCTGGACCTTCCCGGAGGGCAAGAGCATCATCGTGCTCTCCGAAGGCCGCCTGCTGAACCTGGGCAACGCGACCGGACACCCCTCCTTCGTGATGTCCAACAGCTTCGCCAACCAGACGATCGCCCAGATCGAGCTGTACACGAAGCCCGAGTCGTACCCGACCGACGTCTACGTGCTCCCCAAGCACCTCGACGAGAAGGTCGCCCGGCTCCACCTGGACGCGCTCGGGGTCAAGCTCACTCAACTCCGCCCCGAACAGGCCGAGTACATCGGCGTCCCGGTCGAGGGTCCGTACAAGCCGGACCACTACCGGTACTGATCCGGGCTCCGGCGGACGCTGCACTCGCACGCCGGGCAGCCTGCTCGGCGCCGCAGTGCAGCGGCCGACGTGACACCGGTCCCCGGTGACCGCACCTTGCCAGGCCCCCGCCCTTCCCGGGCGGGGGCCTCGGCGTCGTCCGAGCCCACGCGCCCGTACAGTCGCCGCATGCCACGCGGCCGCTACTCGCTCTACGATCCGCACGATCGCACCCCCCTCGGCTACGAAGACTTCCACTGCGCCACCGGCCCCTTCGGCTGGCGCTACTTCTCGCAACTCACCGGGCCGACGGGCGAGCACACCGGCTCCGTCGACCTCACCCTCGACCAGCTCGGCCGCCCGCTCCGACTCGAACTCCACGCAGGCGGCTGGCGCGTGCGCGGAGCAGCCCTGGACGGCGTGACCTGGGTCCGTACGGACAGCACGGGCACGGAAGCCCAAGAGGGCAACGTCGCCGCCCACTCCTTCACCGGCAGCTCCCCCGCCTTCCTCATCGCGACGTCCCGACTGCTGCGCCCGGGCGCCGGCGGCCCCGCGCAACGCGTCAGGCTCGTCGCACTCACACCCCCCGTCCTGGCGCCACGCACCCTCGACCAGCTCTGGACTCTGACTGATACCGAATCACACGCCACTGACAACGGCCCTTTGACAGTGGAGAACTACCAGGTCAGCGACGTGGACACGGGTGAACGCCGGCCGATCCACATCTCCGGCGACGTGGTCTTGGCCGCGCCGGGCATCGATCTCGACGACCTCGACTCGCCCCCGTCGCATTTCACCTGACGCCCCGTCAGCCATGTCGGGTCTAGCAACGCGATGTGCGCCAGCGCCCGTTGGCCTGTTAGTCTTCTGCTCGCCTCGACGCAAGGACCGAAACTCTCGGCAGTGCACGGGGACAGTAGATTTCAGCGATCGCATCGAACTGGACGAGTTCAAATGCGACGGCTAATATCTACTGCACTTCGAGCGGATTCCCATTATCGGAGCCGTAAAGAAGTCGCCGATATTCAGAGCTCAGTGAGTCTGATAGTGTCGGTGTTGCGGAACAAGCGCGGTTTTAGCGTCCGTTTCTTGAGAACTCAACTGCGTGCCAAAAGTCAACGCGTTTTTGTTGCCCCTTTTCTTTTTGTGGAGGGGTTTCTTTGAGATGTAGTGCTT
>Ga0164243_10000678_pt1 | contig 60526 bp, 57 predicted proteins | sample OricompcompostOP_FD_108781 | JGI IMG/M metagenome (GOLD analysis project Ga0164243, IMG submission 108781) | Organic Plus compost microbial communities from Emeryville, California, USA - Original compost - Organic plus compost (OP) | ecosystem: Engineered > Solid waste > Mixed feedstock >... | reverse complement strand
CGGTTCTCACCCACTTCATCAACCTCGATGAGATGTGGTCGGGCGAGCTGCGGTTCGACGGCAAGCTGCTCGACGACAGGCTGCAGTGGGTCCTCGGCGGCTTCGCCGTGGAGACTGACGGTTACCAGAACAACTATGTCAGCTTCATCAACATCCAGCAGGTCAACAGCGTCCACGGCGTCAACAAGTCGCAGTCGGTCTTCGGCCACCTCGACTTCAACATCACCGATGCATGGCGCATTTCGGGCGGTGGGCGCTACACCCACACCGATATCGCGATCACGATCGACAATCCGCAGGCCGTCTCTGTGGTGGATCCTGTCCACTCGGTGCAGAACCGGATCGACTGGCTGATCGCGACCGATTACAAGATCAACGAAGACATCATGGTCTATGCATCGGCTGCGACCGGTTCGCGCCCGCCGGGCCTGACCACGATCATCAACAATGCGCGCCAGCTGGGTCCGACGTCGGATGAAGAGCTGATCAGCTATGAAGCGGGTATCAAGGCCGACCTGTTCGATCGCCGGTTGCGGACGAACCTGAGCGCCTTCTATCTTGACTACAAGAAGCTCTCGACCAGCGTAACCGGTACCCAGTGCATGAACGAGCCGGGCACCGGTCCGGCGACGTGGTACAACGTCCAGTACGACCAGCCGGAAGCTGCTGCGATCTGCGCGGCCGCGTACTCCGGCAATCCGGAAACGCAGCGCTACACGAACAATGTCGGCATCCCGGCGACGATCAAAGGCTTCGAATGGGAAATCACCGCGATCCCGGTCGATGGTCTGAGGTTCGACTGGACCGGCGGTTACAACACGTTCGATTCCGGCATCGATACCCCGGGTCAGCCCGGCTATGTATGGCCCGGCAATTACCGCCAGCCGGAATGGAACATGCACGCCAACGTTTCGTATGACATCGAGACCGAGGTCGGTACGTTCACCCCGCGCCTGGATTGGCAATGGCAGTCCACGCAGACCTACGATCTATCGTCGTCGATCCGTCCCCCGCAGGAGGACTTCATCATCGATCCGTATTCGCTGTGGAATGCGCAGCTTGCGTATAACTCGCCGGATCGCGACTGGTCGGCGATCCTGCAGGTCACCAATCTTGGCGACAAGTGGTATCACTACCAGGTGCTGCGCGGCTCGATCAACGCTCAGACCCGTGTCGGCGCGCCGCGCGAGTGGAAGCTGACCGTGCGCAAGGAGTTCTAAGCGCAGGGAGGAATGCCTGCGGCGCTGTCGGAGAAATCCGGCAGCGCCGCGGAACATCCGCAAAGAAAAAGGGCCGACGCCTCCGCAGGCGCCGGCCCTTTTCTTTGTTATGCTATTCGCGTGCTTGGCGCGATTACCGCGGGATCACGCCTTCGCCGGCACTTCGCCTCTGGGGACCGGCACGCCTGGAATGCCCAGCTGAATGCGGTTGATGCTTCCCCAGCCGGCAAAATAAAGTGTCGTCCAATCGTCCCCACCCCAATTCATGTTGATCGGGATATACTCGCTCAGGATCGTGCCGATATGCACGCCTTCGGGGTTGATCACCCAGATGCCGCCAGGGCCGGTGCAATAGAGATTGCCCTCAATGTCGCACTTCATACCATCGGGAAAGCCGCGGCGCTGATCATGGTTCATGTCGCAGAACACACGGTCGCTGCCGAGGTCGATCATGCCGTTGCTCTCGACATTGAAGGCGCGGATGTGCTTGCGGCCTGCGCTGCTGTCATTGATGTAGAGGATCGTCTCGTCGGGCGAGAAGCACAACCCGTTGGGATTGATGAAATCGTGCACGATCCGGTTGATGCGCTTGCCATCGGGCGAGACGCGATAGACCCCGGCGCAGTCCTGTTCCGGGTAGTGATCGGCCGGCGTAAGCGGAATCTTGGGCGGCGGATCGGTGAAGTAGATGGCACCGTCCGACTTCACGACCACGTCGTTGGGCCGGTTGAGCTTGAGCCCACGATACTCGTTGGCGATCATGGTCACTTCGCCGGTCTCAAGGTTCTCCGCGTCCACGCAGCGCGAATGGTGATGGCAAACGATCAACCGCCCGGCGGCGTCGCGGGTCTGGCCGTTGGCGTTGGCAGTGCCTTCCTTGTCAACCGTAACGCCTTCGCCGGGCGTGTAGCGCATCCGGCGGTTGCCATGGATGTCGCTGAACAGGAGGTAACCCTTTTCACGGATCCAGACCGGGCCCTCCGCAGGGCCGGTGGGACCGCCATAGCCGGAACCCAGATGCTCCTCGTTCCGATCCTCGGGCGCGATGCGCCGCATGCTTTCATGAAGTATTTCGACTGGCATGTGATTATCCCCAAAGTGCCTTTGTTGCGAGCGCAGCGCCGTCCGCCAGCGCCTTGAGCTTGGCCCATTGCACTTCCTCGTGCACGCGCTGCATGCTCCAGCCCTGAGAGAAGCCGCAATCGGTCCCCGCTACCACGCGATCGCGTCCGACGACATTCGCATAGTTCTGAATCCGCCAGGAAACGAGCTCGGGATGCTCGACGACGCTGGTCTGATGGCTGATCATGCCGGGGATCAGCACCTTGTCGTCAGGCAGCTTGATGTCCTTCCAGATCATCCATTCATGCTCGTGCCGAGGATTGGCGCCCTCGATCACGTAGTATTTGGCGTTGATCTTCAGGATGATGTCGACGATTTCCTTGAGCGGCACGTCCGTGGTGTGCGGCGTATTCATGCTGCCCCAGCACATGTGATAGCGCACACGCGCGATAGGAATATCGCGCAAGGCGTGATTGTAGGCCTCGACCTGCTCTTCCGACGCGCGCCGAAGATCTTCCGGCGTCGGATTGGGATTGCCCGGCAGCACCTGGTTGCGCGCCGGGAGGCCGAGATCGAGCTGGACCATGTAGCCTGCATCGACGATGCCCTTATATTCCACCGCCATCGCGTCAGCGAGCGCGTAGAGATAGTCCTTGCCGGTCTCGTAAATGTCGCCCTTCGATGCGTCGGAGCGCGACGGCGTGGCGGCCGGCACAAAGGCATCGGCGAAATCGTGTGGAGCGAGCGCGGCAGCGAAATTGTCGAGATCCCGCTGAAGCTCCGCCTGTCCGTTGTAAAAGAGCGGCGCTTCGCAGACGCTACGCGAACGTGGGGCGTTGAGAGCAGCCTCGATCTTTTCCGCGGGGATTTCCGGCGGCAGCCACATGGTGCGGTACATGCCGCTGTATTGCTTCATGAATTGCGGAAATTCCTCGGCCAGCTGGGGATAGAAAAGACCGTCATGCGGCGGGATCGGCTCCTGCCGCAGCCCGCCGATCCGACCGGTCATGTAGCTGCCGAAATCGGGCTTGGAGAATTCACCGTCGCTCGGGACGTCGATTCCGACTTCGGCCTGCTTTGCCACGACATACTTGACGCTCTTGGCCACCTCCGCCTCGAACGCGGCCTGATCGACATCCTTGCCCGCGGCGCGGTCGATCACCATTTCCAGAAGCGGCGCCGGGCGGCAGAGGCTGCCGACATGCGTCGTGAGAATACGTTCACCCAGACCCTTCATGTTCTCTCCCTAAAAAGGAATATGGCGGCAGAAATGCCGCCATTAGATAACATGATAAGTATATACCGGCTCGGGCGGCGTCAACGCTTCATTGGTGCGCGGAAGTGTGATCAGATGGAGTGAACCGGGCTTCCGCCGCCGGGCACGAAGAGCTTGTAAGCCGTGTCGAAGAAGATCGCCCTGCGGGTGGCGTAGGGCATATGCGCAGTCGCGTCGACGGCCTTCTGGAGATAGGCCAGGTCGTCTTCCTCGCTGTTCCCGATATCGGAGCCCCAGACGAACTGGTTGGGCCCGTAAAGGCCGACTGCGTAGTCCATGAAGTCGCTGAGTTTCACGCCCGACTTGTCGATCTGCTCGATCATCAGGAAGGTCGTATGCTTGTAAAACACGTTTTTGTGAGCGGCGAGCGCGTGGTGCATCGGCGTGAAACCGAAGGTCTCGGGATGTTCTTTCGGGTTGGGGAAGCCCATGTGATCCAGCACGAGGTTCACATTGGGGTAGCGGGTTGCAAATTCGTGCACCCGGCCCATCGCGAAATTGGCATCGCCGCCGAACGGCATCAGCACGACCACGATCCCGAGCTCGGAGGCTGCTTCCCACGCAGGACGCGCCGCGTCGCTGAAGAACACGTAATCCCCGTCGCGCGGCATACCCATGAAGCGTACCCCGGTGATCTTGTTCTCCCTCGTCATCGTGCGCAGCTTGTCGGGTGTGGCCGCATCGAGCGGATCGAGGATCACGACGGACAGGATGCGCGCCGGATGTTCAGCCGCGACGTCGAGGAGGTAGCTGTTATCGGTGGAATAGGCGCTGTTGTACTGCACCCCCGTACCCATCAGGATTCCGGCATCGTCCCAGAATTTGAACACGGCTTCCGGCGTCATGGGATTGGCCATGGCCTTGGCGATCATATGCTCGGCCCCGTAGCGGGAATGGGTCGCCTGGAAAGGATACTTGTCTGGCTGGTTGGTGTAGAAATGGGCGTGAGTGTCGTAGATCGGGAACGGTGCCTTTACGACCGTCTCGTGTGCGCGAAGCGGCATGGCTCCCAGCGCGGTGGCGGCGAGGCCCCCTTTGATGAGCGTGCGGCGGTCGAACATGGCTTCTTCTCCCAGATGTCGTTCGGGCTCACCCTGTATCGTCGCTCGGAAATGGCAAGGCCTGTGCGCTTGCTGGAAAGTCCTTAGGCCGCGCCGATCAAGTCGAGAGAATTCAGCCGCGCCCGCGATAGGGCGCCACACCTTGATCTGGCACCCACAGCCCCGCCGGTGGATCGCCTGTCTGCCAGAACACGTCTATCGGTATGCCGCCACGCGGATACCAGTAACCCCCGATACGCAGCCAGCGCGGCTTCATTTCCTCGACCAGCCGCTGTCCGATGCCGACTGTCACGTCTTCATGGAAGCCGGCATGATTGCGGAACGCCCCAAGGAAGAGCTTCAGGCTCTTGGATTCGACGATCGTCTCGCCAGGCGCGTAATCCAATACGAGATGCGCGAAGTCCGGCTGGCCGGTGACCGGGCAGAGCGACGTGAATTCCGGAGCAGCGAAACGAACGAGATAGAGCGCCCCCGGGCGGGGGTTCGGAACATAGTCCAGCACAGCATCTTGCGGGGAGGTGGGAAGCGCGCTCGGCCGCCCGAGGTGGAGCGGGGCAGAGGGTTCGATGGGATCAGTCATGGCCGGGTGATGCCGCGAACATGAGATCAGCACAAGTCGCCGGTTTGACGCGGTGAATTCAGCCGCTATTCACCGCGCCCTGCGCTTGCCACAAGCGTTGCAGAAAGGTGCCGGAACGGGACCCATGGGGACCACAGCCACGCAGAAAAAATACGCTCCGAATGCATGCCTCGTTACCGCTTGCGTGGCGGCGACGCTGTTGCTGTCTGTACCCGCTCCAGCCGCAGTCACCGATTTCGAACTGCCTCCCGCACCCACCGAAGCGCCGGAGGTGCAAGGCCCGGTGGTCGAGGGAATTGCGCCGCCCCAAGCGACACAGGCTGATCCGAGTCCCACTCCTTCACCTCGCCCGATACCGACGATCGCACCGCAGCCATCGCCTTCACCAACATCCGCATCGACGCCGGCACCCCAGGCCACGCCCGCGCCGCGGGCTGCTCCAGAGCCGGACGCGACGCCGGAGGAGAGGCCGTCCGCAGCGCCGACACCCGGCAGACAAGCTGAGCCTGCGCCCTTAACGCCGTCGGCAGGTGACATAGCAACCGACGTTCCGATCGACGTGCCTGCGCCGGAAGCAAAGGCTCCGCCGCCCATCTCCGCCTCGGCTCCGGAGGCTCCTGCGGAAGTCGCAGAAGCAAGCGCCTTTTCCAGTTGGACCGACTGGCTGCTCGGTGTGGCCGCGCTCCTTGTCCTGTTCGCAGCCGGTGCCTGGATCTGGTCACGACGCCAACGCGAGGAATTGGAATTGGAGCCGCAGGTTGTGGAGCGTCCGAAGATCCAGCCGCGGCCGGAACCGACATTCAAGCCCGACTCTCCAGCATCACCGAGCCCCTCTCGCGAAGCCCCGCTGCCGACTTTCGGTACCGGCCAGAATGCCGCGCCTTCGCGGGATGGATCGCTGAGTCTGGCGATCGAAGCGCGGCAATTGTCCATCTCACTGACCGCGGCCACGCTTTCTTACCGCATCACCCTCACCAACTCGGGCAAGACGTCTCTCAGGGGTATCGCCATTGCAGGGGACATGATCGGGGCTCACGCATCGCGGTCCCAGGCGGAGCAGATCGCCTCGGCCGAAAGCCCGCTTTCGCACTGCCATTCGATCGAGAGCATCCCGGCCGGCCAAAGCGTGCAGGTCACCGGCGACTTCCGCTTGCCCTTGCCGATGATCCAGCCGATCCGTCGAGGGGAACTTGCGCTGTTCGTACCGCTTGCCCGCCTCAGGGTAGAGGCCACCGAAGGTGGGAACGGCGCGATCGTCAAGACGGCTTTGATCGGGCAACGCTCCCCGCGACCCGGCGCCGGATTGCAGCCTTTCCGGCTGGATCTGGGGCCGCGGATTTATCGAGAAGTCACACAGAAAATCTTTTCGTGAAGGCTCTCGACGTGCCGACGGGCGAAGGCTAACCCTCCACCCCACGCGAGGAGGAGCGCGCGAATGGAATCGCTGGTTTCAACCGACTGGCTCGCCAACGAAATGGGCGCCTGCGATCTCAGGATCGTAGATGCGTCCAGCCACTTGCCGACGGCAGGGCGCGATGCACGAGCCGAGTATGAGGCGGGGCATATTCCCGGTGCGGTATTCATGAATCTGGCGGGCCTGATTGATGCCGAGAGCGAGGTGCCGTCCGCCCTCCCCACTGCTCAGATGTTCGCCAGCCAGATGCAGAAGCTGGGGCTTGGGGATGGCAGCCGTATCGTCCTTTATGACGACAGCGACGTGAAGACCGCTGGCCGCGCCTGGTACATGCTGACCATGTTTGGCGCCCATAACGTCGCGATCCTCGACGGTGGTCTGGCGAAGTGGCGAGCCGAAGGGCGCCCCCTCGATACCGGAACTCGGACCCTGCGCGAACGGCACTACACAGCATGGCAGGACCACACGAAGATCCGCAGCAAGCAGGACATGCTTGCAAATGTGAAAAGCAGGGCGGAGCAGGTGGTGGACGCCCGCGAAGCCGGCAGATTCACGGGCGAAGTTCCGGACTTCCGCCCCGGTGTCGCCAGCGGCCACATTCCAGGGTCGGTCAACCTGCCATTTTACAAGCTGTTCAAAGAGGACGGCACCTTCAAGGACAAGGAAGGTCTGCGCACTGCGTTCGAAAACGCTGGCGTGGACCTGCGCAAGCCCGTCATCACGAGTTGCGGGGGCGGCGTGACCGCTGCGCTACTGTGCTTCGCGCTGCATCTCATCGGCAAGGACGACGATGTCTCTCTTTATGACGGCAGCTGGAGCGAATGGGGTGTCGATCCCGACACTCCCAAGGAAACAGGCCCGGCCTTGCAGAATGTCTAGACGATCCGGCGAAACCGGCAAAGGCACCAGGCTCGTTGTCGCCGGCCGGCGCAAGGAATGGACCGGAGCGGTCGTCAATCCGCCTGTCTGGCGGGCAAGTACCCATCTCTATGACGACACTGCCGACCTCGCCTCCGGTCGGGAAAATCGGGATGGCTTTTTCTATTACGGGAGGCGAGGCGCTCCCACCCAATGGGCGCTGGCCGAGGCACTGACCGAGTTGGAGCCGGGCGCCGCGGGAACGGTGCTCTATCCCAGCGGAGTCGCTGCGATCGCGGGAGCGCTGCTATCCGTGCTGCAGTCGGGCGACGTGCTGCTGGTGACGGACAACGCCTATCAGCCCAGCAGAGCAATCGCCAACGGGCTGCTGAAGCGCATGGGCATCGAGACGCGCTTTTTCGACCCACTGGACCTCGATAGCTTCTGGGGCCGGTTTTGCGAAAGAACCCGGGCCGTGCTGTTGGAAAGCCCCGGCAGCCTGACCATGGAAATCTGCGATGTCCCGGCGCTGGCCGGCATCGCGCGCGAGAAGGGCGCCGTCAGCCTGATCGATAATACCTGGGCGAGCGCGCTGGGCTTCCCCGCTCTGGCGCGCGGCTGCGACATCGCGATCATGTCACTGACCAAGCATGTCGGCGGCCATTCGGATCTGATGATGGGCAGCGTAAGCGCAGGGGAAGACCTCCACCGCAAGCTGCGCCTCACGTCGCAGGCGCTGGGCCAGGTGGTCTCGCCCGATGACGCCGCGCTTGCCCTGCGCGGCCTCAGGACGCTGGGGACGCGCCTAGATCGCGAATCCGCAAGCGCTCTCAAGATCGCCGAATGGCTTGCGGGCCGGCCGGAGGTTGCGCGCGTGCTGTGCCCGATGCTCCCCGGCGCGCCGGGCCACGATATCTGGAAGCGCGACTTCGCCGGCGGATGCGGCCTGTTCAGCTTTGTCCTGAAGGGGCGCGACGAAGCAGCCCGTGCCCGTCTTGTCGATGCGCTGGAGCTGTTCGGGATCGGCTATAGCTGGGGGGGCTATGAAAGCCTGGTCATCCCTTTCGATGCTCAGAGCACTCGCAGCGTCACCCGCTGGCCTCCCGCGGATTTGGCACCCGAAGATCGGCTCGGTATACGTCTCTCGATCGGACTGGAAGACGCAGACGATCTGATCGAGGATCTGGAAGCGGGCTTCGCCGCCATGCAGGAGTAAGGGCTTGGCCGTCAGAGCCGGAATAATCGCCCAGCCGGCCCCCGAACCCACGCCAACTGCCACGCCAGCCGTCGACGAAGGCGTCGCGGCCGCCAATGATATTCGGGATGTGGTCTCCTCGGGAGACGGCCCGGTAGGCCGCCTTGTCGAAACCCTCGATGCGATTGCACTTCAGGTCGGCCATACCCGCGTTTCCTTGTGGGACACGCTGGTGGTGGTGCTGGTAATCACCGCCGTCATTGCCGCCGCCTGGTTCGGCAGCAAGCTCGCGCGCTGGCTGCTCGACAAGCTCACACGGCTCGATTCCACGCAGCGGCTGCTTGCGGAAAAGCTGGTGACGATCGTGGTCTGGCTGCTGGCGATCCTCATCGGAATCGACCTGCTGGGCCTGGATTTGACCGCGCTGGCGGTGTTTTCCGGCGCTTTCGGCCTCGCAGTTGGCTTTGGCCTGCAAAAGACCTTCGGCAATCTGATCGCTGGCATCATCCTGCTGATGGACCGGTCGATCAAGCCGGGCGATGTCATCGCGGTGAGCGACATGTCGGGCCGGGAAAGCTTCGGCCAGATCCGCAAGATCGGCATACGGGCGATCTCCGTGACCACCCGCGACAAGAAGGAATACCTGATCCCGAACGAGAACCTGATGATCAATCAGGTCGAGAACTGGTCTTACAGCGCGCGCGACGTGCGGGTGAAGGCGCCGCTCAGCGTGGGATACGAAACCGATCTCGAGCGGGCGGAGGAATTGATGCTCCAGGCGGTAAAGGAAGCGCCGCGCGTTCTGCCCCTGCCCGAGCCCAAGGTGCTGCTGATGGGTTTCGGCGAAACCGGAATTGCGATGGAGATCCGATTCTGGATCACCGATCCGGAAGAAGGGATCAACAGCGTCCGCTCCGACGTCTACAAGCGCGTGTGGCATCTGTTCCGGCAGGAAGGGATACGGATTCCCTTCCCTCAGCGCGAGATCCACATCGAAAATCCCCAGCAACGCCAGCAGCTTGACGGGCCGGCTGCCGCGGTGGAGCGCGAAAGCAGCAAGGACGAGCGGCCCACCTAAAGCTGACCTAACCCTTGCGAAAACCATTCTCGCTGGCGCTCCGCGCGCGCGGAGGCCATGTGGCTGGGATGAAAAAGACGCAAAATCCAGGAACCGTGTATCTCGTCGGCGCGGGCCCGGGCAATCCGGACCTTTTGACGCTGCGTGCAGCGCGGCTTGTGATGAGCGCCAGGATCATCGTGCATGACGGGCTGGTCGACCCGGCGATACTTGCGCTCGCCCGGCCCGATGCAAAGCTCGTATCGGTGGCCAAGAGCCGTGCACGGCACACTCTCCCGCAGGAAGAGATCAACGCCCTGTTGGTGCGCAAGGCGCTCGCCGGCAAGGATGTTGTCCGCCTGAAGGGCGGCGATCCCTTCATTTTCGGCCGCGGCGGCGAAGAAGCCGAAGCCTGCCGCGCAGCAGGCGTGCCGGTGGAGATCGTGCCCGGCATCAGCGCCGCGGTCGGCGCGGCGGCGGCTGCCCAGATCCCGCTTACTCACCGCGACAGCGCCAGCATCGTCAGCTTCGTTGCCGGCCAGTGCAAGGGGCTGAAGGACCAGAACTGGGCCGGGCTCGCCGGCAAGGGCCGCACGCTGGTGATCTACATGGGCGTCAAGACCGCCCCGCTGATCGCCGAAAAGCTTATGGAAGATGGCCTTGCGCCCGACATGCCTGTGGCGGTAATCGAGAACGCGGCTCGTCCGCAGATGCGCGTTCTGCGCGCGCCGCTGGCGGGCCTTCCCGAGATGGTGCTGCGCGAAAAGGTCAGAAGCCCTGCCCTGATCGTGATCGGCGAAGTAACTGCGCGCAGTGATGCCGCGCTCGAACAATTCGCGCTGGAGGCGCAAGCATGAGAATTCTTACCGGAAACGACCTGAAAACAGGCGCGGTCATCTGGTGGACCGGCCAGGACTGGTCGATCCACGTCGAAGATGCCGGCGATGTTGGCGATCAGGCGAATGCCGATGCCATCCTCGCCCGCGAAGACGCTGCCCGCCGCGTCAATGGCGGCTATGCGATCGACGCGGAGAAGGACGCGGACGGCAAAGTCCGCCCTGCCCATATCAAGGACCGCATCCGCGCGCTCGGCCCCACCGTGCGCCCGGACCTTACTCTCAAGCCGGCCGATCCCAATGCCGGGAACTGGGTGATCTGATGTACCGCTACGACCAATATGACCAGGCTATGGTCGACGCTCGCGTCGAGGAATTCCGCGACCAGACCCGTCGTCGCATCGAAGGCAAGATGACGGATGACCAGTTCAAGCCGCTGCGGCTCAAGAACGGGCTCTATCTGCAGCTCCACGCCTATATGCTGCGCGTCGCCGTCCCCTATGGGACGATGAATTCGAAGCAGATGCGCAAGCTGGCGCATATCGCCCGCACCTATGACCGGGGATACGGCCATTTCACCACCCGCCAGAACATCCAGTATCACTGGATCAAGCTGGAAGAGGCGCCCGACATCCTGGCCGAACTGGCGACCGTGCAGATGCACGCGATTCAGACCAGCGGCGAGAGCATCCGCAACATCTCCGCGGACCATTATGCCGGCGCCGCAGCGGACGAGATCATGGACCCCCGCCCCTGGGCGGAAACGCTGCGCCAGATGACGACGTTTCATCCGGAATTCAGCTACCTCCCGCGCAAGTTCAAATTCGCGGTAATCGCCTCCGAAGCGGACCGTGCAGCGCTGCGCTGGCATGACTGCGCCCTGCGTATAGTGAAGAACGATGCGGGCGAAGTCGGCTTCGAAGTCTTCGCCGGCGGCGGCATGGGCCGTACCCCCTTCATCGCCTATCGCATCCGCGAATTCCTGCCGCAGGAGCAGATCTTCTCCTATATCCAGGCGATCCTGCGCGTGTGGAACCGCCATGCAAGGCGCGACAACATCCACAAGCAGCGGATGAAGATCCTGGTCCACGAACTGGGCGAGGAGGAATTCACGCGCCAGGTGGAGGAAGAATTCCAGCACTTCCTGACCTTGAAGACCGATTTCCCCATGGCCGAATATGAGCGGATCGCGGCCTATTTCGCGCCGCCGCCTTTCGAGACCGGCCTGCCGGAGGAAATCGACCGTTCCGATCCCGATTTCGCCCTGTGGGTCGATCGCCAGACCGCCGAGCACAAGGCGCCAGGCTATTCCATCGTGACGATCAGCCTGAAGCCCGCCGGCGGAATCCCCGGCGACATCACGGCGGAGCAGATGGATCTGGTGGCCGATCTGGCCGAACGCTACAGCTTCGATGACGTCCGCTCCACCCATACGCAGAGCCTCGTGCTGCCGCATGTGCGCAAGGTCGATCTCTACGAAGTGTGGAAGGCGCTCGACGCGGCGGGCCTGGGCACGGCCAATCTCGACCTGGTCACCGACATCATCGTGTGCCCCGGCCTCGATTACTGCTCGCTTGCCAATGCCCGCTCTATCCCGGTGGCGCAGAAGATCGCGGATCGTTTCGCCGATCTCGACCGCCAGCTCGATCTCGGCGAGCTCAAGATCAAGATCAGCGGCTGCATCAATGCCTGCGGCCACCACCATGCGGGCCATATCGGCATCCTGGGCGTCGACCGCAAAGGCAAGGAGAACTATCAGCTCCTGCTCGGCGGTTCGGGCGCGGAGGACACTTCGCAGGCCAAGATCACCGGACCCGGTTTCGACGAAGACGGCGTCGTGGACGCCGTGGAACGCGCGATCGAGCGCTATCGAGAGATACGCGAGCCCGGCGAACGCTTCCTCGACACCTATAACCGGGTGGGCATGGAAGGCTTCAAGGAGGCGATCTATGCTTGAGCTCCTGCGCCTGCGCGACGACGAGCCGACTGACGAGCCCGCGGTGACGCTGGATTCCTTCCTCGACCAGTCCAACGCCGCCTCGGTACGGATCGAGGCGGGTGACGATGTGCGGCTGCTTTTCCCGGTGCTGGACCGCGTGCGCCTGGTCGAGATCGACTTTCCGAAATTTCGTGACGGACGCGGCTTCTCCAGCGCGCGCCTGCTGCGCGAAGCCGGATACAAGGGCGAGATCAAGGCGACCGGCGACGTGCTGGTGGACCTGATCTTCTTCATGCGGCGCTGCGGATTCGACAGCTTCGCGCCGGACAAACCGTTCGATCCCGAAGACGCCGAGGCCGCGCTGAACCGCTGGCCGCATGTGTACCAGCACGCCGCCGATGAGTGGGTGCCGATCTGGGAGCTGCGCCATGGCGGCAGAAGTTAAAGTGTCCTCGCGTGCCCGTGACCTGATCGACACCTCCCCCCGCTTCAGCGAGAGCGATGCGATCCGTCTGAACCGGATGTTTCGGGGTTCCGACACGCGGGAGATGCTGGCCAGCCTGTTCCAGGACAATCTCGCCGGCGACATCGCCGTCGTATCCAGCTTCGGCGCGGAAAGCGCGGTGCTGCTCCACCTGATTTCGCAGGTCGACAAGGCGGTGCCGGTGCTGTTTCTCGAAACGGGGAAGCATTTCCCCGAGACGCTGGCCTATCGCGACGAGCTGATTGCCCATCTCGGCCTCACCGGGCTCATCGATCTCCATCCCGACGAAGCCGAACTTGCCGCGAAGGACGAGAACGGGCTGCGCTGGAGCTGGGACCCGGATGGCTGCTGCGACCTGCGCAAGGTCCGTCCGCTTGCCCGGGCGCTTACCGGCTTCGATGCCTCGATCACCGGGCGCAAGGCGTTCCAGGCGAATACGCGGGCGCAATTGCCGCGCTTCGAGATCGACAGTTCCGACGCGCAAGGCCGGCTCAAGATCAACCCGCTGATCGACTGGACGGCCGAGGATATCGAGGCTCATTTCGTGGAGCACGGCCTTCCCCGCCATCCGCTGGTGGCCCAGGGATATCCTTCGATCGGCTGCTCGCCCTGCACCCACAAGGTCGCGCCCGGGGAAGACCCGCGCTCCGGCCGCTGGAAGGGGTGGGACAAGGTCGAATGCGGCATCCACTCGCCCAACAATCCCGACGCCTACCGCCTGCCGCCCGAAGGCTTCGACCCGATGGTGTAAGGCGGGGCGGGTGGCTTTGCCACCCTGCCGGCGCCGCGACCGAGACGGCGCGGGACGATCCCGTGGCGAGCCAATCGAAGCCCGCGCCGAGCTGGTGCCGCAAGCGGCCGGCACGAGGTTGCGATCGGCGGCTTCGCCATGCCTGGTATGGTTTCTCATCAGCGTATTCTTTCGTGAAAAATCGTGGGGTGACGGCACGTTCGCCGCTCGCCTCCCTTCCCCAACCATCGGCGCCCCCGCGCGGCCGGCGCGAGCTGCCGGCCCCGGGCGCGCGGCATTCGCCGCGACGCGCCGGCCAAGGGGCTCATGTTGTGGATGAGGGAAGAGAGGATCATGCGACCGATGCGAATCGGCTTGCCCCGCCGAATCGCACCATCGCGATGTTCCGTATTACTAACCGACGAGCGTCACGCTGTCAAGCATAAAATACCATATCGGTAATTTTTCTTGAGCAGCCCCGCTCCAAGGCCGCTCAGAGCCAGCCTTCCTTGCGGTACCAGTCGGCGGTCGCCTTGAGGCCCTCGCGCGTGTCGATCTGCGGCTTCCAGCGATGGGCAGGCGGGCAGGCCCCTGACGCGCAGACCCAGTCGGGATGGGTCATATAGCTCACGCGGTCGGGTGTGAGCTTGGCCCGGCTGCGGCGAACCGCACCGTCGAGCGCGGCCGCCTTGGCCAGCATGTCGCGCGATAGCTGCGGCACCCACACGCGGCGCTGCAACGCCCAGCCGATCGCGCGGGCGAGTTCGCGGTGGCCCCAGCCGGCGGCGCGCCCGTCATCGGGCTCGAAGATCATGCGCGTGACATCCTCGCCCGTGGGCAAAAGCGCGAGGAGCAGCCGCGCGAGATCGCTCGCGTGGAGGAGCGAGGTACGCCCTTCGCGCGGCATCGGCACCACGCCCCATTTGGCGGCGCGGAACAACTCGAACAGCTCGGTGTCGCGCGGGCCGTACACCGCAGGCGGGCGGACCATCGTCCAGTCGAGCCCGCTGGCGGCGACGATCTTCTCCGCCCGAAGCTTCGAAGCGCCATAGGCGGAAAGCTGCGGCTCGCGCGCGGCGAGCGAGGAGACGTGAATGAAGCGCGGCACGCGTTCCTTCACCGCCGCTTCCACCACTTCGAGCGTGCCGAGGACGTTGCCGACCTCGAAGCCCGCCGCGTTGCGCGCATTCACCACGCCAGCCACGTGGATCACCGCCTCGGCGCCCCTGACCAGCCTTGCGATCGCCGCGCGGTCCGCAAGGTCCCCTCGGACCCAGGCGACCCCCTTGCGCGGCTTCTGCTCACGCCGGGTGAGCGCCCGCACGGTGAAGCCCTGGAGCGCCGCCTCATCCAACAGCGCCTGGCCGACGAAGCCGGTCGCGCCGGTGACTGCAATCAGCCCTGAATCCGCCGTCACAGCAGCACCAGTTGGTCGCGATGGATCACTGCCGAGCGCGGGGCATAACCGAGGATCGCCTGGTGCTCATCCGAACGGCGCCCCTTCAGCCGCTCGCATTCCTCCGAGGAATATTCCGCCAGCCCGCGCGCGATGGCCTTGCCGTCGGACCCGCGCACCTCAAGCGGGTCGCCGCGCTGGAACGTGCCCTCCACTCGCGCGATCCCGGTCGCGAGCAGGCTCCCGCCCTTGCCCAGCGCCCGGGCGCAGCCATCGTCGACCACTAGCGCGCCCTTCATCCGCATCCGCCCGCCGAGCCAGGCCTTGCGCGCCGCATCCTTGCGCAGCGGGAGGAACAGCGTGCCCCTTCCGCCGTCCATCGCGCGGGCGATCGGCGCATCATGGGTGCCGTTGACGATTGCCAGCGCGATCCCGGCGCGTCCGGCGATCTCGGCAGCCTGCAGCTTGGAAGTCATCCCGCCCGAACCCATGCCCGAAGCCGAGCGGCCGTCCGCCATCGCATAGACCTCGTCCGTCACTCCGCGCAGCTGCGGCAGCAATTGTGCCCCGGATTCGGCCGGATTGCGGTCATAGAGCCCATCGACATCGGAGAGCAGCAGCACGCCGCCCGCCCGCGCCGCCAGCGCCACACGCGCCGCCAGCCGGTCATTGTCCCCGAAGCGGATCTCGGCCGTGGCGACGCTGTCATTCTCGTTCACTACCGGCACCGCCCCCCTCTTGAGCAGCCGGCCGAGCGTGGCGGCGGCGTTGAGGTAGCGGCGGCGATCTTCCAGATCCTCCAGCGTCAGCAGCAGCTGCGCCGCGGCGATTCCGTGCGCGCCGAGCAGCTCGGACCAAAGCTGCGCAAGGGCGATCTGCCCGACGGCGGCAGCAGCCTGCGCATCGGCGAGGCTGCCGCGCCCGCCCTTCTCCAGCCCGAGCCGAGCCGCGCCCAGCGCGATCGATCCGGAGCTGACCACGATCACCTGCTGGCCGCGCTTGCGCGCTGCCACGATCTCTTCCACCAGCGTGGCCAACCAGCCGCGCCGGGCAGCCCCATCGCTCCCTACCAGCAGCGACGAGCCGACCTTCACCACCAGGCGGGGGCAGCGTTCGGCATCGGTCAAATCGGTGAGCTGAGAGACGGTCATGGCGCGCCGGGGCTTAGCCGCTGTGCCAGCGCTTTGGAAGCGCCGTCAGACGGGCGACCAGGGCTTTGCGTCGCGTTCTTCCTCCACTTCGCCGCCTGGAGTTTCGGTCGAGGTTTGGGCCGGCAGATAGGAGAGGATCGCATCGAGCAGGGCATCGACGCCCTCGCCCGTCGCACCGGAGAGCGGGAAGACCCTGTCCGCCCCGGCCTGTCGCAGTTCAGCGGCGAAAGCCTCCGCCAGTTCGGCATCGGCGAGATCGATCTTGTTGAGCGCGATCAGCCTAGGTTTCGCCTCGAGCCCGGCGCCATAAGCCTCCAGCTCGTCCTCGATGATCCGCATCGCTTCGGCCGGGTCGGTCCCGCCGATGTCGATCAGATGGATCAGCACCCGACAGCGCTCGATATGTCCCAGGAACCGGTCGCCGATCCCCGCCCCTTCCGCCGCGCCCTCGATCAGGCCGGGAATGTCGGCCAGCACGAATTCCCGCCCCTTGTGCCGCACCACGCCAAGCTTGGGCACCAGCGTGGTGAAGGCGTAATCGCCCACCTTCGCGCGCGCGTTAGAGACCTGGTTGATGAAGGTCGACTTGCCGGCATTGGGCAGCCCCACCAGCCCGACATCGGCCAGGAGCTTCAGGCGCAGCCATACCCACATCTCCTGCGCAGGCTCGCCCGGCTGATGCTGGCGCGGCGCGCGATTGGTGCTGGTCTTGTAGCTGGCGTTCCCGCGTCCGCCGAGCCCGCCTTCCAGCAGCGTGATGCGCTGGCCGACCTCCGTCAGGTCGGCAAGGACCGTTTCCCCGTCCTCGTCCGAGATGATCTGCGTGCCGACCGGAACCTTGATCACCAGGTTCGGCGCCGATGCCCCGGTGCGGTTCTTGCCCATTCCGTGACCGCCACGCTTGGCCTTGAAATGCTGGGAGTAGCGGAAATCAATCAGGGTGTTGAGGCTGGGCACGGCTTCGAACACCACGTCGCCGCCCTTGCCGCCATCCCCGCCGTCCGGCCCGCCATATTCGATATATTTCTCGCGCCGGAAGCTCACGGCGCCGGGGCCGCCCGCGCCCGCGCGGATGTAGATCTTGGCCTGGTCGAGAAAATGCATTTCCTGTTTGCCTCAAGCGCCGGCGGGGCCATCTGGCCCCTTGGCTATCCTCGCGCCTTTCAGGCGCTGCGGGCGGCCGGTCGGCCTTGCGGTCGCCCTCATAGGCGACCGGGGTCTCCAATACCACCTTTCCGAAAAGGGGGAGCGTGGAGGGTCTCAACAAGAGACCAGTGTCGCGAGAATTGCCTCAGCGCGAGCCGAAAATGGCGGATTTCGAGAACCGGAGCGGAGCGACCTTGCGGGTCGTGAGCACCGGAAGCGTAGAAAGCTGCCATTCGCAGGTCGGGAGGGCAATTCGTGCCACACTGGTGGAGCCGAGGGGAATCGAACCCCTGACCTCGTCATTGCGAACGACGCGCTCTCCCAACTGAGCTACGGCCCCGTTCCAGTGTAATCGCGGGCTCCTTAGCCCCGCGAGAGCGCGCCTCTTAGCGAAGAGGCATCGCCCATGAAAGAGCAAAAATGGGGTCCTGGCGCCTTAACTGCCCTCGCCTGCGGGAAGCGGCTGTACGACTGGCTGCGATACGGCTCCCGCGCCCGAACCCGGCTGGGAAACCGACGCGGCCGGGGCGCCTTCCGCCCCGTTTGCATAAGGCGCGGAAAGCTGCACCGCCGCCTGTTCGCCGTAGGTGACGTTGACCGGCGCACTCGCGTAAGCCGCACCAGCGCCCCTGCCATAGGCGTTGCCGTATCTCGCATCCCAGTCGGCGACGGCGATCCAGTACCGCTCCATGTCGTCATAGAAGCGCCCGAAGGCCGCCTCCAGGCGCGGCAGCGCGGCAAGCGCGAAAGCGTCCGGGTCGGCGGGCGGTGCGCTCAGCGCCTGCTGGCTGATCTCCAGCGCCGCATCGCAGAAATACTCGTGCGCGGGCGGCAGAGCGAAATAGTTGTAGACCTTGGTGTTGTAGGATTCGCGGGCACGCACGGCCTGGGAGCCGAGCTTCTTGCGATAATCCCTGTCCAGCTCGCGATTGACGGCCGACAGCCGCTTGCTGTGCCGGTCGAGAAACTGCGTGTAGCCCGCCAGGATCGGCCGATATTTCGGCTCGAGGCAATTGAGCGCCGCGACATTCCAGCCGGAGCGGAAATTCCACACCGCCTCCAGCGGCGAGATATGCGCATTGACCGTCAGGCGCACGCCGCTCGCATCCTTGGCCGGTATCACCAGACTGCGGGCAGCCCCGCCGGGCGGTAGCGGCCGTGATGGGATAGCGATCGGCTTCACCGGCGGCGGCGGCGGTGGGGGTGGCGGAGGCGCCGGCGTGGCACAGGCGGCAAGCGCCGACAGACCGGCCACAACGGCGACCTTTCGTACTGACAATGGCATGTTGCTGCTCATCCGGCGCGGACCCCCTCCATGATGCGGCCAGGCTCCGTCCTACGCCCCGCCGCATTGCTCCAAGATTAAAGAAACCGTCTAGACGCCGGTTAACGCAAAGAAAATGCCTGGAGCGCGATCAGGCGCCCCAGGCACGACCAACCGAATCCTGCGTGCGATTATTCGCGGTTGCCCATGAAGCGCAGCAGGAAAAGGAACATGTTGATGAAGTCGAGATAGAGGCTCAGCGCGCCCATCACCACCATCTTGCCCGTGGGATAGGCAGCCGCGACGCCCGGATTGGTCACCTTCAGGCTCTGGATCTGGAGGTACTCGTTCTTCAGCCGCTGCGTGTCATAGGCGGTGAGGCCCGCAAAGATCAGCACGCCGAGGACACTGATCGCCAGCTCGAGGCCGGGTGAGCCGATCAGGAAGGCGTTGAGCAGCGTCGCGATGATCAGGCCGACAACGCCCATGATCAGGAACGCGCCCCAGGCCGAGATGTCCTTCTTGGTGGTGTAGCCCCACAGGCTCAGGCCGGCGAAGGCGCCAGCCGTGGCGAAGAAAGTCGCCGCGATCGAGCTTCCGGTATAGACGAGGAAGATCGTCGAGAGGCTGAGGCCCATCAGCACCGCGAAACCCCAGAACATCGCCTGCAGCGTCGAGGTGGAGAACCTGTTCTGGCCGAAACTCATCGCAAAGACGATGGCGAGCGGCGACAGGGCCACGATCCACATCAGCGGACCGCTGGCGAAAGAGATCGCGAGCCCGGTGCTGGCGGTCAGCAGGGCGACGATGCCGGTCAGCAGCACGCCGGAGCCCATATAGTTGTAGATCGACAGCATATGCCGGCGCAGGCCCATGTCGTATGTGCCGCGGGCTGCGACTTCGCCGCTCAGTCTGGGAGACGCGCCGAATCCCTGCTGTACGCGTCGGGGTTCGTTCCAATCTGCCATGTCTGCTTCCTAACTCCTGATGCCGGCCTCCCGATCGAGCCGACCCTTCGTGAATATCGTCGTTGTGGGCAGCGATTTCAAGGGAAACCGAAGCCTTTCGATCAACCGCTGGATTTCATCTACCGGCGTGTTTCGGCGGCCATTTCGGCGCTGCGATCGCGGGCGCTGCGCAGGGTTTCCTCAATGAGCCGCGACAGGGCACCGTCGCGGTCCAGCGTGTCGAGCCCGGCCTGGGTCGTCCCCCCAGGGCTCGCGACGCGGCGGGCAAGCTCCCCGGGCGAATGAGGAGCATTGGAAGCCAGGAGGCTCGCCCCCTCCACGGTCGAGAGCGCCAGCCGCTCGGCCTGTCCGGCCGGAAGGCCCAGCCGCGTGGCCGCGGCGGCCAGGGCATCGATGAAACGATAGACGAAGGCCGGGCCGGAGCCTGCAAGCGCAGTGACGGCGTCCATCAGAGCCTCGCTTTCGAGCCATTCGACGGAGCCCAGCGGCGCCAGAAAGGCCTCCGCGCCGTCCTTCGCCGCAGCGTCCAGACCTTGGCCGACGACCGCGATCGGCGACTTGCCCAGAGCCGCTGCGAGATTGGGCATGATGCGCAGGTGCCCGGCGGCGCGGGGAAAGCAGTTCGCCAGCGTGGCCAGTTCCACTCCCGCCAGGATCGAGAGCAGCAGCGTCGAGGGGCCGACGAGATGTTCGACCGGCGGCGCCACATCCGCGAGCATTTGCGGCTTCACGCCCAGCAGGACGGTGCTGAATGCGCCCGTTTCCGGCACCTCGCGTAGCAGCGTCACCCCCTCGGGCGCTTGCGGCAGCACCGGATCGACGACGGTGAAGACGGCCGGGTCCGTTCCCGCAGCCAACCAGCCTTGCAACATCGCGCCGCCCATATTGCCGCAGCCGACGATCAAAATGGAATTCAAGGCGTTCATTCCATTCGCCTGACGCAGGGCGCCTCGCCGGTCAAGGCTTGGCCTGCATTCACCCTCAGGCTTCGCCTGCGGCATCCACCAAGGCGCTCGCCAGCGCGTCCGCAGGGCTCTTGTCGCCCCACAGCACGAACTGAAACGCGGGATAGAAGCGGTCGCATTCGGCAATCGCGGATTCGACCGCGAATTGCGCCTGCCCCAGGCTCAGCAGCCCATCGTCGCCCAGCATCAGGCCATGGCGATACAGCAGGACGCCGCCAGTGGACCAGATGTCGAAATGGCCGAGCCAGAGCTGCTCGTTGACCAGGGCCAGGAGCTCGAAGGTCGCACGCCGCTTCGCGTCGGGCACGCGGATGTCGGGCAAGCAGAGAAGTTGCAGCACGCGATCTTCCTGGCGCCATATGCCGCGAAGCTGATACTTGGCCCAGCTTCCTTGGATCTCGCCCGACATCTCGTCATCGCTGACATATTCGCATGGCCAGCCATGCGCTTCGAAGAGCTGTGCGAGCATGTCGACGGGCGCGGCGTCGTCGCGTTCCATATCTGCTTCACCTGCCCTCATGTCGTCGCATCCTCTTCGGTGGCGATGGTGAATGCGTTGGCAAGCATGCTGCGGGCAATCCGCATACGGCCCGGCGCTGGGTAAAACTCGACAAGCCTGTTCACAAGTTGTGCAAAAACAAGGGATATAATCGCTGGCGATGCAGGCAGGAACGGGCCCTCAGCGGCGCGGAAGCGGGTCAATCGCTTCGCCTGCCGCGCTGGTGAAGGTGAAGGAGTCGATCCCCGCTTCGTTCAATTCCTTCACGAATGCGCTGGCCTCCTTCTGGCTGGGGAACGGGCCGGTAAGCAGGCGGTTGGTCTCGCCCCAATGGGCGAGATAGCCGCTTCTGCCTTCCATTGCCGCGCCTGCCTTGCGGGTAATACGCCGCCAATCGAAGCCCAGCGCGTCGCGGTCCCGGCCGGTGGCGACCTGAACCCAGACCCGGCTGGGATGCGCAGGCTTCGGCGGCTTCGGTGGCTCCGCCTTCACAACTTCGCGCGGCGGATCGATCCTCGTCACGTCCACTGCCCCTGCAGCCGGGGCTGCGCCCGCCTGGGGCAAGCTGAATGCCGAAAATACTTGTGCGAGGTTTGCTGCGGGTCGCGGCTGCGTCGGCACGCTCGCCGGATTGCGCGAGTTGGTGGAGGGCTGCGGATCGTTCGCCGTGACGCTTGTCGCAGCCGCCGACAGCCTGGGCGTGGCCGCGGCAGCGGCCGGCGCGCTTGCGGCCGCGGTGCTGGACGCCGGCGGACGGGCGGGCGGATTGCCGAGCGGCTCGCCTGTAGGGATGAGCCGCGCATCGGCTCCGCGCGCGGGTGCCGCAGCCGGCGGCGCCGAACCGGAGAGCGCCGCGATCCGCGGATCGTCCTTCCCGATCGCTTCGGCTTCCGGGAAATGGCCGAAATTGCCCGCCGCGGCCTGCTGCGCACGCGTCAGCCGGGGCATGTAGCGCAGGTAGGGGGCGATCCTGCCGGCGAGCGAGGCGGGCATGACGACGTTGGCGATCGACACCGCTTCCTCGGTCTTGCCGAGCACCGCGAGCGCGAACGCCCGGGTGCGATAGGCGGCAAGGTCGCGCCGCTGGAGCAGAGGCAGCAGGACCTCTTCCGAAGTCTGGCGATCGCCGGCAATCGCCAGGCTGAGCGCCAGCCTTCGCGTGATTTCCTCATCCTCCCCGCGCGCCAACGCAGCGCGATAGAGCTGCTGGGCACGGGCATTGTCGCCGACGAGATCGTAGGCAAGCCCCTGTTCCCCGGCATAGGAGGCGAGCGCCGCCCCTTCGCGTTCGGCCTCGGCGAACAGGTGCAGCGCCTCCACTGGCCGCTTCTTGTAGACCTGAGCCGCTGCCAGCCCCGCCTTGCCCGCGCCATTGGCACCGACAATCGCGTCGGCCCGCGTGAAGAAGCCAATCGCCGCGTCGATATTGCCTAATTCCAGCGACGCCCGTCCAGCCTGTAGAAGCGACCGGAGGTCACGGGGATTTGCGGAAAGGCGCCGGAGCGCCTCGTTGAGTTCGTCCGCACCCGGGTTCGGCAGCGGCTGCACCACCGGCCGCGAGTTCGCGAATGGCCCCGTCACCGCGCCGGACTGCGCACTCGCACCGGCCGTAAGCAGGCAGGCTGCCGCCACGCCAGATACGCAACGCAACCAATCGCCTGGCTTGGTGCTGAATCCCATCATCGTCTTGCATCCGGCCCGGCATGGAACCCGGCGCTGCGAGCGCGGGACTCGCGGCGGGCTGGATCAAACGGGAGCGAGCCGGGGGTTTCCTTGTTCGCCATGATCTCAGGGCCGCCAGGTAATCCCGCCGGCCTCGACGCCACTTTAAACACGCCGGTCCTGAATGTCAGGCGAACAGGTCCCCAAGCTAATGCCCCGGGCTACTGGTTGTTCTGCCGCCCGAGAAATCGCGGAATGCTGATCGACGGGCCGGAGGCATCTTCCTCTTCCTCTTCCTCGTCGGGCTTGGCCGCTCCGCGCGACAGGTTGGCCATGCGCTCGAACAAGGTGCTTCCCGCGGCCGGACTTGCCGGAGCAGGCGCCCCACCTGGAACAGGGTTGCGCCGCCGCGCCGCCTCCGCGCTCTCCCTCACGGGCTCGTTTTCCTGGACCAGCCGGCTCGCATCGAGCAGCAACTCGTCCTGTGTGCCTCCGCCCGGCTTCTTCGCTTCTTCGGGCTGCGGGGAGAATGTGTCGGCCTCCAACGTCAGTTCGAGCGGAGCCGCATCCTCCTCGGCCCGGTCAAATTCCGGGAAGCCGCCGCCCTGATCGTCGCCAGCGCCCGGCGCGGTCGGATCGCCGACCAGCGAACCGTATCCGGTGTCATCGGCCTCATCATACTCGCTCTCGTCGAATTCGGCTGTGGCTTCGAACGGCTCGGGCTCATGCGTGGCCTGCGGCATGGGCGCAGGCGTTCCTGCCCGCTCCTCGGGCGCCGCTGCCGGAGCGGCCAATTCCTCCTCGGTGGGCAGGGGAAGTGCGGGACGCTTCGGCCCGCGCCCTGCGCCGAAGCTTAGCGGCTGGCTGGCAAGGTGCGCCTGCTCGGCCGACTGCTCGATGCCGGTCGCGACCACGGACACGCGGATCTTGCCCTGGAGATCCGGGTTGAAAGCCGAGCCCCAGATGATGTTCGCTTCGGGATCGACCAGTTCGCGGATGTGGTTTGCCGCCTCGTCCACTTCGAGCAGCTTCATGTCCTCGCCGCCGATGATGGAGATGATCACGCCCTTGGCGCCCTGCATCGAAACGCCGTCGAGCAGCGGGTTGGCGATCGCACGTTCTGCGGCCTCGAGCGCACGGTTTTCACCTTCGCCTTCGCCCGTCCCCATCATCGCCTTGCCCATCTCGCCCATCACCGAGCGCACGTCGGCGAAATCGAGATTGATCAGGCCGGGCATGACCATGAGGTCGGTGATCGAACGCACGCCCTGCTGCAGCACTTCGTCGGCAAGCTGGAAGGCTTCCTTGAAAGTCGTTTCCGCCTTGGCGACCAGGAAGAGGTTCTGATTGGGAATGACGATCAGCGTGTCGACATGCTTCTGGAGCTCTTCGATGCCGGCCTCGGCCGCGCGCATGCGGCGCGTGCCTTCGAACTGGAACGGTTTGGTCACCACGCCGACGGTCAGCACGCCCTTGCGGCGGGCCACCTCCGCGATCACAGGCGCCGCGCCGGTGCCGGTGCCGCCACCCATACCGGCAGCGATGAACACCATGTTCACGCCTTCGAGCGCACGCTCGATCTCCTCGGCGGTCTCTTCGGCAGCCGCGCGACCCACTTCCGGCCGCGATCCTGCGCCCAGGCCTTGCGTGATGTCGGGGCCAAGCTGAATCCGGCTCTCTGCAATCGAATTGTTGAGCGCCTGCGCATCCGTGTTCGCGACGACGAAATCGACTCCGTCGATCTCAGCCTGGATCATGTTGGCGATGGCGTTCCCGCCAGCACCGCCTACGCCGATCACCGTGATCCGGGGGCGCAGTTCCTCCACTGACGGCGGGCCAATATTGATGCTCATCTAAAATCTCTCCAAGGCATGTCCGAATGCCAGTCCAAAGTCACGCACTTGTGCCATAAAGGAATTGGCAGGTGCAAAGCGGCACAATCCTTATCCACAGTCTCTCGCCCAGGACAGACGCGCCTGTACCGGCCGCCATCGTTCAAAAATACTCCTTCACCGCCTGCATCACGCGCCGGGCCAAGGCGAATCCTGCGAGACGTACGGTGGGCTGATAACGGGGGCCGATCGAGCGAATGTCGACCGGATCTGCCGCAGCATACAGGACCAGCCCGGCGAGCGTCGAGAAACCGGGTACGGCATGCGCTTCGGGAAGCCCGTGCAGCGCCGGGGGTTTGCCGATCCTTACCGGCTGCCCGATGGCGCTCTGTGCGTAGTCGGCGATGCCGGTGAGCTCCGCACCGCCGCCCGTCAGCACGACCTGCTGCCCTCGCTGGCTGGTGAAGCCCAATGCCTTCAGCGCCTTGCCGACCTCCCCGATCATGCGGTCAAGCTCGCCTGTAATCACCGAGACGAGCTCCGCGCGCGGAATGCGGTTCTTGTCGTCCGCATGGCGCGCCAGCGGGCCGGCCTGTTCCTCGCCCGGGCCGTTGACCGGGATCATCTCCCGGTGATCCGTTGGGCTCGCAATCGCCGATCCGGAGACACATTTCAGCCGTTCGGCCTGAAAGCGGCGGATGCCGAAATGGGACGCGATCGCATCCGTGATATCGGCCGATCCTGTCGGGATTGCCATCATGCCCAGCAGCATGCCCCCGGCATAGACGGAGACATTGGTGACTTCGCCGCCCAACTCGATCAAGGCCACACCCAGATCGCGCTCCTCCGCGCTAAGGCAGGCGTAACCCGCCGCGACCGGAGAGGCGACCACCGCTTCCACCTCCAGATGGGCGTTCTGCACCGCCTCGGTGATGTTCCGGATCGGCGCTCCGTCGGCGCACATGACATGCACTTCGACGCCCAGACGCTCCGCGTGGAGCCCCTTGGGGTTGGCGACGCCGTGCGCTCCGTCCAGCGTGTAATGCGCCGGCTGTGCGTGGAGCACCATCCGCCCATCGGGCTGGATCCCGTCGCGCGCCGCGACAAGCAGGTGCTCCACATCGTCTTCCTCGATGCGCCTGCCCCCGATCTCGACTTCGACCTGCGCGACCTTGCTTGACAGCCCGGCGCCCGAACAGCCGATCCACACGCTCGAAACACTTGTACCCGCGAGCCTCTCGGCTCGCTCGATCGCGTCCCGCACGGCGTAGGTCGCCGCCTGCATGTCGGTGACATAACCTCGCTTGATGCCCTGCGCCGCCCTATGGCCAGAGCCGAGCACGATCATCTCGCCCGTCTCGCTAAGGCCGCCGATCATCGCCGAGATCCGGAACGAACCGATGTTGATGGCGCCAAAGACCTTGGTAATGCGCGGGCTGCCAGCCATTATTCCGCTTCCTTCGCAGCGAGCGCCTGCGCCTCGGCGCGGCCGGGAATACGCATATAAATCCGATCGGGCGCGCGCATGTCGAAGGTCGCGACTTCCCCTCCGAGCAGGCGATTCACCCCGTCCATCCGGGCGAAGGAGACCAGCGCGGCGGCCGATTCCTTCTCCCCTTGCGGAAGAGCCAGCATCTGCCCGGTCTTGAAGGTAAGATTCCACCGGCGGTTGCCGATCCATTCCGCCTCGGCGACTTGGGGGCGCAGCGCCGGCGCGGAATCGAGCAGGCGGCTCAATTCCGGAACCTGCCTTGCAGCGCCCGGCCCTTCTATGATCAGCCGCCCCTTCGCTTCCTTGGCGGAAATCGGCTCCAGCTCATGGCCGGTCGAGTCGATCAGCACCAGCCGGTCAGGCTTGCGCAGCACCGCGTGCGGACTGCGCTCTACGATGTCGACCACCAGCGAATCCGGCAATTGGCGGGAGACACGTGCGTCCTTCACCCAACTCAGCTTCAGGAGGTCTTGCCGCACGGCACCGATATCGACCAATGGCATCGCCCGTTCGCGCTCGCCCAGCACGCGCTCATAGACCTTGAACTCGTTCATGCGCTGCACGCCGCGCACCTCGACCCGCCGAACCTCGAATCCGGCATCGGCGGCGATCGAGGCAAGCTGCTGGCTCGCCATGGCTGGCACGCCGGCGAGATTGGCCACGAACCAGGCGAGAAGGACCCCTCCAAGCAGTATGAGCGCAAGGAAGCCACGGTGGAGCTGTTCGTCCGTGAATGGCAGCCAGCGCATCAGCGTATCGATGAAAGACCCGGTGCGCGCCTTTGCCCGGCTGACCTTCTGCGCGGTGCCGCGTGCTGCCGCCGATCGCCGAACGCCCCTGCCCTTGCGCCTGATCGTCTGGCTCATGCCGTGGCCTCCTGCGAAGCTCCTGCAGAAGTGCCGGTCGCGGCAAAATGGGTCAGCGCATCGGCGATGATCGCTTCCACGAGATCGCCGTAATCCATGCCGCAATATCGCGCCTGCTCCGGTACCAGGCTCAGCGGCGTCATGCCTGGCTGGGTATTGACTTCCAGCAGGAACAGCCCGGCCTCTCCCTGTTCGTCGTCCCAACGGAAATCCGCTCGGCTCGTCCCGCGGCAGCCGAGCAGCTTATGAGCTTTGAGCGCATATTCCATGCACAGGCTGGCGATCTCCGGCGGGATCTTTGCAGGGCAGATGTGCTCTGTCATGCCATCGGTATATTTCGCGTCGAAATCGTAGAAGCCGGATTTCGGGACCAGCTCCGTGACAGTCAGGGCTTTGCCCCCGACAACCGCCGTGGTCAGTTCGCGGCCCCGGATATACGGTTCGGCGAGTAGGCTTTCGAACTGCTGCCAGGGGCCTTTCACGTCAGGCCGGATCGGATTGCCGTAATTGCTCTCGCCCGTGACGATGGCGACCCCCACCGATGAACCTTCGTTGACAGGCTTCAACACGTAAGGACGCTGCAGCGGATCGCCCGCATAGACCTCTGCACTTTTCACGATCCGTCCACCGGGCATGGGAATTCCATGCGGCACAAGCGCCTGTTTGGTCAGTTCCTTGTCGATCGCGATCACCGAGGTCGCCAGCCCCGAATGGGTATAAGGGATGCCCATCAAATCGAGCATGCCCTGCACCGTGCCGTCTTCGCCGGGCACGCCGTGGAGGGCGTTGAACACCACGTCCGGCGCAGCCTCGGCGATCCGCGCGGCGACCTGGCGGTCCATGTCGATCCGCGTAACCTGGTGGCCGCGCTCTTCCAGCGCCTTGGCAACGCCTTCGCCGCTCATCAGCGAGACCGAGCGCTCATTGGCCCATCCGCCCATCAGCACGGCAACATGCAGCTTGGGAAGACTCATGGCCGCCCCACCCGCTGGATTTCCCATTGCAGGTCGACACCATGGCTTTCGCTCACGCGGCGGCGGACTTCCTCGCCCAAGCCTTCGATATCGGCGCTGGTGGCGCTGCCGGTGTTGATCAGGAAGTTCGTATGCTTTTCGCTTACTTGCGCACCGCCCTTCGTGAGGCCGCGGCATCCGGCTGCATCGACGAGGCGCCAGGCCTTGTCGCCGTCCGGGTTCTTGAATGTCGACCCACCAGTCTTGGAGCGGAGCGGCTGACTCTCCTCGCGTGCGGCGGCGATCCGCTCCATCTCTGCGCCGATCGCGGCAGGATCGCCGGGCTGCCCCCGAAAGCGTGCCGCAACCACGATCGCACCTTCAGGAAGGGCCGAATGGCGATAGGAATAATTGAGGTCTCCCGCAGGGAGCGTAATGAAGCCGCCATCGGCCAGCATCACGTCGCAATCGACCAGGATATCCGACACCTCGCGCCCATAGGCGCCGCCGTTCATCCGGACGAAGCCGCCTACCGTGCCCGGAATGCCGCGCAGAAACTCCAGGCCAGCGATTCCCGCGTCACGCGCGCTCGATGCCACGAGGATCCCGCTCGCTCCGCCACCACAGTTGAGCGTGACCCCGTCGACCCTCTCCACTTTCGCGAATGCCTTGCCCAGACGCACCACGACGCCCGGCACGCCTCCATCGCGGACGATGAGGTTCGAACCCAGACCAAGCGGCATGACAGGCATGCACCCGCCGAGTTGATCGAGGAAGTCCTGCAGGTCCGCGAGATCGGCCGGCTCGAACAGCCAATCCGCCGGACCGCCGGATTTGAACCATACAAGCGGCGCAAGCGGCGCGTTGGCCGTCAGCCTGCCGCGCACGCGCGTGATCGGAAGATCGCTGATCGCCGCCTCGTCTATGTCGGAGAAAGGCGCGTGAATCATGCCGCCTGCTCCTGCCGGCTGGCGATCGCGCTTGCGAGGCCGGCCGCCCAGCGGGTGATGTCCCCCGCCCCGAGACAAACAATCAGATCGCCGCGCTCTATGACGCCGGACAATAGCTCGGCCAACTCGCCCGGGCCGGCGATCTCCGTGGCCGAACGGTGGCCCCGCGCTTTCAGCCCCGCGACGAGCGCCGCGCTGTCGATGCCCTCGATCGGCTGTTCGCCGGCAGCGTAAACCGGCGCCGCAAGCACCATGTCCGCATCGTTGAAGCAGGTCTGGAACTCATCCATCAGGTCGCGCAGGCGAGTGAAGCGATGCGGCTGGACCACGGCGATGACGCGGTTTCCGGCCGCCTCGCGGGCGGCGGAAAGGACCGCGCGGATTTCTACCGGATGATGCGCGTAGTCGTCGATTACGATCGCACCGGCGACCTCACCCGCCCGCGTGAAACGGCGGCGGACCCCCCCGAACTTGGCAAAGCCGGTGCGGATCACCTCGTCGGGGCAGCCCATCTCGATGGAGACGGCCACAGCGGCGAGGGCATTTTGGACGTTATGCCGGCCGGGCATCGGCAATTCAATCCCCGCGATCCGCCGCTCCTGCCCATCCCGGTCGCGAACAAGCACGTCGAAGCGATTGCCGCCCGGATAAGGCGTGACATTCTCTCCGCGCACATCGGCCTGGAGCGAAAAGCCGTAAGTCACCACGCGCCGGTCACGCACCTGGCCGACCAGCGATTGCACCTCAGGATGGTCGATACAGAGCACCGCCGCGCCGTAGAACGGCACGTTCTCTATGAACTCGACGAACGCCTTGCGGACGGCTTCAAACGAGCCGTAGTGGTCAAGATGCTCCGGATCGATATTGGTCACCACCGCGATCGTGCCGTCGAGGCGCAGGAAGCTCCCATCGCTTTCATCCGCTTCGACCACCATCCATTCCGAGCCACCGAGGCGCGCGTTCGAGCCGTAGCTTTCGATGATCCCGCCATTGATGACGGTCGGATCGATCCCGCCGGCATCCAGCAAGGCCGCGATCATGCTGGTGGTGGTCGTCTTTCCATGCGTGCCGGCGACAGCGACGGTATTCTTAAGGCGCATCAGCTCTGCCAGCATCTCTGCCCGGCGGACCACGGGAATACGCCGCTCCAGCGCGGATGCCACTTCGGGATTGGTCCGCTTCACTGCCGTGGAGGTCACGACTACGGCCGCATCGCCGAGATTATCTGCCGAGTGACCGATCAGGACCTTGATTCCACGGCCGCGCAGCCGTTCGACCGACGCGCTCTCCGCGATGTCCGAACCCTGCACGCTATAGCCGAGATTGTGCATCACCTCCGCAATGCCGGACATGCCAATCCCGCCGATGCCCACGAAGTGGATAGTACCGATATCCGTGCCGACGCCCCTCATCACGCAGTCTCCCGCGCCAGCGCCTTGCGGCCGGCGACACGCGCCTCGTTCCCATCCAGGCGGATCACATCCATCAGCGGCGCGCCCCCGAAGCTCTCGACCAGATCTGCGAGATCCTTTGCGGCATTGGGCCGTCCGCAATTCCAGGCGGCATGAGCGGCATTGGCCAGAGTTTCGGGATGCTGCGCCATTGCCTGAATCTGCTTGGCAAGCTCCTTGGCGGTGAATTTCGGCTGCCTGATCGACCGGGCTCCGCCCGCCCGGACCATCTCCCGCGCATTGGCGGCCTGGTGGTCGTCGGTCGCGATCGGCAACGGGACAAGGATCGCGGGGCGGCCAACCGCGGTAAGCTCCGCGATGGTCGATGCTCCGGCACGACCGATGAACAGATGCGCGTCGGCAAGCCTGGTCGCCATGTCGTCGAAATAGGTCCCTAATTCAGCGGGGATGCCGTGGCTGGCATAGCGCTGCCGCACCGCCTCCAGATCCTCCGGTCGGCATTGCTGCGTGACCTGCAGGCGCGAGCGCAGTGCGGGCTGGAGCATGGCGAGGCCGTCCGGCACAATCTCCGAAAGCACGCGGGCGCCCTGGCTGCCACCGGTGACGAGCACTCGCAGCAGTCCATCCTCGGTGAAGTCGGGATAGGGCTCGTCCCTTAGCGCAAGCACTTCGGGCCGCACCGGGTTCCCCACCAGGCAGACCTTTCCCATATGCTTGCCCGCCAGCCGGTCGACATCGGGATAAGCGGTCGCGATGGCATCGACGCGGCGGGAAAGCAGGCGGTTCACACGGCCCAGCACCGCATTCTGCTCATGGATGATGCTGGGAATGCGGGCCGACGTCGCCGCCAACAGGGCCGGCAAGGCCGGATAGCCCCCGAAGCCGACCACTGCGCTGGGCTGGAAACTTTCGAACAGACGCAGCGCCATGCGGCGCCCCCGCATGACGGCGCGAACGCCGCCCGCCCATTTGAGCGGGTTCTTGCCGAAACGGCCTGCAGGAATGACATGTGCAGGCATGAAATCGGGCTTGCCCGGAATCTGCGCTCCCCGCTCGTCCGTCACCAGCGCCAGATGGTGGCCGCGCCGCTCCAGTTCCCGTGCAAGAGCAAAGGCGGGAATCAGATGCCCACCCGTGCCGCCTGCGGCCAGAACATAATGTTTCGACGCGGCTGTCACCCCTGCACTCCTTTAGAACGGCTGCGCCGCCCTATCCTGCCACCGGAGAAGGCGTCGAGCCAATCGAAGCCGTCCCGTGTGAGATAGGGGTTGCGCCGGGTGAGGGCGAGCAGCAGCCCCACGGTAAGGCAGAGGGCCACAGTGGACGAACCGCCATAGCTCACCAGCGGCAAGGGCATGCCCTTGGATGGGAATAGCTGCAGATTGACCAGGATGTTGATGAACGCCTGGCCGCCGATCAGCGACACCAGCCCCGTTGCCGAAAGGACCGTGAACAGATCCTCCTCATCCACCAGCCGCACGAGCACGCGGGCGATGATCGCGAGATAGAGGACCACGATCACTCCGCACATCAGCAGCCCGAACTCCTCACCGATTACCGAAAAGATGTAGTCGGTATGCGCTTCGGGCAGAGACAGCTTGCGCGTGCCCAGCCACAGGCCGCTCCCGGTCCATCCACCGGCAAGCAGCGTGCGGCTGGCGAGGTCCACCTGATCGAAAGCGGTGCCGCCCCCAAGGAATGCGTCGATGCGGTGGCGGGCGTTGTCGTACAGGAAATATGTGGCCGTGACCGCCGCAATCGAGCACCCGGCGAGCACGCCTATCCTGCGCATGTCTATGCCGGACAGCACCACCAGCACGAACCACGCCCCGGCGAAAAGGATCGTCGATCCAAAATCGGGCTGCGCCATGAGCATGATCGCAACGGTGAACAACAGCCCGGTCGCAATCGCAATAACGGGCAGATTGGGGTCGCGCACACGCCAGGAAAGCACCCAGGCAAGCGAAATCGCGAATGCAGGCTTTAGGAACTCCGCCGGCTGGACGTTCAAGCCGAGGTTTAGCCATCGCCGGGCGCCGTTGACCTCGACGCCCAGGAAGGGAACGAGCGCAAGGGCGGCCAGCATCGCGGCGCCCAGCACGATCGCTCCGCGCCGGGCCGCACGCCGAGGGACCATCGAAACGGCCAGCATCGTCACAATTCCCAGGAACTGCCAGCGAAGATGCAGCCAATAGAAATAGAGATCGTCGAGCCGCTGCCCGGAAGTCGAGAGACGGCGCGCGCTCGCGGGCGATGCGGCGGCTACGGCCACCGTTCCGATCGCCATCAGCAGCAGGATCAGCGTCAGGAGAGGACGGTCGATCTCGCGCCACCAGATACGAAGCTGGCTGCGCTTGTCGAACTGCGCACGCCTTGCAGGGCCCTGTGCGTCGCCTGCCCGAGGGACGTATGGCTGCCCCGTGATCATATGGACGCTCCGCCGTTTGGACCCGCGATCTCGACCTGCGGCCCCGTCAGCGCATTGACGAAGTCGCGGAATGCATCTCCGCGCATCTCATAGTCGCGGAACTGGTCGAGGCTCGCACAGGCGGGCGAAAGGAGCACGACATCGCCCGGCTTCGCCGCGGCGATCGCGCGCTGGACCGCTTCGCACAACATCTCGCATTCTTCGACATGCATGACCGGCCGGAGCAGCTCGGCATAGCGCGGCCCGGCCTCGCCGATCGTATAGGCGGCTGCGACATTGCCGAACCAGGGCTCACACTCCTGAAGGCCGTCCTCCTTGGGCAGGCCGCCGCAGATCCAGTGGATCCGCTTGTGCGGCGCGGGCGGATAGGCGGCGAGCGCGGGCGCGGTGGAGGCGGGATTGGTCGCCTTGCTGTCGTTGATGAACAACACGCCGTCATGCTCGCCAAGCCGCTCCATCCGATGCGGAAGCCCGCGAAAAGTCCGCAGTCCTTGCTCGGCTTGTTGGCGCGTGAGGCCAATCTCCTGCACCAGCGCCACCGCGATCGCCGCATTCTCGAGATTGTGCGGACCTTGCAGGGACGGCCAATCGGGTTGTGAGCCAGCCAGGCTGTACTTGTCCGCACAGGCCGCGCGCCCTTCGCCGCGGCGGAGCTTCTCGCTCAGAAAGATGTGCGACGTTGGGGTATCGGCGCAGCCGAAGACGGCGAACTGTCCCGGTTCCTGCATGGCAAACAGCCTTGCCTTGGACGCGGCGTAAGCATCGAAGCCGGAGTAACGATCGAGATGGTCGGGCGTGATGTTGGTCAAAGCCGCCGCATCACAGGCCAGTGACCGGGTCAGGTCGATCTGGTAGCTGGAGAGCTCGAGTACATAAACTCCGGCCCCGTTCGCATTCGGCGCGAGAGGCTCCTGAGCCATGATCGGCAAGCCAATATTGCCACCCATCAGCGCCGGCAGCCCGGCACTCTCCAGCAGATGGCGCACCAGCGCAGTCGTAGTGGACTTGCCATTGGTGCCGGTGATGCCCACCACCTTGTGGGGTGGAAGGTCCGCACGCGCGAGAGCGAACAGCTCGATATCGCCGATCACGGGCACGCCGAAACTGCGCGCACGATCCGCGATCGGATGCGTGTTCAGCGGGACCCCGGGGGACACGACGACGCCGTCGAAGCCGGCAAGGTCGATCTCCAGCGGGTCGGCCAGCAGTGCGCGCCCGTCCAGAGCGGCGCGCGCAACGTCCTGCCTATCCCACGCCGTGACGCGGGCGCCGCTGGCCAGCAATGCTTCTGCCGCGGCCAACCCGGAACGGGCGAGCCCCAGCACCGCATAACGTTTCCCGGAGAAGGCTGCGGACCTAATCACCGTAGCTTCAGCGTCGAAAGACCGAGCAGCGCCAGGACCATGGATATGATCCAGAAGCGGATCACCACGGTGGATTCTGCCCATCCCAGCTGCTCGAAGTGATGGTGGATCGGTGCCATGCGGAATATCCGCCTGCCGGTCCGCTTGAACCAGAAGACCTGAATGATGACGGACGCGGTTTCGAGCACGAACAGCCCGCCCACCAACAGCAGCACGATTTCGTGGTGCGCTGCAACCGCGATCGCGCCCAGCGCCCCGCCCAGGGCAAGGCTCCCCGTGTCGCCCATGAAAACCGCAGCAGGCGGCGCGTTGAACCACAGGAAGGCGAGCCCCGCCCCCATGATCGCAGCACAGAGGATCGCGAGCTCACCCGCGCCGGGCACATAGGGTATACCGAGATATTGGGAGTAGTCGACGCGGCCGGCCAGATAGCAGATGATCGCGAATGCGCCGGAGGCGACGATCACCGGCATCGTGGCGAGGCCGTCCAGTCCGTCCGTGAGGTTCACGGCATTGCCGAAGCCGACGATGAAGGTGGCGGCGAACAGGTAATAGACCGGCCCCAGGGGCACCACACGGTCCGAGAAGAACGGAACGTAAAGATCGGTGTTGATCTGGCTGACGATGATCCAGCTGGCGATGCCGGCAACCACGAATTCCGCAAGCAGCCTGACCTTGCCTGAAACGCCCTGGTGGCTGCTTTTCGTGACCTTGTCATAATCGTCGAGGAAGCCGATCACGCCGAACCCGAGCGTCACCGCCACGCAGGCCCAAACGAACGGATTGGCAAAATCCATCCAGAGCAGCATCGCCAGCACCAGCGAGACGAGGATCATCAACCCGCCCATCGTCGGGGTGCCACGCTTCGCCAGATGCGTCTGCGGGCCGTCTTCCCGGATGGGCTGCCCCTTCCCCTGCCGCACACGCAGCAAGGAAATAAATTTCGGCCCGATGACGAGGCCGATCAGCAGCGCGGTCAGGAGCACTGCGCCGGCACGAAACGTCTGGTAGCGCACGAGATTGGCGGGACCTTCGAACTCCAGCCATTGTGCCAGCAGATACAGCATTCAGTCTTCCCTACGGCCACCTTCCTGGCCGGCAAAGTGAGCAACCAGCCGCGCCAGACCGACCGAATTCGAACCTTTGACGAGCACTGCGTCTCCGCCCTGAAGGCCGAACTCCTCCAGCGCGGCGACAGCTTCGTCAGGATTTCTGCAATGCGTGAAGCGAGTCCCCTTGCCAAGCGGACTATGTGGGGCTTTCCCCAACTCCCGTGCAAGCGCCTCCATTTCCTCGCCAACCAGTAAAGCGAAATCGACATTCGCCGCCGCCAGCGGATCGGCAAGGCCCGCATGGAAAGCGGGTCCGAAATCGCCCAATTCCTTCATTGCGCCAAGCACCGCGATCCGGCGGCTCGAAGGAGTGGCGCCAAGCTGCGCAAGCGTAGCCCGCATAGAGGCGGGATTGGCGTTATAGCTTTCGTCGATCAGCAGGAATTGCCCATTGGCCGTAGTCACCCGGTGGCGCGCGCCGCGCCCCTTCAGGCCGCCCATTTCCGCGAGCGACAGCCCCGCCGCACCAAGATCACCGCCAACGGCGCGCACGGCGGCCATAACAGCCAGCGAATTGGCCACCCAATGCTCGCCCGGCTCCGCCACGGTATAGCAGAGCCGGCAATCGCCCAACTCCGCCGTCACAAGCGACCCACCATCCGGCTGGGGAAGCGCGTCGAGCAGGCGGACCTGCGCATGCGCGGAACGGCCGAAGCCGACGATATTTGCGCCTGCCGCGCGAGCGGCTGCCTGTAACCTCTCGTAATGCGGGCTGTCCGCCGGGATGATTGCGGTCCCACCGGGCTCTAACCCGCCGAATATCTCGGCCTTGGCGTCGGCGATCGCCTCTTCGCTGCCGAGCATCTCTATATGCGCTGGAGCGATAGTCGTGATCACGGCGACATGGGGGCGCACTTGCGCGGTCAAAGCGCTTATCTCGCCGGCATGATTCATGCCCATCTCGAAGACGCCGAAACGGGTGCGGGCGCTCATGCGGGCCAGGCTCAGAGGCACCCCGACGTGGTTGTTGTAACTGCGGACAGATCGGTGCGCGGCGCCGCGGCTGGAACGGTCGAGGGCGGCGAATATCGCCTCCTTGACCCCGGTTTTACCGACTGAGCCCGTCACGCCCACGATCGTCGCGGACGCGCGCTCTCTGGCGGTTCTCGCCAGAAGCGCAAGTGCCACGGCGGTGTCCTCGACGAGGATATGCGGCGCATCGATGGGGTGGTCCACGATCGCCGCGGCGGCGCCATTGGCAAATGCCGCATCCAGAAACCGATGCCCGTCGGTCGCTTCACCTTTCAAGGCGACGAACAGATCCCCTTCCATCACGTCGCGAGAATCGATCTCGACGCCGGAGACCTCGAACCCGCCGCTTGCCGTGCCGCCGGTGGCCTGCGCTATCGAGGCGGCATTCCACAAGGCCAGCGGAAGCAAATCACTCTGCTGCGGCTTCCAGAACAACTCAAAGGATCGGGATGCCATCATGCGTCGCTCGCAGCCGGTGCCGCGCATTCGCGCGCTACGCCCACATCGTCGAACGGCAATATCCGCATCTCGTCTCCCGCGCCGACGATCTGGCCCTGCTCGTGCCCTTTGCCCGCGATCAGCACGATGTCGTCGGCCTGGGCTTGCGCAATCGCGGCGGCGATGGCTTCGCGTCGATCCGCGATCTCGCGTGCGCCCGCCGCACCCTGCAGCACCATCGAGCGAATAGCGGAGGGATCCTCTCCGCGAGGATTGTCATCGGTTACGATCACGAGATCGGCTGCCCTCGAGGCGACTTCGCCCATCAGCCTGCGCTTGCCCTGGTCGCGGTCCCCACCCGCGCCGAAAACCACGATGAGCCGGCCCTTCGTATGCGGCCGCAGAGCTGCGATGGCCGCCTCCAGCGCGTCGGGAGTATGGGCATAATCGACATAGATGGGCACGCCCGCTGCGGTGATTGCCGCAAGCTCCAGCCGCCCGCGTACGGGCTGGAGCCGCGACATTGCATCAAACACCTGTTCCGGCTGGCCTCCGGTGACGATTACAAGCGCCGCAGCAACCAGGGCATTGGCGGCCTGATAGGCCCCGATCAGCGGCAACGTCACCTGGAACGATTGTCCGCGGTAGCCCAGCACCAGATCCTGGCCAAGCTGGCTGGGCGTGCGGGCAAGCAGGCAGATCCCAGATGCCTGCTCACCCACGGTGAGCAAACTCAGACCCCGTGTCTTCGCATGCTCACAGGCGCGTTCCGCCCATTGGTCACCAAGCCATACCACCGCCGATCCGCCGTCTGTCACCACTTCGTCGAACAGGCGCATCTTTGCGGCGAAATAGCCCTCCATATCCTGGTGATAGTCGAGGTGATCGCGGCTGAGGTTGGTGAAGGCAGCCGCCGCAACCGGGAGGCCTTCGTTGCGAAATTGAGAGAGGCCGTGGCTCGACGCCTCGTAGGCGACATGAGTGACGCCTTCGCGCGCAAGGCCGGTCATGTTGGACAGGAAGGTCACGATGTCGGGCGTGGTCAAACCGGTAGCGACCGACTCATCGGAGGTCGTTACCCCCAATGTCCCGATGGAGGCCGCACGCTCGCCAGACAGGCGCCAGAGCTGGCGTGCCAACTCCACCGTCGAGGTCTTGCCGTTGGTGCCGGTGACGGCGACCACGGTCGCGGGCACGGGGCGGAAAAACCGGGCGGCAAGCCGCGCAAAGGCCCGGCGCGGTTCCGGATCGGCAATATGCGCTGCGCCTGCCACCTTTGCCTCGGGCCGTGCGACGATCGCGATTGAGCCAGCCGCCACGGCCGCCGGTATGAAATCCTCGCCATTGAAGCGGGCGCCGCGAAAGGCGCCAAACACCGTTCCGGGCGCGGCCTTGCGATGATCGATTGCGAATCCAGTCACGGTCTCGCCGCTCCACGCTCCCAGATGCACTGCCGATGAACGCCCCGCGGCTTCTGCCAGAGCGGACAGTTTCATTCTGTGCCCCCTTTGATCAGAGGCCGCAGATCGGACAGATCGATGTCGCGGCTGTCATCCGGCATCACGCCGAGCAAGGGGCCGATGCGCGGAACGAGGCGCCCCACGATCGGCGCGGCATTCCAGGCGGCTGTGCGCTGATAGGAACTCGCGATCGTGCCCTTCGGCTCATCCAGCATTGCAATGATCACATAGCGCGGATTATCCATCGGGAAGACCGCTGCAAAGGTCGAAACCAACGTCGAACGCTGATAGCCGCCGGCGCCGGGCTTTTCGGCCGAGCCTGTTTTGCCTCCGACGCGGAAGCCCGGCGCATCCGCGTTGCGCCCGGTGCCGTACATCGCGACCATCCGCAAGAGCTGGTTCATCCGAGCGCTGGTGCTCGCCTTGAACACGCGGCGACCCTTGGGTGCCTCACCCGGCTTGAGCTTGTGCAGCGTCGCGGGCCGCCAGATGCCGCCATTCACCATGGTCGCATAAGCGGACGCGAGATGGAGCGGCGTAACCGCGATTCCGTGGCCATAGCTGACCGTCATTGTGCGCAGCCGCGGCCATTCCCCCTGCGGCCAGATGGGAAATCCCCGGGCCGGCAGCTCGATATACGGGCGTTCATTCATGCCGAGATCGGCCATCGTGCGTTTCAAGGCTTTTCCTCCCAACTCGTCCGCAATCTGGGCGGTCACGATATTGGAGGAATGGATCAACGCCTCCGGCACATTGAGGCTCGCGCCGATCACATGGCTGTCGCGAATCGAAAAGCGCCCGATCTGCAGTGGGCGGTTCGCCTGGTAACGCCGCGAGAGGTTCGTCACCACGCCATTGTCGATCGCTGCAGCGATGGTGAGCGGCTTGAAGGTCGAGCCAAGTTCATAGACCTGGTTCGTCACGCGGTTGAACATGTGTTTTTCGCCCTGGGCGTCGATGTTGTTCGGATCGAAGGCCGGCAGCGAGGCAAGCGCGAGGACCTCGCCCGTGTCCACGTCGAGCACGATGCCCGCCGCACCGATAGCATCAACGGAGAGCATCCCGCGCCGCAATTCGTCTTCCAGGGCGCCCTGAACGCGCATGTCGATGGACAGCGCCGCCGGCTCGCCCCGCCGATCGGGATCGAGCAACCGCTCGTCCAGCACCGCCTCCATCCCGACTCTGCCGTGACCGTCCGAAGCGACGAAGCCGAGTACATGAGCGGCCATCGATCCCTGCGGATATTGCCGATCGGTTTCCTGCGGCAGCTCAAGCGCCAATTCCCCAATGTCGTGGACACGGTTGGCCTCGGCCGGCAACACCCGCCGCCGCAGATAGCCTGCCTTTCCGCTAGCGAGCTGCTTTTCAAGCGCTACAGGATCGAGATCAGGAAATATGCTGTGCAGCGCGGCCGCCACCTCGGCCGGTGACTTTACCAGCGGCGAGCCGCCATCCCCCAGTGCATCGGGATTGTACCACAAGGCGTAAGCGGGGAAGGCCCGCGCCAGCGTGACGCCGTTGCGGTCCGTGATCTCGCCGCGCGGCGGCAAGAGCGCCTCCGCCATCGAAGTTTGCCGCGGGCTTGGCTGGATGACGCCGAGCCAGGTGATCCGTAAAAGCGCGATGATGGCGATCAACGTGAATGCGGCGAGGATCAGCAGCACCCGAAGCCGGGCGGTGAGAAGCGAGCGTTGACGGACGTTGACCAGTTCGACACGGCCGGTGGAAATTGCCGTGCTGATCGTCAGCGCGTTCACCTGCCAGCCTCGACCACATCATCCATGGCGATCTGCGTGCCGCGAAGGAACCGGGTGGCGAAGTCCTCCTCGGTGGCTGCCGCCGCCAGCCTCTCCCTGGGCATCTCGGCCGCGATTGCCCGGCCGGACACTGGCGAGACGAAAGACGGGAAGGCAGAATCATTGTCACGCGGGGCAGGTGCCCGCGCCACCCGGATCGGAGCTGGAGCACCCTTCGCCGGCGGCGCGCCGAACTGGGCTAGCTGACGTTCGCCTTCGATGAACTGGTCTGCCGTGGGCGCCCTGTAACCGAACTCAACCTCATTCCAGACGGCGAGCTGATGCTGATTCGAACGGGTTTGGAACTCCGTTTCGAGCAGCATCTTCTCCCCTTCCAGGGCAACTATCTGCTGTTCGGCCTGACGGACCTGGCTTTTGACGGCGTTCACGCGAAGATGCAGCGCCAGGTAAAGCGCGGTGCAGACCACCAGCACGGCGACCCATCCAATCTTGCGCAGGCGGCTCCCACTCATCATGCTGCCTCCCTTGCCGGCGCGTCGGTGCGGGTTGCGGCGCGCAAGGTTGCGGAACGGGCGCGCGGGTTGCGCGCCAACTCGTCTTCGGACGGACGAATCGCCCGGGAAAGATTTGCAAAGGTTGACGGAGCCGCATCGTTGGCCGCCGGCAGATGGCGAGATCCACCAGCAACGGTGTTGGCGGCTTCGCGCAGGTAACGCTTCACGATCCGGTCTTCCAGGCTGTGAAAGCTCACCACTGCGAGCCGCCCGCCGGCGCGCAGCAACGCCTCGGCCGCGCGCAGCCCGGCCTCCAACTCGTCCAGTTCACCATTCACGTGGATACGGATCGCCTGGAAACTGCGTGTTGCAGGGTCCTTGGGCGCGCCGGGACGATGGCCCAGCGCCTTGCGCACGGCGCGGGCGAGATCGCCGGTAGTGGCAAGCGGACGAGCGGCGACAATCGCGCGCGCGACACGGCGAGACTGCCGCTCTTCCCCGTAGCGGAACAGCACGTCGGCGATTTCCGCCTCGGACGCCTCATTGAGAAAATCGGCTGCGCTGGGTCCCGACCGGCTCATACGCATGTCGAGCGGGCCTTCCGCCGCGAAGGCGAAGCCGCGCTCAGGCTGGTCGAGCTGCATCGAGGAGACGCCGATATCCATGACGACTCCGTCGACAGACGTCACGCCCGCCTGCGCCAGGGCCGTGACCATCTCGGAAAAGCGGCGCGCGTGAAGGACGAGCCGGGGCGGCACCTCTTGCGCTTCCTCCCAGCCGCTGCCCGCTTCGATCGCGTCGGGATCGCGGTCGAAAGCGTGAACGGTGGCTCCGGCGTCGAGCAACCGGCGCGTGTAGCCTCCGGCGCCGAAGGTCGCATCCACGACGACGTCGCCGGGCCGCGGATCGAGCGCGGCGATCGCCTCCTCCAGCAGGACGGGCACGTGGGGGGAGCCAGGCGCACTCATGCCTTCCTGCCCTTCTCGCAGGCTTCGGCAGCCAGCGCGCGGCACGCGGCCTGCGCGCCTTCCCACCCTTCACCCATGCGATAGAGCTCTTCGGGATTCCACAAGGTGAAGAAGCTGCCCGCGCCCTGAAAGAATACCCCGGTTTCAAGGCATCCTAGCCCGGCAAGGTGATCGGGCATCACGAAGCGGCCGGAGGCGTCGAAAGGGATTTCCGCAAAGCCGAACAACTGGATGCGGCGGAGATCGGAATCGAAATCGCGGCCGAGGCGAATGGCGCGCTCTTCCTCGCGCTCGATCTGCGCCTCAAGCTCCGCGCGGCGCGAGAGGCCGAAGCCGGTCAGGCAGTTCCAGCGTTCGTGCTTCGCGAGGCAGAGGATCTTGCCGTCGCTGGATTCGGCGACCGACTTGCGGAAGGCGGGAGGCAGCACGAAACGGCCCTTCTCGCCCCTGAGCGAGAAGCCTTGGCCGCTATAGATCACCTGCTGTTCTCCCTGCACCTGCATCGCCCCGCTCTGGGCCACCAATCGGGCCCGAACCCCGAGAATCGGATAGCCTTCGCCCTTCAGGCCGCGATTTCGCGACCCGCCCGCCCCCTCAAAGGGACGCAACGAGGAAGTCTGCCCGATGGAGTCACTATGTACCGCGCAAAGAGCGGGGATTAAAGGGAAATCGCGGGAATTTACGGGATTAAGATGTAATAGATTGTTTTTGAATGATTATTTAAAAGATACACGTCTTTATCGCGAGTTCTGTTGCCATCTTGTTCTTCGGGAAATCAATGGGTTGGGGCCGAATCCGCACAGATTCAGGCTCCTCTCCCGCAAAATCCCCAGAAGTGATTCTAGTGCTCGGCAGGTGTGGCGAAGGCCTCGGTCATCAACCGTACAAGCGCCTCACCGCGCCTGCTGGCATCGGCGGCATCCCCGTCGAGGAGTGCCGCGTCGGCCACTACGAAAGCCCTGCCTTTCCCAATCGAGCAATCCGCGGCCAGGTTTTCCGCCAGCAGACGGCACGTCGCGGGGGCGTCGGGCGCCGTGGGTGTGAGGCCGAAACGTCCCGGCAGGTCAACCGTCATGGCCTCGCCCAAAAGTTCCACCTCATGCTCGCCGGGCGGCTGGCCGGCATCGAACTCGAGCCGCAGGCCCCAGCGCGAGAGGATCGGGGAAAGGAGGACGACATCTTGCGGTCTGCGCCTGTCGCCAATGCCGAACCGAGAATGGGCCGTGAGCATCGGATCGGCGAACAGCAGCAGGCGCCCTCCGCGTCGCACCCAGTCATCGAGCGCGACGTTCTCGGCAGCGGAGAGTACGCGCGGCTGCACCATCAGCAGATCGCGAAACGCTGAAAGCCTGTCGCTGCCAAGGACATCGAGCGGGACGAGCGGGCGCTCCTCCTCAATCAGGACGCGAGCCCAATGCGGCCGGGTGCGATCATCGAGCAGTCCGGAAAGGTCCGCGGCCTCGCTCCAGTAGATCGGCATGGTCGTGAACAACGCCAAGGGCGGCTGCTGGCGCTGACTCCCTGCGCTCGCCCCACCCGCCACGAGCCACGCCGCGAGCCCTCCCGAGAGAGCGATCACAATCGCTACGAGGAAGCTAACGCGGCGGCGCTGCAGGGCCATTGCTCCCAGTCTGGCCGGGTCCAGGCGTTCCTGAGCTGGCTGGGTGCGGATCGGGAACGACGCCGGCATCGGCCAGTGGATCGTTGGGTGGAGCGGTCCGTGTCGGCGCCACGGTCGCGGCCGCCTCCGGCACGGTGTGTGCTTCGGCTTCCATCGCCCGCTCCATCACCACCTGGGCAAGCCCCACCATCAATACGATCGCGCCCAGCCCGAGCAGGCCGATCTGGAGGCGATGGACTGCTTCCGCCCGCGAACGGCTCAGCGACACGGACGGCGCTTCGTCGATATCCTGCGGGTCCAAAGGGGCATTGCTCGCCATGGGCGGAAACTACCCTATCGCCGCGCCCGCACCAAGCTCCGCGATCAGCGAAGCCAATCGAATACGGGGAGGCCTTTCGCTTCCAGCCATTGGGGATTGTAAAGCGAGGAAAGATAACGGAATCCCGTGTCGCACAGGATCGTCGCAACGCGCGCGCCCTTGCCGAGCTGCTTGCCCAGCTCCACGGCGCCCGCAACATTGATGCCGGATGAGAGGCCGAGGCAGAGCCCTTCCTCCCGCAGCAGTCGCGCGACCCATTTCAGCCCTTCCTCATCGGCAATGCGGAATTGCGTATCGATCGGCGCACCTTCGAGATTGGCAGTGATCCGCCCCTGGCCGATCCCTTCTGCGACCGAGCTTCCCTCCGCCTTAAGTTCCCCATGCGCGTAATAATTATAGAGCGCAGCGCCATATGGGTCGGTGAGCGCGATCGTCACCTTCTCGTCCAGCTCCTTCAGCCCCATTCCGGTGCCGGCGATCGTACCGCCCGTGCCCGCGCTGCAGGTGAAGCCGTCGATCCGCCCATCAAGCTGGCGCCAGATTTCCGGCGCCGTGCCTTCGATATGCGCTTTGCGGTTCGCGGTGTTATCGAACTGATTGGCCCAGATCGCGCCCGGAGTCTCTTCGGCGAGGCGACGGCTGGTATGCACGAAGTGCCCGGGGTTCTTGTAGGGCGCAGGCGGGACGAGCACCAACTCCGCGCCCAGCGCGCGCAGCGTATCCATCTTCTCCTGCGACTGGTTGTCGGGCATGACGATGATCGTCTTGTAGCCAAGCGCATTGGCCACCAGCGCAATGCCGATACCGGTATTGCCCGCCGTGCCTTCAACGATCGTGCCGCCAGGCTGCAGTTCCCCGCGCGCCTCGGCGTCGCGGATGATCCACAGCGCCGCCCGATCCTTCACGGAGGCCCCCGGATTGAGGAATTCACATTTGCCCCAGATCTCGCACCCGGCGGCCTCGCTCGGCCCCCGGAGCAGGACAAGTGGCGTATTGCCGATCAGTGCGAGCGTGTCAGTCCTTGCGATCATTGCCAAATGGTTAGGGCGCTGTTGCGCCAACCGCAATGCAAATGCGCTTTCGAGGCACGAAGGCGCACTTAAGTTGCCAATGCCGGCCTTCAGTCTTCTTCGGCGATGGTGACCTTGAGCCCATCAAGCTCGTCCACGAAGGGGATCTGGCAGGAAAGGCGCGAGTGCTCGTTGCGGTGATCGGAGCTGTCGAGCAGGTCGTTCTCGTCCTCGCTCATCGGCGGGAGCTTGTCCTTGAACGCAGGATCGACATGCACATGGCAGGTCGCGCAGCTGCAACAACCGCCGCACAGGGCCAGCAATTCATCGAAGCCATTGTCGCGAATGGCCTCCATCACCGACAGTCCTTCGCCGGCGTCCACGGCCGTTTCTTCTCCGGCCCGGTTTACCACAATCAGTTTGGGCATCTGCTTCTTGTCCCCGCGATTCATTCAGTAGGTTTCGGCTTGGAGGCCGCACGCGCGGGCTGCTAGGGGCTGGTGTCGGATTTGGCAAGCAGTCGAGGGAAGACCGACAGGCAATGGGACTGGATGCAGAGCAGATCAGGACCGGCATCGACTGGGCCGCTGCGCGCGAGCCGGGGATTGCACGGGCCCTCGCCATCGCGGGCTATCCCGAACCGCGCATCCGCCCGGCCGGATACCGCACCATGCTGCGCACGATCGTGGGTCAGCAGGTCAGTGTAGCCGCGGCCAGCACCATCTGGGGAAGGGTCGAAGCGCTGGTAGGCGAAGACCTCCCTCCCCGCGCCTTGCTCGACGCCGAGTTCGAGGCGCTGCGCGCCTGCGGCCTCTCACGCCAGAAGCAGTCCTATGTTCGCTCGCTATGCGAGCTGGTCGAAAGCGGAGAGCTTGATTTCGATGCCCTTCCCGCCGACGATGAAGAAGCCATCGCGGAGCTGACGAAGATCAAGGGCATCGGGCGCTGGTCGGCCGAGATATACCTGCTGTTCGCGGAAGGGCGGGCGGACATCTGGCCCGCAGGTGATCTCGCGGTGCAGGCGGGGATAGGCCGGATCCTGGGCCACCCCGAAAGGCCGAGCGAGAAGCAGACTCGCATCCTTGCCGAAGCCTGGCGGCCGCATCGCGGTTCGATCGCGATCTTCACCTGGCATTGCTACAACAACGCGGCGCTTTGACGGGGGAAGGGCCATGACCCCGCGGCGCACGATCTTCGTCACCGGCGGCGGCTCGGGGATCGGCCGGGCGATCGCGCAGCGCTTCGCCAGCGAAGGCTGGTTCATCGGCCTCGGCGACATCGACGAGAGCGGGCTGCAGGAGACCGGCTCGCTTCTGCCCAGCGGCTTCACCTACAGCCAGATCCTGGATGTGCGTGACCGTGCGGCGTGGGACGGCGCACTCAAGACCTTCGCCATCGCCGCGGGCGGGCGGATCGACGTGGTGGCGAACGCTGCCTGCGTGGCACCGGGCGGCGCACTTACCGAGCTGACGCGCGAGGAGATCGACCGCACGCTCGAGGTCAATCTACGCGGCGCGATCTACGGCGCGCAGGCGGCCTATCCCTGGCTGAGGCAGACGGCACCCGGCAGCTGTTTGCTGATCACCTCCGGCGCGGCGGCGCTATACGGCATGCCCAAGCTGAGCGTCGATGGTGCGGCCAAGGCGGGCCTGCGTTCGCTGACCGAGACGCTCGACGGCGAATGGGCCGCGGACGGGATCAATGTTCGCTGCCTGATGCCGGGCACGGGCGACACCTCTCCCGAGACGGTGGCCGAAGCCGCGTGGCAGGCGGTTCATGGCAGCAGGATGCACTGGCTCCCGGGAAAGGCGGCGCGCCGCATGCGCTTTGCCGCGCGCTGGATGCCCGGCCGGCTGCGGGCGGAGGCACGCCGGCTCGCCGCCGCGGAGGATGCCGCCAGCTAGACGATCGCGTCGATCGCCCTTGCCATCCTGACGTCGCGCGCGGAGAGCCCGCCCGCGGCATGCGTGGTCAAGGCGATGTGGACCTTGTTGTAGACGTTGGACCATTCGGGATGATGGTCCTGCTGTTCAGCCAGCAGCGCCACGCGTGTCATGAAGGCGAAGGCCTCGCTGAAGTCGCGGAAGGCGAAGTCCCGCACAATCGCGTCCTTCTGCTCATGCATCGCCCAGCCGGGCAGCTCGGCAAGCGCCTCGGTCCGCTCCGCATCGGTCAGTCGGGGAATGGGCATCGCTTTTCCGCTCCTTCGCTTGTCGCGTCCCCCTGTTTCCCTTAAGCGACCATGCCATGCAAGCATCCCGCCTCTCGGCGAATGACCTGGCGTGCCGCCGCGGAGACCGGGTGCTGTTTTCCGGCGTCTCGATGGCGCTCGAACCCGGCGCCGCGCTGCAGGTGGCGGGGCCCAACGGCATCGGCAAGTCGAGCCTGCTGCGGATCCTGGCGGGGCTCGCCCGCCCCGAACGCGGCGAGGTCGCCCGCGAGGGCGCAGTCGGCCTGCTGGACGAGCGCCTTGCGCTGGACGAGCACCAGCCGCTGGGCAAGGCGCTGGCATTCTGGTGCCATCTCGATGGTTGCCAGCCGGAGACGCATACCGACCTGCTCGGCCTCTCCGCGCTGCTGGACGTCCCGGTGCGCTATCTCTCGACCGGGCAACGCAAGCGCGCCGCGCTTGCCCGGCTGATCGACCAGCAGGCGCCGATCTGGCTGCTCGACGAGCCGCTCAACGGCCTCGACACCGATGGCGTCGCCCTGCTCATCTCTCTGACGCGGGACCATTGCGCCCAAGGGGGCATCGTGGTGGTCGCCTCGCACCAGCCCTTCGGCGTGGAAGGCCTGGTGCAGTTGCCCCTGGCGGACTTCGCGCCGTGAGCCCCCTGCTGCGCATATTGCTGCGCGATCTGGCCCTGCTCCTCCCCGGCGGGAAGCGCGGCGGGACCTTGCTGCCGCTGCTGTTCTTCCTCGCCGTCGCCATGCTGTTCCCCTTCGCAGTCGGGCCGGACGCGCCGATCCTCGCCCGCACCGGCGGCGGCATGATCTGGGTCGCGGCGCTGCTCGCGGCGATCCTGCCGCTCGACCGCCTCGTCGCCCCCGATCTCGAGCAGGGCTTCTTCGACCAGTGGGCCCTGCGCGGGATCTCGGAGGAGGCAGTGATCGCGATCAGGGTGCTTGCCCACTGGCTGAGCTTCGGGCCGCCGCTGATGATCGCCGCCTTGCCCGCTTCGGCGCTGCTGGGGATCGACAAGGCAGCCTTGCGCACGGTCGAGCTCGGCATGCTGGCGGGCACTCCCGGCCTCGCCGCGATCGGCGTCACCATCGCGGCGCTGACGGCGGGGCTGCGCACCGGCGCGGCTCTCTCGGGGCTGCTCCTGATCCCGCTCGCGGTCCCCTTGCTGATCTTCGGGGCCGGCGCGCTGTCGACCGGGGGCGAGAGCGGCATCGCCCTGACCGCCGCGATCAGCATGGTGCTGATCGCCATCGCCCCCTTCGCCGGGGGAGCCGCCATCCGCGCCGCACGCGCCGACTGAGCCCTACTCCCCACAACCCTTTTAGGGGTTGGCCTTTACTGCGTTTACAACCTGACAATTGGTGTCAGGCTGGAAAACTGCCTGTGCAATCAGCTAGTTAACGCCGAATCCCGCAGCTCCGGTGACACAGGCGAAATAAAAATCCTGTTTCACGAATGAGAAATAATATTACAACCGAATCGACATTGCATGGCCCGACGCTCGTCGCCGGCCGAAATGAACCTAACTGGTTATATCATGGCTCGCCGACATTGGAAAGCGCTTTTTGTCCCGAGCCGTCGGCCGCTGCCTGCAACAGCCGCTCAGGATAGACTGCGTTCAGGTAAGCAAGGATCTGGGGCTTTTTATCAGCGTGAGGGAGCGGGATCGCCCTTACCGCCGGACGAGGGACGTGGCCGATTTGTCACGCCCGCGAAGGGGCAAGCGAGAATCGAGCGGCGGCGGGCATAATCCTAATTGATCTTAATCTTTGTTGTTGTTTCTGCTGAAGCTGCGTACATTAAGGATTGCGCTGCTTTTTCAGGGGGATGCAGTGGATCGGATTCCCTTCGTCCGACGGGCAGTCATTGCCGACCGGTCTGTCGCATCGAACGCGGGGTGGACGGTCGTGGCCATACTGGTCCCGACCGCCCTGCGCTGGGTGATCGACAAGGGTGAGAGCGGCATACCGTTCGTCACCTACTTTCCTGCGGTGTTGCTGGCCTCGCTCCTGCTCGGCTGGCGCTATGGCGTGGTCACCGCAATCGTTTCAGGCGTGATCGCAAACCGACTGTTTCGTGAAGAGCCGCTGCTGTTCTATGTCAGCACGCATGACGCATTGTTGGTCCTGCTGTTCATGCTTTCCTGCGCGATCGTGGTCGCCGCGGGGGGGATGATCCAGCGTCTGGTGAGAGAGCAGGAAAGGACGCGCCTGCGCGAGGACATGCTCAGGCGCGAACTGCTTCACCGCGTGAAGAACATGCTGGTGATCGTCCAGTCGATCGCCTCCCTGACGGCGCGGAACTCCGATCCGGAGGAGTTTCTCAAGAAGTTCACCGGCCGGCTGATCGCGCTGGACAAGGCGAATATGCTGCTGGGAATTTCGGGCGAAAGCGGCTGCGCCATGACGCGCTTGATCGAGGATGCGGTCGAACCATTCCGATCGGGGGGCAATATCAGCTTGAGCGGCCCGCCCTGCGATCTTCCCAGTTCCGCCTTCATTCCGCTTTCGCTCGCAATCCACGAGCTTTGCACCAACGCTTCGAAATATGGCGCGCTGTCGGTGCCGGGCGGCAAGGTATCGATCGAATGGGCGCCCGTTTCCCCTGAAGGGGACCAGGTGAAGATTCAGTGGACCGAGACCGGCGGACCGAAGGTAGAGCCCCCGACCGGCAGAGGGATGGGAACGCTCCTCCTCCGGCCGCAGACGGGGCTGAAGGACGTGAAGCTGGATTTTCTCGAATCCGGGGTCCGCTGCGAACTTCTGGTCGAGGGGGTCGGGCAGGCAGCTAAATAGACTGCCCAGCCATGGCGCCGCGCCGGCCCGTCAGCCGTAAGGCGGCTTGTCGAGCCCCTTCGGGCTGCGGGTGAATATCTCGCAGCCATCTTCGGTGATCCCGATCGAATGTTCGAACTGCGCCGAGAGGGACCGGTCGCGCGTCACGGCGGTCCACCCGTCATTCAGCAGTTTGACGCCGGGCTTGCCGAGATTGATCATCGGCTCGATGGTGAAGAACATGCCCGGCCTGAGCTCCGGGCCGGTTCCCGCCTTGGCCGCGTGGACGACCTCGGGAGCGTCGTGGAACAGCCGCCCCAGCCCGTGGCCGCAGAACTCGCGCACAACGCCGTAACGATGCGCTTCCGCATGCGCCTGGATCGCCGCACCGATATCGCCCAGCCGAGCGCCGGGCCGTGCCTTCTCGATGCCGATCATTAGGCATTCATAGGTGACGTCGATCAGCCGGCGCGCCTTCAGCGAAGCTTCCCCGGCAATATACATGCGGCTGGAATCGCCGTGCCAGCCATCGAGCAGCGGCGTCACATCGATATTGACGATGTCGCCTTCGCGAATGACCTTGTCGCCCGGGATGCCATGGCACACCACGTTGTTGAGCGAGATGCAGCAGCTATGGGCGTAGCCGCGATATCCCAGCGTGGCCGGGACCGCGCCGCCATCCAGCGTCATCTGCCGCACGACATCGTCAAGCTCGCCGGTGGTCACACCCGGCTTCACGAGGCCCACCATCGCATCGAGGATCTCTGCGGCAAGCCGGCCGGCCCGGCGCATTCCTTCGAAGCCGCCCGCCCCGTGCAGCTTGATCGTGCCGTCGCGCAGCACGGCCTCGCCATCTTCCACTGTCTGGTACTGAGTCATGGGAGGCGATGTAGCGATCGCGCGGCCCAATTGCGAGCTTTCAGCGCACCGCGCTGAAGGCGCTTTGGAATTCGGGCTTCACCGCCTGCATGATCGCCTGATTGACCGGCAGAGTGACTTCATAGGAACCTTCCACATAAGGCCCCGCATTGTAGGGCGGGATCAGGAAGCCGATCCGGTCGAAAGTCCGCCGGTTGGAGGATCCCAGCAACACCGTTGTCGAATCGAGCCCGATGCAGGCGCTCATCCAGTCCTCCTGGTTGCGCACCACCGGTTCGCCGCGCTTCTCCGCCCGCTGCTTGTCCAGCAGGTCACACAGATCGCGCTGAACCGCCGCCTGCAATGCAGCCTCCGACACGAACAGCGACAGCGGAGCGCGCGCCCGCTGCGCGCGCTTGTCCCACAGCAAGGTATCGAAGGTGGTGTTGCCATGCGCTCCGCCGGTAAATTCCCAATGTTCGGCGGAGAGGCTGAGCCAGCCGGGCAGATCGGCAACGACCTGCCATTTCGTGGTATAGGCATAGGGATTGAATGGATATTTATGCGCGTCCGCATCCGCCCGCGCATCGATCGCCATGGCGATATGCGCTTCGCGGACCGTCTTGATCCGGCTGTCGAGCAATGCGCGCAGCCCGGGAATGTTGCCCGCTTCCTCCGGATAGGAATATTCGAAGGTGTAAACGTCGTTGTTTTCGGAGATATCCACCGCACCGCGGCGGCCCGAAAGTAGCACCGCGCCGCCGCCCGGTTGCGCGCCGTCTGCCTGGGAGGCACTCGTTGGCGATTCGCCGTGCACCTGCGCGGTGCCGGCATCGGTGCAGCCCGCCGGGAACACGCTGGCCAGAGCCAAGGGGACGAAACGGAGCATCTTCACTTTCCCCTCGCGGAGACGCCACAAGTCGGGCAGAGGTGAAATATGGCGGACAAAGATGCACTTATCCAGCCCGATCGCGGCCAGAAGGCGACGGACATTCACCTGGTCGACAAAGCGGGCCTTGCATCCTGGCTCAATGGCCTGGCTGCGCCGCAACGCGCTGCGCTGGAAGCACAGCGCTTCACCGGCGGCGGTTTCGAGACAGCGATCGTTCCCGATGGGGATGGATGGTTCGCGGTGGGCGGAGTGGCCAACGCTTCCTCCCTTTCCAGTTGGTGCCTCGCCCGGCTGGCCGAGAAACTGCCCGCCGGCACGTACCGGCTGGCGAAAGGCGAAGCCGGCCCTGCGCTTCACGGCTGGCAGACCGCGCAATACCGCTTCACCCGCTATCGCAGCGAACAGGAAGAGAGCGGCGACCGCATCCTGCTGACCGGCGAGGCCAAGGGTATCGAGCCCGCGCTGGCGGAGGCACGCGCCGTCTTCACCGTGCGCGACCTCGTCAATACGCCGGCCGAGGATATGGGGCCCTCCGCGCTGGAGGCCGAAGCGGAGAATCTCGCCAAGGCGCATTCGGCCCGCCTCACCGTGACCAAGGGAGACCGGCTCGAAAGCGAATTTCCCATGATCCACGCGGTCGGCCGCGCCGCCAGCCGGCACCACGCGCCGCGGATGATCGAGCTCGCCTGGGGCAATGAGAATGCACCGCGGCTGGCGCTGGTCGGCAAGGGCGTGTGCTTCGACACCGGCGGCCTCGACATCAAGCCGCCGCGCGGAATGGAGCTGATGAAGAAGGACATGGGCGGCGCGGCGCATGTCCTGGCGCTGGCGGGGCTGATCATGGGCGCGGGGCTGGACGTGCGGCTGCACCTGCTGGTGCCGGCGGTGGAGAATGCCGTGGCCGGCAATGCCTTCCGCCCGGGCGACGTGCTGAAATCGCGCAAGGGGCTGACGGTGGAGATCGGCAATACCGACGCCGAGGGGCGGCTGATCCTGGCGGATGCGCTGGCGCTCGCTTCGGAGCACGAGCCCGATCTCGTGATCGATTTCGCCACCCTGACCGGGGCCGCGCGAGTCGCGCTGGGGCCCGATCTTCCCGCGCTGATGGCGCGGCGCGAGGAGACGGCGCAGGCGCTGATCGAAGCCGGCAGGGCATGCGATGATCCGGTTTGGCAATTGCCGCTTCACGAACCCTATGCCGAATTCCTGAAATCCGACGTGGCCGATATCTGCAATGCCCACAGCAACGGCTTTGCCGGGGCAAGCGTGGCAGGCCTGTTCCTCGACCAGTTCGTGGGTGCGGGCAAGGACGGCGCGCCGATCGACTGGGCGCATTTCGACACTTACGCATGGCGCCCCTCCGCCAAGCCCGGCCGCCCCAAAGGCGGCGAGGCACTGGGGCTGAGGGCCGCCTGGCGCATGCTTCAGGGGCGGTTTGGCTGAGGCTTGCGATCACGGCAACTTGCCCCCCGCCCCTTCGCGGTCTAAGCGCGCCGCTTCGCAGTTGCAACGATGACACAGGGACGTGACGCAGACAGGGCAGGACACGAATTCGGACGATACCGTGCAGGATACCCCATTGGGGCCATTCGTTCTGGCGGGACCGATCGAAAGGCCCGATCCGCGCAGCACGCCGCTGCGCGGCGACATGGCGCATATCGCGCTGGCGGGGCGCTATTTCGTGCCGCATTACATCGTCCCGCTGCAGCGGATGGTGGGCGATATGGGCGCCAATCTGCGATCGGAGCCTGACGAAGCTTCGGAGATCCTGTACGATCTCTCGCCCGGCCAGCGCTTCGACCTGCTTGACTCCACCGGCGAATGGGCCTGGGGCTGCTGCGGCATCGAGGGGCCGGTCGGCTTCGTGCGGCTGAGCGACCTGCTCGATCCGTTTTCGTGATGGACAGGAAATGACGAAGAGCGTTTTCATCGATGGAGCCGCGGGAACCACCGGGCTGGAAATCGGCGATCGGCTTGCCGGCCGCGGCGAGTTCGAGCTGATCGCGCTCGAGGATGCGCGGCGCAAGGATTCTGCCGCGCGGCGCGAGGCGCTGAACGATGCCGATTTCGTGATCCTGTGCCTGCCCGACGATGCCGCGCGCGAAGCCGTGGCGATGATCGACAGCGCGAACACGCGGGTGATCGACGCCTCGACCGCGCACCGCGTCGCGCCGGGCTGGGTTTTCGGCTTTCCCGAGATCACGGGGCACGAAGCGGTGGCTACCGCCGCCCGCGTTTCCAATCCCGGCTGCTACTCCACCGGCTTCATTGCACTGGTCGCTCCGCTGGTGCGCGCCGGCCTGCTGCCCGCCGACTGGCCCTATAGCTGCAATGCCGTGTCCGGCTATTCGGGCGGAGGCAAGTCGCTGATCGCCCGGTTCGAGGATGACACGGACATCGCCTGGCGCGGCTATGCGCTGGGCCTGGGCCACAAGCATGTGCCCGAAATGCAGGAGCGCTGCGGCCTTGCCCTGCCGCCTCTGTTCACGCCGTCCGTGATCCCCGCGCATCGCGGGATGGTGGTGGAAGTGCCGCTGCCGCTCGCCGCGATGAAGGGCGCCGCCGGCCCGGCGGAGATGCGCGACCACCTCGCCGCCTTTTATGGCGACAGCCCGATCGTGGGCATGGGGCCGGAGCCGGAGGACGGCGAGTTGCTGCTGCGCAAGTCCCGCGAACCGAGCGACCGGCTGGAGCTCTATGTCTTCGGCAATGCGGATGGCAGCCAGGCCCGGCTGGTGGCGGTGCTCGACAATCTCGGCAAGGGCGCGAGCGGGGCTGCGGTGCAGTCGCTCAACATCATGGCGGGCCTGCCCGAAACTACCGGCCTGCGGCTCTGATCGCCCGAGCGGCGAAGGTGCCTCTGCCCAAAAAAGAGGCAACGTGCTGTCCAATTTTTGTCCAGTCGAGCGCCGAAACGAAGGCCGGCGCCGCGCGGGGATGACCGCGCCCGGCCGGCTGATGCAGAATCTCCGCCCTTTCCCGCGGGCCGATGATCTTATACCCCGCGAGGCGGCACCTTGGCATGATTCTTGATGATGATTGAGTCGGGGGGACTTTCCCAGGCCCCCGCTCGCCCGCTTCCGGTGCCGGTCCGGTGAGGATACTGAGGAACATTGATCAAGTGAAAAAGATCGAAGCGATCATCAAGCCCTTCAAGCTCGACGAAGTGAAGGAAGCGCTGCACGAAGTCGGCGTCTCCGGGATCACGGTGACGGAGGCGAAGGGCTTCGGCCGGCAGAAGGGGCACACGGAGCTCTATCGCGGCGCGGAATACGTCGTCGACTTCCTTCCCAAGGTGAAGCTCGACGTGGTCGTCTCCGACGATCTGGCGGAGCGCGTGGTGGAAGCAATCGCCACCGCCGCGCAGACGGGGCGGATCGGCGACGGCAAGATATTCGTGACGCCGGTGGACACCGCATTGCGGATCCGCACCGGGGAACGTGACGACGCGGCAATCTAGGGGCGATTCAATCCCAGCAGGATTGGGCGAGGACAGACGAACCACATCCGCCGGGCGGGATCGGCCGGCGAAATCATGCAGAGACAGACAAGGCTATTGGAGGATTTAAGATAATGGCCAGTGCAAAGGAAATCGTGAAGCGGATCCAGGATGAGGAGATCGAATGGGTCGATCTTCGCTTCACCGATCCGAAGGGCAAGTGGCAGCATCTTTCGATGGTCGCCTCCGCCCTGGGCGAGGATGAGTTGGAAGACGGGCTGATGTTCGACGGTTCGTCGATCGAAGGCTGGAAGGCGATCAACGAGTCCGACATGATCCTCAAGCCGGATCTGGACGCGGTCTATCTGGACCCGTTCTCCGCAACGCCGATGATGATCGTGTTCTGCGACATCGTCGAGCCTTCGAGCGGTGAACTCTATTCGCGTGACCCGCGCTCGACCGCGAAGCGCGCGGAAGCCTTCGTCAAGGCCTCGGGCGTCGGCGACACCGTCTATGTCGGCCCCGAAGCCGAATTCTTCATGTTCGACGATGTGAAGTTCTATGACGGCTATACCGGCAACGGCTTCAAGATCGACGATATCGAGCTGCCGACGAATTCGGACCGCGAATATGAAGCCGGCAATCTCGGCCATCGTCCGCGTGCCAAGGGCGGCTATTTCCCGGTCGCGCCGGTTGACAGCTGCATGGACATCCGCGGCGAGATGGTTGCGACCATGATCGAGATGGGCCTGCCCTGCGACAAGCACCACCACGAAGTGGCGGCCGCCCAGCACGAGCTGGGCCTGACCTTCGGCACGCTCGTCACCACCGCGGACCGGATGCAGATCTACAAGTATGTCGTGCAGCAGGTCGCCCATGCCTATGGCAAATCGGCGACTTTCATGCCCAAGCCGATCATGACCGACAACGGATCGGGCATGCATACGCATATGTCGATCTGGGACGGCGGCAAGCCGCTCTTCGCCGGCAATGGCTATGCCGGCCTCAGTGACATGTGCCTCTATTTCATCGGCGGCGTGATCAAGCACGCGAAGGCTCTGAACGCCTTCACCAACCCGACCACCAACAGCTACAAGCGTCTGGTGCCGGGCTACGAAGCGCCGGTGCTGCTGGCCTATTCCGCGCGCAACCGCTCCGCTTCCTGCCGTATCCCCTACGGCGCTGGCGAAAAGGCGAAGCGCGTGGAATTCCGCTTCCCCGACGCGATGGCGAATCCGTATCTGGCCTATGCCGCATTGCTGATGGCCGGGCTCGACGGGATCAAGAACCGCATCCATCCGGGCGAGGCGATGGACAAGAACCTCTACGATCTGCCGCCGGCCGAGCTCGCCGCCGTGCCGACCGTTTGCGGTTCGCTGCGTGAAGCGCTGGAATCGCTCGAGGCCGATCACGACTTCCTGCTGGAAGGCGGCGTCTTCACGTCCGACCAGATCCACGCTTATCTGGAGCTCAAATGGCCGGAAGTGCTGCGGTGGGAAACGACCCCCTCCTCAGTCGAGTTCGACATGTATTACAGCGCCTGATCACCGATCAGAGCGAAACGGGATGGGCGTCCGGAGCGATCCGGGCGCCCTTTCCTTTGGGTGATCATATCGGTCGCAAACAGGAGGGATAACACCCAGCCAAGTTCAGAGTGACCGGTCCTCAGGCGCGTGCGGGCTCGACATGACGATCGACGATCAATGCAGCCGCCAGAACGCCCAGCCCGCCCAGGAAGATCGCCGCGAAATAGACATAGAAGGTGTCGCCGCCGAGGTTCAGCAGCGATCCGCCATAGAAGCCCATCAGGATTCCGCCCACCCGGCCCATCAGCATGCCGAAGCCGATCCCGCCGGAGCGGCAGCTCTGCGGATAGCCCTGGGCCATCATCACATAGATCGTGGCGATGGCGATGCTGGTGATCCCGGTGATGATCCCGATCAGCCACAGGATGGTCTGGCGTATCACGGCCGAAGGCGCCCCGCCGATATGCTCGACGAGATAAGCGAGCAGGATCACGAGCACGCAGGTGCCGATCGATGCCAGGGTGACGACGCGCCTGGAGCCGAAGCGATGCGAAAGATAGCCCGCCGAAAAACCGCCGATCATCGACAGCAGGCCGACGGGAAAGCTCATGAGTTGCGCCTGGGGCAGCGTGAAACCGCGTGACGTGAGGAATTCGGGCCCCCAATTCATCAGGCCGTAAACCACCGCTGTCGCGGAAGCGAAGCCGATGCCGATGCCGATATTGAGCCGGTTGTTGCTGCGATCGAAGACTCCGATGCGCTGCCCTTCCACGGCGGGCTCGCCGGGCCGTTCGGCCTCGGGCAGGAGATCGATTTTCTCGCCCAGGACGCGCGCCGCGGCTTTCTCCGCCTTGTCCTTGCGTCCCTTGACCAGCAGGTAAGCGGGGGATTCCCGAAGGGCGGCCAGGATCACCAGCGCAAGCACCACCGAAGCGGCCCCGAACAGGTAGAACACGCCGCGCCATCCGGCCGCCGCCATCAGACCCGGCACGACCAACCCGGTGATCATCGTCCCCGCCGGTACGCCCAGCGAGAGCGTCGCCACGGTGTAGGCGCGCAGGCGCTGCGGCATCCAGTCATTGGCAAGCGCCATGGAGTTGGGAAAGGCCGCGCCGAAGCCGAGCCCGCCCAACACACGAACGGACGTCATCGTCCAGACATCGTGCGTGAAGCCGGCCGCGACCGTGGCTGCGCCAAAGACGAAAGCCGCGACGAACAACATCGTCACTCGCCCGAACCGGTCACCGAGCCAACCGCCCATCGCGGCGCCGATCGCCATGCCGAACAGCGCCGCCGCCATCGCCGGTCCGAATTCTGCGCGGTCGATCTGCCACTCGTCGAAAATTGTCGGGGCGACCAGCGCGAGCGACTGCATGTCGATCCCGTCGAACATCAGCACCATGAAGGCCAGAAGCGCCACGATCCATTGATAAGGCTGCACCCGCGCCCGCGCGATCGCCTCGGAAAATGTCTTTTGCATTCGGCCTTCCCTCATTTCGCGCCAAGCGGCCCGCTCGGATGCCGAGCGGCCGGCCGCTAAGACAGCAGATCGCGGCGCAGCTCCCCCACATTGCACGCACCGAGCATTCCCATCGTACGCACCGTTTCCGCCTTGAGCAGTTCGAGCGCCCGCAGCACCCCGGCCTCGCCGCCCACGGACAAGCCGTAAAGCGGGGCGCGGCCCGCAAGCACGCCCTTCGCCCCCAGCGCCACCGCCTTGGCGATGTCGCTGCCGCGCGAAATTCCGCTGTCGAGCAGCACCTCCATCCGGCTGCCGACGGCGGCAACGATCTCGGGCAAGGCCTCGATCGTCGCCACCGAGCCATCGAGCGAACGGCCGCCATGGTTGGAGACCACCAGGGCGTCCGCGCCCATCGCCGCAGCCCGTTCCGCATCGTCGGCACGCAGGACCCCCTTGAGCACCAGCTTGCCGGGCCAGCGGTCCCGCAGCCGGCCGAGCATGTCCCAATCGAGATCGTCCTGCTTGAACAGCGCGCCGGGATGCGCGCTTTCGGTCACCTTGTTGCGCATCCGGTCGGGCAGATTGGCCTGGCTGGGGATCCCGCCCGACAAGGCATATCGGCCCATCACGCCGACCAGCCAGCGCGGATGCATCAGCATGTCCATCGTGTTGCGACGATTGAGGCGCAGCGGCGTGCCGAAGCCATTGCGATAGAGATATTCGCGGTTGGGCGTCACCGCCATGTCGAGGGTGACCAGCAGCGCCTCGCACCCATTGCCGTGTGCCCGGTCAATCACCGCGTGGGAGAGCTCGCGGTCGGTCCAGAGATAGAGCTGGAACCAGATGCGTCCCCCGGCTGTGCAGATCTGCTCCAGATCCATCGTGCTGGCGGAGGAAATGGTGAACGGTACGCCGATGCGCGCGGCAGCCCTGGCCAATGCGAGGTCGCCGTCATGCCACATGATCCCGGCCGCCCCGGTCGGCGCCAGCGCCAGTGGAAAGCTCGCGGGGCAGCCGAGCAGTTCGGTCGAAGGGTCGATCCGCTCGACATTACGCAGCACATGCGGGCGGAAGGTGATCGCCTGGAGCGCCGCGCGGTTGCGCGCAAGGCCCAGCTCGTCCTCCACTCCGCGCTCAAGATATTCCCAGATGCCCAGCGGCAGCCTCCGCCTGGCGGCGTCGCGCAATTGCGCGATGTTGTAGCAGTCGAAGGTGGGGGCGGCGGCCACCGGCCTGTTCCTCAGCCCCGCCCGAGGAACGGCAACTTGTTCTGCACGATCATCGCTTCGTAGAAATTCAGGTGATCGGGGATCGCCGTCATGTGCAGGATCGCATCGGCGATATCCTCCGGCTGAGCGGCGAAATCGGCAGGCAGCTTGACCGCACCGGGGGAAATCTCGGTCGCGACGATGCCGGGGTTGAACAGCGAGACGGCGATATTGGAATCGCGCCCATCCAGCGCCAGCGCATGGGTGAGGCCGTTGAGCCCGTATTTGCTAGCGGTGTAGGCAGGGCTTTCCTCGCGCGGGACGCGGGCCGAGATCGAGCCGACATTGATGATCCGCCCGTGGCCTGCCTTGCGCATGATCGGGAAGGCCTCGCGGCTGCAGAGGAAGGCCGAGGTCAGGTTCGTATTGATCAGCCGGGTCCAGAGCTCAAGCGAGCAATCCTCGATCCGGGTGCTGTCGGCAAAGCCCGCATTGTTGATCAGGATGTCGACGGTGCCGAAGCGGTCCAGCGCCTGACTGAACAGGTTCTTGATGTCGCTTTCGCTGGTCACGTCGGTCGGCACGCCGAGCGCTTCGCCGCCCAATGCCTCGATTTCCCGGGTCAGCGCTTCGAGCCGCTCCGCGCGGCGAGCGGCCATTACCACCTTGGCCCCGGCCCGCGCGTAGGCCAACGAACAGGCCGCGCCGATCCCCGAGCTCGCGCCGGTCACCACTGCAACCCGGCCCTTGAGAATTTCCAGATTCACCCAGATCCCTTCCACTTCCAACAGCGGCCTTCCTCTTCGGGAAAAGGGCCCGGGAGTGCAAGGGTGAATGGAGGGGCTCGGTTACGAGATAACTGAAAGGACAACGCCTGTCCCTTCAGAAGCCCCTGCCTCACCGCAAGCAGTGAGAACGGAGCCGCCGGGGACGCAGGACAGGTTCGGAATGACGAAGGAGATCAGGGCGCGCGAAGGACGGCGACATGCCCCAAATTGCCACCAGAGCTTTTCTCGGAAGGAATGTCGCCTCACCTGCCCGGGCGGGCGTCCAGAGGGCGGCCACCGGCCGGCAGAAGGGCTCCAACGGAAAAATTGAAGAGGAGGGATGCTGCGTGGTTGCGGGGGTAGGATTTGAACCTACGACCTTCAGGTTATGAGCCTGACGAGCTACCGGACTGCTCCACCCCGCGTCACCGTGCAACCTGAGCGTTGACGCGCCCCGAAGCCCAAAGCTTCGCAAGGCCGAATGGCCGCCCGGACCCTGAACTTGTTTCAGGGGAGGAGAGCCAAGGCCGCGGATGCGGCCGCCGGCGCTTGAGGCCGAAAACAAAGTGAATGGGTTTTCCGTGCTCACGTCGGCTGCAATGCCTGGCGACGACCTACTCTTCCAATGCTTAGGCATTAGTACCATCGGCGCTGTCTGGTTTCACGGCCGAGTTCGAGATGGGATCGGGTGGGTCACAGACGCTATGGCCACCAAGCAATGAAGCCGGCGTGTCACGGTTTAATCGATGCGATTACTCATAAATCAGGGCGTATCCGGCTGTATCCTCCGCCACCGCGGACACCCTGCAAGCAGGACTGTCATTGATGGTGGGATTCAACAAGCGCGATCAGAGTTATTAGGACCGGTTAGCTCCACGCATTACTGCGCTTCCACACCCGGCCTATCAACGTGATGGTCTATCACGACTCGAAGATACCTAATCTTGAGGGAGGCTTCCCGCTTAGATGCTTTCAGCGGTTATCCCGTCCATGCATAGCTACCCTGCTGCGCGGCTGGCGCCACGACAGGTACACCAGAGGCATGTTCACCCCGGTCCTCTCGTACTAGGGGCAACTCCTCTCAAGTATCGACGCCCACGGCAGATAGGGACCAAACTGTCTCGCGACGTTCTGAACCCAGCTCACGTACCACTTTAATTGGCGAACAGCCAAACCCTTGGGACCTGCTCCAGCCCCAGGATGT
>Ga0164243_10000677_pt1 | contig 60548 bp, 45 predicted proteins | sample OricompcompostOP_FD_108781 | JGI IMG/M metagenome (GOLD analysis project Ga0164243, IMG submission 108781) | Organic Plus compost microbial communities from Emeryville, California, USA - Original compost - Organic plus compost (OP) | ecosystem: Engineered > Solid waste > Mixed feedstock >... | reverse complement strand
CGTCGCCGGCGGGGGAGACGGGCATCTTCTACGGCGGGGGATTCCACCTCCTCGGAATCCAGGCGCTCGCCGTTGCGATCGTTTTCGTGTACACCTTCGTGGTGACGGGGATCATCGCCCTCGTCATCAAGAAGACCATCGGCCTCCGCGTGCCGGACTCGGTCGAGAGCGCGGGCCTCGACCGCACGCTCCACGCCGAGACGGCATACGACCTCGACGACATCCGCTCCTAGCCAGAAGGAATCGACATGAAGCTCATTTCCGCAGTCGTGCAACCCAGCGCTCTGGATCCCGTGAAGATCGCGCTCGACGAGGTCGGCGTCACCGGCATGACGATCGTCGACGCGAAGGGCCGTGGCGCCCAGTCCGGCAAGGTCGAGGTCTACCGCTCCCAGCGAGTGAAGGTCGACTTCCTGCCCAAGATCCTGATCGAGATCGTCGTGACCGACGAGAAGCTCGACACCGCGCTCGGCGCGATCGAGGAGGCGGCGCGAACCGGCGCCATCGGAGACGGCAAGATCTGGGTCACCGACGTGCTGCAGGTGATCCGGGTCCGCACCGGCGAGAAGGGCCCAGAAGCCGTGCAGTAACTCCCCGTCGATCTCGCGAACGTGTGAACTCCTTATGAACTTGAGTCGTACCGGCTCAACTTTTTTGACACGTTTGCGAGATCGACGTATAGTTGAGCCATCGCGACTCAAGTCTCGCGAGTTCCTCAACGAAACGGAGCAAGTCATGGCACGTGCTGTGGGTATCGACCTCGGAACGACGAACTCGGTCGTTGCCGTTCTCGAGGGTGGCGAGCCGAAGGTCATCGCCAACGCCGAGGGTCTTCGCACGACCCCCTCGATCGTCGCGTTCGCGAAGGACGGCGAGGTTCTCGTCGGCGAGACCGCGAAGCGCCAGGCCGTCACGAACGTCGACAAGACGATCGCCTCGGTCAAGCGCCACATGGGCACCGACTGGAAGTTCGACGTCGACGGCAAGAAGTACACGCCGCAGGAGATCTCGGCACGCATTCTGCAGAAGCTGAAGCGCGACGCCGAGGCATACCTGGGCGACACCGTCACCGACGCCGTCATCACGGTTCCCGCATACTTCAACGACTCCGAGCGTCAGGCGACGAAGGAGGCCGGTGAGATCGCGGGCCTCAACGTGCTCCGCATCGTCAACGAGCCCACGGCCGCGGCCCTCGCATACGGCCTCGACAAGGGCCAGGAGGACGAACTCATCCTGGTCTTCGACCTCGGTGGCGGTACCTTCGACGTCTCGTTGCTCGAGGTGGGCAAGGACGACGACTTCTCGACCATTCAGGTTCGCGCGACCGCGGGTGACAACCGCCTCGGTGGCGACGACTGGGACCAGCGCGTCGTGGACTACCTGAAGGACGAGTTCAAGAAGGACTCGGGCGTCGACGTCTCGGGCGACAAGATCGCGCTGCAGCGCCTCAAGGAGGCCGCGGAGCAGGCGAAGAAGGAGCTCTCGAGCGCCCAGTCGACCTCGGTCAGCCTTCCGTACCTCTCGATGACTGCCGAGGGGCCGGCCTCGCTGAACGTGACGCTCTCGCGCGCCAAGTTCGAGGAGCTCACGGCGGACCTCGTGCAGCGCACGAAGAAGCCGTTCCAGGACGTCATCGCCGAGGCGGGCGTCAAGCTCTCCGACATCGCCCACGTGGTGCTCGTCGGTGGTTCGACCCGCATGCCGCAGATCGCGGACCTCGTCGAGAAGGAGACGGGCCGCGCCGCCAACAAGGGCGTCAACCCCGATGAGGTCGTGGCCGTCGGCGCCGCGCTCCAGGCGGGCGTGCTGAAGGGTGAGCGCAAGGACGTTCTGCTCATCGATGTGACCCCGCTGTCGCTCGGCATCGAGACGCAGGGCGGTCGTATGACCAAGCTCATCGAGCGCAACACGGCCATCCCGACCAAGCGCAGCGAGACCTTCACGACGGCCGAGGACAACCAGCCCTCCGTCGCGATCCAGGTCTATCAGGGCGAGCGCGAGTTTACCCGCGACAACAAGCCGCTCGGCACCTTCGAGCTCACGGGCATCGCTCCGGCGCCCCGCGGCATGCCGCAGATCGAGGTCACCTTCGACATCGACGCGAACGGCATCGTGCACGTGTCCGCCAAGGACAAGGGCACGGGCAAGGAGCAGTCGATGACCATCACGGGCGGTTCGTCGCTCTCGAAGGACGACATCGAGCGCATGGTCCGCGAGGCCGAGGAGCACGCGGACGAGGACAAGAAGCGCGCCGAGGCCCTCGACCAGCGCAACCGTGCCGAGACCCTCGCGTACTCGGTCAAGAAGCTGATCGACGAGAACGCAGACAAGCTGCCGGAAGACGTCAAGACCTCGGTCCAGGCCGATGTCGACGCGCTGAAGACGGCGCTCGAGGGCGAGGACGACGACGCCGTCAAGGCGGCGTTCGACAAGCTCAACGAGTCGCAGTCGAAGCTCGGCGAGGCGCTCTACGCCCAGTCGCAGCAGGAGGCCTCGGAGCCGCAGGCCGACGCTTCCAGTGACGAAGACGTGGTCGACGCCGAGGTCGTGGACGACGAGGACGAGAAGAAGTAATGACCACTCAGGATCCGATCGAGCCGGACAACGGCGAAGAAGAGATCCAGCAGAACGCCGAGGCGGGGGCTGACGAAGCCCCCGCCGCGGGCGCATCTGCTGGCGAAACGGCTGAGGACGACGGCCTCACGGTCGACGACATCCTCGATGCCGAGCAGACCGACGAGGCCGCGGAGCAGGAGAAGAGCGACTACGAGACGCAGCTCCTGCACGACCTGAAGCGCATCCAAGCCGAGTACGCGAACTACCGTCGTCGCACGGAAGAACAGCGTCAGCTCGACATCGAGCGCGCCAAGGGCGAGGTCGCGAAGCGCCTGCTGGGCGTTCTCGACGATCTCGACCGCGCTGCCAAGCACGGCGACCTCGAAGAGGGATCCGCGTTCGCGATCGTCGCGGACAAGATGCGCGCCGTGGCGACCGACACCGGCCTCGTCGTGTACGGCGAGGCGGGGGAGGCGTTCGACCCTCAGCAGCACGAGGCCGTCTTCCAGGCGCCGACCCCCGGCGCCACGGAGGCGACCATCCTCGAGGTCGTGGAGGTGGGCTACCGCCTCGGCGGCGTCGAGCTGCGTCCGGCCAAGGTGGTTGTGGCGGTTCCCGCCGAATAATCGGCAACTCTCGGAAGAAGGCGATCGATGGCCAGTCAGGACTGGTTCGACAAGGACTTTTACAAGATCCTCGGCGTGGACAAGAACGTCGAGGCAGCCGAGCTGAAGAAGGTGTATCGAAAGCTCGCTCGTAAGTACCACCCCGACTCCAACCCCGGAGACGAGGCGGCCGAGGCGAAGTTCAAGAACATCAGCGAGGCGTATTCGGTTCTGTCGGATCCGGAACAGCGCAAGGAGTACGACGAACTCCGTGCGATGGGTTCGGGCGCGCGCTTCACGGCGGGCGGATCCGGTTCTGGCGGCTTCGAGGACGTCTTCAGCCGCTTCCAGCGAGGTGGCGGCGGTGGCGCGGATCCCGGCTTTGATGACCTCTTCTCGATGTTCAATCAGGGCCGCGGATCCCGCCGCGGTGGCTTCGGCGGCTTCGGCGGGCCGCAGAAGGGAGCGGACGTGCGCGCGCGCACGACGCTCGACTTCCTCGCGGCCGCGAAGGGCGACACGATCTCGCTGCAGGGCGAGGACGGCAAGACCTTCAAGGTGAAGATCCCCGCGGGCGTCGCGGACGGGCAGAAGATCCGTCTGCGCGGCCGGGGTCGTCCGTCGCCGAACGGCGGCGAGGCCGGCGACATCGTGGTCGAGGTCGCCGTGCGCTCGCACCCGGTGTTCAGCCGCGACGGCCTCAACGTGCGCCTCACCGTGCCCGTGACGTTCACGGAGGCGGTGCTCGGCACGACGATCGAGGTCCCGACCCTCGACGGGTCCCGGGTGAAGCTGCGCGTCGCTCCCGGCACCCCGTCCGGTCGTGTGCTGCGCGTGAAGGGCCGCGGCATCCAGAACTCGAAGGGCAAGGGCGACCTGCTCGCCGAGGTCGAGGTCGCCGTGCCGAGCCATCTGAGCGATGCGCAGCGCGAGGCGCTCGAGGCGTACCGCGCGCTCGAGCCCGACGAGAACCCGCGCGCCGGGCTGTTCGTCTAAGCCGCGCCGTTTTTGTAAGGAGTCGTGAGATGCAGCTTCCCGAGGGCGTGACCGAACGCGATCCGATCTTCCCGATCGCGGCCGCGAGCGAGCTCTCGGGGCTGCATCCGCAGACGCTGCGGCAGTACGACCGCATCGGGCTCGTCGTGCCCGGCCGCACGCGCGGCGGATCCCGGCGCTACTCGGCGCGCAACATCGTGCAGCTGCGCGAGGTCGCGCGCCTCTCGAGCGAGGGCGTGCCGCTCGCCGTGATCCAGCGCATGCTCGACCTCGAGAACCAGGTGCAGGAGCTCTCGGCCGAGGTGGCGGGCCTGCGCGTGCAGCTCCAGCAGGAGCGCGACAACCGCCCCGGAGCCCGCGTCTTCGCGACCAACGCCGCCGGCGGCGTCGTCACGCTGAAGGGCACGACGCGCGTGCGTCGCCAGACCGATGTCGTGCTCTACCGGGGACCGCGCGGATAGTTCGCGGGGCCCGGCGGGCGTCGTGGGGCTCGGAGAAATCACGAACCTCGGAGCTCCTGGCCGGATACCTCCGATTCTCGTGATTCCGCCGAGTTTCGTCGCGCAGCACAGCGCGCGACGTAGGCTTTCGGGGTGAGTATTTCGCGCATCGCCGTCGTCTGCACCGGAAACATCTGTCGCTCACTCATGGGGGAGGTCGTTCTGCGCGACCGCCTCGCGGCGGCCGGCCTCGAGGTCGAGGTCGTCTCGTCGGGCATCAGCGACGAGGAGCTCGGCAACCCGATCGACGCTCGTGCCGCCGACGCGCTGCGTAGTCGCGGCTACGATGTGCCGCGCCGCACGGCGCGCTGGGTGGGGGACACCGACGACATCGAGGCGGATCTGGTCCTCGCGATGACGGAGGCACACCACGCCGCTCTGATCCGCCGGGGCGCGGATCCTGAGCGCACGCGGCTGTGGATGGAGTTCGTGCCCGGATCCACGAGCACCGACGTGATCGACCCCTGGTATGGCACGCGCGGCGGCTTCGACGACACCCTCGATGTCGTCGAGGAGGGCGCCGACGAGATCGTGAAGCACGTCCGCGAATCCGCGCGATAGCGTCCCCGATCTCGGAGAAATCACGAGACTCGGGGATTCTGCGGGGGATCCTTCCGATTGTCGTGATTCTTCCGAGTCTCGTGTTGCGGTCGGGCTCGGCGTCACCGATCTCGGAGAAATCACGGATCTCGGGAATTCCACGCGGATCCCTCCGAGATCCGTGATTTCTCCGAGTCTCGTGTTGTCCGTTGCGCGTCCCGACGTCGACATCAGCGTGTTGTCCATGTTCCCCGTTCCTTTGTCGATGGGGAAGCGGGGCGAAGCTCGATAGCTTCGAGCGAGTGAACATTCCGTTCAACGGAGAACACCCGCGCAAGGAGCCCATCCCGATGACCGAAGCCATCACGAACGTCGTGCGCGTCACCGCGCCGAAGCCGGCGACCGAGACGCCCCTCGAAATGGGCGACGAGCGCAGTTTCGAACAGAGCATCAAGCTCACCAGCCGGTACGTCACGGTTGACGGCACCCCGTGGATCCCCGTGATGGGCGAGTACCACTTCAGCCGCGACCTGCCGCACCGCTGGGAGACGGAGCTGCGGAAGCTGAAGGCCGGCGGCATCAGCGTGCTCGCGACCTACCTGATCTGGAACATCCACGAGGATGTCGAGGGGGAGGTGCGATGGGACGGGCACCGTGATGTGCGCCGCTTCGTCGAACTCGCCGACCGCGTGGGGCTCAAGGTCATGCTCCGCATCGGGCCGTGGGCCCACGGCGAGGCGCGCAACGGTGGCTTCCCGGACTGGCTGCAGGCGATGCCGATGCGGCACCGCTCCGACGACCCCGCCTACCTGTCTTACGCCCGTAAGTGGTACGCCGCGATCGAGGAGCGGGTGCGCGGCCTGTTCCACTCCGCCGAGAACCCCGGCGCGCCGATCATCGGCATCCAGGTCGACAACGAGCTCTACGACAACGGCCCGCACCTCGCGACGCTCCGCACCATCGCGGAGGAGGTCGGCATGCGCGCGAGCCTCTGGACGGCGACGGGCTGGGGCGGCGCGGAGCTTCCGTACGGGCGCGTGCTGCCCGTGTACGCGGGCTACTCCGACGGTTTCTGGGAGGAGAGCACGACGGGCTGGCCGGCCTTCGGCGTCATGCACTTCACCTACAACACGGTGCGCGACGACCTCACCGTCGGCGCCGATCTCCGCGACGCGCCGGTCGAGATCGACGATGACGCGAACCTCGGCGCGGGCGACCCATGGCCGTTCGTCACGTGTGAGCTGGGCGGCGGCATGGCGGTCGCCTATCACCGACGTCCGCTCGTCGATTCCGATGACGTCGCGGCGCTCGCGCTGACGAAGGTCGGGAGCGGATCGTCGTGGCAGGGCTATTACATGTACCACGGCGGGCTTCAGGTGACGGGCCTGCAGGAATCACACGACACGGGCTACCCGAACGACGTCCCCGTGCGCGACTACGACTTCCATGCGCCGCTCGGCACGGTCGGCAGCCAGCGCCGCCACTACCACCTGCTTCGTCAGCAGCACCTCATGCTGTCGTCGTTCGGATCCGGGATCGCCGGCTCGGTGACGGCGATCCCGGAGCAGCACGAGGGATCCCCGCGCTGGGCCGTGCGCTCCGACGGGCGGAGCGGCTTCCTCTTCGCCAACAACCACCAGCCCGCGATCGCGGCGCTCCCCGCGCTCGACGACGTGCAGTTCACGGTCGAATTCGACGATGCGAGCGTTACGATCCCGACGTCGCCGGTCTTGCTGGCCTCGGGCGCGTACTTCGCCTGGCCGCTGCGTCAGCGCTTCGGATCCTTGGCCGCCGCGTCAGTGACCGCCCAGCCGGTCACTGAGTTCGAGGGCCCGAACGGTCCCGTCGTGCTCTTCGCGGCGAGTGACGGAATCGACGTCGAGATCCAACTCGAGGGATCCGCGGGAGAGGTCGAGGGTGCGACCGCGATCTCGGACGGTGACGTCCTCGTGCTCCGCCCGGACGCGGCACCGGGCCTCGGCTGCGAGGTGCGCATCGGCGACACGACCCTCGTGTTCCTCGACCGGGCGAGCGCGGAGTCGGTGTGGCGCGGTGACATCGACGGACGCGACTCCGTCGTGCTGTGGCGAGGCGGCGGCTGGTTCGGCGAGCGCGGTTTCGAGGCCGTCCTCGGATCCGCAGGGCAGGAGCTCGACGTCTTCCCGCCGCTCGAGGGTGCGGAGCGCCTGAGCGGCGAGGGATCCGTCTTCGCACGGTACGCGGCTCCCGCCGCGCCCGCCGAGCACGCTCTCGAGGTGCCGGCGTTCGGATCCGCGCCGCTCGCGCCGGTGCGGCGCGCGGGATCCTCCGGTCGCCTCTCGGCACCGGTCGACTTCTCGGGTGCGGCGAGCGTCGAGGTGCCGGTCCCTGCCGAGGCGCTGACGGCGGAGCGGGCGATCCTGTCGCTCGACTGGACGGGCGACGTGATCCGCGCGTACGTGGGTGACGAACTGATCGCCGACCAGTACTGGTATGGCCGCACGCTCGAGATCGACCTCGCGCCCTACGCGGAGAAGCTCGCGGAGACGCCGCTCACCCTCCGCGCGTTCGCCTGGGATCCGGCCACAGAGGTGTACGTCGACGAGCGTGTGCGCCCGCAGGGCGAGACGCCCGTGCTCGAGGTGCGTTCGGCGATCGTGCGCCCGGTGGCGACCCGGGCCTTCGCGTAGCGACGCGGTAGGCAGCCACCGTCGAGATAGCGCCAGCGAGACGGTGCCGTTTGCCCTGGTGAACGGCACCCTTCTCACTTAACGGATGGTGATTCCTTGACCGCGCCTCCGCGTCACCATGAATATTTCATAAGAGTGGCGAATCATCCATGTGAACCCGTGAAGCACCCATGTTCTGTCGCATATTTACCGCGTAACATCGTGCGATGTCCCTGGGGAAATATCCATCCCCGACTCCGCGCGAAGGAGCGTCCATGTCTGTATCACCTCTGAGCCGCCGCTGGCTCGCAGCAGCCGTCGTCATGGCGACGGCGGTGTCCCTTGCCGCATGTTCATCGGACGACTCGTCGTCGGACGGCCCCGTCGAACTCACCTTCCAATCCTGGGTACCGAACATCGACCAGGTGGTTGACGCGTTCAACGAGGCTCATGACGATGTGCACGTCACACTCGAGACCGTGACAGCGGGTCCGGACGGCGGATACGCGACCATGCAGTCGGCTGTGCAGGCGGGCAATGCCGCGGATGTCGCGCAGATCGGCTACGACGCGATTCCTGACTTCCTCATCAACGACGCACTCGAGGACATCACCGAGTACGTCGAGGACGACGCCGACCTCTTCACCGAGTGGCAGTGGCAGACCGGTGTCTTCGGCGGTTCGGTCTACTCGATTCCGCAGGCATCGGGCCCGCTCGGCCAGTTCTACCGCGCCGATGTTTTTGAGGAGCTCGGCATCGAGTACCCGGAGACGTGGGACGAGTTCTACGAGGCCGCGAAGACGGTTCGCGAGTCGGGTGCATACATCGCCGCGTTCGCGTTCAACCAGGCGCCCTGGATGATCGGTCTCGCCCAGCAGGGCGGTGCACAGTGGTTCACTCCCGACAACGACGCCTGGACCGTGGACATCAATGGCACCGACACGCTCAAGGTCGCTGAGTTCTGGCAGAAGCTCGTGGACGAGGATCTCGTCAAGGTCGAGGCCGACATGTCGAGCGAGTGGAACGCTGACATTCAGAGCGGCAAGGTCCTCACCTGGATCTCGGGTTCGTGGGCCGATGCGATCCTGCGCGGCACCGCACCGGATCTCGCGGGCAGCTGGGCGGTCGGTCCTGTTCCGCAGTGGAACGCGGGCGAGAACGTATCCGCGACGTGGGCTGGCGGATCCGCCAGCGCCGTGCTCAAGGGCTCGAAGCACCCGAAGGAAGCGGCTGAGTTCGCGGTGTGGATGAACTCGAACCCCGCAAGCGTCAACCTGCTGACCGAGGTCGGCGCCGGGTGGCCGGCCATCGACGACATCTCCGAGATCACGGCTCTCGAGGACTCGGAGGTCTTCGACTTCTACGGCGGACAGAACATCTGGGACGTCTTCGCCGAGTCCGACAAGGCCGTCGACACCTCGTGGACCTGGCCGCCGCTGTCGTCGACCCTGTTCGCCGACCTCGTCGACAACGTCAAGGCCTCCGTCGACGGCGGCAAGCCGCTTGTCGACGCCTACAACAAGACCCAGGAAGACATGATCGCGGCGCTCGAAGAGCGCGGCATCTCCGTCAACTGATCGATCCGATCGGGGGCGGCGCGCCGAGTTCGGCGTCCGCCCCCGACCCCTTGGAGGAGACCGTGGCAACACGCACTCATCGCACCCGGGCGCGCATTCCGCGCGCGGCCTGGGTACTCATCCTGCCCTTCGTCATCATGTTCGCGGCATTCTTCATCGCCCCGATCGTGTATGCCGTTGTGCAGAGCCTGTTCGCCACGGAAAGCTCGGGACTCGGCTTCGGAGCGCCCGAGACCAAGTTCGCCTTCTTCGACAACTATGTGCGCGCGTTCTCGGATCCGACCTTCTCGCAGAGCCTGCTGCGTCTGCTGTTGTTCTCCGCGATCCTCGTCCCGCTCATGGTCGTCACCGCGCTGGGGCTCGCGCTCCTGCTCGACTCCGCGAGCGCACGCTTCCCGCGGGTCTTCCGCATCATCTCGTTCGCGCCGTACGGCGTTCCGGGCGTCGTCGCGACGCTGCTCTGGGGCTTCCTCTACGTGCCTGCTACGAGCCCGATCCTGCAGGTGCTCAGCAACTGGGGGATCGACGTCAACCCGTTGTCGTCGAGCGCGGTCCTCTTCGCGATCGCGAACATCTCGCTCTGGGGCTTCGCCGGCTACAACATGGTGATCCTGTCCTCGGCGCTCGACGCCATTCCCTCGGAACTGTACGAGGCGGCGCGAGTCGATGGTGCGTCGGCGTGGGCGACCATCTGGCACATCAAGCTTCCGCTCGTGCGTCCCTCGGTGATCCTCGTCACCGTGTTCACCATCATCGGCACGCTGCAGCTCTTCGTCGAACCGCTCGTGCTGCGCCCGCTCACCACGGCGATCGGCACGACCTTCACCCCGAATCTCGCCGCATACAACCAGGCGTTCGCACAGGGCAATTCGAACCTCGCCTCGGCGATGGCAGTGATCGTCGCACTGCTCGGCTTCGTCGTGTCGTTCGGATTCCTGCGATTCGTCAACCGAAAGGGGAACCGCGCATGGTGACCGCAACTCGCAACGTAACGCGCGCCCTGACGGTCGGCGACAATGCCCCGCGCCGTCGCCGCCAACCCGCCGGACCCAGCGTCTACGCCGTCAACCTGGTCCTCATCGTCGCGGCCGTCTACTTTCTTCTGCCGCTGATCTGGGTGATCATCGCCGCGACGAAGTCGCCTGCCGACCTCTTCGGCACCTTCGGCCTGTGGTTCTCGGACACCCCGGCGGCCTGGCACAACCTGGTCGCCCTGTTCACGCAGGACGGCGGCGTCTTCACGCGCTGGCTCGTCAACAGCGTGATCTACTCGGGGCTCGGCGCGCTCGTCGCGATGGTGCTCGCGGCGGCCTGCGGCTACGCGATCGCCAAGTATCCGTTCCGGGGCCGCGAGGCGCTCTTCAGCATCATCCTCGGTGGTGTCCTCGTTCCCGCAACCGTCATTGCGCTTCCGCTGTACTTCCTCATGAACGAGGTCGGTTTGGTCGGCAGCTACTGGTCGGTTCTCCTACCGAGCATGGTGAGCCCCTTCGGCGTCTACCTGGCGCGCATCCACGCGAGCGCGTCGGTGCCGGACGAGGTCATCGAGGCCGCCCGTCTCGATGGCGCGGGCGAGATCCGCATCTTCGCGCAGATCGCGGCGCGCATGATGACGCCGGCGTTCGTGACGATCTTCCTCTTCCAGTTCGTCACGATCTGGAACAACTACCTGCTACCGCTCGTCATGCTGGACGACACGAAGTCCTTCCCCGTGACGCTCGGCCTGACCCTGTGGAACGGCCAGACGCAGCGCGACCCGATGTTCTACGCGCTCGTGGTGATGGGATCCGCCGTCTCAGCGCTGATCCTCGTCGCCTTGATGTCGAGTCTGCAGCGATTCTGGCGCGCGGACCTGACGGCGGGGGCGACGAAGGGCTAAACGCAGGGGCCGGGGTTGTTCCCGGCCCCTTTCGCCCTACCCCTTGCGCAACGCGCGATACGCGCGGGGGCTCACGCCGTGCACGCGGCTGAACTGCCTCGAGAAGTAGAACGGATCGTCGCGACCCACCGCCTGTGCGATCTCGGCGATCGACAGCGACGTGGTGTCGAGCAGGGTACGGGCATACGCCATCTTGAGGGCGTTGTGATGTGCGAGGACCCCGCCGCCCGTGGCCTCGCGGAACAGCGATGCGAGGTGGGAGGGCGAGACGCCGACGAGGTCGGCGAGCTCGGGTACCTGCACCTGCGAGTCGATCCGCTCCTCGAGGTAGCGCATGGCGCGTTCCAGCGGCGTTCCCTCTGCGGGGAGGGAACGATCGGCGGCGAGCATCGTCAGCAGATGCCACGCGATGCCCGACGCCGCCAGGATCCGCGCTGGCGTCGTGTCTCGAGAGAGCGAGACAGCCATCTCGTCGAGAAGCGCGGTCGCGCGCTCGACCGCGCGAAGCGCGACGGTGCGCGAGCCGCGGGTGATGCCCGCCGCGTTGATGAGTTCGGGCACGTCGGTGCCGCGCACGTGGCACCACCAGATCGTCCAGGGATCGGAGTCCGAGGCTCCGTATGAATGCGCGACGCCCTCGGGGATCACGAGCGCGGTTCCGCGCGTGATCCGGGTGCGCATCCCGTCGATCTCGGCCCAGCCCGAGCCGGATCCGCAGACGATGACGATCGTCTCGCGGGACCCCTCGGGGCGATGCCGTCCATGATGACGCGCCTGTGGGAAATACCCTGCGTCGGTGACCAACATGCGCTGGGTGACGGCCTGGCCGAGCGCCCGTTCGACGATCGGACGCGGCAACACGCTCATGCGTTGGCGATCGAAGCCGTCTGCGAGTTCCATACGGCAATCCTGCCACGCAACATCATCGGATCGTCCATGTAAGTGGTGTGAACGGCCATGCTCGGGGCGTGACGAACTCGGTAACGTGAAGGTCTGCTCGGTGGCGAGGCCGTACCGGGTGAGCGTTGACCTCGACAGATACGGAGCCCCCATGACAGAGCGTTATCTCGGCGCGGGCACGATCGCCCGCGACCACTCGCAGCTGACCGGCGTCGTGCCGGCGCATCTGCCGCAGCGGCTCACGATCACGCTGTGGGACTTCTCGTGGTACACGCAGGCGGGCCCTGGACAGCCTTACGAAGACCTCGACGCCGTCGTCGCCGACGCCGCGTCGCTCGGCTACAACGCGATCCGCATCTGCGCCGCACCCATGTTGATGTTCGGCGGGCTCGGCCTCGACGACCTCGCCCGGGATCTGGAGATCGAGGGGCTCGGACCCGCTCCCGATGGCGGCTTCTACGGTCAGCGCACCCGCTGGTACGACACAGCGGGCGGCTTCCGCGTCGACATGTTCGCGCGCACGCGCCAGCTCTTCGAGGCCGCGCGCCGCCACAATCTGGTCATCGTGCTCGCGAGCTGGGAGTACCAGCAATCGGCATCATTCGCCGCCTCGCCGCGCTGGTTCGAGGCGATGGATGCCGTCGCTCTCGATGGACGTTACGACGCCCTCGCCGCCGCCTGGACCCGCATGATCGCCTGGCTCACGGAGGCCGGCTTCCGCGACATGATCGCGCTCGTCGAGATGCACAACGAGGTCGACTTCTCGATCCTGCCCGACATCACGCTGCCCGACGGCCGCGCGGCCGTCGCGCGTCTCGCCGAGGCACACCCCGACCTGCTGGTGACCGCCAGCTATGGCAAGCCGCCGCACCTGGCGATGCACGAGCTCCCCGAAGAGCTCGGCACGGCGCAGTTCCACGTCTATAGCTATGGCGTGCTCGACGAGCTGCAGAAGCGCATCGATATTCGATCCGAAGGTACGGAGGACTTCCCGAACGCGACCTTGCGATCGCTTATGCGGCGCGACGCCCCGACGTTCGACGAGTACGGCCGTCCGCTCGACTGGAAGATGCGCGCCACCGTCATCACCGACCAGATGGTTTACGGCTACGACTGGGTCGATCCTGAGGCGTGGGATGGCTGGCTGAACGAACACTACGCTCCATTCGCCGAGGTCATGGCCCGGGAGATCGAGTCGCGCGTCATCGCGATCGCCGAGTGGGCCCGCTGGCGCGGCATCCCGGCAATGGTCGGCGAGGGTTGGATCGGATACACACCGCTGCACGGCACCTTCGAAGAGGGCGAGATCGGTCGCGGACTCGCCGAGCACGGGATCCGCACCGCGCTCGCGCGCGGCGTATGGGGCATGGTGCTCTGCTCGAACGCTGCGCCTCATCACCCGATGTGGCAGCTGCGCGAGTGGCAGCGGGCGATGAATGCCGAAATCCTCGCAGCTTAGGAGCAACGACGTGACGAAGACCGCAGTGATCACAGGATCCGCAGGCGGCATCGGTGCCGCGACCGCGGCGGTGATGGCCGAGGCAGGCGCCAACGTGTTCCTCATCGACCGTTCGCCTGAGGTCCTCGAGACCCGTGACCGAATCCTGGCGGCGGGTGGAAAAGCCGCCGCGCGCGTCATGGATGTCTCGGAGCCGGACGAATGGCGGACGGCCGCCGACGAGTGTCGCAGGGCGTTCGGTCCCGCCGACGCGCTCGTGAGCAACGCCTACACCGTCGAGATCGTCGACATCGAGCAGACCTCGCTCGAGAGCTGGGAGCGCCAGCTGAGCGTGAACCTCACGGGCGCATTCCTCGGCTTCAAAGCCCTGCTGCCGCAGCTCCGCGAGAACGACGCCGCGTCGGTCGTGTTCGTCTCCTCGGTGCACGCGCATTTCGGTCTGCCGGGGCGGCCGGCATACGCCGCGACAAAGACCGCGCTCACGGGGCTTACCCGTCAGCTGGCCGTCGAGTACGGGCCCACGATCCGCGTCAACGCCGTGCTTCCCGGGCCTGTGCTGACCGCGGCGTGGGCCGAGATCGGCGACGAAGACCGCCGCCTATCGGCGGAGGCGACCGCGGCGGACCGCCTCGGAGACCCGTCAGAGGTCGGTGAGACAATCGCGTTCCTCTGCTCGGACCGCGCCTCGTTCATCACGGGCGTCGAGCTGCCTGTCGACGGCGGCTGGAGCGTCAAGAAGGCGTCGTCCTGAGCGCCCGGTAACGCAAAACGCCCTTCCCTCGTCAGGGAAGAGCGTTTTGCGTTACTTAGATGGTCGCGTCGAGCGGCGCGACCAGCGTGTGGCCGTCGAACTCGTTCGGCTCGGTCAGATCCGACGTCGCCGAGGTAACGTACACGTGGCCGTCGTGAACCAGCACGCTCGTCGGCTGCGACACCGGCACCGCGACCGAGCGCAGCAGCGCGCCCGTCGGCTCGTACACATCGACGCGTGAGCCGCCCCACACGGCGTTCCAGATGCGGCCCTCTCCGTCGACGTGGATGCCGTCGGGGGATCCGCCCTCGACGTTCGCGAACACGCGGCGGTTGTCCGGCGTGGCGGCCGGGACCTCGTAGATCACGCCGCGCGGGCTGTCGGCGAGGAGGAAGCTTTCGCCGCCGGGGAGGAAGGTCGGGCCGTTGGGGATCGCGAGCCCGTCGATCTCGCGCGTCATCTCGCCAGTGGCCGGGCTGTAACGCCACACGAATCCCTCGCCTGCGGCACCCTGCCACGGCATCGTGCCGAACCAGACGGACCCGTCGGCGGCGATATCGCCGTCGTTGACGCGGTTCGATGCGAGGTCCAGGCCCGTGTCGCCGATGGCGCGTGCGTCGCCCGCGAGCGAGACGAGGCTCGTGCCGAGGATACCGATGAGTGTTCCATCGGGCGCGCGGTCGGCGAAGCCGAGCGGCGCGGCCTCCTTGCGGACGAGCGCCGTCGAACCCTCACGATGCGCGTACAGCTCGCCGGCAAGGAGGTTCACCCAATGGGGTGCGCCGTCGACGAGGCGGAGACCCTCGCCGAGCTCGTGCGGGGTGAGTGAGATTGTCTTCCAGGTCATGCTGATCACCATTCTGCAAAGGCGCCATCGTCATCGCGCCAGGTGGGGGATATCCATTCGAATTCTGCCTTGTCCGCGGCGCGGACGGCGGCCTCGTCGATCTCGATGCCGAGGCCGGGGCCGGTCAGGCGAGGAATGCACCCGCCCTCGGTCGTGAAGACCGACGTGTCGACGAGATAGTCGAGGAGGTCGGCGCCCTTGTTGTAGTGAATGCCGGCGCTGATCTCCTGGATGAGGAAGTTGTGCTTCGCGAACGCGATCTGCAGGCTCGAGGCGAGCGCGATCGGGCCGAGCGGGCAGTGCGGCGCCACGTGCACGCCCCATATCTCGGCCATCGTCGTGATGCGCGCGACCTCGGAGATGCCGCCCGCGTGGGAGATGTCGGGCTGAGCAACCGAGATGCCCGCTTCGAAGGCAGGCAGGAAATCCTGGCGGCTGAACAGCCGTTCACCCGTCGCGATCGGCACGCCGAGGTCCGTGAGCTGGGGAAGCAGATGCGTCTGCTCCGGAACCACAGGCTCCTCGATGAAGAGCGGTCCGGTCTCGGCCAGGCGCGGTATCACTCGGCGCGAGTCCACGATCGACATGCGTCCGTGGAAGTCGATCGCGAAGTCGCCTTCGCGACCCAGCGCCGAACGCGCCTCCTCGGCGCGGGCCACGACGCTATCGAGTTCGGCGTTCGTCGAGATCGCGCGGGTGCGACCGATCGCGTTCATCTTGATGGCGGTGGATCCTTTCTCCACCTGCTCGCGCACCGCGTCCGCGATCTCGGCGGGCTCGTCACCGCCGACCCACGAGTAGTAGCGCACCCGGTCGCGCACCGGGCCGCCGAAGAGTTCGTGCACGGGCACCCCGTGCATCTTCCCCTTGATGTCCCACAACGCCTGGTCGATGCCGGCGACGGCGCTCGAGAGGATCGGGCCGCCGCGGTAGAAGGTGCCGCGCGTCATGTGGATCCACAGGTCTTCGATGCGCGAGGGATCCCTGCCGATCAGCAGCGGGCGCAGCTCGTCGACCGCCGCGCGCACGGTGCGGGCGCGGCCCTCGAGTGACGGTTCGCCCCAGCCGACGAGACCTGTATCGGTCTCGATGCGGCAGAGCAGCCACCGCGGGGCGACCAGGAAGGTTTCGATGCGTTCGATCTTCACGGGCGTACTTTCGTGTGTGCGGCGACGGCGTCGTCCGACGCTCGTCCCAGGAGGTCATCGGTGGCGCTCCGCGCGGCGGCTGCGTCGCCCGCGGCAATCGCGTCGAGCAGGGTACCGTGCAACGCGAGCGCGGCGGATCCCGGCACCTGCGCGTGCACGACGCGGTCGCGCTCCTCGAAGAGGGAGCGCGTAAGCAGTTGGACGCGGGCCAGGAGGTCGTTCTTCGTCGCGCGGAAGATCGCGCGGTGGAACGCGAGGTCCGCCGCGGTCTCGCCCGCCGAATCCCTTGCATGCTGCATCTCGGCGAACGCCTCGCGGAGGGCGGTCACATCGTCGTCGTTCCGGCGTTCGGCCGCGAGTTCCGCTGCTGCAGGCTCGAAGATCGCGCGGATCTCTTCGAGCTCTCGGAGCATGCGGGGGAGCGTCTCGGGAGTGATTTCCCACGCGAGGACGTCCGGATCCAGCAGGTTCCAGCTGCTTCGTGGCTGCACGAAGGTGCCACGGCGCTGGCGGGCATCGACGAGCCCCTTGCCGGCGAGCACCTTGAGCGCCTCGCGCACGACGGTCAGGCTGACGTCGTGGTCCACCTGGACTCGATCGAGGTCGAGCGTCTCGCCCTCGGCGATATCGCCTCGCACGATCGCGCGGCCTATCGCATCGACCACCACGCCGTGTCGACCGCGGCCGTTGTAGCTCGTCATCCCGCCTCCTCAATAATTCATAATAATTATATGATGGACGGCATGACCCCCTTCGACGCCATCACGATTGGCGAGACCATGGTCGCGCTCGTGCCGGACGACGCGAAGCCCATCACTGGCGAGAGCCGCATGGTGCTGCGCGTCGCGGGCGCCGAATCGAACGTGGCGACATCGCTCGCCCGCCTCGGTCACTCGGTCCGCTGGGTGAGCGCCGTCGGCGCGGATCCGTTCGGCGAGATCATCACGGACGAGCTCGCGGCCGCGGGCGTCGACCTCGGCGCCGTGACCGTGTCGGGCGACGCGCCCACGGGCATCTTCGTGAAGAACCCGCAGGGGGAGTCGACTCGCGTGCACTATTACCGCCGGGGATCCGCCGCCGCGCGCATGACTCCCGGGGTGATCACCGGTGACGCGCGACTCGTGCACATCAGCGGCATCACGCCCGCTCTGAGCGAGAGCTGTCGGGAGCTGACGGAGGCTGTCATGGAGTTCGAAGCGACCGTCAGTTTCGACGTGAACTATCGTCCCGCGCTCTGGCGCGACGTCGGCGAGGCCGCCGGTGTCCTGGCCGGGCTCGCGCGCCGGGCCGACATCGTCTTCGTCGGACGCGACGAGGCTGAGGAGCTCTGGGGCACCGCCACGGCCGAAGACGTGCGGGACTTCCTGCCCGAGCCGCGGATCCTCGTCGTGAAGGACGCCGCGATCGAGGCAGTTTCGTTCTCTGACGAGGGGACGGTGCGCGTGCCCTCGCGGCGCGTCGACGTCGTCGAACCGGTGGGTGCGGGGGATGCGTTCGCCGCCGGGTGGCTCAGCGGATACCTCGACGATCGTGCGGCGCGCGAGCGCCTGCTGCTCGGTCATCTGCTCGCGTCCCGCACCGTCCAGATCGTCGGCGACTGCCCCGAGGTGCCCGCCGCCGACGAGATCCAGGCCTATCTTTCGGAGGACCAGCAATGAATGACATGTTCGACTTCGCGTTCGCCAACACTCGCGTGATGGGAATCTTCCGCGGTAAGTCCCCTGCCGACACCGTGCGGCTCTGCCGTGCCGCCTGGGACGCGGGCGTCGTGGCGGTCGAGGTGCCCGTGCAGAACGACGCGGCCTTCGACGCGCTCGCCGCGGCTGCGGCGGAACGCGGCGAGGGCCAGCTGCTCGGTGCCGGAACCGTGCGCACGCCCGAGCAGCTGCGTCGCGCCGTCGATGCCGGAGCGCAGTTCACAGTCGCGCCGGGAACCGACACCGACATCATTGCGCTCTCGATCGAGCTGGGCGTGCCTCACCTGCCGGGTGTCGCCACCTCGAGCGACATCCATCGCGCTCTGCTCGCCGGCGCGCACTGGGTCAAGGCCTTCCCCGCGGCCGAGCTCGGCGCCTCGTGGATCACGGCCCAGCTCGCGCCGTTCCCCGAGGCGAAGTTCGTCGCGACGGGTGGGATCGGCGCCGCGAACGGCGCCGAGTTCATCGCCGCGGGCGCACGGGGGCTCGCGATCGGATCGGCGTTCGAGAACCCCGAGCTGCTCGCGGCGATGAAGGCCCAGGGACTACTGGGCTAAGCCCCCACAACTCCACTTTTCTCCCACATCTCCTACGCTCACGCGGGGAGAATTGTGGGAGAAAAGTGGAGTTAGCCCAGTAGCTTCACGCCGAGCTCCGATGTCTTGACGGGGAGGCCGGTCTCGAGGGAGATGTTGCCCGCGATGCCCACCGCGATCGACCTCACCCCGTCGCTCCAGTCCGCAGGCCGCGCCAGCGGGTCCTCGCCCGGGCCGAGGAACAGGTCATCGAGCAGGAGCCGGTCACCGCCGCCGTGCCCGCCGGGGCCCGAGACGATGTCGATCTCGACGGGTTCTTCCCAGTGGCGCTGCAGGATCAACCGGTCGCCCACGGGCCGCAATGATTCGGTCTCGACGGCGCTGTAGGAGGGGTCGAGCACGGGGTGCAGGCCCTCGGTCTCGGCCAGCGATCCGCGTTCGACGACGTCGAGCTCGACGCGGCCCTCGGTGCCGTTGACGGCGACGCGGTACCCCTCCCAGGGGGAGTGGGCGTTGAGGGAGTAGCTGAGGGTGGCGCCGGAGGCGTAGTCGACGATGAGGGCGAGGTTGTCTTCGATGGTGATGCCGTCGGTGAACACGTCCGTGTCGCGGATGTAGCCGTCTTCGGCCTCGGCGTCGAGGTAGAGCGCTTTGAGACGCGGGTCGTCGCGCAGGTCGAGCTCGAACGGGTCGTGGGCGCCCTCGTGGGTGCCTCGAGGGGGACGGGTGGGCAGGCCGCGGGAAGCGGCGTTGTCGGATCCGTAGAAGCGCAGGGCGCCGGAGGCGTAGACGCGGCGGGGTTCGGAGTCGATCCACCAGTTCACGAGGTCGAAGTGGTGGCTGGATTTGTGCACGAGGAGGCCGCCGGCGTTGGTCTTGTCGCGGTGCCACCGGCGGAAGTAGTCGGCGCCGTGCTTGGTGTCGAGCATCCAGGAGAAATCGATCGAGGTGACGGTGCCGATGCGGCCGGATTGGATGACCTCGCGTAGTGCGGAGTTGCGGGGGGAGTAGCGGTAGTTGAAGGTGACGACCACGTTCCGGCCGGTGCGGGCGACGGCGTCTTCGATCGCGGCGGCGGATTCGGCGTCGATGGTGAGGGGTTTTTCGACCATGACGTCGATGCCGGCCTCGAGGCAGCGGATGATCAGGGCGGCGTGGGTGTCGTCGCGGGAGGCGATGATGGCGCGGTCGATGTTCTCGTCGCGGATCATTTGTTCGAGCTCGTTCGGGTTCCACACCGTGGGGGCGGGGGCTCCGTTAGCCGTGGACCGGGCGACGTAGTAGGTCGCGCGGGCGGTGTTGGGGTCGCAGAGCGCGGCCAGCGTCGTCGTCTCGGGGTAGAGCGTGGTGATGGCATCGACGTACATCTCGGCGCGGTGGCCGGTACCGACGATGGCATAGCGAGTGGTCGTCATTGATCTCTTCCTCAAAGGTGATGAGAACGTTCACATTAGCAAATGTGACGTGGGGTGCGGAAAGCCGGGGCCTGCGAGAAGGCATACTCGTCCGCCAGCCCGTTATTGTCACAAATTTGCAACGGCATCTTGTAGAAACGTTTTTTGTATCGCTACAATCGCGACTGGGCCCTCGTCGAAGAGGGGACACCGAGAGGACTTGCCGCGAATGCGGCGGTTTCGAAAGGACGAAGATGTTCACGAAGAAGCGACTGCTGGGAGGCATCGCCCTGGCGACCGGCGCAATCATCGCGCTGTCGGGCTGCTCGGGTTCGAGCGCACCGGAGCCGGGCACCGCGCAGGAGTTCGACCCGGACGAGAAGGTCGAACTCGACCTCGCCTTCTGGGGCGACGAGACCCGTGCCGGTTTCTACAACGAAGCTATCGAGGCCTTCAACAAGGAATACCCGAACATCACGGTGAAGCCCCAGTTCCTCGACTTCGCGGGCTTCTGGGAGAAGCGCCAGACCGAGGCCGCGGGTGGTGGTCTCCCCGACGTGATGCAGTTCGACTATTCGTATCTGCGCCAGTACGGCGAGAACAACCTGCTGCTCGACCTCGGCCCGTACCTCGGCGAGGAGATCGCGACCGATGCGATCCCCGAGTCGGCTCTCGACATCGGTGTCGTCGGCGACAAGACCGTGGGCCTGCCGACCTCGACCAATGCCTGGGCGCTCTTTCAGAACGCCAACCTGGCCGACGAGCTCGGTGTGGGCACGTTCCCGGACGGTGGCTCGTACGAGGACTACGAGCAGTGGATCGATGACGCGACCGCCGCGGGAAGCGGAGAGGCCTGGGGCGCGGGTGACTTCACGGGTGTGATCCAGTTCTTCGAGCTCTACCAGCGCGCGAACGGGAAGGACCTGTTCACGGAGGACGGCGAGGCCAACTTCACGGAGGAGGAGCTCGCGAACTTCTGGAAGCTGGGCCAGGAGATCCGTGAGGGGAAGGGCATCACGACGCCCGATGCCAAGGAGTTCGATCCGGTCGGCGCATTCGCATCCGGCAAGCTTGCGGCGGAAATGACGTGGGACAACTTCGGTGCCGGTTACCTCGCGCAGCTGCCCGAGGAGTACCAGGACCTCGAGATCACGGCCCCGCCGGTGTGGGTCGAGGGCGCCAAGGACCTCTACCTGAAGCCGTCGATGCTGCACACCATCTCGGCGAAGACCGAGCATCCTGCGGCCGCCGCCGTGCTGGTCGACTTCCTCATCAACAGCCCCGAGGTGGGCAAGATCTTCGGCACCAACCGCGGCCTGCCGGTGTCGCAGACCCAGCTCGACGGCGCCGATCTCGACGAACTGAGCACCAAGGTGCGCGACTACGAGGCATCCATCGCCGACCGCCTCGGCGACGCGCCGCCCGTGCCGATCAAGGCGTACGGATCGCTCGAGCAGAAGTACCGTGAGCTGGGCGAGGAGCTGGGCTACGGCACGAAGACCCCCGAAGAAGCAGCAGCGGAATTCTTCACGGAGATGGAAGCCGCGCTCTAAGGAGCCGATCGTCGGCGCGGGCAGGGCAAGAGAACAGCCCTGCCCGCGCAGGCTCGAGTCGAGGAGGACTTGTGACCAGCACAACCACGCGGGCCGTGGTGACGGGAGACGTGCCGAAGCGCGCGCAGCGTCAGCGGGTGCCGCATTCGAAGGGCGCCAGTGCGCGCGAACGCCGTGACAATATCGCGGCCTATACCTTTCTGATCCCATGGCTCATCGGTTTCTTCGGCCTCACGGTCGGCCCGATGATCTACACGCTGTACCTCTCGTTCACGAGCTACGACATCTTCTCCCCACCCACCTGGACGGGCCTCGACAACTACATTCGCCTGTTCACGGACGACCCGAACTTCATCCAGTCGGCGAAGATCACGCTGCTCTACGTGCTCGTCGGCACACCGTTGAAGCTCGCCGTCGCCCTCGGAGCGGCCATGCTGCTGAACTATCGCGACACCGCCGCGAGCTTCTTCCGCTCGGCCTTCTACGTGCCCTCGCTCATCGGTGCGAGCGTTTCGGTCGCCATCGTGTGGCGCGCCATGTTCGTCACGAACGGACCCGTGGACTCGGCGCTGAGCTTCTTCGGGATCAACCTCGGCGGCTGGGTCGGCAACATCCACCTCGTCGTGCCCATGATGATCCTGCTCGCCGTGTGGGGCTTCGGCGGCACGATGATCATCTTCCTCGCGGGCCTCAAGGGGATCCCCGCCGAGCTCTACGAGGCAGCCGATGTCGACGGCGCGGGCCCGTTCCGCAAGTTCCGCAACATCACGATTCCGATGCTCTCGCCCGTGATCTTCTTCAACCTGCTGCTCGAGACGATCGGTGCCTTCCAGGTGTTCGGTTCGGCCTACATCATCTCGAACGGCACCGGCGGCCCCGCCGGCATGACCAACTTCTACACGCTGTACCTCTACAAGCGAGGCTTCACTGACGGTCAGATGGGGTACGCCTCGGCGATGGCCTGGGTGCTGCTGATCGTCGTGGCGATCGTAGCGATCTTCATCTTCCGATCGTCGCAGTCGTGGGTGCACTACGCGGGAGACGAGAAATGAGCGCAACCTTGCAGACGACGCAGGCCGTCGTGACCGGTAACGCCGCGCCGCGGAGGCGCATCAAGCGCAGCACCTGGAAGACCGTCATCTGGCTGGTCGCCATGATCGTCATTGCGGCGATCATCCTCTATCCGCTGGTTTGGCTCACTCTCGCCACGCTCAAGCCCTCAGGCGAGTTCGGCACGAACCCGGGCCTCATCCCCGAACAGCCGACCTGGCAGAACTTCGTCAAAGTTTCTCAAGGCATCGCCGGCGTGCCCATGTGGCGCTTCTTCTGGAACACGATCGTGCTGTCCGTCATCGCGACCGCCGCGACAGTCGTTTCACACGCCCTCGCGGCCTACGCATTCGCGCGCATCAGGTTCAAGGGATCGAAGATCTTCTTCACCTGCATGATCGCGACGCTCCTGCTGCCGTTCCACGTCGTGATCATTCCGCAGTACATCATCTTCAACAACCTGAACCTCATCGACACTTACGTGCCGATCCTCATCGGCAAGTTCCTCGCCACAGAGGCGTTCTTCGTGTTCCTGATCATGCAGTTCATCCGCTCGATCCCGCGCGAGCTCGACGAGGCCGCGCGCATCGACGGCGCCGGCCACGCGCGCATCTTCTTCTCGATCATGATGCCGCTGATCGTGCCGACGCTCACGACGGTCGCGATCTTCACCTTCCTGGGGCAGTGGAACGACTTCTTCGGGCCTCTGCTCTACCTGACGTCGCCCGAGAACTACCCGCTCTCGATGGCGCTGAAGATGTACAACGATCAGACCAGCGTCTCCGACTACGGCGCGACGACGGCGGCGTCGTTCGTGGCGCTCGTGCCCGTGCTGCTGTTCTTCGTGATCTTCCAGCGCTTCATCATCACGGGCATGGCCGCGGGCGCGGTCAAGGGTTAAGGCGCGGCGATGGGTAGGAACGACACCGGCCGCGCGACGAAGGCCGCGCGCCTCGCAGACATCTCCGGCAGCGGCCCGACGCGGCGCGGCGAGACCGACGCCCCCGGCGCTCTCTCGCCGTTCCAGATGTTCGGCGAGGCGATGCTCACGGGCATTCTCGTCGCGGTCGCATCCGTGCCCATCGTCACCCTCCCGGTCGCCCTCGCGGCGGGATCCCGCCACCTGCGCGCGTTCATCCGCGGCGATGCCTCGCACTGGGCGACCTTCTGGCGCGAGATCCGCTCCGGCCTCGCCGGATCAGCGGCGCTCGGCCTGGGGCTTCTTGCGCTGAGCCTCGTCCTCGTGGCGAACACGGCGCTCGCCCGGACCGGGGCTCTCCCGGGCGGAGTAGCGATCGCCTGGATCACGGGCGCCGTCACGGTCGCGGCGGCGACCACGATCGTGATCGCGGGTACGGTGTGGGACGCGGAGACCGGCTGGCTTCCCGCGCTCCGCGCCGTCCCGGCGCTCGCGGGTGCGGATCCGCTCGGCGCGCTCTTGTTCGTCGTGTCGATCGTGCTCGTCGTCTTCCTCACGATGGTGCTCGTGCCGCTCATCGTTCCACTTCTCGGCTGCATCGCACTGGCGATGGTGGCCATTCCCATGCGAAAGGGACAGCGACCGCAATGACGACCCTGACGATCGCCCGTTCTGCGGGCGATCGCCGTTTCGACGGTATCGGCGCAGTGAACGGCGGCGGCGCCACGAGCGTGCTGCTGAAGGACTACCCCGAGCCGCAGCGCTCGCAGATCCTCGACCTCGTCTTCACGCCAAAGTTCGGCGCCTCGGTGAGCACGATGCTCGTGGAGATCCCGGGCGACGGCAACGCCACGCAGGGATCGATGCCGAGCCACATGCACACCCGGGACGATCTGGACGGCGAGCGAGGGTACACGTGGTGGATCCTCGCGGAGGCCGCCTCGCGCAACCCGGAGCTCGCGCTCGACGCAACCGCATGGAGCGCGCCGGGATGGCTCGGCGACGGCGAGTTCTGGTCGGACGATACGGTCAAGTACTACCTCGAGTGGCTGCGGATCCTGCAGGGCCGTTACGGCCTGCGGCTCTCGGCGATCGGCTGCCGGAACGAGAAGGGCGTGAGCCTCGAGTTCGCGAAGGCGCTGCGCCGCGGCCTCGACGAGGCGGGCTTCGGCGACGTGCTGCTGCACGGCTTCGATCACTGGCCGGAGGACAAGTTCGACTTCGTCCACGAGCTCGAACGCGACGCCGAGGCGCGCGATGCGATCGATGTGATCGGCGCCCACGTCATGTACGGCAAGCCCGACGCGCACACCCCGGCGCGTGTGCGTGAGCTCGCCGACGAGTGGGGCAAACCCATCTGGAACACGGAAGACCACGTGTACCTCACGGGGTTCGACTGCCTCATCGGCATCGTCGAATGCTTCAACGACAACTTCCTCCTGAGCGGTGCCACGAAGACCGTGCTCTGGTACGACATCGCGGGTGTCTACCCGATCGAACCCTATGCGGTCGACCCGGCGATGCTCGTCGCCCACGAGCCATGGTCGGGCCACTACCGCGTGCGCGAGGCGCTCTGGGGCTACGCTCACTACGGCCAGTTCACGGGCCTGGGTTGGACCTATCTCTCGGGCGCGTGCCGCGAGCTCGCCGGCGGCGGATCGGCTGTGACCCTCGCCTCGGAGGACGGCGACGTCAGCACGATCATCGAGACGTCGGGCGCCGCCGAATCACAAAAGTTGCGCCTCTCGCTGGGTGACGGATTCGAGGCGCCGCGCCTGCATGTCTGGCGCAGCACCGCCGAGGAGCAGTTCGTGGAGCAGCAGCCCCTCACGGGCGACTTCGAGATCGAGCTGTTGCCGAACGCGGTCTACTCGATCACCACGACGACGGGCCAGCAGAAGGGATCCTTCGACCAGGTCCCCGCACCCGCCGCGTTCCCGCTGCCGTACCGCGACGACTTCGGCTCGTATGAGGATCCGGCTGCGCGCGGCCATCTGCCGCGCTACACCGCCGATATCTCGGGCGCCTTCGAGCTCGTCCGCGGTGACGACGGGCGCGTGCGCGTGCAACAAGCCGTGCCGATCCCGACGATCTCGTGGGCACCCGATTGGCGGCCGTACACGATCATCGGCGACGCGGACTGGCGCGACGTCACCGTCGAGACGCGCGTGCTGCCGGGCGAAGGCGACATCGGCGGCGTCATGGCGCGCGTGCACCACGTCGGCACGGGCTACGGCTTCGTGCCGAAGGGATACGCGTTCGAGATCTCGGCGGCAGGCGAATGGACGCTGCTCAACGTCAACGGCAAGCTCGACAAGACCGAGCTGGTGGGCGACACCGAACAGCAGGCGATCATCCGCGCTCAGAGCGACACGACACCGGGCGGTGAACACGTGCTGGCGAGCGGCACGGTGCCGACTCGCCACAGCTACGAGCTGGCGCTCGCGTGCGAGGGATCCCGGATCCGCGGCTATGTCGACGGTACGCTCGTCGCGGAGGTCGACGACGACACCCACGCCCGCGGCATGGCCGGTCTCATCGCAGGCCAGACCGAGACGCGCGTGAGCCGGCCCGCGTTCGACTACATCGAGGTGAGGTAACAATGACGCTACGAAAGACTCCCACCCCGCCGATGGGATGGAACAGCTGGGACTGCTTCGGCACGACCGTCACGGAAGACGAGGTGCTCGCAAACGCCCGCTTCATGGCCGAGCACCTGCTGCCCTACGGCTGGGACACGATCGTCATCGACGCAGACTGGGCGGATCCGAGGGCCAGGTCGCACGGATACAACGAACGCGCCGAGCTCGTCATCGATGAGTACGGTCGCCTGCAACCGGATCCGGGGCGCTTCCCGAGCGCCGCCGGCGGGGCCGGGTTCGGACCGCTCGCCGAGAAGATCCACGCGCTCGGACTGAAGTTCGGGTTCCACGTGATGCGCGGGATCCCGGACGTCGCCGTGCGAGCCGACACGCCCGTGCTCGGCACGGCTCTGACGGCGTCGCAGATCGCCGATCAGTCGAACCGGTGCGAGTGGAACCCGCACTACGCGGGGCTCACCGCCGAGGGCGTGCAGGCCTACTACGACTCCTGTCTCGCGCTCTACACCGAGTGGGGCATCGACTTCATCAAGGCCGACGACATGCTCTGGCCCTATCAGAGCGCCGACATCGAGGCGTACTCGCGGGCGATCGAGCTGGCGCCGCGCGAGATCGCGCTCTCGCTCTCACCCGGCCGTCATATGTCGCTCGCGCACCTCGAGCATCTGCGCGACAACGCGACGATGTGGCGCGTGAGCGATGACATCTGGGACAGCTGGAGCGATATCGAGCCGAACTTCGCCCGACTCGCGCGCTGGGCGCCGCACGCGTCGGCGAACGGCTGGCCAGACGGCGACATGCTTCCTTTGGGCCGCATCGGCGTGCGAGCCGAGCGCGGCGAACCCCGCGAGGCGCGCTTCACTCCCGCGGAGCGCCGGTCGATCGTGACGCTGTGGTCGATGGCGCGCTCGCCGCTGATGATCGGCGGCCACCTGCCCGAGTCGGACCCCGAGACGATCGCGCTCTTCCAGAACGCCGATGTGCTCGCGATCGGATCCTCCTCGCACGGCAACCGCGAGCTCATGCGCGACCGGGGCCTCGTGATCTGGGCGGCCGAGGGCCCGCACGGCGAACGCTGGGCCGCCGTATTCAACACGCGTGACGAGGCGGCCGATGAGACCCTCGACACGAGCTGGCTCGGATTCGGATCCGCCCCCGGCAACATCGTCGACGTGTGGACGGGCGCGGAGGTAACGACCGAGAGCGCGCGCGAGCAGAGCCACGACGTCTACAGCGTCGCCCCGGGCAGCACGGCCGTGCGCCTGCCTCTCGAGCCCCACGGCTGCGTCCTGCTGAGGGCGTAGCTCATCACTTCCGTCGCGGCTCATCAGGTCTCCGACGAATCATCCAGTGTCGACGGGTGAACTGTCGGAGACCTGATGAAACGGTCGGCGGCCCGCGGCCAGCGCAGTGGGCGACGAACTGATAGACACGACCTACCGGTCCGAGTCCGGCGCGAGGAGGCGGGCCTCCGCGAGGCGTGGGGTGGGGGAGCCCTCGATCTCGATCTCGTGCGTCACGGTTCCCACTTGCGCGCCGAGCGCGATGTCGCGGGCCTCGGCGTCCGTGCCGCCGGGGTGGATCTCGTCGAACACGATCCGCCCGCCCGCTCGCACCCGCAGCGATGACGGATCCTCGCCCGCGCACCACGACAGCCGCAGGGTGTCGGCGGTGCCGGTCCAGTCGTTCATCGTGAGGCGGATCCGCGACGCCGTGCGACGCCAACGCCGGTCGCCGTCGCGGCCGATCTGCTCGTCGTCCGCCGCGAGGCCGTGATCCGACTCGGGCTGCTGTTCGCCGAAGGTCACCACGTCGCGGGTGCGGGCCTCGATGCCGAGCGACGCCTCGTCGATGCGGGCGAGTTCTTCGAGACCGCCGAGCGGCCACGAGACCGTGTAACGCGCGTCGTGGATCCCCGCGAACGGCTCGAGCTCCACCACGCCCCGCGACGAGGGCACCCGCACCCGGCCCGCGCCGATCCGCTCGGCCCTGTCGAGATCAAGCACCGGGGTCTCGGCGAGCGGACGCAACGGGCCGACCGCGATGTGGCTCATGCGGGCCTCGGAGCCGCGATACGCGACGGCGTCGTCGGGAATCCGCTGGGCGAGCACGTCGGGTCCGTCGACGATCCAGCCCCACGGGGATCCGTCGCTCGCGCGCTCGACGCGCACGGCGCGCGGGTAGGTGAGCCGCCGTAGCGAGGCACCGGCAGGGAGATCGAAGCGGACGCGGGAACCCGCGGTGTGCTCGCCCTCGTCGGCCCACTCGGGAATCAGCACCGACAGCGTCGTGGGGCGCTCCGTGACGACGGAGAGCGTCACCTCGAGCGATTCGGCCCGCTCGTGCACGGCCTGTTCGATGCGCACGCCGTCGTCCTCCCACGACGCGGCGACGGGCGCGTTCACCCGCAGATCCTCGCCGTTGCGGGCGAATGCGAGCGCGCCGTGCCAGGCCTGGGCCTCGAACCCGGATCCCATGCAGCACCAGAACCCCTCGGCTTCGCCCGAGTACACGCGGTAGTGGGCGGGGCGCTGGGGAGTGAAGTACGCGAATCCGCCGTGGCCGGGGTGCTGCGCCGAGCGCAGATGATTGCGGCGGGCGCGCTCGGCGACATGCAGGTAGTCGTCGTCGCCCGTGAGAGCGTGCAGCTCGGCGGCGAGCTTGATCATGTTGTAGGTGTTGCAGGTCTCGGGGCCCTCGCGCGCGATGAACATGCTCGCGAGCGAGGCGTCGAAGTGCTCACGCACGCTGTTGCCGCCGATCGCGACAGATCGGTGGCGGGCGACGCGGTCGAAGAAGAAACGGGCCGCCCGTCCCTCGTACGCCTCGACGGAGGGCAGCAACCCGGGCGCGATCTCGCGGGCCGCGCGCTCGATTGTCGCGAGACCGACGAGCACCGGGATCCGCGTGTTCGCGTGCAGGCCATCGAGCTCGTCCCGGCCCTGGGCGAGCGGATCCGCGAGCACGCGCGGAACGAATCGTCGCGCGACCGCGAGGAAGTGCGTGTCGCCCGTCAGCAGCGCGAGCCTCGCGAACGACTCGGTGAGGCCGCCGAACTCGCACTCGAGAATGCGCTGGAGTGACGCGTCGTCGAGTGCGTCGAGCTGCTCGCGCCACCACGCGGCGTAGGCGAGCAGCACCTCGAGGGCTTCGTCATCGCCGATCTCGGCCGCGTCGATGAGACCCGCGAGCGTCTTGTGCAGATTGTAGAGCGGCACCCAGCGGCCGTTGAGTGCGAAGGCACCCGCGTCGATGCGCCCGCCGCGCAACTCCGCCCAGAGCGCGACCCCATCGGGAACACCGCCGATGTAGCCGGTGCCGAGGGCGCGCTGGCACTCCGCCAGCCCGGCGACGAGCCGGCGTCGCATGGCGCCGGTCTCCGGATCCCCTCCCGCGGAGAGCGTCGCGAGCGACGACAGCACGTGCCCGGCGGTGTGCCCGTCGAGTCCCGTCTCCTCCCAGCCGCCGTAGGTGGCCGCGTGGGGGAGCCCCGCCTCGCGGCGGAAGGGCGCGAGCAAGCGGTCGACGTCGAGGCGCAGCACGGTGTCGCGCACCGTTTCGCGGGCGCGGCCATCGGCGCCCGAGACCGTGACGGACCCGCGGGAGGGAAAGGTGATCATCGGGTCTCCAGTGACCGGGCGACATTTTCTGTAACGATACACAGTTTCGGATACCGCGTCTAGAAACGTTTTGCAGGAAGTACTTGATCGATACAAAAACTCCTGTCATGATCGAGCGTCGAGGGGCCACAGAGGCCCTTCGACCCCCGCGCAGCATCGCTATTCGGCGTGCCCGCGGCGCCGCGCCCGCGGCCCGGAAGAACCTTCGACGACGAAGTTCTAAGGAGAAAACGGTGGATCCATCCACGCAGCATTCCCGATCACCACGCGGCCGGTCGCGCGCCCGCATCGGCGCCGCGACCGGCACCGCGGCCGCGATCATCGCGACGCTACTCACGGCGACGCCCGCGGCCGCGGCGCTTGAGCCCGCCGAAGACGGCAGCTGGCGCTTCGACTTCGGCACCCCGGCGAGCCCCGTCGCCGACGGCTATCAGCAGGTCACCACGTCGTCGCTCTACACCCCCGAGCAGGGGTGGGGCATCACGCTGCCCGACGGCGCAGGCCTCTTCGACCGCGACCGCAGCGGCAGCCTCGAGCAGCCCGACCCCGTCGCGGAGGACTTCGTCGCGGGCTCAGCCTGGGGTTTCCAGGTCGACGGCGTGCCCGACGGCCAGTACGACGTCACCGTGACGATCGGCGACGCGCTCCCCGGGACCTCGGGAACGAACGCCTCTCTGGAGATCGAGGGAGTGCCTCAGGACCGACTCACCACCGGCCGCGGCGGTACGACGACCGCGACCTTCCGCACCGTCGTCATCGACGGGCAGCTCACGATCTCGATCACGGGCGGCGGTCTCGGCGCGTACATCAACGGCATCGTCGTCACACCCGCGCTGCCGGAGACCCCGGCCGCCGTCGAAGCCACGAAGATCGCGTGGAACGGCGTCAGCCTCGGCTGGGCCGCCGTCTCGAACGCCGTCGGCTACCGCGTTCTGCGAGCAGACGTCGCGGGCGGCGAGCCCGGCGAGTTCTCGCAGATCGCCGAGACGACCGAGCCGCAGTACACCGACGGCGATGTCGCGGCCGGCGGCAGCTACGCCTACGCCGTCGTCGCCGTGGACGAGTTCGGCGCGGAATCGTCGCGGAGCGAGGTCGTCACGAGCGGCGAGATCCCCGAGCTCGCGGCCCCCGCGACGCCGACGGGGCTGGCGGTCGCCCGCGTCACGGCCGACGGCGTCGTGCTCGAGTGGGACGCGACGGCGAACGCCGACGAGTATGTGATCGAGCGCGCCGGATCCGATGGTTCCTTCGCGGAGATCACGACGGTCACCGAACCCGGCTACACCGACGAGGTCGACACCGCCGAGGCGTGGTCGTACCGGCTTACGGCTCGCAACGCCGCCGGATCCTCGCCCGTGACCGAGGCGGTCATCGCCGCCGCGTACGCGCAGCCCGAGGCACTCCCCGAGATCGGCGAGGGCGATTCGGTGACCTTCGACTTCGGCCCCGGAGCCGTCGCCGACGGAGCGCTCGGCGTCACGAGCGCGACCGCGTTCGACGACGACTGGGGTTATGGCTTCTCGACGGCGCCGTCCGCGGAAGCCGCCGACGTCGACCGCGGAACGGACGATGCGATCAAGAGTGACTTCGTCGCCCCGGCGGGTGGCGTCTTCGAGATCGACCTGCCGGCTGCCGACTACTCGATCGACGTCGTCTCCGGCGACGCCGAGAACGCGACGACCACGACGATCACGGCCGAGAAGATGGCCAAGGTGCTCGAGAACCCGCAGGGCGCAGGGGCGTTCCTCGAGATGGCGTTCCCGATCGCGCTCATCGACGGACGACTCACGCTCGAGTTCGGCGGCGACGCCGCCGCCGTCAACGCGCTGACGATCACGCGGCTCGCGTCGCGCCAGGCCGCGTCGATCCCGACCGCCTATATCGCCGGCGACTCCACGGTTCAGACCTACGACCCGATCGCCTATGCCCCGCAGGCCGGCTGGGGACAGATGATTGATCGTTTCCTCGCGGACGACGTCGCCGTCGAGAACCACGCGATCGGGGGCCGCTCATCGAAGAACTTCATCACGCAGGGACGCCTCGACGAGATCCTGCGCAATATCCGACCGGGCGACTACCTGTTCGCGCAGTTCGGCCACAACGACGCCACCCAGGGAGTCGATGACCGCTATGCGTCGCCCGAGGACTACAAGGAATACCTGCGCGAGTACATCCAGGGCGCCCGCCAGCGCGGCGCGACGCCCGTCATCGTCACGCCGGTGTCGCGCCGATCGTTCAACGCCGAGACCGGTGAGGCGAACGTGAGCTTCCCCGAGTACGTCGCCAAGGCGATCGAGGTGGCCGAAGAGGAGGACGCGCTGCTCGTCGATCTGTCGGCGTCGTCGCGCGCCTATCTGACCGAGGTCGGTGCGGAGGCGGCGAAGGCCGTGTTCCTGCACGTGGATCCGGGCGTCTTCCCGAACCGTCCCGGCGGTACCGCCGACGATACCCACTTCCAGGAATACGGCGCGATTCAGATGGCCCGCCTCGTGGCACAGGACGTGGCCGAGTTCGACGACCCGATCGCCGAGAAGGTGACCGATGTCGAGCCTCCCGCCGAGGTCCCCGCGGTGCCCGCCGACGTCGTCGCGGGCGGTATCAGCAACGGCGGCGCGACCCTGCAGTGGACGCCGTCGTCGACCGCCGACATCTACAAGATCTACCGCCAGGACGACGCCGAGGGCGAGTGGAAGCTCGTCGGCATGGTGACCCAGCCGAGCTCGCTCGTGCAGGGACTCGAGGAGGGGCACACCTACAGCTACCGCGTCGTGGCCGTCAACGGACGCGGGGAATCGGATCCCAGCGACGCCGTCACCTTCACGACGAAGGAGGCGCTGTACAAGTACGACTTCCAGCTCGCCGGCAACCCGCTCATGGAGGGCTACACCGAGATCACGCCCGATACGCAGTACAGCGAGGAGACCGGAATCGGCTTCCTCGAGGCGCTGCCCGCCGACGGCGGACGCGACCGCGGCGACCAGGGCGGGGCGGCCAACGACCTCGTGCGCGACTTCGTCCTGCCGGGCGAGAGCGCGACCTTCGCGCTCGACGTGCCGAACGGCACCTACTCGGTCAAGACGTACTCGGGCGACTTCATCGGCACGAGCAAGACGAGCTTCCGCGTTGAGGGCAAGGACGCCGGAAGCGGCAACGCCGGAAAGGGAGGCGTCAACGAGACGCTGCGCGGCCCGTTCCTCGTGACCGACGGCCGCATCGACATCGAGGCCTACGGCCCGTCGTCGGGTTCGCGTCTCAACGGCCTCGAGATCACCCCGATCCTGCTCGGCCCGACCGGACTCGAGGCGACGAACGTCGACGCGGATCCGGAAAGCCCCGCGATCTCGCTCGCGTGGGACGACGTCGACGGCGTGAGCTGGAACGTCTACCGCACCTCCGTGTTCGATTCGACGCCCGTGCTTGTCGACTCCGTCGACGAGCCGAGCTACACGGACACGAGCGCCCGCGTGGGTCTGGAGTATGAGTACTACGTCGCGGCGGTCGATCAGACCGATCTCGAGTCGGTGCCGAGCGACACCGTCGAGGTCTCGCTCATCGACGAGGGCGTGACCCCGCCCGCGGCGGCGACCGCCCTGGAGGCCACCGACGTGCAGAAGAACCTCATCTCGCTGTCGTGGGATGCGGTCGATGAGGCCGTCTACCACCTCGTGTTCCGCTCGGAGAAGGCGGGTGAGCGAGGCGAGCTCATCGGCATCGCCGACGGCTCCGAGTACGCCGACGATGACGTGCTCACGACGATTCCGTACCACTACACCGTCGTCGGTGTGAACGCGGGCGGGGCAGGCGATGCCTCAGAGCAGCTCGCTACCGAGGCTGTCACGACGCTCGAGCGTCAGGCCGAGTATCTCGATCGCGCACCCGCCGCGGTGCACGCCGACAACGGTGTGCTCGTGTCGTGGCGCATGCGCGGAACCGACCCCGACGGCATCGCCTTCCAGGTGTACCGCGACGGCGAGAAGATCTCCGGCGAGCCGATCACCGGTTCGACGAATTTCCTCGACGAGAACGGGTCCGATGGATCCGTCTACACCGTCACGCAGGTGCGAGATGGCCGCGAATACACCGCGACCGGTGAGTTCGGTGTGCAGGCCGGCGATTACCTCTCGGTGCCGCTCGACAAGCCCGCCGACGGCTACACGAAGGACGGGCAACCGTACACCTACTCCGCGAACGACACGAGCGTCGGCGATGTCGACGGCGACGGCACTTACGAGCTGATCGTGAAGTGGGATCCGTCGAACGCGAAGGACAATTCGCAAGGCGGTTACACGGGCAACGTGTTGCTCGACGCGTACAGGCTCGACGGCACGCGGCTGTGGCGTATCGATCTCGGCCGCAACATCCGCGCCGGCGCGCACTACACGCAGTTCCAGGTGTTCGACTACGACGGCAACGGCAAGGCCGAGGTCATCATGAAGACCGCGGACGGCACGATCGACGGCGTGGGCACTCCGATCGGCAATGTGAGCGCCGACCACCGCAACAGCAGCGGATACGTGCTGCAGGGACCGGAATTCCTGACGGTGTTCAACGGGGAGACGGGCGCGGCGATCGACACGATCGACTACACCCCGCCGCGCGGCGATGTGGGTGCGTGGGGCGACACGTACGGCAACCGCGTCGACCGTTTCCTGGCCGGAACGGCCTATCTCGACGGCGAGCACCCGAGCGCGATCTTCAGCCGGGGCTACTACACCCGCGCGGTCGTGGCCGCCTACGACTTCGACGGCGAGCAGCTCATCGAACGCTGGGTGACCGACTCGAACGACGCGGCCAACGAGGCGCTCGCGGGCCAGGGCAACCACAACCTGTCGGTTGCCGACGTCGACGGCGACGGCAAGGACGAGATCGTCTACGGCTCGGCCACGCTCGACGACGACGGCGGTCTGCTGTACTCGACCGGTCTCGGTCACGGCGACGCGATCCACCTCTCCGATCTGATTCCCTCGCGGCCGGGCCTGGAGGTCTTTGCAGCTCAGGAGCACGTGCCGGCGGAGGGCGGCATGGGTGCCACGATGCGCGATGCCGCGACGGGCGAGATCATCTGGTCGATCCCTGCGGTCCGCGACACCGGCCGCGCCGCGGCCGGCGACATCGACCCGCGCTATGAGGGTGCCGAGGGCTGGGCCATCGGCGGCGACTCGGCGTGGAACTCGGAGGTCGGACAGCTCGTGTCGGCTGACGGCGAGGTCATCACCGAGTCGATCCCCGCGGCGAACTTCCTCGCCTGGTTCGATGGCGATCCGCTGCGCGAGATCGTCGACCACACCTTCAACCAGGAGGAGTACTGGGGCTATCCGACCATCTCGAAGTGGAACTGGGAGGCCGAGACCGCCGACGTGATCCTCGCCGACGAAGGGGCACGCTCCAACAACGGTACGAAGGGCACCCCCAACATCCAGGCCGACCTGTTCGGCGACTGGCGCGAGGAGGTCGCGTGGCGCAGTGCCGACTCGACCGAGCTGCGCATCTACTCGACGACCGATGAGACCGAACTGCGCTTGCGCACGCTGATGCACGATCCGGTTTACCGCCTGGGCGTCGCGTGGCAGAACACCGGTTACAACCAGCCTCCGCACGTGAGCTACTTCCTGGGCGAGGGGATGGAGATGCCGCAGGCGCCCTCGATCCGCTACACGACCGAAGAGCCGGAGCTCGAGCCGATCGAGGAGCCGTCGATCGATGCCCCGGTCGCCGCCGAGATCTCGCACCGCGAGATCGGCAACGGCCTGGTGCTCACCGTGACGCTCACGAATGCGTCCGATGAGTTCGCGACGGCGCACGTCGTGACGCCGTTCGGCGAGAAGAAGATCCAGCGCCTGAAGGCGGGCGCGAGCCGCTCGATCGCCTTCCAGACTCGCTCCGATGCATTCGAGGCGGGATCCGTCGAGATCGCATACACGCTGGACGACGGCACCGAGGGCACGGTCGTGGTCGACTACGACGCGGTGCGCGAGGAGTAAGCCGCCGGGTTCACCAGCCTCCGCGCGGTCATCGTCACGTTGCCGATGACCGCGCGGAGGCGTGACGGCTCAATGGGAACGTGAAGACTCATCACTGTCCCGACATCTCAGCAGGTCTCCGATGAATCCCTCAGCGACAACGGATGATCCGTCGGAGACGTGCTGACTCGTGCGCGGCGCGGCGCGGGGCTAACGCGTCGACGACTCGCGCACGATCAGCGTGTGAGGGATCGTGAAGGTGCGCGGGGGCTCGGTGGATCCGGCCATGCGCTCGAGGAGGAAGCGGATCGCCGTGCTCGCCGTCACCGAGTGATCAGGCGCAATGGTCGTGAGCGACGGTACCGACAGTGCAGCGAGGGGCACATTGTCGTAGCCGGTGACGAGCAGGTCATCGGGCACGCGGAGGCCCGCGTCGGCGGCGCCACGCACAGCACCGATCGCGAGGTTGTCCGTGAAGGCCGCGACGGCGTCGATGTCGAGGCCCTGCGCGAGCGCGGCGCCGACGGCGCGCGCGCTCGAGGCGATGTCGAGGCCCTCGACTTCGATGAGGACGGGCTCGAGATCTGCCTGAGCGATCGCCTGAAGGTATCCGTCCCGGCGCGGATCGAGCTCCGTGTCCGGACGCTTGAGATACGCGATCCTGCGGCAACCGCGCGAGATGAGATGTTCGGTCGCCTCGCGGGCCCCCGCGACGTTGGGCATCACGATGTGGTCGAGTGGGGCATCGAAGAGGCTCTCGCCGAGCAGCACGATGGGGTAGTCGACCTGAAGCAGGTCGGTGTCGGTGTCGGCGAGGCCCGCCGTCGAGAGCAGGAGGCCGTCGTAGAGGCGGTTGCGAGAGGTCGACACGACCTCGATCTCGTTCTCACGCATGGCGTCTGTCTGTTCGATCGCGACGCGCAGACCCTGCTGGGCGGCCTCGTCGACCACGCACGCAACGAGGTGCGCGAAGTACTGGTTGTCGACCTCGGGAACCGCCAGCCCGATGGTGCCGGTGCGTCCCGTTCGCAGGGTCCGGCCCGCCGTGTTGACCCGGTAGCCGAGCGCGGTGATCGCGGCGAGGACGCGTTCCTTCGTCTCGGGTTTGACGTGCGGGCGCGCGTTCACGACGTTCGACACCGTCATGGGCGAGACTCCCGCCGCCTGGGCCACGTCCTGCATCGTCACCATCGTGATCTACCCCCGGATGTCCAGTGTGCCACCGCGTCGTCGCGGGCTTGACAGCGGGACCGAATGGCCCCACTCTATTTAACGATACAAATCTTATCGTCACCTGCGAGGAAGCATGTCTCACGAAACCACCCGCGTCGTCGTCAACCTCGACCTTCCGGGCGCCCGCATCAGCCGTCACCTGTATGGCCACTTCGCCGAGCACCTGGGGCGCTGCATCTACGGCGGATTCTATGTCGGCGAAGACTCCGAGATCCCGAACGAGGGCGGCATCCGCCTTGATGTCGTCGAGGCCCTCCGCGCCCTGAAGATCCCGAACCTGCGCTGGCCGGGCGGCTGCTTCGCCGACGACTACCACTGGAAGGACGGCATCGGTCCCCGCGAGCAGCGGCCGCGCATGGTCAACTCGCACTGGGGCGACGTCGTCGAAGACAACTCCTTCGGCACGCACGAGTTCATGCAGCTCTGCGAGATGCTCGGCACCGACGCCTACATCGCGGGAAACGTCGGATCCGGCACGGTGCGCGAGATGAGCGAGTGGATCGAGTACCTCACCCGCGCGGACGATTCGCCGATGGCGAGTCTGCGGCGCGAGAACGGCCGCGATGAGCCCTGGAAGGTGCCGTTCTTCGGTATCGGCAACGAGGCCTGGGGATGCGGTGGCAACATGCGCGCCGACGCATACACCGACCTGGCCCGCCAGTACGCGACCTATGTCCGCGATCACGGCGACAACAAGGTCTATCGCATCGCCGCGGGCGCGAGCGATGACGACTACAAGTGGACGGCGGCTCTCATGCGCGGCCTCGGCTGCCTCGGCGGCTGCCCGGGCGAGACCTCGTCGCCCTACCAAGCGCTGTCGCTGCACTACTACACGATGACGGGCCCGTGGGAGGACAAGGGAGATGCGACCGAGTTCACCGAGGACGAGTGGTACGTCGCCCTCTCCCGCGCCTTCCGCATCGAGGAGCTGCTGACTCGCCACAGCACCGTCATGGACGGCTATGACCCCGATAAGCGCGTCGGCCTCGTGATCGACGAGTGGGGCACCTGGTGGAACGTCGAGAAGGGAACCAACCCGGGCTTCCTCTACCAGCAGAACACCCTGCGCGACGCCCTCGTGGCGAGCGTGCACTTCGATGCGTTCCACCGCCACAGCGACCGCCTCGTCATGGCGAACATCGCCCAGACCGTCAACGTGCTGCAGGCGATGATCCTCACCGACCCCGAGTCGGGCGCCCTCGTGAAGACGCCGACGTACCACGTGTTCGAGATGAACACGGGGCACCACGACGCCGACGCGCTCGAGGCGCACGTGCTCGGATCCGAGACCCGTCGGGTCGACGGACGAGAACTGCCGATGATCTCGGCCTCGGCGTCGATCAAGGACGGCCGCGCTCTGATCTCGCTGTCTAACCTTGAGGCGACGGCGGACCGCGCGGTCGTGCTCGATCTGCGCGGCGCCGACCTCGGCTCCGTGACGGCGCGGATCCTCACGGCGCCCGATACGGCCGCGCACAACACCCCTGAGAACCCGGAGGCGGTCGTGCCCGTCGCCCACGCGGGCGTGCGCGCGCACGCCCGCGAGCTCGAGGTCGACCTGCCGGCGCACTCGTACGTCACGGTCTCGGTCGAGGTCGCCGCGTGACACTCGACATCCGCGTCGGCGAGCCGACGGGTGTCACTGTTTCTCCGGATCTGTGGGGCATCTTTCTCGAGGATCTCAACGATGCCCTTGACGGCGGTCTGAACGCCGAACTCCTGCAGAACGGCGATTTCCAGTACTCGGGCGCCGATCAGCCCGGATGGGGTCCGCTCACCGCGTGGCAGGTGCGCTCCGATTCGGTCGAGCGCGTCGCGTGGGCGCGCGAAGAGGATCCGGTCCACCCCAACAACGCGACCTACCTGCGCGTGACGGGGCCCGCGATCCTCTCGAACGAGGGCTGGTCCGGCGTCCCGGTGCGTGCCGGACAGGGGCAGCGGCTGCGCCTCTTCGCGCGCGCGGTGTCCGGATCCGGCGAGCTTCGTGCGCTCGTGCGCAACGGATCCACGGAGCTCACCTCAAGGGCGGTGCTCGCTCCCACGGGGGAGTGGGCACCGCTCGAAGCGGATCTCGCGGCGCTGTCCGATGGCCGCGGCGCCCTCGAGATCGAGGTGCCCGCGGGAAGCATCGTCGACGTCGACCTCGTGAGCCTCAAACCGCTCGGCGGCGACGGCGAACCCCGGCTGTTTCGCGAGGACCTCTTCTCGGCCCTCAAGGAGTTGAAGCCGTCGTTCGTCCGCTTTCCCGGTGGGTGCCTCGTGCACGGACGCGGCACGGATAGCATCTACGGCTGGAAGTCGACGATCGGCCCGCAGGAGTCGCGCCGCCCGATGCCGAATCTGTGGGGCTACCACCAGAGCATGGCGATCGGCTTTTACGAGTACTTCCTGCTGTGCGAGGAGCTCGGTGCGACGCCCCTGCCGGTCGTCGCCGCGGGCGTATGCTGCCAGAACGCACTCGGCGGACAGCGCGCAGTCGACGACGCCGACATGCCCCGCTACACGCAGGACGTGCTGGATCTCGTCGAGTTCGCGAACGGGTCTGCGGACACTCGCTGGGGCGCCGTCCGTGCCGAGCTCGGTCATCCCGAGCCGTTCGGCATGCGTTACCTCGGCCTCGGAAACGAAGACGAGATCACACCCCAGTTCCGCGACCGCTACGCCCGCATCGAGGACGCGCTGCGCGCCGCCTACCCTGAGCTGACCGTCATCGGCACCGTGGGCCCCTTCGCCCACGGTCGCGACTTCGACCGCGGGTGGCGGTTCGCCCGCGAGCGAGGCATCGACATCGTCGACGAGCACTTCTACCGCTCGCCGCAGTGGTTCCACCAGAACGCCGATCGCTACGACTCCTATGACCCCGAGGGGCCCGGTGTCTACCTCGGGGAGTACGCCGCGCGCACCTCGACACTGCGCTCGGCGCTCGCCGAGGCTGTGCTCATGATCGGCATGGAGACGCGCAGCGACGTCGTAAGACTCGCCTCCTACGCGCCGCTCCTCGCCCGCACCGGACACACCGCCTGGGTGCCCGACATGATCTACTTCGGCGACGACGAGGTGAACAAGACCGCGTCGTTCCACGTGCAGAAGATGTTCTCGGTCGAGCGCGGGGAGCAGGTGCTGGCGATCGACGCCGCGCTGCCCGCGAGCGAGGTCATCGAGGCGAAGGCGGGCGGCGTCACGTTCATCGCGAGCGGGGGATCCTTCGTCTTCGACGACGTCGCGATCGACGGCTCACTCGTGGCGATCGGTGCGCTCGCAGCGGGCGACCGCGAGCGGGCCGCCGACGTGGATCCGCGGGCCGCCCTGATCGAGTTCACCGTCACACGCACGGCGGGGGAGCGGGGCATCGAGGTGCACCTCGGTGAGCCGGATCCGGGCCGCGCCCTCACGCTGCACCTGGGCGGCTGGCAGGGTACGTCGACGGCGGTGCTGCTGCACTCGGACGGCATCACCGACGACGAATCCGATCCCACCTTCTGGACGGGTTTCCGCACCGGCGATCCCGTGCGGGTGCGGATCGAGACGGCCACGCCCCGCGTGCGCGTGTGGGTCGACGGCGTACTGCACCACGACTACGAGCGCGATCTGCGCCCCGAGAAGCGGGTAGTTGCGGGCGTGATGGCTCGCGAAGGCGGTCACGTCGCCCGGTTCGTCAACGCCACGAGCGAGTCCCGCGCCGTGCGGTTGAACCTCCCCGCCGCATCGGCCACGGCGACGGTGCTGGCGGGCGACCCCGATCAGGGCGCGCCCGACGAGGCCTTCCCCGAGCCCGTCGAAGTGCCCGTCGCCGTGACTGGCGAGGGGGTCGAGCTCACACTCCTGCCGTGGTCTTTCACGGTGCTCACGACGCGCCGCTGACGCCGACGTGAGGCGTGTGCAGGCGCACGCGATGCGCGCCTGCACACGCCTCCGCGCGGTCTCAACGGGCGGTGCGCCCGACGGTCGACTCGCGCACGGAGAGGGTGGGCTCGTAGACGACGTTCTCGACCTCGCTCGTCTCGCCGGCGATGCGCGCCAGGAGGAGCTCGGCCGCGCGGTGCCCCATCTCGCGAGCCGGCTGGTGCACCGACGTGAGCGGCACGGAGGCGACGCCCGCGAACTCGATGTCGTCGTATCCGACGATCGCGATGTCCTCCGGCACGCGCACGCCGCGCGAGACGAGCGTTGACACGATGCCGATCGCGAGATGGTCGTTCGGCACGACGAGGCCCGTGGGACGGTTCTGGGGCGCGCGGTCGGCGATCTGATGGCCGAACGCGCGTCCCACCTCCGAGTTCACCCGCTCGGTCCAGATGCGTTCGAGCGTCGCACCGCCGTGCGCTTCGACCGCCTGCTCGGCGCCGCGCAGACGGTCGCGGATCTGCCTCACCTCGTCGCGTGCGCCCACGAATGCGAGGCGCGTGCGCCCGAGCGAGAGCAGGTGCTCGGTCGCGAGCCGGCCACCCGCGACGTCGTCGAACGACACCGATGAGAACTCGCCCGTCTCGTCGACGGCATCGACGAGTACGGCCGGGATCCTGCTCTCGCGCACCCGGCGCATCCACGTGTCGGGGCTGCCGAACGGCGCGAGCAGCATCCCGTCGACATGCACCCACTCGAAGAGCTCGAGGTGGTCGCTCTCCTTCGCCAGCTCGTCGTTGGTGTTCCCCACGAGCACTCGGCGGCCGTTCTGCGCAACGGCGGACTCGGCGCCGGCGACCAGATCCGCGAAGAAGGGATTCGCGATGTTGATGACGCTCATGCCGACGAGGCCACTGCGGCCCTGGCGCAGCTGCTGCGCGGCGCGGAGCGGCACATAGCCGAGCTCGTCGGCGACCTGACGCACGCGGGCCGCGAGCTCATCGCTGACTATCTCGGGGCGATTGAGCGCGTTCGACACGGTGCTGATCGACACGCCGGCCGCCGCCGCGACATCGCGGATCCCTACGCGCTTCACGCTTGCTCCTTCGTTCCTGGCCCATCGTAGGGGGTCGCGGGGGCCGGAAAAAATCTCTTGTATCGACACAGCTTCTGTGGTTCTCTGGTCGAAGCATTTTCATAAGGGGTTGTTTTAACCCCGAACCGAATGTCGACGAGGGCGTCGGCATCCGACCGCAGAGAGGCGGAGCATGTCAGTGAAACAGGCGCAGGCGCGGCACTCTCGGCCGCGCGCGCAGCGGGCCGGCGCGGGGTCACAGCGCCGCCGCAGATCGGTGTGGAAGAGCATCAAAGACAGCCGCATGCTGCTGGTGATGTGCGCCCCCGCGATTCTCTTCTTCCTCGTCTTCAACTACGGGCCGCTGCCCGGCGTATGGATCGCCTTCACGAACTTCAACTATCACGACGGCATCTTCGGAAGCCCGTTCGTGGGCTTCAAGAACTTCGACTTCCTCATCAAGTCGGGGCAGCTCTGGACGCTGACGCGAAACACGGTGCTCTTCAATCTGGCGTTCATCGTGCTCGGGAACGTCTTGCAGATCGCGATCGCCATCATGTTCAACGAGGTGCGCCTGAAGTTCTTCAAGAAGGTCACGCAGAGCGTGATGTTCCTGCCGTACTTCATCTCGGTCGTGCTCGTCGGCGTGATCGCCTTCAACCTGCTCAATTACGACACGGGCGCGCTCAACGCGCTCATCAAGGCCACGGGCGGCGACCCGATCAAGATCTACAGCATGGCGGGCGCCTGGCCGCTCATCATCATCCTCGTGCACCTGTGGCAGAGCACGGGGTACGGATCCATCGTGTACTTCGCCGCGATCATGGGCATCGACAAGGGGCTCTTCGAGGCCGCTGCGATCGACGGGGCCTCCGCCTGGCAACGCATCCGCTATGTCATCCTGCCCAGTCTGAAGCCGACCTTCATCATCCTCCTGCTCTTCTCGCTGGGCGGGATCATGCACGGAAACTTCGGTCTCTTCTGGAACCTCATCGGCAATAACGCCTCGCTGTTCTCGACGACCGACATCATCGAAACCTCGGTCTACCGAATGGTCATGTCGCAGAACAACTTCACGACGTCGACGGCCGTCGGCCTGTATCAGTCACTGTTCGGCTTCGCGATCGTGATGATCGCGAACTGGACCGTCCGGAAGATGAACAAGGACTATGCACTCTTCTGAAACGCCGCTGATCTCCGCAACCGAGACCCTGACCGTTCCGGGGAAAAAGCGCCGCTGGGCGTCCAACCAGGCCCGGCCGGTCAAGTCGGCCAAGAGCGACCTGGTTCTTCGCTTCGTCTCGTACGTGTTCATCACGCTCTTCGCGCTGTTCTGCCTGCTGCCGTTCGTACTGATCGTCTCGGCCTCGCTCTCGAGCGAGTCCGAGATCATGCGCAGCGGATTCGGGCTGCTCCCGAAGGACTTCTCGTTCACGGCCTACGAGTACATCTTCAAGGCGCCGCGCCAGATCATCGGGTCGTATGTCGTGACGGTCGTCATGACGGTGACGGGCACGGCCGTCGGCCTCGTCGTGATCGCGATGACCGGGTTCGCGCTCTTCCGGCAGGACTTCCCGTTCCGCAACCACATCTCGTTCTTCATCTACTTCACGACGCTGTTCTCGGCCGGCCTGGCGCCGACCTTCCTCTGGGTCAGCAACACGCTCGGTCTTCGCGGAAGCTACCTCGCTGTATGGTTGCCACTCCTGATGACGCCGTGGCTCATCATCCTGATGAAGAACTTCATGCGCACCGTGCCGTTCGAAATCGTCGAGTCGGGCAAGATCGACGGCGCCGGCGACTTCCGGATCTTCTGGCAGCTCACGCTGCCGATGATGAAGCCTGCGCTCGCGACGGTGGGCCTCTTCCTCGCACTCGGGTACTGGAACGAGTGGTATCTGTCGTCGCTGTACCTCGGCAGCACCGTCGAGTTCAAGCCGTTGCAGTACTACCTGTACAACATCATCAACACGGCCAATGCGCTGCGAAACTCGGTCGCCGGATCGAACGTCAGCATCACCGACCTGCCGAGCAACACTCTCAAGATGGCGAGCGCGGTCGTCGCCACCGGGCCCATCCTGCTGCTTTACCCCTGGGTCCAGAAATACTTCGTCAGCGGCATCACGGTCGGCGCCGTCAAGGGCTGACCGCGGGCCGACGACGAACTGCCTCCCGCGCGGGGCATTCCACGAACCACACACATGCGCATAGAAGAGACGAAGGAGCCTCTCATGTCACGACGAATCATCACGGGCGTCGCCGCGGTTGCCGTGCTCGGCCTCGGCACGACGATGCTGGCGAGCTGCTCGAGCGGCGGTGACGACGGCAAGCCCACCGAGATCACGATGCTGGTCCTCGGCGACAAGCCGACGAACGGCCGCCTCGAGGCCATGCTCGACAAGCTCAACGAACGCCTGCTGGAGCAGGCGAACGCGACGCTCGACCTCTTCTACGTCGAGTGGGCCGACTGGCAGACGCAGTACAACCTGCAACTGCTGTCGGGGGACTCCAACGTGGATCTCATCACGACGGCGACCGACTGGCTCTTCGCGTGGGAGAACGCCGAGAAGGGCGCCTTCCTGCCGCTGAGCGAGGAGATGCTCCAGGAGCACGCGCCGAAGACGTGGGCGCAGGTTGACGCGGACGGCGACTGGGAGCTCACCAAGCTCGACGACCAGATCTACTTCATCCCCGAGGACAACTTCACCCAGTACACGAACCACGGCTTCTTCTACCGCGGCGACTGGGCGGCCGAGGCGGGCTTCCCGGACGGCGAGATCACCGAGTTCGAGGATTTCACGACCTACTTCCAATGGATCAAGGACAATCAGCCGGACGCCTATCCGTGGGACGTCGCGGGCTCGCTCGACGCGGCGCTCACCGGATATCTTCAGGGCCACACCGACCTCACGACGATCCAGCAGGTGACGGCGGGGAACTACTTCCCGTTCCAGACCTCTCCGTCCGACCCGACGAGCGTGACCTCGTGGTACATGGAGGGCGACGAGCTCGTGGAAGCGGCGGAACTCGCGAAGGAATGGAACGAGATCGGCGTGTGGCGCGAGGACGCGCTCAACTACGACGGCGACACCCGCGAGGAGTTCTTCGCCGGACTCTCGGGTACGGACCAGCACCACACCCAGACGTTCATCGGCTCGATCGTCAACAGCATGAACGAGAAGCAGCCTGGGTCGGATCCGAAGATGTTCTACTGGGGCCAGGAGAACGGCAACGTCTATAAGGACATCAAGACGCACGGTGCGATGGCGGTCAGCGCGAACTCGAAGAACCCGGAGAAGGCGCTCGAGGTCTACGACCTGCTGCGCAACGACGAGACCGACTACAAGCTCCTCAACTTCGGCATCGAGGGCACGGACTACGTCATGACCGATGACGGCAAGCTGGGCTACCCCGAGGGATACGACGCATCGACGGATGCCCTCGGCTCGAACTTCTGGGCCGGACGCATGGACGAGTTCGAGCCGGATCGCGTCACTGACGCACCCGACAAGGCCGAGATCTACGCTGCCCTCGACGCGGTGGCGAAGGACTATCCGTACACGACGTTCGTCGTCGACAAGACGCCGCTCGAGTCGACGCTCGCCGCGGTGAGTGGCGTGTTCGCCGAGTACATTCCGCAGCTGCAGTACGGCAAGTTCGACGACCCCGCCGCCGCGGTCGCCGAGATGCGCCAGAAGCTCGAGGACGTCGGCTTCGAAGACGCGCGTGCGGGTCTGGAAGAACAGCTGAAGCAGTGGGGCGCCGACCAGGGCGTGAGCTGACGTACCCGCGGTGTCCGGGCCGGCGTCCGCCGGCCCGGACACCGCACCACCCTCGAACTGGAACGACGCATGAACGGTCTCTTCGCACCTGACTCGGCGCTGATGCGCGTGCTCACGCGCATCGCGGATCTCATGATCCTGAACGCCCTCTTCCTCGTCACCTCGCTGCCCATCGTCACGATCGGAGCGTCGCTCACGGCGCTCAACTTCGTCGCCCTGCGCATCGCTGGTGATCGCGACGAGTCGATCGTCGCGGACTATTTCCGTTCGTTCCGGTTGAACCTCCGCCAGGCAACCGGCATCGCGGCACTGCTCGCCGTGCTGTCAGTCGTGCTGCTCGCCTGGTACGTCGTGGTCACCCAGATGATCGACTCCGCGGGGGCGCGATTCGTTCTTCTCGCCGCCTGGTACGTCGTCGTCTTCGCCTTCGCGATGTCGACCTTCTACGTCTTCCCGTACCTGGCAACGTTCGAGGGCGGAACCCGCGAGGTTCTTCGCAACGCGCGGCGCATGTCGATGCGCCATCCCCTCGCGCCCCTCGCCGCGATCGTGCTCATCATCCTCGCGGCGCTGGTGACGATCTTCGAGCCGAAGGCCGTCGGCTACGGTCTGCTCTGGCTCCTGATCGGCGTCAGTGGCATCGCCTATCTCAGCGGCCTGCTCTACTCGCGCGTGTTCGCGCGATACGCGCCCGCCGACCCGCTTCCCGTCTGAACGAAAGGCACCCCATGAGCACGCTCACGATCTCCCGCTGGTCTTTCACGCTGGCCGACGAACGCGAGGCCTGGGCCAAGGGCTACGACGACGCGTCCTGGCGCACCGTGACCGTCCCGCACGACTGGGCGGTGGAGCAGCCCTTCTCCTCGTCGCACTCGAGCGGAACCGGCTACCTACCCGGTGGGATCGGATGGTACCGCGCCCATGTCGCGCTGTCGGAGCTGGGGGAGGCGGCGCGCAAACACGCCAGGCTGGTCTTCCACGGCGTCTACAAGAACGCCGACGTGTGGGCCAACGGTTACCACCTCGGGCGGCGCCCCTCCGGGCACGCCGAGTTCTCGTTCGATCTCACGGAGATCCTTTCCTATGCCCCGGACGACGAACTCGTCATCAGCGTGCGTGTGGACCACACGGAGATCTCGGACTCGCGCTGGTACAACGGAGCGGGCATCACGCGCTCGGTCGACATCATCGTCGACGAGCCCGTGCGGGTCGTCGAGCATGGAACGGTTCTGACGACCCTCGCAGCGAACGCCGAACGCGCGGAGACGAGCATCGCGCACGTTCTCGCCAACGACACGGCGGGCGACGTCGTCGTGCGGGTGCGCGACGAGCTGCGCTCCCTGTCCACCGGTCGCGTGCATGTCGTCGAGACCGAGGCGGTCGTGGGCGCCCACGGGGGGACCGAGGTCGTGCTCGACCTCGGCCTCGACGAGCCCGAGCTCTGGTCGGACGACGCGCCGCTGCTCCACCGCCTCACAACGCGGTTGTTGTGGTCTGAGGAGGGGCGGGAGCGCGTCGCGGAGCACGCCCTCACGACCGGCATCAGGTCCATCGCCTTCGAGCCCGACACCGGGTTCTTCGTCAACGGCCGACCTCGCACCCTGAAGGGTGTGTGCCTGCACGAGGATGCGGGAACGCTCGGCACCGCGGTGCCGGCCGGCGTCTGGCTGCGACGGCTGCTCAAGCTCAAGGACATGGGCGCGAACGCGGTGCGGATGGCCCACAACTCCCATGCGCCGGAGCTCTACGCTCTCTGCGACGCTCTCGGCCTGTACGTCATCGATGAGGCGTTCGACGAGTGGGAGAACCCGAAGAACAAGTGGTGGCAGGGACACAACGTCTACCCGCCCCGGCACGAGGGCTATGCGAAGGACTTCCCCGAGTGGCACGAGCGCGATCTCGTGGCGCTCGTGCGGGCGCATCGCCATCACCCGTCCATCATCTCGTGGAGCATCGGCAACGAGGTCGACTACCCCAACGATCCCTATGCGAGCCCGCTCTTCGACGAGATGACCGGCAACAACGACGCCAACAAGCCCGCCGAGGAGCGCCGCTACGACCCCGATCGCCCCGACATTCGGCGCCTCACGACCATCGCCCGGCGCCTGGGGCGCATCGTCGCCCGTGAGGACCCGTCGCGCCCCGTGACGCTGGCCGCAGCCTTCCCCGAGCTCTCCTCGCGGACGGGGCTGCTCGACGAGCTGGGCGTTGTCGGATACAACTACAAGGAACACCTTTACGAGGACGATCACCGGCGCTTCCCCGACAAACCATTCATCGGCAGCGAGAACGGCCACGGATACCGTGAGTGGCGCGCGGTCACCGACAATGAGTACATCTCGGGGCAGTTTCTGTGGACGGGAATCGACTACCTCGGCGAGGCGCACGGCTGGCCGATCCACGGCTCGGGTGCCGGACTCCTGACTCTGGCGGGGTTCGAGAAGCCCGGGTGGCATCTCCGGCGTAGCTGGTGGTCCGACGAGCCGACCGCCTACCTCGCTACGCTCGCGGACGACGAGTACGGGCACCGCTCGCTCCGGCGAATGCTTCCGTCGTCTGGCGAGCCGATCGAGATCGCCTGCGCGGTCGCGGGCGGCGACCCCCGGCTGAGCTGCGACGGCACCGAGCTACCGCTCGAGTTCGACGAGGAGCGCGGCTACTGGCGCGCCAGCGCGGCGTCCGGCTCGTCGCTGCTCTCCCTCGAGGTGTGGAGCGACGGTGAGATGGTCGCGAGCGACGAACTGGCGTGCCCCGGTGCCGCAACCGGGCTCGTCGCGACGGTGTGGCGTGCGCCGGAGGAGGCGAAGCTCGCCGTCGAGGCCGCGGGCATCCGGCTCGGCGGCTGCGTTCAGATCGAGTGCACCCTGCGCGACGCGAGCGGAGCGGCGGTATCCGACGAAGTTCCCGTCACCGTGGAGGTGGCCGACGGATCCTTGCGGGGAATCGAGAACGGCGACCTCGCCGACGTCACGGCATATTCTTCACCCACGCGGAGAAGCCACGACGGTCGACTGATCGCCTACGTCGATGCGAACAGCGAGACGACGGTCACATTCGCGGCGCGCGGACTTCCTCCGGTCTCCGTTCGCGATCTCGAATGACAGACTGTGGCCATGATCATCAAGCCGTCCCGACGGACCTCGCGGGACATCCGTAGCGACTCCCGGCTCGACGTGCTGCACGCGCTTCTCGGCGTGGCGTCGACGACCCGCAGCGAAATCGCACGGCAGACGGGCCTGAGCACAGCGACGGTGACGACGATCGTGGGCGAGCTCGCCGAGGAGGGCGTCATCGTCGAAACCCGCGGTGCGCTCGGAGGCATCGGGCGGCCGACCGCCACGCTGTCGATGAACCGCGACCGCGGGCGCATCATCGGCGTGGACGTCGCAGAGACCTACATGCGCACCGTCGTCTTCGACGCCGCGCTCACGGAACTCGCCTCGAGCGTGGTGTTCTACGACGAGCACGCGCTCGACCCCGCGGTGATCCTCGACGGCGCGGCGAGCGAGATCCGCCAGGTCCTCGAACGCAGCGGGACTTCCGACGACCAGGTGCTCGGCGTCGGGGTCTCCCTCCCGGGGATCGTGCAGGGCGACGACGGGATCTCGGTCGTCGTGCCGCACTGGCGTTGGCGGCGGCTTGACCTCGATCATCTGCGCGAGCGGGTGTCGTTTCCGCTCGTCATCGACAACCCGCTGCGGGCGTTGACCACAGCCGAGCTGTGGCTCGGCAGGGGGCGCGAGAGCACGAGCCTCGCGACGGTCAATCTCGGCACCGGTGTGGGGGCGGGACTGGTCATCGACGGCAGGATCTTCCGCGGGGCGACGAACTCGGCCGGCGAGTGGGGCCATTCGCTGTTGCGCCTCGACGGCAGAGAATGCCGCTGTGGTCGGCGCGGATGCGTCGAGGCCTACGTGGGCGCCCCGGGGATCCAGCAGACGCTTCGCGAGATCGAGCCGGGGCACGAGCTCGCGAGCATCGACCGTCAGCGCGACTTCATCCAAGCCGCAGCCGCGCTGGCCGCCTCCGACCCGGCGATCCGGGAGACGATCTCGCGCACCGCCTACTACCTCGGCGCCGCGCTCGCCGACCTCGCGGCGGTCGTGAATCCGGAGACGATCGCGCTGACCGGGTGGACCAGTTGGGAGCTCTCCGAGTACCTCCTGGCGGAGGTGCGCGAGCACCTCATCGCGCAGGCCCCCGGCCGTGCGGGAGAGCGGGTCCGGCTCGAGCTGTCGTCCGTCGCGGGCAACCCCGTCGCGATCGGGATGGCGACGATCGCTCTCGAACGCTTCCTCGTGGACGCGGGGCTCCTGACGTCGCGCATCCACGTGGCGCTCTGACACACACCGGACGGATCGAGAGGATCCCCTCGATATGGGAACAATGACGCCCCGGACGCTCGCCGATCTGCGCGCACCCGACTCGTTCATCCTGGCCGATCCGCAGGGCCCGGCCTACTATCTCTTCTCGGCCGGGACCTCGACGTCCGGGCGCGGCGTCGAAGTGCGGCGGAGCAACGATCTCGCCGCATGGTCGAGCCCTGTCGCAGCGTTCGGCCCGGCGGACCTCCCGGGGACAGGACGGGGGATCCGCCTCAGCGCGCCGCGCGTGCGAGAACATCAGGGCCGCTACCTCCTCACTGCGACGGCGGCGGATCCGGCGAGCGTCGTGGAGAAGGGGTCCGCCGGGTCCGACTGGGACAGCTCCGCCAATCGGTATCTCGACACGTTCGCGGAGACGATCGTGGTGGCGGAGGCGGTTCATCCGACCGGTCCGTTCCGGTACATCGGCGCCCCCGTAGACGACGGCGTGATGGCACGCGATGCGACGTGCTTCGTGGACGGGGACGGTGCGCCCTGGTTGCTCTTCGCCCACGACTGGGTGCAGAAGATCGACGGCACGATCGAGGCGATACCGCTCGATCCGCGTGACGTGGGCCGGGCGTCGGGCCCGCGCCGGCACCTGTTCCGTGGGTCCACCGCAGCCTTCTACCGTGATCCCGATTTCGGGGCCGTTGGGCAACGCCGCGCCGCGAACGCCGACCAGCTGGCGCCGTACGTCGCCGAGGCACCGACGATCGTGCGATCGGCGGGCGGCTCGCTCATCGCGCTGTGGACCACCGAGCGGATCCACGAGGCTGCCGGCGAGCGCAGGGCCACACGGATCCAGATGCAGGCGGTGTCGCGCTCGGGGATCACGGGCCCGTGGTCGCAGGGGCCCGCGGTGCTTCCCGCGGGCTACGCGGGCGGATCCGTGTTCGACGGGCATGACGGTCGGGTCCGGATGCTGGCGAGCGATGCCGGCGGATCCCTCTGCCTCTTCCTCCTCGAGGTCGAGGACGGCCGCGTCGTCGCGGTCGGCCACGACGCGGCCGCCGACGGACATGCGCCGATCGACGTCGCGGACGCCACCGCCCCGCATATCTGGCTGCCGTCCACCCGCGTCGCCTATGCGGGCGATGCGCGGCACGCGATCGTCGACTTCTGCGCCGTCGCGCGCGACGCCGTCGACGGCGACGTGCCGGTGGCCTATTCGTCGCCGCCCGGCTCGCGATTCCGACTCGGACGCACCACGGTCGAGGTCACTGCGCGGGACGCGGCGGGCAATGTCGCGCGGGGCGCCTTCGTCGTGGACGTGCGTTCCGGATCGCGTCCCGTCGCGGAGCCACTTACCGTGGCTGCGGCCGATGACCCGGCCGGCGAGTTTCCGCTTCGCATGCCGGAGATGCCGCTCCATGATCCCTATGTCCTCGCCGATGCAGGCTCGCGGACCTACTATCTCTACACCGCCGCCCACCCGGCGATCCTCGGCGACCGCTACCGGCCCGGCGTCATGGCGTATCGCAGCCGCGACCTCGTCCGATGGTCGACACCGACGCTCGTCTACACGGCCGCCGACGGCGGGGCGTGGTGGGATCCGACGATCGATCCCTGGGCGCCGGAGGTCCATGTCCATCGCGGCCGGCACTACCTGTTCACGACGCTTCACTCGAGCGACGTGACACAGGCCGCGCACGGGGGTGCGGGATCCGCGCGGTGGATCGATACGACCCGGCGCGCCACCATCATCGCGGTCGCGGACACCCCCGATGGCCCGTTCCGAGAACTCGCCACGGCGGCGCCCGTCACGCCTGAGAACTTCATGACCCTCGACGGCACCCTCTATACGGATCCGGAGGGGAGGCCGTTCCTGGTGTACGCGCACGAGTGGGTGCAGAAGCAGGACGGGACGATGGAGGCGATCCCGCTCAGCGATGACCTCATGGCCGCGACAGGAGAGCCGCTGCTCATGTTCCGGGCGTCCGAAGCGCCCGTGTTCGACGATCGCGACTCAGCGGATGGCAAGCTCTTGTCGAACGGGCAGCTGCCCGGATACGTGACGGACGGCGCCCATCTGCACGAGACGCCGAACGGCTCGCTCGTGACGACGTGGACGAGCTACCGCGATGACCGTTACGTTCTGCTCCAGGCGATCTCGCGCACGGGCAACATCGCCGGCCCGTGGGAGCAGCTTCCGCCCCTCAGCCATGCGAATAAGGGCCACTCGATGCAGTTCCGCGATTTCGCGGGGAACATGCTGATGATCATGCACAACCACATGGGCAGTGTCACGATGACGGGCGAGCGCGCGGAGGTGCGCGGCGAGATCTACGACGTGGCGCTCACCGACCGGGGCTTCGAGATCATCCGTCACCGTGCCGATCTCGATGGAGCCGCCGATGAGCCGCTCTTCTGGGACCCTCCGCACGACGCGGCGGGAAGCGCCCGCTGACGCATCGCTTCAGCCTCGCGGCACCGCCAGCGTTCCCCCCTCGACGTACTCGCAGGGCAGGAGCGCCTGCATCGGCGGATCCGTCGGTGCCGTGAGGCGCTGCAGGACGGCGTCGAAGCCCAGCTCGCCCAGCTCCGGTCCCGGGGTGCGGAGGTAGCTGAGCGGCGGATCCGTCATGGCCGCCATGTAGGCGCTGGACCCGAGGGACAGCACGCTCAGGTCCTGCGGCACGCGGACGCCCGCGTGGGCGAGGCCCGTCATGAAGCCCGGAGCGGCGTGCTCGTTGAGCAGGATGACCGCCGTGACGTCAGGGTACTCGGCGGCGAAGCGCTCGCCGAGTTCGCGCCCGGCCGTGGGATGCTCGGAGCAGGGGATCAACGTCGGCGGCGAGCCGTGCGCAGCTGCTGTCTCCCGGTAGGTCTGCCGGGCGCGTGCATCGGCGCCGTGGTCATACTTCACGCCCTCGCTGTAGATGTACGCGATGTTGCGGTGGCCGACGTCGACGAGACGCTCATACGCCTCGCGCGCCGAGGCCGCCATGTCTATGTCGACGTACGGCACCCCCGACGGATCCGCCGTGCGACCGATCATCGCGAAGGGCACGTCGTTCGTCACGAGGGCGGACACGCGCGGATCGGCGAGCTTCACCTCCATCAGGATGACGCCGTCGACGAGCCCGCCCCGCGCGAGCACGTCGATGTGCTCGATGTCGCTTCCGATCGGCCACAGGATCAGGTCGTAGCCGAGGGCGCGTGCGCGCCGCGCGGCGCTCGTGAAGAACGCGACGGCCGTGTGCGAGAGGGTGCGCTCGAGGGTCGGGAAGAGCAGGGCGATGATCCGGGTACGGCCGTTGGCCAGCGCCGCGCCGACGGGATTGCGCCGGAAGCCGAGCTCGCGCATGGCCGCCTCGACGCGTTCGCGGGTCACATCGGTGACGCGCTTGGTGCCGTTCACGACGAACGACACCGTCGCGATTGACACGCCGGCGCGCTCCGCCACATCCCGCATCGTGGCCATGCGATCACCTCCCCGTATTCCGCGTCACGTTCTCATAGCGGTCGTTGACACGCCCTCCAATTATGTGTCATGGTATCCATAAGTTTAAGCGCTTAACCATCGCGGGTAAAGTTCCCGCATCGGCATGAAGACAAAGGAGTACATCATGCACAAGAACCGGATCCTCCTCACGGCCGCGGCGTTCGCCGCGGGCACGGTGGCTCTCAGCGGCTGCTCGGGCGGCGGCGGAGACAAGGGCGGTGACGGCGGCGGCGACGCCAGCACCCTCACCGTGCTCGACTACTACAACAACGAGCCCGACAAGACCCTCGTGCAGGAGGCCCTCGATGCCTGCGCCGAGGAGGTGGGGGTGACGCTCGAGCGGGAGACCGTCCCGGGTGCCGACCTCATCCAGACCGTGCTGCAGCGCGCGCAGTCCAAGACGATGCCCGACGTGCTCATGCTCGATAACCCGGACGTTCAGGAGATCGCGGCGACCGGAGGCCTCGCCCCGCTCAGCGAGTTCGACGTCGACACCTCGCCCTTCACCCAGGCGATCATCGACGCCGCCACGTACGAGGGCGAGGTCTACGGCCTCGGGCCCGCCGTCAACACGCTCGGCCTGTTCTACAACGTCGACCTGCTGAAGGAGAAGGGCATCGAGCCGCCCACGACGTGGGACGAGCTCAAGGAGGCCTCCGCCGCGCTGACCGAGGGCGACCGCTACGGCCTCGCCTTCTCGGCCATCGCGAACTACGAGGGTACCTGGCAGTTCCTGCCCTTCATGTGGTCGAACGGTGGCGACGAGACCGAGCTCGACAGCCCCGAGAACGCCGAGGCGCTGCAGCTGTGGGTCGACCTGATCGGCGACGGATCCGTCTCGCAGGGTGCGGTGAACTGGACGCAGGGCGATGTGAAGGACCAGTTCATGGCGGGCAAGGCCGCGATGATGGTCAACGGCCCGTGGCAGATCCCCTCTCTGCAGGAGGCCGACTTCGAGTGGTCGTCGGTCGAGATCCCGGTCAACCACGCCGGCGAGGACTCGGTCGCACCGCTCGGTGGCGAGGTCTGGACGGTGCCCGAGACGGGCAACGACGCGACGAAGGCCAAGGCAGCCGAGTTCGTGGAGTGCATGTCGAACGAGAAGACGTCGATGTCGATCGCGGAGGCACGCTTCCTCGTACCGACGCGCACCGACATCATCGACGAGTACATCGAGAAGGTCCCGGACATGGCGGCCTTCGGTGAGCAGATCAAGACCGCCCGTGCCCGCACCGGAAAGCTCGGCGCCGACTGGCCGGACGCCGCGACCGTGATCTACAACGCGATCCAGCTCGGCATCACCGGAACACCGGCCGACGAGGCCTTCGCGAAGGCCGAACAGGGCTGACGCCATCGCTCGCGGCCCGGCCGACAGGCCGGGCCGCGGTGCAAAGGAGCACCATGACAACCGCAACACCCATCCGCGCGAGGCGCCGGATCCGTCGCGACGACGTCGTGAAGTTCATGTTCGTCGTTCCCGCAGCCGTCTACGTGCTGCTGTTCTTCGGGTACCCCATCGTCAAGAACCTGACGATGAGCTTCCAGGACTATACGACCAAGACCTTCTTCACGGGCGAGGCGCCGTGGGTCGGCCTCGACAACTACGTCACCGCCATCACGAGCAACCTCTTCGGACCCTCGCTGCTGAACACGGCGCTGTTCACCGCCGGATCCCTCCTCGGACAGTTCGTCATCGGCCTCGCGCTCGCACTGTTCTTCCAGAAGAAGTTCCCGCTCTCGAGCGTCATGCGCGCGCTGCTGCTGCTGCCGTGGCTGCTGCCGCTCATCGTCGCGAGCGCCACCTGGCGATCGATTCTCGACCAGGACAGCGGCATCCTCAACCGCTTCCTCGGCGTCTTCGGCCTCGACGCGGTGCCGTGGCTCACAAGCCCCGACGTCGCGCTCATCGCCGTCATCATCGTCAACATCTGGGTGGGTATCCCGTTCAACGTGACGCTCCTCTACGGCGGTCTGCAAGACATCCCCGAGGAGCTCTACGAGGCCGCGTCGCTCGACGGCGCGACGGGTTGGAAGGCGTTCTGGCACATCACCCTGCCCAACCTTCGCGCCGTGATCAGCGTGACTCTCGTTCTCGGCGTCGTCTACACCCTGAAGGTGCTCGACGTGATCCTCGGACTCACGGGTGGCGGTCCCGCGAATGCGACTCAGACGATCGCGATCCGCTCGTACCAGACCTCGTTCATCGACTTCGAGTTCGGCGTCGGCGCGGCCTTCAGCAACATCCTCATCCTGATCTCGCTCGTGTTCGCGATCATCTACCTCCGCGGCACTCGCAAGGCCGTGGACGAATAAGGGGCCGGCCATGACAACCACCGAACTCCTCACCGTTCACCCGAGCGCGGCGTCCCGCGCCCGTGCCCTCAAGCCGAAGCAGGTCGTTTACGCGATCATCGGCATCGTGATCCTCGTGATCATGCTCTTCCCGGTCTACTGGATGATCAACGCCTCACTCCAGCCATCCGGCAACACGCTGACGGCCGGGATCTTTCCGACCAATCCCAGCTGGGCCGGGTACGAGAAGGCGATCACCGATCAGGGCGCCAACCTCGTCACCAGCTTGATCATCTCCGTCGGCGCCGTCATCGTGTGCCTGGCCATTGCCGCGCCCGCGGCATACGCCCTCGCGCAGTTCCGATACCGTTGGATCTCGGTCGCGCTGCTGATCATCCTGATCGGTCAGATGATCCCGGGCATCGTGATCGCCAACGCGCTCTACGCGGCATACAACGACCTCGGCCTGCTCAACACCCACGTGGGCCTCATCATTGCCGATGCCTCGCAGTCCATCCCGTTCGCGATCATCGTGATGCGGGCGTTCATGATGAACATCCACCCGTCGATCATCGAGGCCGCCCGCGTCGACGGGGCCGGGCAGGTGCGCACATTCTGGTCGATCGCGCTGCCGGTCTCGAAGAACGCGCTCATCACCGCGGGGCTCTTCGCCTTCCTCTTCGCGTGGAGCGACTTCCTCTTCGCGCTGACGCTCACCACCACGAGCGACATCCGACCCGTCACCCTCGGTATCTACCAGTACCTCGGCACGCAGGTGTCGAACTGGAGCGCCGTGATGGCCACCGCCGTCCTCTCGTCGCTGCCCGCGATCATCCTCCTGCTCATCGCGCAGAAGTACATCGCGGCCGGCGCCATGGGCGGATCCGTCAAATAACCCCGAAAATGGCAAAGGAGCCGCACATGAATCCCATCCGCGTCGTCGTCTGGGGCGAGAACGTCCACGAGCAGGAGCAGCAGGAGGTGCGCGACATCTACCCGGATGGCATGCATTCCGCGATTAAGGAGGGCATCGAGGAGAACCTCGGATCCCGGGCGCAGGTCACGACCGTGACGCTCCAGGATCCGGAGCACGGCCTGACCGAGGAGGTGCTGCGGAACACCGACGTGCTCGTATGGTGGGGGCACGCGGCGCACGCCGACGTCGCCGATGAGGTCGTCGAGCGCGTGCACCGTCACGTGCTCGCAGGCATGGGACTTCTCGTCCTCCACTCGGGGCACTGGTCGAAGATCTTCGGCAAGCTCATGGGCACAAGCTGCACGCTGCGCTGGCGGTCGAAGAACGATCGCGAGATCGTCTGGACGGTCGACCCGACGCACCCGATCGCGCAGGGCGTGCCGCATCCGTTCATCATCCCGGCGCAGGAGATGTACGGCGAGTTCTTCGATGTGCCCGCCCCCGACGAGCTGGTCTTCCTCTCGACGTTCACGGGCGGCGAGGTCTTCCGCAGCGGCATGACCTACCGCCGCGGCTACGGCAAGATCTTCTACTTCAGCCCCGGTGACCAGGACTACCCGGTCTATCACCAGGCCGAGGTGCGCAAGGTCATCTCCAATGGAGTGGAGTGGGCGATGACGCTGCGCCCCGAGCGCACGGATCCCGTTCTCCTGCGATACGAGCCGGAAGACTTCTACAACGGCCACGGCTACACGGGGGCGATGGACAATTGAGCGGCTTCGCCACCCTCGAGGACGGGCGCCCGCTACGGCTCGTGCAGGTCGGCGCCGGCGGCATGGGACGAGCGTGGTTGCGCACGATCGCGGCTGATCCCGACGTCGAGCTCGTGGGTCTCGTCGACCTCGATCTCGACACCGCGCGCCGCGCGCTCGCCGAGGAGGGGATCCTCGGCGACGTCGCGCTCGGAACCTCGGTCGCGTCTGTAGCGGCCGAGACGGATGCCGACGCGGTCGTGAACGTGACCGTCCCGGTCGCGCACCTGCCCGTGAACCTCGAGGCGCTCGCCGCGGGGCTCCCGGTGCTGTGCGAGAAGCCGGCGGCCCCGACGCTCGGCGAGGCGTATCGCCAGGCGGCCGCGGCCGAGCGTCACGGCCAGCTGCTGATGATCAGCCAGTCGCGGCGCTACTACGCGGCGCTCGATGCGGCTCGCGCGCACCTGCGGGAGATCGGACCGATCTCCCGAGTATCGACGCGTTTTGCGAAGGGGCCGCACTTCGGGGGCTTCCGCGAGGAGATGGATCATGTGCTCCTCGTCGACATGGCGATCCATCAATTCGACGCCGCTCGCTCGCTGATCGGGACGGCGCCGCTCGCGGTGTACTGCGAAGAGGCCAACCCGGACTGGAGCTGGTACGCCGGCGCCGCGGACGCGCACGCGATCTTCGAGTTCTCCGGCGGAGCGCGCTACGTGTTCACGGGCAGCTGGATCGCGCGCGGCGAGGAGACGTCGTGGAACGGCGACTGGATCGTCGACGGCGAGCACGGATCCGTGAGCTGGGACGGCGAGCGCGGTGTGCGGGTGACCCGCACGGGCGCGGAGCCGGAACCGCTCGAGATCCCGACGGGCGTTCCCGAGGAGATCGCCGGATCCCTGCGCGAGTTCGTCGGGGCCCTGCGCTCGGGGGAGACCCCCTCGAACACCGCGGGCGAGAACCTGCTGAGCCTCGCGATGGTGTTCGCGGCGACCCGCTCGGCGGAGACGAGCGAACGCGTCTCGATTCCGGAGCTCCTCGCCGAGGGCCGCGCGGCGGCGATCGCGGCGGAACAGGACGACGCGATCCGGGAGATCCTCGAGCGTTACTGAAGGGCTGCGTCTCCTCCGACTCTCCCGTAGCCTCCGTCGTGAGGCTACGGGAGAGTCATGCGTTTACGGCCGCGGGCGGGCGGTCGAGGTGCGCGTGACCAGTTCGAACGGCACCTCGGCGGACGGGGGCGTCTCGCCGTTCAGCTCGGCGAGCAGGATCGCCGCGGCGCAGGCCCCCTGGTGTCGCGGATACTGCGCGATCGTCGAGAGCCCGAAGAACTCGCCCTGCCCATGCCCGTCGATTCCGATGATCGACACGTCGTGCGGGACCAGCAGGCCGAGGTCGCGCGCGGCGAGGATCGCGCCGAACGCCATCTCGTCGCTGGCCGCGAAGATCGCGGTCGGGCGGTCCGGTGATCCGAGGATCTGTTTCGCTGCCGCGTAGCCGCCCTCGACCGTGAAGTCCGCGCCGACGAAACCCGCCGGCGCGAGACCCGCGTCGCGCAGTGCCGCCGAGAATCCACGGTGTCGTTTGAGCGGCATGTGGAAGTCGGCGTCGCTGGCCTCATCACCACCGATGTGGGCGAGCGACGTGTGGCCGAGTGCGATGAGATGCTCCGTCGCGAGCCGCGCGGCCGCGTCGTCGTCGATCTGAAGGGTGCGCACACCGGGAATCGGTCCGCCCACGCCGACGAGCGGCTTCCCGAGCGCATGCAGGCGCGAGACCTCGTTCTCGTCGAGCTCGAGCGAGACCGCGATCACAGCGTCGACGCGTTGGCGCAGGAGGAAATCGTCGAAGACGGTGCGCCGCTCTGATCCGTCGCCCTCGAGGTTGTAGAGGGTGACGTCGTACCCCGAGTCCATCAGCCGCCGCTGCGCCCCCGCGAGCACCTGCGTGAAGAACCATTTGTCGAGGAACGGCAACACGATACCGACGTTGCGGGTGCGGCCGCTCGACAGCGTCGAGGCGGCCTGCGACACCACGTAGCCGAGTTCGTTCGCGGCCGCGAGCACACGCTCGCGGGTGGCCGGCGACACGGATCCTCGGCCCGAGAGGGCGCGCGAAACCGTCGCATTCGATACCCCGGCGGCGCGGGCGACCTCAGCGATGTTCACGCTGTCATCCTCTCATTCAGCGCCCGTGCACAACGACGCAGATTCGGGCAGGGGACCTGCCCGAGGCGCCGGCATTCCGGGCCTCGGGCAGAAGCCACCCGCAGAAATTGCGTCGTTGTGTTCGGTCGGCGCGGCCGGTCAGCCGATCCAGACGGTGGTGTCGGCGGCCAGCTTGCCGTCTGTGAGCGGCCCCGACGAGGCCAGCACGGTCCCGGACGGCAGGGCGACGGGCTCGCCCGACACGTTCGCGATGACGGTCACGTCGCCGTTGCGCAGCGCGAGCACGCCGTCCTCGGACGGCAGCCACGACAGCGTTCCGGTGCCGAGCGAGTGCTCCTTGCGCAGCGCGAGGAGCGAGCGGTACAGCTCGAGCGTCGAACCCTCCACGCCCTCCTGCGCCTCGCGCGAGTACGACGTCCACGATGCCGGCTGGGGCAGCCAGGAGGCGCCCGATTCGCTGAAGCCGTACGATGCCCCCGTGGCGCTCCACGGCAGGGGCACGCGGCAGCCGTCGCGGCCGTAGCGCTCGCCGTTCGTGCGGAACCAGGTCGGGTCCTGACGCGCCTCGTCGGGGATGTCGATCGCCTCGGGGAGGCCCAGCTCCTCGCCCTGGTAGACGTAGGCGGACCCGGGGAGCGCGAGCATGAGCGTCGTCGCGGCGCGGGCGCGTGCGAGGCCGGCGGACTCGGCGGGCAGGTTCGGCGTGTTCGGTCCGATGCCGTGCCCCTGCGGCGTGCCCTCGTCGAGAGCGAGGCGCGTGGCGTGGCGGATCACGTCGTGGTTCGACAGCACCCACGTGGAGGGGGCGCCGACGGAACCGAACGCCGCGATCGACTCGTCGATGACGGTGCGCAGCTCGGCGGCGTCCCAGTCGCTCGACAGATAGGGGAAGTTGAACGACTGGTGCATCTCGTCGGGGCGCACCCACTTCGCGATCTCG
>Ga0164243_10000676_pt1 | contig 60608 bp, 51 predicted proteins | sample OricompcompostOP_FD_108781 | JGI IMG/M metagenome (GOLD analysis project Ga0164243, IMG submission 108781) | Organic Plus compost microbial communities from Emeryville, California, USA - Original compost - Organic plus compost (OP) | ecosystem: Engineered > Solid waste > Mixed feedstock >... | reverse complement strand
GCCCGTCTCGCCCGACGACTACGCCGACGACCGCGCCAAGCGCCTGGTGGACCGGGAGTTCAACCTCAGCAACGCGGCCGACAAGCCGCCGCACAACGAGATCGAGCAGGGCGCCTGGACGAGCGGCGAGGCCGGCAGCGTGAGCGTCGAAGAGGGCCTGATGGAGACGCTGGGCCTGAAGATGGGCGACACGCTGAGCTTCGACATCGGTGGCATCCCCAGCGAGGCGCGCATCACCTCCACCCGCAAGGTCGACTGGGGCTCGATGCACGCCAACTTCTTTGTCATGTACCCGGTGGCCGCGATGCCGCCGGAACTGCCCGTCACCTACATGGGTGCCTTCCGCGCACCGGAAATATGGCCCCCACGCTCCCCCGCTTCGCGTGGTCCGCTGCCCCCCGAGGGGGCGCCTTCCATCTTGGGGCGGCCCGGCGATGGAAGCACCAGCTTCGACAACGCGCTGGTGCGCCAGTTTCCCAACGTCACCAACGTCGACATGAGCGCCACCATCGCCCAGGTGCAGCGCGTGCTCGACCAGGTGATCCGCGCGGTGGAGTTCCTCTTCGGCTTCACGCTGGCGGCCGGGCTGGTGGTGCTGTTCGCCGCCGTCACCGCCACCCGCGAGGAGCGGGCCCGGGAGTTCGCCGTCATGCGCGCCGTCGGCGCCCGCGCAGCCCTGCTGCGCCAGGTGCAGCGCGCAGAGCTGGCCGGCGTGGGCCTGCTGGCCGGGCTGCTGGCGAGCATCGTCGCCTCGGTCATCGGCTGGGGCCTGGCGCGCTGGGTGTTCGAGTTCAGCTGGACCGCCTCGCCCCTGGTGCCGCTGGCCGGCGGCGCGGCCGGTGCGCTGCTGGCGCTGGCGGCCGGGTGGTGGGGCCTGCGCGAGGTGCTGCGCCGGCCAGTGGTGGCCACGCTGCGGCAGGCGGCGGAGTGAACGCCGCGCCGGGCGCGAGGCACGGATGAGCGACGCCGCGTCCGCGCGCCTGGCACAGGCCCTGCGCGCGCACCTGGCGCGGCAGACCGGCGCGCCCGTGGACGCCGTGGAGACGCACATCTCCCGCCTGCTGCTGGCGCGCGATGCCGCGTACAAGCTCAAGAAGCCGGTGCGCCTGCCCTTCGCCGACTTCTCGGCCCTGGACGCGCGCCGCCGCTTCTGCGAGGAAGAACTGCGCCTGAACCGGCGCCTTGCGCCGAGCTTGTACCTGGACGTGCGGCCCGTGCTCGGCACGCCCGAAGCGCCGCGCATCGGCCGGCCCGGCGAGGCGCCCGGCGAGGCCATCGACTGGGTGCTGCGGATGCAGCGCTTCGCCACCGGCCAGGAGGCGGACGCGCTGCTGCGCCGGGGCGCGCTCACCGCGCAGGAGCTCGACGTCTTCGCCCTGCGCCTGGCGCGCTTCCATGCCGGGGCGCCGGTGGCCGCTGCGGCGCAGGGCTTCGGCACGCCGCAGCGCGTGGGCGCGGCGATGGCGGACGTGATCGAGCGGCTGGCGCCGCTGCTGGCCGGGGATGCGGACGCGGCGCAGCGGCTGGCGCGTCTGCGCACTGCCTTCGGGCACGCCCGCTCCGCGCTCGAACAGGCATGGGCCGCGCGCCTGGCCGGCGGCCATGTGCGCGAAGGCCACGGCGACCTGCACCTGGCCAACCTGGTGCGCCTGGCCGACGGGCTGACCGCCTTCGACTGCATCGAGTTCGACCCCGGCCTGCGCTGGATCGACACCCTGGCGGACCTGGGCTTCCTGACCATGGACCTGAAGGCCCACGGACGGCCCGGGCTGGCCTGGCGCTTCCTCGACCGCTACCTCGAAGCCGCGGGCGACCACGGCGGCCTGCCGGTGCTGCGCGCCTACGAGGCCTACCGCGCCGGCGTGCGCGAGCTGGCGGCCCGCCTGCGCGAGGCGGGCGGCGCGCCGCCGGCGCCGGCCCGGCCGGCCTACCTGGCTTGCGCCGAGGCCCTGGCCGCGCCGGACGGCTGCCGGCCGCGGCTGCTCGTGACGCACGGCCTGTCGGGCTCGGGCAAGTCCACCGTGGCCGCTGCGCTGCTGGAGGCGGCCGGCGCCGTGCGCCTGCGCTCGGACGTGGAGCGCAAGCGCCTGGCCGGCCTGGCGCCGCTGCAGCGCTCCGCCGACGCCGGCCTGGACATCTACACCGCCGAGGCGACCGCGCGCACCTTCGACCGCCTGCACGCGCTGGCGGACGTGGCGCTGCGGGCCGGCTACGCGGTCATCGTCGATGCCGCCTTCCTGCGTCGCGCCGAACGCGAGCGCTTCCGCGCGCTGGCCCGCGAACGGCACGCGCCCTTCGCCATCCTGCATTGCCATGCGGACGAGCGCGCGCTGCGCGAGCGCGTCGCCCGCCGGCAGGCGCTGGGCGCCGACCCCTCCGAGGCCGGCCTGCAGGTGCTGGCCCGCCAGGACGGCTGGGCCGAGCCGCCCGGCGCCGACGAGCTGCCCGCCACCATCGACGTGCCCACCGATGCGCCCTGGGACGCCGCCGCGCTGGCCCGGCGCTGGGCGGCGCTTGACTTGCCTCAAGCCTGAGGCGAACCTGCGCTGGCATGCTGGAGGCATGCATCGCGCCCCGGCACCCGAGCCGGCGGCCTGGACACCATCTCACCAGAGGCCTCCTTCCATGACCGCACTCGACGAACCCCAACGGCAGCAGCTTCGCGCCCGGCTGGCGCAGCGCCAGGCCGAACTGCTGCGCGAACTCGGCCAGTTCCAGCGCGACCGGCTCGATGTCGCCGCCCAGGAGTCCGCCCACGAGGTCGTCGACCAGGCCGAGGTGGCCGAGCGCCGCGAACGCGAGGACGTCGGCGAGGCCGAGGCCACCCGCGACCACGACGAGCTGGTGGCCGTGCGCGCCGCGCTGGCGCGCATGGACGACGGCAGCTATGGCGAATGCATCGACTGCGGCGTCGACATCGGCTTCGCGCGGCTGTCGGCGCAGCCTGCCGCGGCGCGCTGCCTGCCGTGCCAGGAGAAGGCCGAGCGGCGTTGAGCCGCGGCGCGCCGCTCAGCCCGCGTCGGCCGCCAGCCTGAAGCCGATGTTGCTGCTGCTGCTGTGCGGCGCGTTCGAGCTGCGCGCGGCAACGCGGTAGCGGTTGCAGTAGCTGTCGTGGCACAGGAAGGAGCCGCCGCGCATCGAGCGCTGGCCGCTCTCGCGCGTGTCCAGCGGCGACTCGTGCGGCGTGGCGCGGTGGTAGTCGGGGTGGAAGGCGTCCGCACACCACTCCCACACGTTGCCGCACACGTTGAACAGGCCGAAGCCGTTGGGGGCGAAGGCGTCGGCCGGCACCGGGCCGGGCTGCCAGCCCGGCGCCGGCGCATCGGGGAAGGCGTCGCCCTGCCAGGTGTTGCAGCGGCGCTCGCCGTCCGGCATCAGCGCGTCGCCCCAGGCCAGGCGCCGGCCTTCGAGCCCGCCGCGGGCGGCGTATTCCCACTCGGCCTCGCTGGGCAGGCGCGCGCCGGCCCAGGCGCAGTAGGCCCGGGCATCGTTCCATGACACGTGGACCACCGGATGGCCGGGGCGCGCATGGACGTGCGAGCCCGGGCCTTCGGGGCGCTGCCAGCACGCATGCTCGACCGCGCGCCACCAGGGCAGGCCCGGGGCGGGCGCAGCGGCCTGCCGCAGCGCGGGCGGCAGTTGGTGTGCGAAGACGTAGGAGTGGCCGATGCGCTCGGCCTCGGTGACGTAGCGCGTGGCGCGCACGAACTCGGCGAAGGCGCGGTTCGTCACCGTCGTCGGCGCGACGCGGAAGGGCGGCAGGCTCACGCGCCGCGCCGGCCCCTCGCCGTCGGCCGCGAAGCCGTCGCGGTCGTCGGTGCCCATGGTGAAGCTGCCGCCCGGCAGGGCGATCCAGTGCAGCGCTGCGCCAGGCGTGCGCCGCATGTCGACAGGCGCGGCGGCCGGCATGGCGGCGGCATCGGCCGGCCGCGTGGGCGAGCAGCACGCCTTGCGCTGCGGCGGCGCGGCCTCGTGCATCGCGGCTCAGCCCCGCCGGGCTTCCTCCACGATCTCTTCCTCCCAGAAGGCGGGCGGCGTCTGCTGCTCCTTCATGAGCTGCAGGATCTTCTCGCGCGGGATCACGCCGCAGCGTTTCGCCCAGGCCTCGTACTGCGCCTTCATGTCGGCCACGCGCGCGGGATGCTGCGCCGCCAGGTCGTGCAGCTCGGTGCGGTCGGCCTCCATGTCGTACAGCTCCCAGTCCTGCGGGTACTTGCGCACCAGCTTCCACTTGCCGATGCGCACGGCGGCGTTGCCCTCGTGCTCCCAGAACATGGGTGGGCGCTCGGGCAGGTCCTGCGCGAAGGCCGGGCGCAGGCTGTGGCCTTCCAGCGGCTCGACCGTGCGACCCTGGTGCCGGGCGGGGTAGGACGTGGCCGTCACGTCCAGCAGGGTGGCCATGATGTCGGGCAGGTAGCCCGGCGTGTGGCGCACCTCGCCGCGCTGCGCGATGCCGGCGGGCCAGTGCATGATCAGCGGCGTGGAGATGCCGCCCTCGTGGATCCAGTGCTTGTACAGCCGGAAGGGCGCGTTCGAGAGGTTGGCCCAGGCGGTGCCGTAGCTCTGGTAGGTGTTCTCGGGGCCCGGCATCAGGTCGGGGTTGTTGCCGAAGTGCACCGGCTCGCCCTTGCGCGTGGTGGCCTTGGCGATGCGCAGCTTGTGCACCAGCTCGTCCACCGTCACGTGCTCGGGGATGTCCTCGGCGCAGGCGCCGTTGTCGGCCAGGAAGATGACCAGCGTGTTCTCCATCTGGCCCGTGTCCTCCAGCGCCTTCAGGATGCGGCCGATGCCCTGGTCCATGCGGTCGATCTGCGCCGCGTAGACCTCCATGCAGCGCAGCAGCCAGGCCTTGTGCTCGGCTTCGGTCCAGGGCGGCTGCGTCGGGTCGCGCTCGGTCAGTTGCCAGATGTCGCGCAGGATGCCGCTGTCCACCAGCTTCTTCAGGCGCTCTTCGCGCAGCGCGTCCCAGCCGGCGTCGAAGCGGCCCTTGTATTTCGCGATGTCCTCCTCGTGCGCGTGCAGCGGCCAGTGCGGCGCGGTGTAGGCCACGTACTGGAAGAAGGGCGTGCCGGCATGCTCCTTCGCATGGCGGCGGATGGTGTCGGCCGCGTCGTCGCTGATGGCGTCGGTGTAGAACCAGCCGTCGTCGGCCGAGGCCTCGTGCTCCACGTTCTCGTTGCCGCGGGTGAGCGTGTTGGGGTCGTAGAAGCTGCCGGCGCCGATGATGGTGCCGAAGAAGGCGTCGAAGCCGCGCTGCATCGGCCAGGCGTCGGTCGGCTCGGTGAGGTTGCCGGCCACGTGCCACTTGCCGCTCATGTAGGCACGGTAGCCGCTGGCCTTCAGCGCCTCGGGGATGGTCACGCAGCGGTGGTTGAGGTTGCCGGCGTAGCCTTCGGGGCCGAAGTCGTAGGTCAGGATGCCGATGCCCGTCTGGTGCGGGTGCAGGCCGGTCAGCAGCGAGGCGCGCGAGGGGCTGCAGCGCGCCGTGTTGTAGAACTGCGAGAAGCGCAGGCCGCCGGCGGCCAGCCGGTCGAGGTGGGGCGTGTCGACCTCGCCGCCGTAGCAGCCGATGTCGGAAAAGCCCATGTCGTCGTTCAGGATCAGGACGACGTTCGGTTTCTTGGCTGAAGTCATAGTCTTTCTCCGCTGGCGCGGTCGAACAGGTGGGCGGACTCGGGGGCGAAGGCCAGGTGCACCGGCTGGCCTTCCGCCGGTGCGGCGCCGTTGGGCTCGGTCTTGAGCTTGGCCCGCTGCCCGCCGGCGTCGAGGTGGACCACCAGGCTGTCGCCCAGGTCCTCCACGAAATCCACGCGGGCCGGCAGGCCGGCGGGCGCGAGGCGCAGGTCGCCGGGGCGCACGCCGAGCACGACCTCGCCCTCGCGCACCGCGGCGGGTGCGACGGGGGTGCCGTTCACGTGCACCTGGCCGCCGGAGACGGTGGCGTCCAGCAGGTTCATCGGCGGCGTGCCGATGAAGCCGGCCACGGCCACGGTCGCCGGCTTCATGAAGATGTCCTTGGGCGTGCCGGTCTGCACCAGCCGGCCTTCCATGAACACCGCCACGCGGTCGGCGATGGTCATGGCCTCCTCCTGGTCGTGCGTGACGTACACCGCCGTCACGCCCAGCGCGCGCTGCAGGCGGCGCAGCTCGGCGCGGGTCTCGATGCGCAGCTTGGCGTCGAGGTTGGACAGCGGCTCGTCCAGCAGGAACAGGCGCGGCTTGCGCACGATGGCGCGGGCCAGGGCGCAGCGCTGCTGCTGGCCGCCCGAGAGCTGGCCGGGCTTGCGTTCCAGCAGGTGCGCGATGTTCACCTTGGCGGCCGCTTCCTTCACCGCCGCATCGATTTCGGCGCGGGGCGTGCCGATCATCTTCAGCGGGAAGGCGATGTTCTCGGCCACCGTCATGTGCGGGTACAGCGCATAGCTCTGGAAGACCATCGCCACGTCGCGCTCGCCGGGCTCCTGGTGCGTCACGTCGGCGTCGTCGAGCCAGACGCGGCCCTCGTTCACCTCCTCCAGCCCGGCGAGGATGCGCAGCGTGGTGGTCTTGCCCGAGCCCGAGGGCCCCAGCAGCGCGAAGAACTCGCCCGGCCGGATGCTCAGGTCCATGCCGTGCAGCGCGGTGAAGCTGCCGTGGCGCTTGACCACGCCCTCCATGCGGACGCTTCCGTATCGGCTCATCGACGACCCCCTCCCTTGACGGCGCCCACGGTGAGCCCCTTGACGATGTGGCGCTGGGCGAACAGGCCGATCAGGATGACCGGCGCCATGGCCAGCATGGCCCCGGCGGCCAGCCGCGCCCACTGCGTCTGCTCCAGCGAAATGAAGTTGTACATGGCCACGGTGACGGGCCGCACCTTGTTGCCGCCGAGCACGACGGCGAAGAGGAACTCGTTCCAGGCGTTGAGGAACACGAAGATCGTCGTCACCGCGATGCCGCCGCGCACCTGCGGCAGGATCACGTACCACAGCGTGCGCAGCCGACCGGCGCGGTCGAGCAGCGCGGCCTCTTCCATCTCGTAGGGGATGTCCTCGAAGTACGAGACCATCAGCCACACCGCGAAGGGCAGCGAGAAGGTGAGGTAGATGGCCGTCAGGCCGCTGTAGCTGTCGAGTCCGCCGATCTTCTGCAGCACCAGGTAGAAGGGGATGATGAGACCCACCGGCGGCAGCATCTGCGTGGCCAGCACGTAGAAGCCCGAGGCGCGCTTGCCCGGGTAGCGCAACCGCGCCAGCGCGTAGGCGGCCGGCACGGCGAACAGCATGGTCAGGAAGGTGGCCCAGCCCGAGACCACGAGGCTGGACCACAGGTTGGGCAGGATCGACGAGCCGCCGGAGATCACCTCGCGGTAGTTGTCCAGCGTGGGCGTGAAGAAGACCTTCGGCGGGTAGGCGAGCACGTCGCGCTCGGTCTTGAAGGAGGTGAGCAGCCCCCACAGCACGGGGAAGGCCCACACGGCCAGCAGGAGCAGTGCGACGGCCCACAGCGCGGCATGGCGCAGCGCCTTGTTGCGGCCGTTCATGACCGGGCCTTTCGCAGCCGGAACATCAGCCAGGACACGGCCATCGTGATGCCCAGCAGCACCATCGCCAGCGAGGAGCCGTAGCCGATGTTCAGCTCGGTGAAGGAGGTGCGGTAGGCGTACAGGTTCAGGATCTCGGTGGCCGAGCCCGGCCCGCCGCCGGTGGCCGCGAAGATGGCCGCGAAGGCCGACAGCGCGGTCATCGTCCGCAGGATCACCACCATCACCACCGCCGGGCGGATCAGCGGCAGCGTGATGTGGCGGAAGCGCTGCCAGGCGCCCGCGCGGTCCAGCCGCGCCGCCTCGTAGATGTCGCCGGGCAGCGTCGAGAGCGTGGCCAGCAGCACCAGGAAGGCGAAGGGCGTCCACTGCCAGGTGTGGATGGCGATCACCGAGATCAGCGCCAGTTGCGGGTCGCCCAGCCAGTTGTGGCTGCCCAGGCCGAGCGCGCGCGTGGCCACGTCCACCAGCCCCACGTCGGGCGCCAGCACCAGCGTGCGCCAGAACAGGCCCACCACCACCGGCGCCAGCACGATCGGCAGGATGGCGCCCACGCGCAGCACGCCCTGGCCCTTCGGGATCTGCAGCACCAGGAGCGCCAGGCCCAGCCCGATCAGCACCTGCAGCACCACCGTGCTGGCGGTGTAGACCAGCGTGAGCCACAGCGAATTCCAGAAGCGCGGGTCGCTGCCCATCTGGGCGTAGTTGTCCAGCCCGGCGAAGCCCGACATCCAGGGCATGCCCAGGTCGATGCGGTTCAGGCTGTTCCATGCCAGGTAGACCAGCGGCACGGTGGTCACCAGCAGCAGCGCCAGCAGCGCCGGCGCCAGCAGCGCGAGGGCGAAGCGGCGCTCCTGCGCCGCCAGCGTCAGGGCAGGGCGCACGCGCTCAGCCCTTCATGAGCTGCGCGATGCGCGCCTGCGCCTCGTCCAGCGCCGCCTTGGGCTTCTTCTGCCCGACCAGCGCCGCCTGGATGCCGGTGGCCAGGGTCTCGCCGATGGCCGGCCACTGCGGCACGCGTGGGCGCCACTCGACGTCGGTGTCCTGCTCCAGCGAGTCGAGCGCGGCCTGGATGAAGTTGTCGCCCGCGCCCTTCATGGCATCGGCGAACTCGGGCGACTTCCACAGCGACAGCCGGTTGATGCCCGAGCGCTTCGCCGCTCCGGCGGACTTCCACGAGGTGCGCGCCTGCGTCTCGGCCGAGGTGGCCCAGGTGATGAACAGCCAGGTCGCCTTCTTGGCCTTCTCCGGCAGGGCGGCGTTGATCGGGAAGCCCCAGTTCCAGATCGAGGTGACGCACTTGTCCCGGGGTCCCTTGGGCCAGCGCGCGTAGCCGATCTTGCCGGCCACCTTCGACTTCTCGGGGTTGGTGATGACGGCGGCCGAGGAATGGGCATCGATGTAGCAGCCCAGCGTGCCCTGCGAGAAGGCGTCGGCGATGTCCGGCCAGTTCCAGTTGCGCACCGCGGGCGGCGCGTACTGGCTGAGCGTGTTCACGTACCACTCCAGCGCCTGCACCGCCTCGGGCGAGTTGACGACCACGTCCTTGCCCCGGAACCAGCCGCCGCCGAAGCCCTTGAGCAGCGAGGGGTAGATGTACATGTTCTGCCCCGCGCCGGCGAAGCCGCGCAGCGCCAGCCCGTACAGGCGGTTGGCCGGGTCGTGCAGCGCCTTGGCGTTGGCCACCAGCTCGTCGAGCGTGGCGGCGGGCTTCAGTCCCTTGGCGTCGTACAGGTCCTTGCGGTAGACCTGCACCGTGACCTCGCCGTCGTAGGGGATGCCGTAGGGCTTGCCGCCGATCGAGTCGGCGTCGCGCCAGGCCTTCAGGATGTCGTCGTAGCGGAACCAGGCCGGGTCGGTCAGGCTGGCGTCGTCGAGGTACCTGTCCAGCGGATCGACCCACTTGTTGGCGACGTACAGCGGGTAGTACATCGGGTCGGCCGCGTGCGTGCCGTAGGTGCCGGTGCGCGAGGACAGGTCCAGCGTCGCCTTCTGGCGGATCTGGCCGGGCGGCACCTTCTCGATGCGCACCTTGATGCCCGTCAGCGCCTCGAACTGCGGCAGCAGCGTGCCCAGGTGGTCGAAGTAGCTGGCCGGGATGACGGCCACCGCGATGGACTCGCCCTCGACCTGCCGCCAGTTGATCTTCGCGCTGCGGTAGGGGGCGAGGTCGGCCTCCTGCGCGTGGGCGGCGCCGGCCAGCCAGGGGGCGGCCAGCCCCGCGGCGCCCAGCGCGGCGCCCTGCCGCAGCAGTCGGCGCCGGGCGGCGGAAGAGGGATCGGTGGAGGGGAGGCGATCGTTCACGGCATGTCTCCTGCGGGGGCTGCGGCGCAGCGGTCATGTAATCGATTACAGAACCCGATGTTGCGACAGAATCGGGATTTCGTCACAGGGAAAATCTCGGGGATTTCCCTGGTTTCTGATGGCGGTGAGAAATCGATTGCAGGCAAGCCGCTCCCTACAATGCGGCCATGCCGAGCCCTTCGCGCCCGCCCGCCGTCCCCGTCCTGCGCGAGGCGCGCGCCCGGGCCGGCGCCAAGGACGTCGCGCAACTGGCCGGCGTCTCCACGGCCACCGTCTCGCGCGCCCTCAACACCCCCGAACAGCTCGACCCGCAGACGCTGCGCCGCGTGATGGAGGCGGTGGAGAAGCTGCGCTACGTGCCGCACGCCACCGCCCGCTCGCTGCGCAGCCAGCGCAGCCGCATGGTGGGTGCCGTGGTGCCCTCGTTCGACTACGCGCTGTACGCCCGCACCACCAGCGCGCTGCAGCAGCGGCTGGACGCGCGCGGCTACGCGCTGGTGCTGGCCGAGCACCACTACGACCTGGCCGTCGAGGCGCGCATCGCCGCGCAGCTCGCCCAGCGCGGCGTGGACGCCTTCGTCTTCGTCGGCATCGACCACGACCCGGCCCTGTTCGCCCTGCTGGAGGACTACGGCCGCCCCTATGTGCTGACCTGGGGCACCGACCCGGCGCGGCGCCATCCCAGCATCGGCTTCGACAACCAGGCGGCCACGCGCGAGATCACCCGCCACCTGATCGGGCTGGGGCACCGGCGCATCGGCCTGCTGAGCGCGCCGGTGGAGGGCAACGACCGGGCCCGCACGCGCGGCGCCGGCGTGCGCGAGGCGCTGGCCGAGGCCGGCCTGCTGCTGGACGAGCGCTGCGTGCAGTACGCGCCCATCGCGCTGGGCGCGGCCGAGGAGGGCATGGCGCGCATCCTGGCGCAGGAGCGGCCGCCCACCGCCGTGGTCGCCACCAACGACGTGTTCGCCGTCGGCGCCATGATGGCCTGCCGCAAGGCGGGCGTGCGCATCCCCGAGGACATGTCCATCACCGGCGTCGACAACACCGACCTGGGCGCCACGCAGACGCCCGGGCTGACCAGCATCAGCACGCCGATCACGCAGATCGGCCATGCGGCGGCGGCCCAGCTCATCGCGCGGCTGGACGGGCAGGAGCACGCGCTGTTCCAGTCCTTCCCCATCGAGATCGTCCACCGGGGCAGCACCGCGCCGCCGCGGCGCTGAGCCGGCCGCCTCGCCTGCTATCGGAAAAGTAGCAATTCGCGCCGGCCGGGTGCGCCCTGGGCCTACCGCGCGGGTCATCGAAGCCTGCTATCTTCGATGGGCTCACCCGAACGAACACACCTGCAAGGAGCGCCCCATGGCTCAAGCCCACGCGTTTGCATCCGCCCTCAAGACCTTCAAGACCGCATCGGGCCAGGCCGGCCGGTACTGGTCGCTCAAGGCGCTGGCCAAGAAATACCCCAACGTCGAGAAGCTGCCGGTGTCCATCCGCATCGTGCTGGAGTCGGTGCTGCGCAACTGCGACGGGCAGAAGGTGACGGCCGAGCACGTGGAGCAGGTCGCCAACTGGCAGCCCAATGCCGAGCGGGTGGACGAGATCCCCTTCGTCGTCACGCGGGTGGTGCTGCAGGACTTCACCGGCGTGCCGCTGCTGGCCGACCTGGCCGCCATGCGCAGCGTGGCCGCGCGGCTGGGCAAGTCGCCCAAGACGGTGGAGCCGCTGGTGCCGGTGGACCTGGTGGTGGACCACTCGGTGATGGTCGACCACTACGGCACGCCCCAGGCGCTGGACCTGAACATGAAGCTGGAATTCCAGCGCAACAACGAGCGCTACCAGTTCATGAAGTGGGGCATGCAGGCCTTCGACACCTTCGGCGTCACGCCGCCGGGCTTCGGCATCGTGCACCAGGTCAACCTCGAATACCTGGCGCGCGGCGTCTACAAGTCGGCCGACGACAAGGCCGACGTGCCCACCTGGTACCCCGACTCGCTGGTGGGCACCGACAGCCACACCACCATGATCAACGGCGTGGGCGTGGTGGGCTGGGGCGTCGGCGGCATCGAGGCCGAGGCCGCCATGCTCGGCCAGCCGGTGTACTTCCTCACGCCCGACGTGGTGGGCTTCGAGCTGACCGGCCAGCTGCGCGAGGGCGTCACCGCCACCGACCTGGTGCTCTACGTCACGCAGATCCTGCGGCAGGAGAAGGTGGTGGGCAAGTTCGTCGAGTTCTTCGGGCCCGGCGCCGCCTCCATCCCCGTGCCCGACCGCGCCACCATCGGCAACATGGCGCCCGAGTACGGCGCGACCATGGGCTTCTTCCCGGTGGACGGGAAGACCATCGACTACTTCCGCGGCACCGGCCGTACCGAGGCGGAGATCGAACGCTTCGAGGCGTACTACAAGGCGCAGGGCCTGTTCGGCATGCCGGCGCCCGGCGAGCTGGACTACACCAAGATCGTCCGGCTCGACCTGGGCACCGTCACGCCCAGCCTCGCCGGCCCCAAGCGTCCGCAGGACCGCATCAACCTGGGCGACCTCGCCGCCCGCTTCGCCGAGCTGTACAGCAAGCCGGTGGAGGCCAACGGCTTCAACCAGCCGGCCGGACGGCTGGGGATGCGCCTGCCGGTGGGCTCCGGCGAGGTCGAGCCGCTGGCGGCGCCGGCGCCCTTTCCGGCGGGCGCCCCGCGCGAGCAGGTGGAGATGGTGGCCAACCGGCCGCTGCGCGACGAGGCGGCCGCCCGGGCGGCCAGCGGCGCGCCCGAGCCCTTCTCGCTGGGCAACGGCGACGTGCTGATCGCCGCCATCACCTCCTGCACCAACACCTCCAACCCCAGCGTGCTGCTGGCCGCGGGCCTGCTGGCGAAGAAGGCGGTGGAGGCGGGCCTGACCGTCAAGCCGCACGTGAAGACCTCGCTGGCGCCGGGCTCGCGCATCGTCACCGAGTACCTGGAGAAGACGAAGCTGCTGCCCTACCTGGAGAAGCTGGGCTTCTACCTGGCGGGCTACGGCTGCACCACCTGCATCGGCAACGCCGGCGACCTGGCGCCCGAGATCAACGAGGTGATCACGAAGAACGACCTCGTCTGCGCCGCCGTGCTCTCGGGCAACCGCAACTTCGAGGCGCGTATCCATCCGAACCTCAAGGCCAACTTCCTGGCCTCGCCGCCGCTGGTGGTCGCCTACGCCATCGCCGGCAACGTGATGGTCGATCTGATGACGCAGCCGGTCGGCCAGGGCCACGGCGGCAAGGACGTCTACCTGGGCGACATCTGGCCGAGCGCGCAGGAGATCGCCGACCTGCTGGGCTTCGCGATGAACGCCCCGGCCTTCCGCCGGAACTACGAGCAGATCAAGGACAACCCCGGCAAGCTGTGGAGCAGCATCCGCGGCGTGACCGGCGACGTGTACAACTGGCCGCGCTCCACCTACATCGCCGAGCCGCCCTTCTTCGAGGGCTTCGGCATGCAGCCGCAGGCGACAAGCCCGGGCTTCACCGGCGCGCGCGTCATGGCGCTGTTCGGCGACTCGATCACCACCGACCACATCTCGCCGGCCGGCGCCATCAAGGAGAGCTCGCCCGCGGGCCAGTGGCTCAAGGCCCACGGCGTGGGCAAGGTCGACTTCAACAGCTACGGCTCGCGCCGCGGCAACCACGAGGTGATGATGCGCGGCACCTTCGCCAACGTGCGCATCAAGAACCTGATGATCCCGGCCGGGCCGGACGGCTCGCGCGAGGAGGGCGGCGTCACGCTGTTCCAGCCCGGCGGCGAAAAGATGTTCATCTACGACGCCGCGATGAAGTACATCGCCCAGGGCACGCCCACGGTGATCTTCGCCGGTGAGGAGTACGGCACCGGCTCCAGCCGCGACTGGGCGGCCAAGGGCACGCAGCTGCTGGGCATCAAGGCGGTGGTGGCGCGCAGCTTCGAGCGCATCCACCGCGCCAACCTGGTCGGCATGGGCGTGCTGCCGCTGCAGTTCCTGGGCGCCGACTCGTGGCAAGGCCTGAACCTCGTGGGCGACGAGCGGATCGACGTGGTGATCGACGGCGAGCTCAGGCCGCAGCGCGACGACGTCAGGCTGGTCATCCACCGCGCCGACGGCAGCCGCCAGGAACTGGCCGTGCGCCTGCGCATCGACACGCCGATCGAGGTGGAGTACTACCGGCACGGCGGGATCCTTCCCTTCGTGCTCAGGCAACTCCTTGCCGCCTGAAAGCCGCGGCCGCCGTCCGGGCCTTGGTAGACTCGGCCGACGATGCGAAGCAGGGTGACGCGCGAGGCCCGGCAGGGGCCCGCGGCCCCGGCGGCTTCACCAGATATACATGCCGGCGCGCATGACGCCGGCCAGGGGCCCCCTCGGAGGGGTCTTTTTTTGTCGCCGGGCCGCCCCAAGACAAAAAGCATCCCCTCGGGGGATCGGGCAAGCGCGAAGCGGTTGACCGAGCGAGGGGCTTTTTTCGGATGAGGCAAACACGTGAAGCAGGAGGGCGGGCCATGAAGGGGTACACGTCGTTCGGCAACCTGGGGACTTCGTCCTTCGCGAACCTTGCGCCGGCGCCGGCCTCGGCCGACGAGGCCGAGCCGTGGGTGCGCGGCGAGCTCATCCGCAGCCTGATGCGGGCCTCGCGCGGCAGCTACATCTTCTCTGCCGCGCTGATGCCGGCAGTGGTCGGGCTGGCATGGGGCCACGTGCCCATGTGGCAGCTGATGCTGTGGCTGGCGCTGGGCGCCGCGATCACCATCGGCCGCATGGTCTTCGAGCGGGTCTACACGCGGCGCTACGCCGGCCGCGACGCGAGCGCGCAGGAGAGCTTCATCCACCGCTACCGGCACCTGTGGAGCGCCAGCGCCTTCACCTGGGGCGTGTCGGTGCTGCTGTTCTTCGAGCGCGTGCCGCTGATGAACCAGTTCATGAGCTGGCTGATCGTGGCCGGCGCCGCTACCTTCCCGCTCAACAGCCTGGCGCTGCATCCGCCGCTGCTCAAGCGCTATGTCAACACGCTGTTCGCGGCGATGATGGTTTCGGTGTTCCTGCGGCTGGTGCAGCTCGACTTCGCGCAACTGCACTTCAACTACGGCTTCCTGCTGCTGCCGATGTTCCACTGGTGGCTGCTGCTGCGCGCCGGGCGGCGCATCCACGAGACCGCGCGCAACAGCTTCGAGCTGCTGTTCCACAACCACATCCTCATCAACTCGCTCACGCAGCAGCGACAGGCGGCGGTGTCGGCGGTGGCGATGAAGAACCGCTTCCTGGCCAGCGCGGCGCACGACATGCGCCAGCCGGTGCTGGCGCTGTCGCTGTACGCCGACTGGCTGCGCAACGAGCCGGAGCTGGTGCAGGAGATCGCGCCGAAGATCGTGCGCGCCACCCACGCGGTCAATGCGCTGTTCGACTCGCTGTTCGACCTGGCGCGCATTGACTCGGGCCAGGTGCGGCTGCACATCGAGCGCGTCGACGTGGCGCAGCTGCTGCACGACCTGGAACTTCAGTACCGCCCGGTGGCCGAGGCCAAGGGCCTGCGCTTCAAGGTCCACGTGACGCCCGGCTCGGTGCTCACGGACCCGATCCGCATCCGGCGCATGCTGGGCAACCTGCTGTCCAACGCCATCAAGTACACGGCCGAGGGCGGGGTGCTGCTGTGCACCCGCCAGACCCATGCCGGCCTGCGGGTGGAGATCTGGGACACGGGCATCGGCATCGCGCGCGAGCACCTGCGCGACGTGTTCCTGGAGTTCTACAAGGTGGCCGACCATGCCGGCACCTCGGACGGCTTCGGCCTCGGCCTGGCGATCGTGGCGCGCCTGTCGCACGCCCTGGGCCACCCCGTCAGCGTGCGCTCGCGCCTGGGCAAGGGCAGCGTGTTCCGCGTGCTGCTGCACGACGCCGACGAGGCGCAGGCGCAGACCCGCATCTCCGGCGCCGTCGGCTAAGACGGTACCGACACCATCAAAAGGCCGCGGAGCAGGCCATGCGGGAACACCCACGGAACGGGCTCTGCCCGGCCGTAGGGTGTGTCCCCTTGCAGGGGGGTGGCGAAGCGGAACGAAGTCCGCGAAGCCTGGGGGTGGTCAACTATTCGGGGAGAGGAGGCCGTGGCTGCGCGCGTGGTGCAGCGCCTGCGTGCGGCTCTTGACGCCCAGCCGTCGGAACAGGCGCCACAGGTGCACCTTGACGGTGTGCTCGCTGATGTCCAGCTGCGCCGCGATGTCGCGGTTGCTCATGCCCTGGTCGAGCATGGCGATGAGCTGCGTCTGCCGCTTGGACAGCTTGCCGGGGCTGGCGGGCGCCGGCTCCTCGCCGTCGGCGTCGGCCTGCAGCAGGCCCTTGAGCGCGGCGGCCAGCTCGCCCGAGCCGGCGGACTTCTCGATGTAGATGTCGGCGCCGGCCTCGATGCAGGCCTCCTCCATGTCGGCGGAGGGCGAGGCGGAATACACGGCGATGGGCACCTCGGGCCAGCCCTTCTTCAGCGCGATGACGCCGGACACGCCCGTCACGTCGGGCAGCTTCAGGTCGAGGCAGAACAGCTTGGGCTCGCCATGCTGCTTGACGCTGGATTCCAGCTTGTCCAGGCGCTCCATCTCCACGATGTTCTCGGCCGGACGCAGCCGGCGCAGGACCATGACGATGGCGTCACGCATGAGGGGGTGGTCGTCGATGACGTAGATGCTCATTTCTGGCTCGCTTGGTTCAATCAGACAGGCCCGCCGACGGCTTGGCGACCGTTCTGCCCCGCAGTGTGCGGAGCGGCAGTGCATTGGCGTTGCATTCCCTGCATTCGTGTGTGTTCGTTCAGTGCGCGTCGTCGCCGGCCAGCTGCTGCAGGGCCTCGGCGGCGGCTTGCGATGCCGCAGGGTCCAGCGCCTCCAGTTGCGCGGCCAGCTCGGCCAGCGCGGCGGCCGGGCGGCCGCGCAGGGCGGCGATGGCGCTGCCGGCCTCCTGCGGCGTCGCGAAGCCGCGGCTTTGCAGCAGCGCGGCGCCCTGCGCATCCACCAGTTTGAAGTAGAAGCGGCCGTCGCTCTTCTCGCGGTACTGCTTGAAGGCGGCGCCGACCTTGGCCGAGGGCTTGCCCGCGGCGGCGGGCGCCGCCGTCGCTGCGGCCGAGGCCAGGTTGCGCAGGCCCACGGCCTCGCGCAGGCGCTGCATGAAGGGCCGCGACAGCGCGCGGGCCTTCTCGGCGCCGGCGCGCAGCGTGCGCTCGATCTGCGCCGGGTCGGCCATCAGCGCCTCGTAGCGCTCGCGCAGCGGCGCGACCTCGGCATCGATGCGCTCGAACAGCAGCTGCTTGGCGTCGCCCCAGGCGATGCCCTCGGCGTACGCCTTGCGCAGCGCTTCGGTCTCGGCCGGCGTGGCGAAGGCCTGGTAGATCTGGAACAGGGCCGAGCCCTCGGTGTCCTTGGGTTCGCCGGGCGCGCGCGAGTCGGTGAGCAGGCCGCCGATCAGCTTGCGAAGCTGCTCGCGCGGCACGAACAGCGGGATCGTGTTGCCGTAGCTCTTGCTCATCTTGCGGCCGTCCAGGCCGGGCAGCAGCGCCACCGCGTCGTCGATCTCCGCCTCGGGCAGCGTGAAGTGCTCGCCGTACAGGTGGTTGAAGCTGTTGCCCATGTCGCGCGCCATTTCGATGTGCTGCACCTGGTCGCGGCCCACCGGCACCTTGTGCGCGTTGAACATCAGGATGTCGGCCGCCATCAGCGCGGGGTACATGAACAGGCCCACCGTCACGTCGGCGTCCGGGTCGGCGCCGGCGGCGGCGTTGCGGTCCACCGCGGCCTTGTAGGCGTGGGCGCGGTTGAGCACGCCCTTGCCGGTCACGCAGCTCAGCAGCCAGGTCAGCTCGGGGATCTCGGGGATGTCGGACTGGCGGTAGAAGGTCACGCGCTCGGGATCGAGGCCGCAGGCCAGCCAGGTGGCGGCGATCTCCAGCGTGGAGCGCTGGATGCGCGACGGCTCGTCGCACTTGATGAGCGCGTGGTAGTCGGCGAGGAAGTAGAAGCTCTGCACGTCGGCGCGCTGGCTGAAGCGCACCGAGTGGCGCACGGAGCCGACGTAGTTGCCCAGGTGCGGCGTGCCGGTGGTCGTGATGCCGGTCAGGAAACGCGTGACCTGGGAGGGCTGGGAAGGCATGGATTGCAGGTTCGGCGCACGTGCGCGCCACGGTCCATCATGAAATTGGATACGAAGGTTTTCGGATGCGACGGCCCAATGGGCCAGCGGTGTTCACCCGGCGGGGCATTGTCTCAGAGACCCAATGGCGCGAGCGTACCGCGGCCCTGCCGCACGAGCTGCGGCTCGCCGCCGTCACCCATCGGCACGAGGTCGACCACGGTCGTCGGCTGCGACGGACAGGCGCCGGCATCCACCACGCCGCCGATCAGCTTCTCGAAGCGTTCGCGGATGGCGGCAGCGTCGTTCATCGGCTCGCTCTCGCCCGGCGGGATGAGCGTGGTGGCCAGCAGCGGGCCGCCGTGCAGCATCAGCAGTTCGTCCAGCGCGCGGTGCGCCGGCACGCGCAGGCCGATCGTCTTGCGCTGCGGATGGCTCACGCGGCGCGGCACTTCCTTGGTCGCCTCCAGGATGAAGGTGTAGGGGCCCGGCGTCGCGGCCTTGAGCAGGCGGTACTGCCGGTTGTCCACGCGCGCGTAGTTGGCCAACTCGCTCAGGTCGCGGCACAGCAGCGTGAGGTGGTGCCGCTCGTCGACCTGGCGGATGCGCCGCAGCGTGTCGGCCGCGTCCTTGTCGTCCAGCCGGCAGGCGAGGGCGTAGCTGGAGTCGGTGGGCACGGCCAGCACCTCGCCGCGCGCGAGCAGGGCGGCGGCCTGCTTGAGCAGCCGCGGCTGGGGGTTGTCGGGATGGACTTCGAAATGCTGGGCCATGGCCGCATTGTGCGGCCGGCACCCATGGCATTCATGTCTCGACCGGCTCGATGGGCACGCGCCGCTCGCGCATGGTGAGCCACGCGCCGGCGGCGCCGCAGACGGTGATCAGCGCGATGCCCATGAGCGAGGCCGCATCCGGCACCTGGCCGAACACCCACCAGCCGCCCAGCATCGCGAAGCCGATCTGCGCGTACAGGTAGGGCGTGAGCGTCGAGGCGGGCGCGCGCCGGTAGGCCAGGATGAGCAGGAAGTGGCCCACCGTGCCCAGCAGTCCCATCAGGCACAGCAGCGCCCAGCTGTGCCAGGAGGGCAGTGCCTGCCAGGCCAGCGGCAGCACGAAGGAGGTGGCCAGCGCGCCCACCCATCCGGTATAGAAGTGCATGGTCAGCGGGTTCTCCGTCTGCGCCATGCGGCTGGTGAGCACCTGGAACCAGGCGTTGCTGACCACCAGCCCGAGCGGCAGCAGCATGGCCCAGCCGAAAGCCTCGCCGCCGGGGCGCAGGATGACCAGCGTGCCGGCGAAGCCGCCGGCCACCAGCGCCCAGCGCAGCGGCGACACCCGCTCCTTGAGCACCGTGGCCGCCAGCACGGTGATGGCCAGCGGCGCGACCATCACGACGGCGGTGAACTCGGCCATCGGCATGTAGCGCAGGCTGAGGAAGGCGAACACCGTGCTGCCCAGCAGCAGCAGCCCGCGCAGCGCCTGGTAGCGCGGGTGGCGGGTGCGCAGCAGGGCCGGGCCGTGCAGCGGCAGCAGCACGGCGGTGGTGGCGACGGCCTGGAAGCTGTAGCGGAACCACACGCCCATGAGCACCGGCACCGTCATCACGGCGAGCTTGGTGGCGGTGTCCAGCGCCGCGAAGCAGGCCACCGCCAGCACCGCCATGGCGATGCCGGCCAGCACGCGCTCGGCCTGGCGGTCGCGCAGGATGGTGGGCGGCGTGGGCGTGGCGCCGGGGCCGCTCAAGCCGGCCCCCACGCTCGGCACTTCGTGTCCTCGCTGCCCCCCGAGGGGGCCTTCGCTTGCTGGGGGCGGCCCGGCGCTGCGCTCACCGGATGCGGTCCGCCAGCAGCTCCCACACGGGCGTCAGGCCCGCCGGCAGGGGCGGCAGGGCGCCCAGGTCGCAGTGGCTCTCGTCGGGGCTGTGGAAGTCGCTGCCCCGCGAGGCGGCCAGGCCGAACTCGCGCGCCTTGTCGGCGTATTCGACGTATTCGGCCGGCGTGTGGCTGCCGGTGACGACTTCCACCGCGCGCCCGCCGTGGGCCTGGAACTCGGTGAAGAGCGCGTATTCCTCGTTGGCGGTGAACTTGTAGCGCCCCGGGTGCGCGATGACGGCCAGCCCGCCGGCTCCGCTGATCCAGCGCACCGCGTCGCGCAGCGTGGCCCAGCGGTGCGGCACGTAGCCCGGCTTGCCCTCGGTGAGGTACTTGCGGAAGACCTCGGACGTGTCGCGGCAGTGGCCCTGCTCGACCAGGAAGCGGGCGAAGTGGGTGCGCGAGATCAGCTCCGGGTTGCCGACGAAGCGCAGCGCGCCCTCGTAGGCGCCGTGGATGCCCGCCTGCGCCAGCTGCGCGGCCATCTCCTGCGCGCGCTTGCCGCGCCCGCCGCGGGTGTCGTACAGGCCCTGCGTCATCGCCGCATCGTCCGGGTCGAAGCCCAGGCCCACGATGTGGACCGTCTCGTCGGCGAAGGTGACGGAGATCTCGGTGCCGGTCAGGTAGCGCAGGCCGACCGCGCGGGCGGCCTCGGCGGCGCGGTGCTGGCCGCCGAGCTCGTCGTGGTCGGTGAGCGCCCACAGGTCCACGCCGTTGGCCTTGGCGCGGGCGGCCAGTTCCTCGGGGGTCAACGTGCCGTCCGACACCACGGAGTGGCAGTGCAGGTCGGCGTTGAGGATGGCGCTCACCTGCGCGATTTTACGGAGCGGTGCCGGAACGCGCTGGCGCCGGGTTGCTGCGAAAACCATAGCAACCCGCCCGTGTGACAGGCGTTGTCATATTTCTGGCGGGGGGTGGCGGCAAGAATACGTCCATCGAAATGACTCAGGACGCCGCCGCGGGAGCGGAGGACGGGACCCCATGAATGCCATCAAGGAAGCCCGGCGCTTCATCGAGAAGAACCCGGACGACGCTTCGGCGCGCATCCTCGCGCGCCTGGTGCTCGCCCTGGAGACGGACCACGGCTTCGAGCTGGTCACGCTCTACGACCTCGACTACGACGCCTTCCAGCTCGCCATCGACATCCTGCGCGAGTGGCGGCTGGACCGCTACTACGCGGGCAAGGCCAAGCTGTTCGACCTGTCGGTGCAGGTCAGCGAGCTGTCGACCTCGGCACCGGCCTGAGCCTGCCGGGGCTCACTGCCGGCCGGCCTTCCTGAAGGCCACCCAGGCCGCCGCCGCGGTGAAGCTGGCCACCACCGCCACCAGGATCCAGAAGCCGTGGCGGTTCTCCGCCAGCGGGATGCCGCCCACGTTCATCCCGAACAGGCCGGCCAGGATGTTGATCGGCAGGGCCAGCACCGTCACCACCGTCAGCACGAACAGGCTGCGGTTGTTGCCCTCCTGCACGCGCGCGGCGACCTCCTCCTGCAGCAGCTTCACGCGCTCCTGCAGCCCGGCCATGTCGCGCAGCACCACCGAGAACTCGCCCGAGGCGTCGCGCAGCCCCTGCGCGTCCGCCTCGGCCATCCAGGGCGGCGGGCGGGTCAGCAGGCGGAACAGGGCCGCCGGCTCCGGCGCCAGCAGCCGCTGCAGCCGCACCAGCACGCGGCGCAGCTCGCCCAGGCGCGCGCGCTGCGGGCCGGGGCGGCCGGCCAGCAGGTCGTCCTCCACCGCGTCGACGCGGGCGGTGACGCCGCGCACGATGCCCACCAGCACGTCGGCCTGGGCGCGCATCAGGTGCTCCAGCAGCTCGGCGGGGGAGCGTGGCACGTCGCCGTCGCGCACCGCGGTGCGCAGCGTGTCGACCGAGCGCAGCGGCCGGGTGCGGGCCGTCACCACCAGGCGCGGGCCGACGGCGATCCACAGCGTCGAGATGTCCGAGGGCTCGAAGCCGAAGTCGTAGTGCACGTCGTTGATGACCGCGACCAGCGTGTCGTCGTCGCGCTCCACGCGGGTGGAGTGCAGCCCGCCGTCCAGCGCCTCGTGGAAGCTGTCGGGCAGGGCGGCGTGCCGCTCCAGCCAGCGGCGCGCCGGTGCGTGGCTCAGGTTGAAGTGCAGCCAGGCGAACTCGCCCGGCGCCGGCGCCGGCTGCGCGAGCCACGCGGCGGCCTCGTCGGCGTCCAGCGCCACGGCGGCGCCATCGCCCGCGGGGCCGAAGCGCCAGCCGCAGATCAGGCCGGCGGCGTCGCCGCCGTAGGACAGGCTGGGAGGCGGGAGCGGACGGTCGGGCATGGTCGGACGGGAGCGGCGGGGCGCGGCAGCAGGCCGATCGTGTGTCAGCCGCGTGACGTCGCTGTGACAGCGCCTGTGGCGCGCGGGCGTCGGCCCGGCGCCACGATGTCACGGATCGCCGGTTTCTCCGCCCGGGGGCGCAGGACCGTCCCGCCCGCGGCTGCTATGGTCGCGCCACTTCGCCCATGGCCCGCCGCCCCTTCGTCCCCGCCTTGTTCCGTTGCGCCAATCCGAGGCAGGTGAGGGCGCTGGCGCGCGCCGCGATCCAGGGCGGCCGGCGCATGGCGGGCCAGCTGCAGAGCGTCATGCGCCAGCGGCCGCCGCCGGGCCCGGGCGAGTGGATCGCAGGCATGGCCGCGGGGCCGGGCGGCGTGCGCGGCTTCCACGTCTACCGCCCGCCGGACATGGCGCCCGACGAGCGGCTGCCGCTGCTGGTGATGCTGCACGGCTGCGGGCAGACGGCGCGCGATTTCGCCATCGGCACGCGCATGAACCGGCTGGCCGCGCGCGAGCGCTTCCTCGTGCTCTACCCGGAGCAGGACCTGCTGGCCAACCCGCAGGGCTGCTGGAACTGGTTCGAGCTGCGCTCCGGCCAGGCGCTGGCCGAGGCCGCCACCCTGCTGTCCGCCATCGACCGGGTGTGCATGGCCCACGGCGGCGACCGGACGCGGGTGGCGGTGGCCGGCCTGTCCGCCGGCGCGGGCATGGCCGCGCTGCTGGGCCTGAGCGCGCCGGAGCGCTTCGTCGCCGTGGCCATGCACTCCGGCGTGGCGCCGGGCGCGGCGCGTTCGCGCCACAGCGCGCTGGCGGCCATGGCCGGGCGGCGGGCTCCCGCGCTGGACGCATCGCCGGCCGTGCCGCTGCCGCCGCTGCTGGTGCTGCAGGGCGATGCCGATGCGGTGGTGGCGCCGGTCAACGGCGAGCGCGCGGCACGGGCCTGGGCCGAGGCCGGCGGCGCACGCCCTGCCGCCGCGCAGCAGCGCCAGCGCGGCCAGCGCCTGCCGATGCGCGTCACCGCGTACCGCCGGCGCGGCCGCACGCAGGTGGTGCAGGTGGACATCCACGGCCTGGGGCACGACTGGAGCGGCGGCGCCACGGCCAGCCCCTTCACCGACCCGCGCGGGCCCGACGCCTCGGCGCTGGTCTGGGGCTTCGTGGCGCGGCAGTTGCGCCGCCTGCAGGCCGACGCGGCCGCGTCCGGTCAATCCACGCTGTAGAAGTAGCGCACGCAGCTCAGCGGGCGGTTCTTGACCAGGATCGCCTGGTTCTCCGAGTTGCCGTTGACCGTGACCATGTTGTCGCCGTCGATGGAGGCGACGATGAAGTGGTGGATGTGCTCCTTCATCACGCAGATGTCGCCGGGCCGGCAGTCGCGGGAGAACTTCAGCGCCAGCCCGCTGGGGCCCAGGCCCATGCGCCACTTCGTCTCGACGCCGGCGGTGCGCACGGCCCAGGTGGCGAAGATGCCGCACCAGGAGACGCCGGAGGTGCCCGGCTGCGGGATCCGCCGGCCCGGGATGCGCACGCCGTCCAGCGTGGACTTGTCCTTCCACTTGTTCTCGTTCCAGCCGTCCACGCCTTCGTCGAAGTACTGCTTGAGGCGGCGCCAGCCGGCGCGCACCAGCAGGCCGTCCTCCTGCCTGGTGATCAGGTCGGACACCGCGGTGGCGGGCAGCGCCTCGCCCAGCGCCACTTCCAGCACGCGCCGGCGCAGGGCCGACAGCCCGGCCGGGATGGGCACCGAGGAGGACGGCGGTGGCGGTGGCGCCGGCGGCACGTGTCCCGGCGGCGTGACGATCTGCGGCGGATCGATGCCGCCCGGCACCGGCGGCGTCGCGGGGCCGGTGCCGGCATCGAACTCGCCCAGCCGCCCGATGGTCTGGCCGCCGGCGTCGACGCGCCCGTCGGCCCAGTGGAACTGCGTCTGCTGGAAGCGCAGGATGGCCCCGACGGTCAGGGGCCCGCACTTGCCGTCGGTGTCCAGCGGGGCGGGCGGGCCGCCGCTGCCCGCGGGCACGTCGTTGAGCAGCGACTGCACGGTGCAGACGTCGTCCGCGCGGTTGGCGCCGCCCAGCCCCACGGATGCCTGGATGGATCGAGCCACGGTGCCATTCCTCCTGCGCAGCCTGCGCTGAGCGTCGATGGCGGCCAGTCTAGGCAGCGGTGCGCCGGCGCGGAACCTGCCGGAGGGCAGGCGCGGCAGACGGCCGCGCTATGGCGGAGGTCCGGGCGCCAGGGGGGCCTAGCCGGATCGTCCTAGACCGACCGCGTGATGCCGCCATCGATGCGGATGTTCTGGCCGGTGATGTAGGCGGACTTGTCCGAGGCCAGGAAGACGATCAGCTCGGCCACCTCGCCGGCGGTGCCGTAGCGGCCCATGGGAATGCGCGCGCGGCGCTCCGCCTTCTCGGGCAGGCTGTCGATGAAGCCCGGCAGCACGTTGTTCATGCGGATGCCGTCGGCCGCGTATTGGTCGGCGTACAGCTTGGTGAAGGAGGCCAGCCCGGCGCGCAGCACGCCGGAGGTGGGGAAGGCCGGCTCCGGCTCGAAGGTGGCGTAGGTGCCGATGTTGACGATCGAGCCGGCCTTCTGCCGCTGCATCACCGGCGTGACCAGGCGCGCGATGCGCACCACGTTGAGCAGGTAGAACTCCATGCCCAAGTGCCAGTCCTCGTCGCTGATTGCCAGCAGCTCGCCCTTGGGGCCGTGGCCGGCGCTGTTGACCACCGCGTCGATGCGGCCCCAGCGCGCCAGCGCCGCATCGACCAGGCGCTGCAGGTCGGCCTCGCTGCGGTTGGAGCCGGTGATGCCGACGCCGCCCAGTTCCTGCGCCAGCGCCTCGCCCTTGCCGGAAGAGGAGAGCACCGCCACCTCGAAGCCGGCTGCGCGCAGGCCGCGCGCCGCGGCGGCGCCCATGCCGCTGCCGCCGGCGGTGACGAGGGCAACGCGCGGGGCCGTCATTCGACTTCCGCGATGAGTTCGATCTCGACGCAGCAGCCCAGCGGGATCTGCGCCACGCCGAAGGCGCTGCGCGCGTGCGCGCCGCGCTCGCCGAAGACCTCGCCGATCAGTTCGCTGGCGCCGTTGGTCACCAGGTGCTGCTCGGTGAAGTCGGGTGCGGAATTGACCAGGCTCATCAGCTTGACGATGCGGCGGACCTTGTTCAGGTCGCCGACGGCGGCGTGCAGCGTGCCCATCAGGTCGATGGCCACGGCGCGGGCGGCGGCCTTGCCTTCGTCGGTGCCCATGTTCACGCCGAACTGGCCGACCCAGGGCTTGCCGTCCTTGCGCGCCACGTGGCCGGAGAGGAAGACCAGGTTGCCGGTGCGCACGAAGGGCACGTAGGCCGCCGCGGGCGCGGCCACGGGCGGCAGTTCGATGTTCAGCGACTTCAGCTTGTCGTAGATGCTCATGGAAGGACCTTTACTGGTTGGTGTGTGGAAGTGTCGGTGGGTCAGTCCAGCCCGGTGCGTGCCTTGACGGCGTCCTCGTGCAGGGATTCGCTGAGCTGGTCCACCACGATGGCCCAGGCGGCATCGGCCTTGAGCTGCTCGCTCAGGAACTGGCGCTGCGCCTCGTTCCAGAAGGGCGCGTCCGCCAGCCCGACGTCGGCCGCCAGCTGGTGGGACCGGATGAACTGCGCGATCGCGGCCTCGTCGGCATCGAGCCCGAGCTGCAGGAAGAGGTTGGTCATGCGCGGGGCGGAGGGATTCGTCATGGCGTCTCGGTGTGGATGGCAGGGACGCAGCCATTGTCCGTTGCCTGCGGCCGCGGCCGCTGTGGGACTCAGCCGGCGTTTTCCTCGTCCTCGGGCCGCACCGTCACGCCGACGTGCAGCACGTGCCGCGCGCCGCCGTGCAGCACGCCGCGGATGGGCGAAACGTCGGCGAAGTCGCGGCCCACGGCCAGCAGCACGTAGTCCTCACCGGGCTGGCGGCCGTTGGTGGGGTCGAAGCCGGCCCAGCCGCCCGGCGCGCGGGCCGGTGCGCCGGCAGCGGGCGGCAGGTACAGCTCGACCCAGGCGTGCGAGGCGTCGGCGCCGACCAGGCGCGGCTGGCCGGGCGGCGGCTGCGTCAGCAGGTAGCCGCTGACGTAGCGCGCCGGCAGGCCCATGGCGCGGCAGCAGCCGATGAGGATGTGCGCGAAGTCCTGGCACACGCCGCGCCGCTGGGCCAGCGCCTGCACGGCCGGCGTGCCCACCTCGGTGCTGCCGGCGTCGTAGGCGAAGTCGCGGTGCATGCGCAGCGTCAGGTCCATCGCGGCCTCGAACAGCGGCCGCCCGGGCGTGAAGCTGGGGCGCGCATAGGCGCCGAAGTCGTCGTGCAGCGGCACGTGGGGCGAGGGGAAGACGAACTCGGAGACCGGGTCGTCGCGCACGCCCTTGCGGTAGCGGAAGCGCTCGCGCACCGCTTCCCACGGGGTGCCGGGCGCGGTGTCCGGCACGAAGGGCGGCGGCGCGGCGGTCTCGACCAGGCTCTCGGCCCGCACCACCAGTTCGCCGTGCGTCGAACCCAGCGCGAAGAAGGTGCGCACGTTGCCGTACACGTCCACCGACTCGCTGCGCTGCACCGGCTCGGGCGCGATGTGCAGGGCGTGGCCGAGCAGCCGCTGCTGCTGCGGGCGCTCCAGCGGCCGCAGGTGCGCCATGTGCTGCGCGGTCTCCACCGGCGGCGCGTACGCGTAGCGGGTCTCGTGGACGACGTGCAGGCGCATGATCGAAAGACGCTCAGGCCCCGACCGAGCGCACGGTCTCGTGGGTGAGGGTGAAGTAGCGCGCCCCGATGGCGTCGGAGACGCGCCAGGCCGCCGCCTCGCAGGCCTGCAGCAGCGCCAGCAGCCGCGCGTGGCGGCCGTCGTCGCCGGTCTCGCACAGGTCCTCCAGCGTCCAGGCGGCCGGGTCGGGCAACTCGTGCGACAGGGCGGTGAGCTGGCCCGGCGCGCTGCCGGCCAGGCGCGCGATGCGCCCGCGCAGCGTCTGCGCGACCCAGGCCAGCGAGCGCGGGTTGTCGCCGTCGAGCACCAGCAGGTCGGCCAGCGTGGCGAGGTCGCGCCGCTGCTGGTGCCGCGCATGGAAGGTGATGGTGCTGTCGAACAGCGCGACCAGGGCCTCGAAGCCGCTCACCTCGTGCAGCGTGCCCGCCTCCAGGCCGGCCGCCAGCGCGCTGGCGAGGAAGCCCAGGCGCTCGATGTGGCGGCCGATGGACAACAGGCGCCAGGCGTCGTCGCGCGTCATGCGGTCGGTCTGCGCGCCGGTGATGGCCGCCAGCGCCATGCCGGCCGCCTCCAGCGTGCGCTGCGTGGCGCCCAGGGCGTAGCGCGCCTCGCCCGGCTCGCCGGCCTGCTCCTGCATGCGGCGCAGGAAGTCGTCCTCGGCGCGCACGATCTGGTTCCAGTGCTCCTGCGACAGGCGCTCGCGCACCGCGGCGGCGGCCTGGCGCAGGCAGTGCAGGTTGAAGCCGACGCTGCGGCCGCGGTCGGTGTCGCCCAGTTCGGCGACGAGCGCGCGCTGGAACACGCGGCGCGCCTGCGCCGCGCGGGCGCCGCCCTGCGGCTCGGGCAGCTCGCGCGGCACCAGCGCGTTGCGCCGCGCCAGCGCGTCGAGCCAGGCCGCCAGGGCGGGGGAGGACTGGTCCTCGCCGCCCAGCAAGTCCAGCGCCAGGCGCGCCAGGCGCAGGGTGTTCTCGGCGCGCTCGGTGTAGCGGCCGAGCCAGAACATGTTCTCGGCCGCGCGGCTGGTCACCGGCGCGCGGTGGCGCACCAGCGAGGCCGGCGTGGCCTGCGTGTGCAGGCGGGTGCTGCGGTCCACCTCGCCCTCGGTCAGCACCCACACGTCGGCGCTGCTGCCGCCGCGCTGCATCGATGCGATCTGCGCGTCCGGCCCGGCCAGCCGCGCCATGCCGCCGGGCAGCACGCGCCAGGAGCGGGGGCCGTCGTTGACGGCGAACACGCGCAGCATCACCGCCTTGGGCGCGATGCGGCCGGGGCCGATGTCCTGCGCCCAGGTCGGCATCTGCGACATCGGCAGGTGGCTCTGCACCGTGTGCGACTCGGGCTGGCGCACGATGCGGCCGGCCCATTCGTCGAGCGCGCGGCGGTCGAGCTGCGTGCCCAGCACGGCGTCGAAGCCGGGATGCACGCGCGAGCCGGGGTAGGTCGGCTTGATCGCGCATTCGGCCAGTTGCGGCAGTGCCGCCTCCATGGCCGCGCGCTCGCCGCACCACCAGGTGGCCAGCGAGGGCAGCGCCAGCGGCTCGCCCAGCAGCTGCTGCGCCAGCGCCGGCAGGAAGCCCAGCAGCGCCGGCGATTCGAGGAAGGCCGAGCCCGGCGTGTTGGCCACCAGCACGTTGCCGGCGCGGATGGCCTGCAGCAGCCCGGGCACGCCCAGCGTCGAGTCGGGCAGCAGTTCCAGCGGGTCGAGGAAGGCGTCATCCAGCCGCTTGATCAGGCCGTGCACCGGCTGCAGGCCCTGCAGCGTCTTGAGGTACAGGCGCTCGCCCCGCACGGTGAGGTCGCTGCCCTCGACCAGCGTGACGCCCAGGTAGCGGGCCAGGTAGGCGTGCTCGAAGTAGGTCTCGTTGTAGGGGCCGGGCGTGAGCAGCGCGATGTGCGGCAGTTCACCCGTGGGGCCGGGCGGGCACATGGCCTGCAGGCCGTCCATCATCGCGCTGTAGGTGGCGGCCAGGCGCTGCACCTGCAGCGACTCGAAGGCCTGCGGGAACTGGCGTGCGATGGCCAGCCGGTTCTCCAGCAGGTAGCCCAGGCCCGAGGGCGCCTGGGTGCGCTGCGAGACCACCCACCAGTGCCCGTCGGGGCCGCGCGCGAGGTCGAAGGCGGCGATGCGCAGCCAGGTGTCGCCCGGCGGCTGCACGCCGTGCATGGCGCGCAGGTAGCCGGGGTGGCCGCGCACCAGCGCGGCGGGCAGCAGGCCCTCGGCCAGCAGGTGCTGCGGGCCGTACACGTCGGCCATCACGCGGTCGAGCAGGCGGGTGCGCTGCAGCACGCCGGCCTCGATGCGCGCCCAGGTCTGCGGCTCGACGATGAGGGGGAACAGGTCCAGCGACCAGGGGCGCTGCGGGCCGCCGGCGTCGGCGTACACGTTGTAGGTGACGCCGTTGTCGCGGATCTGCCGCGCCAGGCTCAGCGCGCGGCGCGGCAGGTCGGCGAAGCCGGCGGGGCCCAATGTCTCGAAGAAGCGGCTCCAGGCGGGGGTGAGCGGCGCGGCGGGCGCGGCGGCCGGTTCGGCGTCGGCGGGTTCGGGCTGCGGCAGGGCGGCGTCGTGCAGCGGTGCGGCGGCGGCCGCTGCAACCCGGGCGGGCGCCGGCAGCGGCGTCGCGGTGCCGCGCAGTTCGTCGAAGTGCCCCGGCCGGGCCTGCGGCGCGAGCGCCGCGGCGAAGGCGGCCGGCGATTCCAGCGCCTGCGCGTCGAAAAGGGAGTCGTTCAGTAGGTCCACGGCGGCGGCATTGTCACATCGCCGTCGTCGGTGCCCGCTCAGCGTCGCAGATCCAGCGTGAAGGGGAACTCGCGGCTGCCCGGGGCCTCGATGTTGGCCGGCGGCGTGTCCATGCTTCCCGGCGTATGGCCCATGCGCGAGAAGCGCGCCAGGCGCCGGCTTTCGGCCTCGTAGGCGTTGACCGGGAAGGTGGTGTAGTTGCGCCCGCCCGGGTGCGCCACGTGGTACTGGCAGCCGCCCACCGAGCGCTTCATCCAGGTGTCGACCAGGTCGAAGGTCAGCGGCGCGTGCGGCTGGATGGTGGGGTGCAGCGAGGAGGGCGGGTTCCACGCCTTGTAGCGCACGCCGGCCACGTACTCGCCGGCCACGCCGGTGGGCTGCAGCGGCAGCACCTTCCCGTTGACGGTGACGGCGTAGCGGCTCTGGTTGAGGCCGGTCACGCGCACCTCGATGCGCTCCAGCGAGGAGTCGACATAGCGCACGGTGCCGCCGACAGCGCCTTCCTCGCCCATCACGTGCCAGGGCTCCAGCGCGTTGCGCAGGCCGAGCTGCATGCCCATGGCCTGCACTTCGCCCACCAGCGGGAAGCGGAACTCGAAGTGTGGCGCGAACCACTCGCTCTCGAAGGCGAAGCCGGCCTGGCGCATCTCGGCGATGACGTCCTCGAAGTCCATCCGCACGAAGGTGGGCAGCAGGAAGCGGTCGTGCAGCTCGGTGCCCCAGCGGGTGGCGGGCGCCTGGTAGGGCGCGTCCCAGAAGCGGGCGACCAGCGCGCGCATCAGCAACTGCTGCACGATGCTCATGCGCGCGTGCGGCGGCATCTCGAAGGCGCGCAGCTCCAGCAGGCCCAGCCGGCCGGTGGGGCCGTCGGGCGAGTACATCTTGTCGATGCAGAACTCGCTGCGGTGCGTGTTGCCGGTGACGTCGATCAGGATGTTGCGCAGCAGCCGGTCGACCAGCCAGGGCGGCATGTCGGTGCCATGGATGCCGCGGTTCTTCGCGATCTCCTTGAGCGCGATCTCCAGCTCGTAGACCTGGTCGTTGCGCGCCTCGTCCACGCGCGGCGCCTGGCTGGTGGGGCCGATGAAGAGGCCCGAGAACAAATACGACAGCGACGGGTGGTTGTGCCAGTACAGCAGCAGGCTGGCCAGCAGCTCGGGCTTGCGCAGGAAGGGGCTGTCGGCCGGCGTGGCGCCGCCCAGCACGAAGTGGTTGCCGCCGCCGGTGCCGGTGTGGCGGCCGTCGGTCATGAACTTCTCGGCCGCCAGGCGCGTCTGGAAGGCCGCGTCGTAGAGGAACTCGGTGTGCTGTACCAGTTCGCCCCAGTCGTGGGCCGGGTGGATGTTGACCTCGATCACGCCGGGGTCGGGCGTGACCTGCAGCAGCTTCAGGCGCGCGTCGCGCGGCGGCGGGTAGCCTTCCAGCACGATCTGCACGCCCAGTTCCCCGGTGGTGGCCTCGACGGCGGCGAGCAGGTCGAGGTAGTCCTCCAGGAAGGCCAGCGGCGGCATGAAGACGTAGAGGACGCCGGAGGCGCTGCCCTGCTTCTCCGCCGCGGGGCCGTTGGCGCGGCGCGGGTCGCGCGCCTCCACGCACAGGGCGGTGCGGGTGATCCCGTGCGCCGACTGGAAGCGGCCGGGCGCTCGCGTGTCGTCGCCGGCCGGCGGCAGCGGGGCGGCGCCCGGGTGCTGCATGCGCAGCGCGGCGCCCGGCTGCGGCGGCGGGCCGAAGGCGTAGGGCACGTCGCCCAGGTCGGTGGCCGGCACGCCCTCGCCGGCGTAGCGCCCGCGCAGGTCGTCTGCCGGGGGCAGTGCCGTCGGCGGCGCATTCGGATCGCGCTCAATCAGGTAGGGGAATTCGCCCTTGCTCACCCACGGCTGCGAATCGAGCGGCAGCCGGTAGCCCATGGGCGAGTCGCCGGGCACGAGGTAGAGCCGGTCGTCGCGCAGGAACCAGGGGCCGGTCTTCCAGCGCGGGCCGGCGAGCTGGGGGCTGCCGCTCGCGTTGGAGGCCGGCTCCAGCGGCAGCACGTAGCCGATCACCGCATCGAGCTTCTGCGTGAACACGCGGCGCAGGCGGGCGCGTTCCAGTTCGTCGTCCAGCTTCGAATCGAAGGGGTCGACGTTCACCGGCAGGCGGCGTTCGCGCCAGAGGTAGTAGTAGACGTCCTCGTAGGCGGGCTGGATGAAGGAGGGCGCGAGGCCCAACTTCTGCGCCAGCCGCTGCGTGAAGCGCTCGGCGTCGGCGCTGGTGTAGTTCGCCGGTTGGCGCTCGTCGGCGAACAGGGCCGGATCGTGCCAGGCCGGCTGGCCGTCGGCGCGCCAGAAGATCGACAGCGCCCAGCGCGGCAGCTGCTCGCCCGGGTACCACTTGCCCTGGCCGAAGTGCAGGAAGCCGCCCTGGCCGTATTCCTCGCGCAGCCGGTGCACCAGCTCGGTGGCGTAGCCGCGCTTGGTGGGGCCGAGGGCGTCGGTGTTCCACTCAGGCGCATCGCGGTCGCTGCTGGCGACGAAGGTGGGCTCGCCGCCCATGGTCAGGCGCACGTCGCCGGCCGCCAGGCGCGCGTCGACCGCGTCGCCCAGCGCCAGCACGGCGGCCCACTGGTCGTCGGTGTAGGGCCGCGTCACCCGCGGCGACTCGTACACGCGCGTGACCTTCATCTCGTGGCCGAAGTCGACCTCGGCCTCGTCCACCAGGCCCTCGATGGGCGCGGCGCTCCCGGGCGCCGGCGTGCAGGCCAGCGGGATGTGGCCCTCGCCGGCCAGCAGGCCCGAGGTGGCATCCAGGCCGATCCAGCCGGCGCCGGGCAGGTAGACCTCGCACCAGGCGTGCAGGTCGGTGAAGTCATGGTCGGTGCCGCTCGGGCCGTCGAGCGACTTGACGTCGGGCGTGAGCTGGATCAGGTAGCCCGAGACGAAGCGCGCCGCCAGGCCCATGTGGCGCAGCAGCTGCACCAGCAGCCAGCCGGAGTCGCGGCAGGAGCCGCTGGCGTTGGCGAGCGTCTCCTCCGGCGTCTGCACGCCGGGCTCCATGCGGATCAGGTAGCGCACGTCCTGCTGCACCTGCTGGTTGAGCTTGACCAGGAAGTCCACCGTGCGCTGCTCGCTGCGGTCGATCTTCTCCAGGTAAGCGGCCACCAGCGGCGTCAGCGGCTCGGCGGCGAGGTAGGGCGCGAGTTCCTCCGCCTGCGCCTTCGCGTATCGGAAGGGCACGGTCTCGGCATGCGGTTCGAGGAAGAAGTCGAAGGGGTTGTAGACCGCCATCTCGACCACCAGGTCCACCGTGACCGTGAACGCGGTGGTCTTCTTCGGGAACACCAGCCGCGCCTGGTAGTTGGCGAAGGGGTCCTGCTGCCAGTTGATGAAGTGCTCGGCGGGTTCGACGCGCAGCGAGTACGAGACGATCTTGCTGCGGCAGTGCGGCGCCGGCCGCAGCCGCACGACCTGCGGGCCCAGTTGCACGAGGCGGTCGTAGGTGTAGCGGGTGACGTGGTGGAGGGCGGCGTGGATCGACATGGCTGATGAGGTCTCGTGCTGGATCGTGTGCATGACGCAGAGCCGCCCGGTGCAGGCGCGGCGTCATACTAGCTGACGCAAAAGCAATTAATGCGCCACGGAACCTGCCGGTCCGGGGCGGCAAAGCACAGGGAGCAGGCAGGATGACGGGAGGCATCGCGGGGCGGCATGCGGCCGCGTGGCATGCGCGGATGGCGTGCCTGGCGGGCACGGTGGCGGGGGCGGCGCTGCAACTGCAGCAGGCGTCGCTCTGGCCGGCCGCGGTCTATGCGGCGGGTGCCCTGGGTGCGCTCGCCGGGCTGTGGCTGCTGCGCCGCCTGCGGCCGGGGCTGCGCATCGCGTTCCTGCCGGCGATGCTGTGCGGCATCGCGCTGGGCCTGGCCGCCGCCGGCCTGCGCGCCGGCATGCATCTGGCCGACGCCCTGCCGGCGTGGATGGAGGGGCGCGACGTGGAGGTGGTCGGCGTGGTCGCGCAGATGCCCCGGCGCAATGCTGCGGGGCAGCAGTTCCGCCTCGACGTGGCATCGGCGCGCTGGCCCGCGGGCGGGCCGGACGCGCCGGCGCCCCGCCTGCCGCCGAGCCTGGCCCTGGGCTGGTATGCGTCCGGCACGTGGGCGGGGGCGCAGGATGCGGACGCCGCCGCGCCGCTGCCGGCCGTGCACGCGGGCGAGCGCTGGCGCTTCACCGTGCGATTGCGCGCACCCCACGGCACGCTCAACCCGCACGGCTTCGACTTCGAGCTGTGGCTGTGGGAGCAGGGCGTGCAAGCTACCGGCACTGTGCGCGCCGGGCTGCGCGACGCGGCCCCCGAACGCCTGGATGGCTCGGGTGCTGCCTTCCGCCGACCTGTCGAGCGCGCCCGCGAGGCAGTGCGCGACGCGATCCTCGAACGCGTGGCCAATCGCCAGCGCGCCGGCGTGGTCGCGGCCCTCGTCACCGGCGACCAGGCCGCCATCGACCGGGCCGACTGGGACGTCTTTCGCGCCACGGGCGTGGCGCACCTGATGTCCATCTCGGGCCTGCACGTGACGATGTTTGCCTGGCTGGCCGGTGCCGTGGTCGGCGCGCTGTGGCGCCGCAGCGCGCGGCTGATGCTGCGGCTGCCGGCGCAGCAGGCCGCGCTGGCCGGCGGCCTGGCGCTGGCGGCCGCCTATGCCCTCTTCAGCGGCTGGGGCGTGCCGGCGCAGCGCACCGTCTGGATGCTGGCGCTGGCGGCGCTGCTGCGCCTGGGCGCGCGCCGCTGGCCCTGGCCGCTGGCCTGGCTGCTGGTGTGCGCGGGCGTCGTCGCGCTGGACCCGTGGGCGCTGATGCAGGCCGGCTTCTGGCTCAGTTTCGTCGCGGTGGGGGTGCTGTTCGCCACCGATGCCGGCGCCATGCCCGCGCAGGCGGGGGCGGCACGGCATGCAGGCGCACGGCTCGTGCGCCTGCTGCGCGAGCAGGCCGTGGTGACGCTGGCGCTGGCGCCGCTGGGGCTGCTGCTGTTCCAGCAGGTGTCGCTGGTGGGGCTGGCGGCGAACCTGGTCGCCATTCCCTGGGTGACGCTGGTGGTCACGCCGCTGGCGATGCTGGGCGTGCCGGTGCCGGCGCTGTGGGATGCCGCGGCCGGCGCGGTCGGCCTGCTCGGATGGCTGCTGCAGGCGATGGCGGCGTGGCCGGGCGCCACGTTCTCGGCCGCTGCCCCTCCGCTGTGGGCCGGGGCCGCGGGCGTGCTGGGCGGCCTGCTGCTGGCGATGCGCCTGCCGCCCTCGCTGCGCCTGATGGGCGTGCCGCTGCTGCTGCCGGTGCTGCTGTGGCAGGCGCCGCGGCCGCCGCCAGGCGAGTTCGAACTGCTGGCCGTCGACGTCGGCCAGGGCAACGCCGTGCTGGTGCGCACCGCGCGGCACACGCTGCTGTACGACGCGGGCCCCCGCTACAGCCAGGACAGCGATGCCGGCCACCGCGTGCTGGTGCCGCTGCTGCGCGCGCTGGACGCGCGCGTCGACACGCTGCTGCTGAGCCACCGCGACACCGACCACACCGGCGGCGCCGCCGCCGTGCTGGCGATGCAGCCCGGTGCCACGCTGCTGGGCACGCTGGAGCCGGACCATCCGCTGCAGGCGCTGCGCCCGCAGCAGCCCTGTGCGGCCGGGCTGCAATGGGAATGGGACGGCGTGCGCTTCGCCGTGCTGCATCCGCAACCCGGGCAGGCCGTCGAGGGCGTGCGGCCCAACACCGTGTCGTGCGTGCTGCGGGTGGACAACGGCCGCGCCAGCGCACTGCTGGCCGGCGACATCGAGCGGCCGCAGGAACTGGCGCTGGTGGCCGACAGCGCCGCCGCGCTGCGCGCCGACGTGCTGCTGGTGCCCCACCACGGCAGCAAGACCTCGTCGAGCGCGGCCTTCCTGGCGGCGGTGCGGCCCCGGCTGGCCGTCGTGCAGGCCGGCTGGCGCAACCGCTTCGGCCATCCGGCGCCCGAGGTGGTGGCGCGGCTGCGCGGGCAGGGTGCGCAGGTGGTCGATTCGCCGCGCTGTGGCGCCCTGGGCTGGCACAGCGCGCAGCCCGACGCCGTGCAATGCGAGCGCGGCGTGCGGCGACGCTACTGGCACCACACGCCGCCGCCGCTGCCGTGACATGCACGACAAAAGCTGCTCGCGCGCCGCGTGAAGCTGGTCCTGAACTTGCTAAGCTATGGCCAAGGAGATCGGTCGTTCCATGCACAAGTTCGATGAAATGTACGACCGGCTGCCCTACGAGGGCGCCGGCATCCGGCAGCACTATCAACGGTACGACCAATGGCTTGCGAAGCAGCCCACGGAAGTGATGCGGTCGCGCCGGGAGGAGGCGGAGATGATCTTCCGCCGCGTCGGCATCACCTTCGCCGTTTACGGCGCCAAGGACGAGGACGGTGCCGGCACCGAGCGCCTCATCCCCTTCGACCTGCTGCCGCGCATCATCCCGGCCGACGAGTGGGCCGCGATGGAGAAGGGCCTGGTGCAGCGCGTCACCGCGCTCAACCGCTTCATCCACGACATCTACCACGACCAAGAGATCGTCAAGGCCGGCATCGTGCCGGCCGAGCAGATCCAGGGCAACGCGCAGTTCCGGCCCGAGATGATCGGCGTGCAGGTGCCCAACGACATTTACTCCAACATCTCCGGCATCGACATCGTCCGCGCGCCGGATTCGTCGGGCAAGGGCGAGTACTACGTGCTGGAGGACAACCTGCGCGTGCCCAGCGGCGTGAGCTACATGCTGGAGAACCGCAAGATGATGATGCGGCTCTTCCCGGAGCTGTTCGCGCAGAACCGCGTGGCGCCGGTGGCGCACTACCCCGACCTGCTGCTGGAGACGCTGCGCGCCAGCGCCTGGCCGACCGCGGCCGAGCCCACCGTGGTGGTGCTCACGCCCGGCATGTACAACAGCGCCTACTTCGAGCACGCCTTCCTCGCGCAGCAGATGGGCGTCGAGCTGGTCGAGGGGCAGGACCTGTTCGTCAAGGACGACTTCGTCTACATGCGCACCACGCGCGGCCCGCGCCGGGTGGACGTGATCTACCGCCGGGTGGACGACGACTTCCTCGACCCGGAGGTGTTCCGCCCCCACTCCACGCTGGGCTGCACCGGCCTGATGCGCGCCTACAAGGCCGGCAACGTGGTGATCTGCAACGCGGTGGGCACCGGCGTGGCGGACGACAAGTCGATCTACCCCTACGTGCCGAAGATGGTGGAGTTCTACCTGGGCGAGCAGCCCATCCTGAAGAACGTGCCCACCTGGATGTGCCGGCAGAAGGACGACCTGGACTACGTGCTGGCGAACATGAAGGATCTGGTGGTCAAGGAAGTGCACGGCGCCGGCGGCTACGGCATGCTGATCGGCCCGGCCGCCACGCAGGCCGAGATCGACGAGTTCCGCGAGGTGGTGCGCGCCAAGCCCGACGGCTACATCGCCCAGCCCACGCTCAGCCTCTCGACCTCGCCCACCTTCGTCGAATCGGGCATCGCGCCGCGCCACATCGACCTGCGGCCCTTCGTGCTCTCCGCCAAGGAGGTGCAGATGGTGCCCGGCGGCCTGACGCGCGTGGCGCTCAAGGAGGGCTCGCTGGTGGTCAACTCCTCGCAGGGCGGCGGCACCAAGGACACCTGGATCCTGGAGCCGGAGGGGCGCTTCGGCTCGCAGTCCCAATCGCAGTCGCAGTCGCAGCGCCAGGGCGGCGGCCAGAGCCAGACGCAGAGCCAGTCGGCCTGAATCCGGGGGAGGACCAGAACATGCTTTCGCGCACCGCCGACCACCTCTACTGGATGTCGCGCTACACCGAGCGGGCGGAGAACACCGCCCGCATGCTCGACGTCAACTACCAGACCTCGATGCTGCCGCAGTCGGCCGAGGTCGCGCAGCTCGGCTGGCAGGGCGTGCTGTCCATCAGCGAGCTGCGGCCGGCCTACTTCGCCAAGCACGACGCCATCACGCCCGAGGGCGTCATGGAGTTCATGGTCAGGGACGAGAGCAACCCCTCGTCGATCATTTCCTGCCTGAAGGCTGCGCGCGAGAACGCGCGTGCGGTGCGCGGCGCGCTGACCACCGAGTCGTGGGAGACGCAGAACACCACCTGGCTGGAGGTCAACCGCATGCTGCGGCCGGGCCAGTTCGAGCGCGACCCCGGCGCCTTCTTCGAGTGGGTCAAGCACCGCTCGCACCTCTCGCGCGGGGTGACGCTGGGCACCATGCTGCAGGACGAGGCCTTCCACTTCTCGCGCCTGGGCACCTTCCTGGAGCGCGCCGACAACACCGCGCGGCTGGTGGACGTGAAGTTCCACGCCATGGGCAGCGAGTTCTTCGGCGCCACCACCGAAGAGCACCAGGAGTACGACTTCTATCACTGGAGCGCGATCCTGCGCAGCGTCTCCGGCTTCGAGGTCTACCGCAAGGTCTACCGCGACGTGATCAAGCCCGAGCGCGTGGCGGAACTGCTGATCCTGCGCGTGGACATGCCGCGCTCGCTGCACCACAGCCTGAACGAGGTGGTCAACAACCTCGGCAAGGTGGCCAACGACCAGAGCGCCGAGACGCTGCGCCGCGCCGGCAAGTTGCTGGCCGAGCTGCAGTACGGCCGGGTGGACGAGATCCTCGCCACCGGGCTGCACGCCTACCTCACGCAGTTCCTCGACCGGGTGAACGAGCTGGGCGGGCGCATCAGCCAGGACTTCCTGGTGCCGGCGCACTAGCCGTCGGGCTAACGGCCCGGCCGGTTGAAGGCGGCGCGGGCGCGCTCCACCTCGGCGCGCGTCACGCAGTCGCGCGCGTGGTCGTTGACCAGGCCCATCGCCTGCATGAAGGCATAGACGGTGGTGGGGCCGACGAACTTCCAGCCGCGCTTCTTCAGGTCCTTGGACATCGCGACCGAAGCGACCGAGGTCGAGACCGGCGCCGATGCATCGGCCGGCGGCGCCTCGTGGCGCCACACGTAGGCGGCCAGCGAGCCCTCGCCGGCGATGAGCGCCTGCGCGCAGCGGGCGTTGTGGATCACCGCCTCGATCTTGCCGCGGTGGCGCACGATACCGGTGTCCTGCAGCAGCCGCTCGACGTCGCGCTCGCCGAAGCGGGCCACGCGGTCGATGTCGAACCGGTGGAAGGCGGCGCGGAAGTTCTCGCGCTTGGCGAGGATCGTCCGCCAGCTCAGTCCCGACTGGAAGCCCTCCAGGCTCAGCTTCTCGAACAGGCGCCGGTCGTCGTCGACCGGGAAGCCCCATTCCCGGTCGTGGTAGGCCGTGTACTCGGGGGTGGCGGCGCACCAGTGGCAGCGCAGGCGGCCGTCGGGGCCGGGCAGGGTGGGCGTGTTCATGGTCCCGTCCAGTATGCTCCACGGGCCATGTCGTCCTCGCCGCCCGCCTGCCCCTCCTGCCGCCAGCCGATGGAAGTGCACCAGCTCGCCACGCACACCGGCGTGCCGACCGAGCTGGACATCTGCTTCGCCTGCCAGGGCCTGTGGTTCGATCCGCAGGAGAGCCAGCGGCTGGCGCCGGCCGCCGTGCTGGAGCTGTTCGAGCGGCTGCACGACCACCGCGACGACGCGCACGGCCCGCTCGGCGCCTCGCTGGCCTGCCCGCACTGCCGGCGCACGCTGCTGCACGGCTTCGACGTGGTGAAGAGCGGCCGCTACGTCACCTACCGCTGCCCGCAGCGGCACGGGCGCTTCGCCACCTTCTCGTCCTTCATGATCGAGAAGGGCTTCGTGCGCATGATGACGAAGCCCGAGATCGAGGACCTGGCCAAGCGGGTGCAGGCCATCTACTGCAGCGGCTGCGGCGCGCCGGTGGACATCCGGCGCGACCACGCGTGCCCGCATTGCCGCGCGCCCTTCTCGCTGCTCGATCCGCAGGCGGTGGAGCAGGCCCTCAGGCGCCACGCCGACGGCGCCGCGCACGCGGCCCGCGGGCCGGTCGCACCGGCGGCGGGCCAGGTCGACCTGGCCGATGCGCTGGTGGCGATCGAGCGCGACCGCCAGCGCGCGCTGCGCGAGGAAGAGAAGGCACGGCGCGAGGGCACCGTCGACCTGTGGGCCGCCGGCGTGGAGCTGGTCTGGCGGGCGCTGAGCCGGTAGGCGGCAGGGTGGGTCAGGCGGCCGTCGCCTGGCGCACGGCATGCTCCCAGCGCGCCATCGCCTCGTCGGCCTGGGCGCGGCTCATGGTCGGCATGAAGCGGCGCTGCGCGCGCCACTGGCGGCTCAGCTCCTCCGTGCCGGCGTAGACGCCGCAGGCGAGGCCGGCCAGGTAGGCGGCGCCCAGCGCCGTCGTCTCGACGACTTCCGGCCGCACCACCGGGATGCCCAGCAGGTCGGCCTGGAACTGCATCAGCAGGTCGTTCACGCTGGCGCCGCCGTCCACCCGCAGCTCGGCCACCGGGGCGCCGCCGGCGGCTTCGGCGTCGCGGCTCATGGCGAAGAGCAGGGCGGCGCTCTGGTAGGCGATGCTCTCCAGCGCCGCGCGGGCGATGTGGGCCACGGTGGTGCCGCGCGTGAGGCCGGTGATGGTGCCGCGCGCGTCGGCCTTCCAGTACGGCGCGCCCAGGCCGGTGAAGGCGGGCACCACCATCACGCCGCCGGCGTCGGGCACGCTCTCGGCCAGCGCCTGCACCTGGCCGCTGCCCTGGATCGCCTGCAGGCCGTCGCGCAGCCACTGCACCACGGCGCCGCCGACGAAGACGCTGCCTTCCATCGCGTATTGCGGCTGCTGCGAGGCCCGCCCGGCGCCGGGCCGCCCCAAGCCGGGCGGCGCCCCCTCGGGGGGCAGCGAACCACGCGAAGCGGGGAGCGTGGGGGCCTCGATCTGCGCGGCGCTTGTGACCAGAAGCCCGTTGCGCGACGGCTGGAACTTTTCGCCCGTGTGCATCAGCAGGAAGCAGCCGGTGCCGTAGGTGTTCTTGGCCATGCCGGGGCCGAAGCAGGCCTGGCCGAACAGGGCCGCCTGCTGGTCGCCGGCCACGCCGCCGATGGGCAGGGGCGCGCCCAGCAGCGCGGCATCCGCATCGGCGAAGTGGCAGCTCGACGGCCGCACCTCGGGCATCAGCGCGGCGGGCACCTTCAGCGCCGCGAGCAGTTCGGCGTCCCATGCGTTGCGGTGCACGTTGAAGAGCATGGTGCGCGAGGCGTTGCTCACGTCGGTCACGTGCACCTTGCCGCCGGTGAGCTGCCAGATCAGCCAGCTGTCGACCGTGCCGAAGGCCAGCTCGCCGCGCTCGGCCCGCGCGCGCAGGCCGGGCACGTTGTCCAGCAGCCAGACCAGCTTGGTGGCGGAGAAGTACGCGTCGATCACCAGGCCGGTCTTCTCGCGGATGGTGTCCTCCATGCCGTCGGCACGCAGCTTCGCGCACAGCGGCTCGGCCCGGCGGTCCTGCCAGACGATGGCGTGGTGCACCGGCCGGCCGGTGGCGCGCTCCCACACCAGCGTGGTCTCGCGCTGGTTGGTGATGCCGATGGCGCGGATGTCGGTGGGCTTCAGCTTCGCCTTGGCCAGCACCTCGCGCGCGGTGGCGAGCTGGCCCTGCCAGATCTCCATCGGGTCGTGCTCCACCCAGCCGGGCTGCGGGTAGATCTGCGGCAGCTCGCGCTGCGCCATGGCGACGATGCGGCCGGCGGCGTCGAAGACGATGCTGCGCGAGCTGGAGGTGCCCTGGTCGAGGGCGAGCAGGTAGGTCATGGTGTCGGGTCTCCTGTAGCGTCTGCGCCGGCAACGACGCAGCGCACCTGCGCGCGTTCCAGCAGGTCGGGGAAGGGCGCCGGCGGCGGCGCGTCGGTGAACAGGCGGTCGAAGCGCGACAGCGCCGCCAGTTGCACCATCGCCGGCCGGTTGAACTTGCTCGCGTCGGCGGCCAGCCACACCTCGCGGCCCTGGGCGATGATGGCCTGCGCCACCTTCACCTCGCGCAGGTCGAAGTCGCGCACCGTGCCGTCGGCCTCGATGCCCGAGCAGCCGACGACGGCGATGTCGACCCGGAACTGGCGCATGAAGTCCACTGCCGTCTCGCCGACCACCGCGCGGTCGCGGCTGCGCACCGTGCCGCCGGCCACGATCACCTCGCACTGCGCGTTGGCCGCCAGGATGCCCGCCACGTTCAGGTTGTTGGTGATGACGCGCAGGCCGCTGTGGCGCAGCAGCGCGCGGGCAATGGCTTCTGCGGTGGTGCCGACGTTCAGGATCAGCGAGCATCCGTTCGGCACCTCGCCGGCCACGGCGCGGGCGATGCGCGACTTGCCCTCGGCGTTGAGCGCCTCGCGCTGGCCGTGGGCGATGTTCTCGGTGGTCGAGCCCGGCACCCGCACCCCGCCGTGAAAGCGCGCCAGCAGGCCGGCCTCGGCCAGCCGCTGCACGTCGCGCCGCACCGTCTGCAGGGTGACGTCGAGCAACTGGGCCAGTTCCTCCACGGTGGCGGCGCCGCGCTCGCGCACCGCGGCCAGCAGCTTCAGTTGGCGGGGGTTGGACTCGTTCACGGAAATCACTTTAAAACGAAAAAAACCGAAGCGAATCAGGGGAAATATTGAGATAATTCGCTCAATAAGGAATCGAAATGAACCAAAGCGAATCGACTTCCTCTGCGGATTCTGCCGTCTTCGCGCCCACCTTTCCGGCGGCGCAGGCGCCTTCGGCCCACCTGGCGCCGCTCGAATGCGACGTGCTCGTCGTCGGCGGCGGCATCAACGGCTGCGGCATCGCGCGCGACCTGGCGGGCCGCGGGCTGAAGGTGCTGCTGTGCGAGAAGGACGACCTGGCCTCGCACACCTCCTCGGCCTCAACCAAGCTGATCCACGGCGGGCTGCGCTACCTGGAGTACTACGAGTTCTCGCTGGTGCGCAAGGCGCTGGCCGAGCGCGAGGTGCTGCTGCGCAGCGCGCCGCACATCATGGCGCCGCTGCGCTTCGTGATGCCGCACGACCCGTCGATGCGGCCGGCCTGGATGATCCGCGCGGGCCTGTTCCTCTACGACCACCTGGCGCGGCGCGAGGTGCTGGCCGGCTCGCGCTCGGTGGACCTGCGCAGCCATCCCGCCGGCGAGCCGCTCAAGGCGCAGTACCGCCGCGGCTTCGTCTACTCCGACGGCTGGGTGGACGACGCCCGCCTGGTCGTGCTCAACGCCATCGACGCCCGCGAGCGCGGCGCGCAGATCCTCACCCGCACGGCCTGCGTGGAGGCGCAGCGCGGCCAGGACCACTGGCTGGCGACGCTGGTGGGCGCGGACGGCCGCGCCTTCACCGTGCGCGCGCGGGCGCTGGTCAACGCGGCGGGGCCGTGGGCCGAGTCCTTCCTGCGCCAGACGGCGCGGCCGGTGCGCGGCGGCGCGCTGGCCACGCGGCACCTGCGGCTGGTCAAGGGTAGCCACATCGTGGTGCCGCGGATCTTCACGCACGACCATGCCTACATCTTCCAGAACCCCGACAAGCGGATCATCTTCGCCATCCCCTACCAGGGCGACTACACGCTGATCGGCACCACCGACGTGGAGCTGGAAGGCAGCGACCCGGGCGCCGCGCGCATCGGCGAGGACGAGGTCGCCTACCTGTGCGAGCAGGCCAGCCGCTACTTCGCGCGGCCCGTGGCGCCGGCCCACGTGGTGTGGACGTACGCCGGCGTGCGCCCGCTGCTGGACGACGCCTCGGGCGACCCCTCCGCCGTCACCCGCGACTACTTGCTGGAGACCAACGCCGACGCGGCGCCGCTGCTGTCGGTGTGGGGCGGCAAGATCACCACCTTCCGCAAGCTGGCGGAGGACGCGGCCGGCGAGATCGGCCGTATGCTGGGCGAGGCGCGCCCGGCCTGGACCGAGGGCGCCTGGCTGGCCGGCGGCGACCTGTCGCCGTGGATCGGCCCGACCGATCGCCGCACCCGGCCCGACGAGGCCTTCGCGCGCTTCGCGGCCGAAGTGCAGCAGCGCCACCCGTGGCTGCCGCCGGCGCTGGCGCAGCGCCTCGCGCATGCCTACGGCGCGCGCATCGAGCGCGTGCTCGGCGACGCCGCCTCGCTGGCCGACCTGGGCGCCGAGGTGGCGCCGGGCCTGTTCGAGCGCGAACTGCGCTACCTGCGCGAGGAGGAGTGGGTCACGCAGGCCGACGACGTGCTGTGGCGCCGCTCCAAGCTCGGCCTGCGCTACACGCCGCAGCAGCGCGAGCAGGTGCAGGCCTGGTTCGCCCGCGGCGGCGCCTGAACGGGCGGCCGTCGCCCGCGCGACGGAGGCCGGCGGGCCCCCGCGCCGGGGGGAGCGGCGCAGGGGCCGGCTTGTCCTACATTTGAGCCCTTTGTTTGCCTGCTCCCGATGTCCGTCCCGCCGAATCCGCCTGCCTCGCCGCCCAAGCGCATCCTGGTGGTGCGCTATTCGCAGACGGGCCAGCTCGACGCGGTCACCGACCGGCTGATCGCGCCGCTGCGCGAGGCCGGCCATGTGCACATCCACGAGGAAGTGCTGCGGCCGGCGACGCCCTGGCCCTTTCCCTGGCCCTTCCTGCGCTTCTTCGACGCCTTCCCCGAGACGGCCCACCTGCGCCCGGCGCCGCTGCAGCCGCCGGGCCTGCGCGGCGACGAGGTGTTCGACCTGGTCATCCTGCCGTACCAAGTGTGGTTCCTCGCGCCCTCGCAGCCGGTCACCGCCTTCCTGCAGGATCCGGTGGCGGCCAAGGTGCTGGCCGGCCGGCCGGTGGTCACCGTGATCGCCTGCCGCAACATGTGGCTGATGGCGCACGAGAAGCTCAAGGCGCTGTTGGCCGCCACCGGCGCGCGCCTGATCGACAACGTGGTGCTGACCGATCCGGGGCCGACCTTCGCCACCTTCCTCACCACGCCCGTGTGGCTGCTGACCGGGCGCAAGCGCGGCTTCTGGGGTTTACCCGATGCGGGACTGACGCCGGCGCAGATTGCCGGCGCACGCCGCTTCGGCCTGGCGCTGCGCGATGCGCTGGCGCGCGGCGAGGAGCGCGGCCCCGGCCCGCTGCTGGCCGGACTGGGCGCGGTGGAGGCGCAGCCGCGCCTGTACGTCAGCGAGAAGGCCGGCACCCGCAGCTTCTACCTGTGGGGCAAGCTCATCATGGCCATCGGCGGCCCGGGCCATCCGGCGCGCCAGCCGGTGGTGGCGCTGTACGTGCTCTTCCTGTTCGTGCTGATCGTCACGGTGGTGCCCGTGAGCCTGGCGCTGCAGGCCCTGCTGCGGCCCTTGTTCCGCGGGGCGCTCACTAGAATGAAACACCGATTCGAGCTCCCTTCCGGCTCGGCCACCGACCGCTGCCGCCTGTATGACGACTGATGTCTTCCTGACCCGGACCGCCGCCCACCTGCCTTTCGAACCGGTCAGCAACGAGGAGATCGAGGACGTCCTGGGCCGCGTCGGCGGCAGACCCTCGCGGGCGCGGCGGCTCATCCTGCGTAGCAACGGCATCGTCTCGCGCCACTACGCCATCGACCGCGCCACCGGCCTGCCGGCCATGAGCAACGCGCAGCTCACCGCGCAGGCCGTGCGCGCGCTCGGCGACGACATCGGCCGCGTGGACTGCCTGGCCACCGGCACCTCGCTGCCCGACCAGCTGCTGCCCAACCACGGCGTGATGGTGCACGGCGAGCTGGGCTGGCCGCGGCTGGAGGTCGTCTCCTGCGCCGGCGTGTGCCTGGCCGGCGCCGCGGCGCTGCGCCATGCCTGGCTGGCGGTGCGCGCCGGCGAGGCCGAGCGTGCCGTGGCCACCGGCTCCGAGCTGGTGTCGCCCTTCCTGATGGCCTCCCACTTCGAGGCCGAGCACGCGCACAAGGTGCAGGCGCTGGAGCAGCATCCCGAGATCGCCTTCGAGAAGGATTTCCTGCGCTGGATGCTCTCCGACGGCGCCGGCGCGGTGCTGCTGGAGCGTGCGCCGCGCGGGCCGCTGTCGCTGCGCGTGGACTGGATCGAGTTGTCCTCCGCGGCGCACGAGCTGCCCGTGTGCATGTACGCCGGCGGCGAGCGCGACGAGCACGGCGTGCTGCAGGGCTACATGCGAGTCCCGCCGCAGCAGTGGCAGGCGCAGTCCACCTTCGCCATCAAGCAGGACGTGCGCCTGCTCAACGAGCACATCGTGCGCGCCACGCTCGGCGAGCCGCTGCGCGCGCTGATCGACCGCCGCGGCCTGCGCGCAGCGCAGATCGACTGGTTCCTGCCGCACCTGTCCTCACATTACTTCGCCGAGCCGCTGCAGCAGTGCCTGGAGGAGGTCGGCCTGCCGATCCCGCGCGAGCGCTGGTTCACCAACCTCGCCACGCGCGGCAACACCGGCTCGGCCTCGCCGTACATCATGCTCGACGAGTTGTTCCGCTCGGGCCGCATCGAGCGCGGCCACAGGCTGCTGATGTTTGTACCGGAAAGCGGCCGCTTCGGCAGCGGCTTCATCCATTTGGAAGCTGTCTAGCCATGGACATCGAGGGCGTACCGCAGGAAGGCAACGCGACGCTGGCGGGCCACCGCAAGCTGATGTACGCGCGCGATGCCGAGGGGCGCAGCGTGGCGGTCGGCTCGCGCGGCTGGGAGGCCGAGGAGATCGTCACCCGCCACGCGATCGAGGTCATCGACGCCCAGGCCGCCGAAGCGCGCGAGCGCGTGCGCGCCGGCGCCGCCTCGCCGCTGGAATACTGGATGTACCAGCGCCGCATGGACGTGGCGCTGCTCTCGCAGGTCACCGGCTTCTGGCAGTGGCGCGTGCGGCGCCACCTGCAGCCGCGCCACTTCGCGGCCCTGCCGCCGCGCCACCTGGCGCGCTACGCCGAGGCGCTGGGCCTGGACGTCCGGCAACTGCGCACACTGCCATGAACGCCACTGCACCGACCCTCCCGCGCTTCGAGCACCGGCACGCGGCGCACTGCGAGAGCGGCGTCATCTCGAACATGCTGCGCCACCACGGGGTGCCGATGACCGAGCCGCTGGCCTTCGGCCTGGCGGCCGGCCTGTCCTTCGCGTACCTGCCCTTCGTCAAGCTGTCGGGGCTGCCGCTGGTCTCGTACCGCATGCCGCCGCGCGCGATCATCAAGGGCCTGCTGGGGCCGCTGTCGGCGCGCTTCCGCTTCGAGACCTTCCGCACGCCCGAAGCCGGCCAGCGCCGGCTCGACGCGCTGCTGGCCGAGGGCCGGCTGGTCGGCCTGCAGACCTCGGTGTACTGGCTGCCGTACTTCCCGCCGGACATGCGCTTCCACTTCAACGCGCACAACCTGCTGGTCTACGGCAAGGAGGGCGACGACTACCTCGTCAGCGACCCGGTGTTCGAGACGCCGATGCGCTGCGCCGCCGCCGACCTGGCGCGCGCCCGCTTCGCCAAGGGCGTGCTCGCGCCCAAGGGGATGATGTACTACCCCGAGACCGTGCCGCGCACCGAACTGACGCAGGCGATGGTGGCGAAGGCGATCCGCCGCAACGTGCGCAGCATGCTGGCGCCGATCCCGCTGGTGGGCGTGCGCGGCATGCGCCGGCTGGCCGCGCGGCTGCAGGCGCTGCCGCCGCAGGAGGCGCACACCGTCGACTACATCGGCCACCTCGTGCGCATGCAGGAGGAGATCGGCACCGGCGGCGCGGGCTTCCGCTTCATCTACGCCGCCTTCCTGCAGGAAGCGGCGGACGCGGTGGCGATGCCGCAGCTGGTGGCCTTCTCCGACCGGCTCACCGCGATCGGCGACGGCTGGCGCGCCTTCGCGCTGAAGGCGGCGCGCATCGTCAAGGGGCGCGAGGCGGTTGACCCGCCTCGGCTGGCGGCGCTGCTGCGCGCGCAGGCCGACCAGGAGGAGGCCTTCTTCCGCGACCTGCGGCGCGCCGTGGCCTGAACGCTGTCGACGCCATGCTCGTCCTGGACCGGCTCGGCTTCCGCTACCCTGCGGCGACGCGGCGCTCGCTCGCCGGCGTGTCGCTGGACGCACAGCGCGGGCGGGTGCTGGGTCTGCTCGGGCCCAACGGCGCCGGCAAGACCACGCTGATCTCCATCCTGGCCGGCCTGCTGCCGGTGCAGGAAGGGCGCGTCGAGGTGGACGGCGTGCCGCTCGCCGCGCTGCGCGCCGAGGCCCCGACGCGCATCGCCGTGGCGCCGCAGGACTACGCCTTCTACCCGATGCTCACCGTGGCCGAGAACCTGGCCTGCTTCGCCGCCGCGGCGCGGCTGACGGGGGCGCGGCGGGCGGCCCGCGTCGACGCCTGCCTGGCGACGGCGCAGCTGCAGGCCTTCGCCGACGTGCGCGCGGAGCGCCTGTCCGGCGGCCTCAAGCGCCGGCTCAACCTCGCCATCGCGTTGCTGGCCGAGCCGCAGCTGGTGCTGTTCGACGAGCCGACCGTGGGCGTGGACCCGCAGTCGCGCGCCTTCGTGCTCGACGCCATCCGCGCGCTGGCCGACGGCGGCATGGCCGTCATCTACGCCTCGCACTACATGGAGGAGATCGAGGCCATCGCCGACCGCGTGGCGATCCTCGACCAGGGCCGGCTGCTGCGCGAAGGGCCGCTGGCGGAGCTGCTGTCCGAGGGCGGGCGCGTCCTGCGCCTGCGCGCGCCGGGGCTGCATGCCGACACGCTGGCGCGCTTCGGCCGGGTCGCGCGTTCGGGCGAGGAGTGGAGCGTGCAGCTCGACGACGCGGCGCGGCCGGCCGAGGTGCTGGCGGCGCTGGACGCCGCCGGCGTGCGGCCGCAGCACATCGACTTCGGGCGCCAGAACCTGGAGCAGCTCTTCATGGCGCTCACCCACCGCTCGCTGCGCGATGCCGAGTGAATCCCTGGCCGTGCTGGCTGCCTTGATCCGCAAGGAGCTGCTGGCCCTGCGCCGCGACCTGCACGGCCTGGGCGCGCTGTTCGTCATGCCGATGATCTTCATCGTGCTGATGTCGCTGGCGCTGCAGCACTACTACAACCCGCCGGCCGCGTCGCTGCCGTACGCACTGGACGTGCGCGACGCCGGCGACGCGGCGCGGCTGGTGCAGGGCCTGTGGGTGCGCGCGCACGGCGAGCCGCGGCCGCTGCCCGCCGACTGGCGCGAGGCGCTGCGCAGCGGCGAACTCAAGTACCTCGTCGTGCTGGAGCCGGGCCTGTCCGCCGCGCTGGATGCGCCGGCGCTGCCGACCGCCGCGCACCTGCGGCTGCTGACCGAGCCGGGCATCGACGGCCATCTCTTCAACGCCCTGCGCGCCGAGCTGGTCGGCACCGCCGGCGACGCCAAGGCGCGCCTCGAATACATGAGCGCCGGCGCCTCGCCCGGCGCGTCGATGGCCGCGCTGGTGCAGGCCGAGCGCTTCGCCGGCGGCGCCGTGCGGCCCACGGCCGTGCAGCAGAACGTGCCGGCCTGGCTGGTGTTCGGCATGTTCTTCGTCGTCGCCTCGATGTCCAGCCTGTTCATCCAGGAGCGCAGCAGCGGCACGCTGGCGCGGCTGCGCAGCCTGGGCGTGCCGCCGGCGCTGATGCTCGCCTCCAAGGCCATCCCCTACCTGGGCGTGAACGCGCTGCAGGCGCTGCTGATGCTGGCCGTGGGCGTGTGGGTGATGCCGCTGCTGGGCGGCGAGGCGCTGTCGCTGGCGGGCGTCGACGGCGCCGCGCTCGCCGTGGTGCTGCTGGCGACCGGCGTGGCCGCGGTGGGCCTGTCGCTGGCACTGGCCTGCGCCGTGCGCACCCATGCGCAGGCGGCCACGGTGGGGCCGATCCTCAACGTGCTGATGGGCGCGGTGGGCGGCATCATGGTGCCGCGCTTCGTGATGCCGCCGCTGATGCAGCGCGTGGCCGAGTGGTCGCCGATGAACTGGGGCCTGGAAGGGCTGCTGGTCGTGCTGCTGCGCGGCGGCGGCCTAGCCGAGGCGGCGCCCCACGTGCTGCGGCTGGTGGTGTTCGGCCTGGCCATGCTGGCGCTGGCGGCCTGGCTGTTCCGCCGCCGCGGATTTTGAAATGGACCACCCCCAGTCTTCGCGGACTTCGTTCCGCTCCGCCCACCCCCTTCAAGGGGGCACATCCTGCGGCCTGGCAGAGCCAGTTCCGCGGATGTTCCCGCATGGCCTGCTCCGCGGCCTCAAGTCCCCCGCTGTTCGTGCGTTGCCGGCGGCATGCGCGGCAGCCCAGAACTGATCCGAGGTCTATGAACGAAGCCCTTTCCCCCGATGCCGCCGCGCTGGCGGACGAACTCCGGCAGGTGCTGCTGGAGGCCGTCGAGAAGGAGCCGCCCGAGGGCGGCCTGCGCGACGACGAGCCGCTGTTCGGCCCCGACGCGCGGCTGGACCTCGATTCGCTCGACGCCCTGCAGATCTCCATGGCGATCCAGCAGCGCTACGGCGTGCGCATGCCCGACAGCAAGGAGACGCGCCGGGCGCTCGCCTCCATCGCCAGCCTGGCGCAGCACCTGATCGAGCGGCGCGTGTGAGCCACGGCGTCTACGTTGCGGGCATGGGCCTCGTTTGCCCACTGGGCGAGGGCGTACCGGGCGTGGTTGAGGCGCTGCGTCTTGGTGAGGGTGCGCCGGAGCATGTGGATGTGGCGGAAGGCTTCGCGTGGCCCGTCCACCGCCTGCCCGATGCGGGCGGCGCGTGGCTGGACCGGCTGGCCGCCCACGTGCGCGAGGTGGCGGCGCAGTGTGGCGGTGTGGATCCGCGCGCGGACGTGCCGCTCCTGATCGGCTCCTCCTCGCTCGACGCTGGCTTCGAGGAGGAGGGCGGCGCGCCGGCCGGCCCCTTCGCCGGCGACCTGCAGACCTTCGGCGATGCCGTGGCGCAGGCGCTGGCGTGGCGCGGGCCGGTCTTCACCGTCTCGACCGCCTGCACCTCGTCGCTCAACGCCGTGCTGGCGGCGATGGACCTGCTCCAGGCCGGCGAGGCGACGCAGGCGCTGGTGCTGGGCGTGGAACTGCGCAACCGCTTCTCCGTGGCCGGCTTCGGCGCGATGCAGCTGCTCTCGCCGCAGCACGCCCGGCCCTTCGGCGCGGGGCGCGACGGGCTGGTGCTCGGCGAGGCCGTGGCCGCCCTGCACCTGACGGCGGCGCCGGCGCGCTGGCGGCTGCGCGGCGGCGCCAACATCGCCGACGGCCGCAACCCGACGGGCGCGCAGCACGACACGATCCTCGCCGTGTGCTGGCAGGCGCTGGTACGCAGCGGCCTGCAGCCGGCCGACATCGGCCTGGTCAAGCCGCAGGCGGCCGGCAGCCCGGCCAACGACGCGATCGAGGCCGGCGCGCTGCGCGCGCTGTTCGGCGCGCCGCCGCCGATGGCGAGCTTCAAGGGCGCCATCGGGCATGCGCTGGGGGCCTCCGGCGCGGCCGAGCTGGCGCTGCTGATGGGGTGTGCCGAAGCGCAGGCCTGGCCGGCGATGCAGCAAGCCCCCGAACCCGCCCTGGGCGTGGCGTTCGCGGGCGACGGGCCCCTACAGCCGCGCCACATCCTGGCCCTGTCCATCGGTTTCGGCGGCGGCCACGCCGCGCTGGTGCTGGAGGACGGCGAGGCATGAACGCCCCGATGCCCGGCTGGCGCCTGGCGGCGCAGGTGGACCTGTCCGCGCTCCCCGCCGACTGGCGCGACGCCCTGGCCCGGCGCCTCGGCCAGCGCCCGCGCCGCATCGGCGTGTGGGCCGAGCTGGCGCTGTACGGCGCCTGCCGCTGCCTGGACAAGGCGGGCGAGGCGGCGCTGCCGCCCGCGGCCCGCGTGCGGGTGTGGAGCCTGAGCGGCGCGCAAGGCGCCATGCGCACCGGCATCGGCCAGGTGCGCGCCGGCCTGCTGCCCATGCCCTTCCACTTCATGCAGAGCCAGCCGGCGATGATGCTGGCGGCACTGGGGCAGGCGCTGGACTGGCGCGGCGACGCGGCCTTCGTGACCGGCCGCGACGCGCAGGCGCTGCTGCGGCTGGCGCTTGCCGGCGCGGCGCCCGAGGGCCTGTTGTTCGGCCGCGTCGAGGAAGACGGCGGCCGGCTGCGCACGGCATGGCAGCGCTGGGTGCCGGAGTAGAGTCGCCCGATGCTCCAATTCCAGGTCCTGCTGTTCATCGCCGGCACCGCCGCCCTCGCGTACGCCTCGCGCCGGCCGCTGCGCCGGCCCGGCTCGCACGGCTTCTATCGTTTCTTCGCCTGGGAATGCATCCTCGGCCTGGTGGTGCTGAACCTGCCCGTGTGGCACGACGACCCGCTGGCGCCGCGCCAACTGCTGTCATGGCCGCTGCTGGTGCTGTCGGCCTGGCTGCCGCTGCATGCCGTGCGGCGGCTGCGGCGTGAGGGCCGCCCCGGCGCGCAGCGCGACGACGATCCGGCGCTCTACGGTTTCGAGCGCACCAGCGCGCTGGTGACCTCCGGCGCCTTCCGCTATATCCGGCACCCGATGTACGCCGCGCTGATCGCGCTGGCGTGGGCCGCCTTCCTCAAGCAGCCATCGTGGGCCGGCACGGCGCTGGTGCTGGCCGCCACGCTGCTGCTGGTGCTCACCGCGCTGCGCGACGAGCAGGAGTGCCTGGCGCACTTCGGCAAGGCCTACCGCGACTACATGGCGCGCACGCGGCGCTTCATTCCGTTCCTGCTGTAGGCGTCCCTGGCCCGAGGGCGCCGCGCAGGTTGCTTCGCGCCTGCGCCTCGCAGCGCGCACGCAGGCCGGGCGTGAGGTACAGCGGATCGCGCGCCAGGAAGCGGCCCAGGATGGCGCGCCGGCGCGGCTCGAACACCTCGGGCGGCACGTGGGCGTACTCGCGTCGGATCTGCTGCTCGTATTCGGCGAAGCGCGGCGGCGGCGCGCCGAGGATGGCGAGGTCGATGTCGACCAGCAGCTGCGCGTCGGCGCCCTCGGGCTGCGCGTCGTGGCAGGTGGCCATCACCAGGGCATGCACGCGCTGCGCGGCCTCGTCGCCGGCGCCGGCCTGCCGCAGCGCCTCGTGCGCCCAGTCGGCGCTGCGCGCCTCGTTGTCGTGCGCGTGGACGTCGTAGACGGCGTCGTGGAAGAACAGGGCCAGCGCCACCTCGGCCGGATGCGCGGCGGCGGCGCGCTCGCGGCCGAAGTGCGCCATGCACTCGGCCAGGTGCTGCAGGCCGTGGTAGTGGCGCTGCGGCTCGGCGTAGGCGGCCAGCAGCCGCTCGAGCAGCCCGGCAGGCGGCTCGGTGCCCAGCGCGCGCCACGCCCCGGTCCAGTGCGTCCGCAGCGGATCGGTCACCGGAATACCTTCGGCCCGGCGAGGCTCATTGCGCCATCGCCGCCTTCACCTCCTGCCCCAGGTCCAGCACCGACATCGCGTAGTAGCTGCTCCAGTTGTAGCGGGTGATGACGTAGAAGTTCTGCGTGCCGGCCACGTAGGTGGGTGGCGCGTCGGGGCCGTTCTGCAGCTCGACCAATGCCAGCAGGCCGGGGTGGCGCTGGCCCTCGCGGTCGAGCTGCGCGCCGGCGGCGACGAAGGCGTCGGCGCTCAGGCTGGGCAGGATGTCCTTCTCCAGCAGCACGGGCAGGTTGGCCTGCGCGCCCAGCTGCACCGGATAGGTGGCGGGCACGCCGCGCTGCCAGCCGAAGGCCTTGAAGTAGCTGGCCACCGAGCCGATCACGTCCTGCGGGTTGTTCACCAGGTCGATGCGGCCGTCGCCGTCGTAGTCCACGGCGTACCTGGCGATGCTGCTGGGCATGAACTGGGGCATGCCCATGGCGCCGGCGTAGCTGCCCAGCGGGCGCGTGGGGTCGTCGTGCGTGCGGCTTTCGGTCGAGAGGAAGCTCTCCAGCTCCTCGCGGAAGAAGCTGCGCCGCTGGTCCGCGCGCGGATGCACGTCGGGGAAGTCGAAGGCCAGCGTGGCCAGCGCGTCCAGCACGCGGAAGCTGCCCATGTTCCGGCCGTAGATGGTCTCGACGCCGATGATGCCGACGACGATCTCCGGCGGCACGCCGAACTCGCGCTCGGCGCGCGCCAGCGTGGCCTCGTTGTCGCGCCAGAAGCGCACGCCGGCGGCGATGCGCACCGGCTCCACGAAGCGGCTGCGGTAGCGCTCCCAGTTCTTGGCGGTGCCACGCGGCGGCGGCAGCATCAGGCGCGGCACGTTGGCAAGGAAGCGCGCCTGGCCGATGGTGTCGCGCACCCAGGCGGCGTCCAGCCCGTGGCGGCGGGCCACCTCGTCGGCGAACTGCATCGCGTCGCCGCGCTGGGCGTAGAAGAGGGCGGCCGGCGCGGCCGCGGCAGGCCGCTTCTTGGCGGGAGCGCCCTTCGGGGCGGCGGCTGCGAGGTGAGCCGTGGCGGCGGCGATCAGCACGAGCGCCAGCGGGCGCAGTCGTCGGAAGGGCGGGAGGCGCATGCGCCGATTGTGCACGGGGCTCAGCCGCCTGCCGCGGGCCAGCGCAGCCGCCGGAACTGCGCGCGCAGCGCACGCAGCGATTCGGTGGGCGCACGGCCGTAGCGCTGCGCCTCCAGCCGCAGCAGCCATGCGCGCACCGGCGCGCTGGCCTCGGCGCCGAAGCGCTCGGCCAGGCGCTCGCCCATCAGGCGCGGCGCGGCCTGGGGCGGCAGTTCGACGCCGGCGCGCGCCAGCCGGGCGCGCGCCCGGCCGAGCAGGCGCAGCCAAGGGTCGATGCGGCTGCGCTCCCACAGCGTCCAAGCGCCGCCGGCCAGGCTGGCGCCGACCAGCAGCCACAGCAGCACCCAGGCCAGGTCGGCCAGGCTGGGGCTGTCGAAGCCGAGCTTCTTCAGCAGGTCGAGTTGGCGGCTCTTCGTGTAGTTGAGCACCCACTGGTTCCAGCCGTTGTTGATCGCCTCCCAGACGGCGCGGACGTTCTGCGCCAGCGTGGGGCTCACGGCGCCGATGGCACCGGCCAGCAGGCCCGGCTGCGGCGACAGCCGGCGGAACTGGCCGATGCGGTCGGGCGAGATGGCGCCGGTGGGGTCCACCCGCACCCAGCCGCGGCCTTCCTCCCACACTTCGGCCCAGGCATGGGCGTCGCTGTTGCGCACGGTCCAGTAGCGGTCCACCGCGTTGATCTCGCCGCCCTGGAAGCCGGTGACGATGCGCGCGGGCACGCCGGCGGCGCGCATCAGCACGACGAAGGCCGAGGCGATGTGCTCGCAGAAGCCGGCCTTGTGGTCGAACCAGAACTCGTCGGCAGTCTCGTCGCCGTAGACGCCGGGCTCCAGCGTGTAGCTGTAGCCGCCGGTGCGCAGGCGCTGCAGGGCCAGGCCGACCAGCGCCGCGGTGGCGTCGCCGCCGCCGGCCTGGGCGCGCGACTGCGCCAGCATCTGTGTTGCGAGCTCAGCGGTGCGCGGGTTGCGACCTGGCGGCAGCGCGGTGTAGACCTGCAGGCCCGGCAGGCGGCGCTGCGGGCCGCTGTCGAAGTCGGTCCAGCTCTCGGCCCGGTAGCGCAGCAGGTCGCCGATGGGGCGGCTGCTCATCCACTGCAGGTCGGGCGTCTGGAAGATGCGCAGTTCCTCCACGGCCGGCGCCTGGGGCGTGGCGTCCAGTGTCAGCAGCCAGGGGCGGTTGCTGGGTTCGAGCGTCAGCTCGTAGCGCACCGGCTCGCCGCGCACGCGCAGGTTGGCCGGCAGGAAGCCGCGCTCCCACGGCGGCAGCGCCGTCCATTCGCGGCCGTCGAACCTGGAGAGCACCGGTCCGCGGAAGTACAGCCGGTCGCGCGGCGGCATGCGCCCGTCGTCGAAGCGCACGCGCGCCGCGATGCCGTCGTCCAGCGCCAGCTCGGCGATGGTGCCCACCTGCATGGTGTTCGACAGGCCGGTGCGCCCCGTCATGTTGTCGTTGGGCGTGCCCCACAGCGGCGCCAGGCGCGGGAAGAACATGAACAGGGCCAGCATGACCGGCGCGCCCGCCAGCGCCATCCAGCCCGCCGTGCGCGCCGCCTGCATCAGCGGCGGCCGGCCGGCCGGCATGTGGGCGTTGACCAGCGCCGTCAGCAGGCCCAGCAGGGCGACCAGCATCGCCGCCGCGGTCAGCAGCGACTGCGAGTAGAAGAAGTTCGTGAGCATCGCGAAGAAGCCCAGGAAGAAGATCACGAAGGCGTCGCGCCGCGCGCGCAGCTCCAGCGTCTTCAGGGCCAGCAGCACGACGACCAGCGTCACGCCCGCGTCCTTGCCCAGCAGCGTGCGGTGGGTAGCGAAGGTGGCGCCCAGCGCCAGCGCGAGCAGGCCGATGCGCCACCAGCGCCCGGGCAGCGGCGCCGCCTGCCAGGCCAGCGCGCCGCGCCACAGCAGCACGACCAGCGCCAGCGCGATGCACCACAGCGGCAGGTTGGGCAACTGCGGCAGCACGATCAGCGCGATCACGCCGAGCAGGAACAGCGTGTCGCGCGTGTCGCGCGGCATCTGGCGCGGCAGCTTCAGCATGTTGCGAGCCATTCGAGACAAGCGCGTTTTTGGGCCTCGCCCTGCGCCGGCGCGATCGTGCGGCCGCCGGCGCGCAGGCCGTAGTCCAGCCCCAGGCGCTCGGCCTGCAGCACCCAGGCCGCGAGGCGGGCCAGGCGTGCCTCGGGGTCGGCCAGGCCGGCGGCCTGCGCATCCAGCCAGAGTTCGTGCCGGCGGGCCTCGTCGGCGTCGCGGCTGACGAGTTCATCCGACCCGGCCGCCTGGGCGCGCGCGACGCGCTTCCACACCACCAGCTTGAGCGGGTCGCCACGGCGGTAGGCACGCACGCCGTCGAAGTCGCCGCCGGCGCGTGCGCGCAGGCTGGCGGGCGCCTCGCCGGGCCGCGGCTCGGGCGCCGGCAGGGGCGGCGGATGGGCTTCGGGCTTCGGGTAGACCAGCAGTTGCGCCGCCGGCCGCCAGACCGTCCAGACGCGGAAGGTGCCCAGCGGGAAGCGCGTCTCGGCGGTGAGCACCGGCACCGGGTGCCGCCCGCGCCGCGGCGCGCGGAAGGCCACGTCCACCGTCGCCGTGCCCTGGGCCGGCACGTCGGTCCACGACCACTGGCCGCTGCCGCGCACCGCCAGCCCGATGCCGTGGCGCGTGCCGCGCCGCTCGTTGTGCAGCGTGACGCGCAGCGTGGCGCTGTCACCGGCGAACTGTGGCTCCGGCGGCGCCAGGTGCAGGCCCAGGCCGCGCAGGGTGGCGTGGCACACGTGCATGCCCACCGCCGCGCAGCCGGCCAGCAGGAAGGTCATTAGGTAGCCCAGGTTGAGCTGGTAGTTGATGGAGGCCAGCAGCAGCACTCCCAGCGTCGCGCCCAGCATCCAGCCGGCGCGGCTGGGCACGATGTAGACGTTGCGCTGGGTCAGCCGGAGGCGGTCCGACGGCGGGCGCCGGGAGAGGAACCAGCCGTCGATCCGGCGGCGCAGCGCGGCGGCCGGGTTCACGGCAAGGGCACCGCCGCCATCATGGCGCGCACCTGCTCGACCGCGCCGCGGCCGGCGTCGCCCACCGGCGTGAGGCGGTGCGCGATGGTCTGCGGCAGCACGGCCTGCACGTCGTCGGGCGCCACGTAGTCGCGCCCGGCCAGCAGCGCCTGCGCCTTGGCCGCGCGCAGCACGGCGATGGCGGCGCGCGGCGACAGCCCCTGCAGGAACCAGTGGCCCGAGCGCGTGGCCGCCACCAGGTCCTGCAGGTAGCCCAGCAGCGGGTCGGCCGCATGCACCTGCAGCACGCGCTGCTGCAGCGCGCCCAGCTCGGCGGCGGTGAGCAGCGCCGGCAGCCCGGCCAGCAGCTCGCGCCGGTCGGCGCCGGCGAGCAACTCGCGCTCGGCCGCGCGGTCGGGGTAGCCGAGCGAGATGCGCATCAGGAAGCGGTCGAGCTGCGACTCGGGCAGCGCGAAGGTGCCCAGCTGGTCCTGCGGGTTCTGCGTGGCGATGACGAAGAAGGGCGAGGGCAGGGGGCGCGTCTCGCCTTCCACCGTGACCTGCTTCTCCTCCATCGCCTCGAGCAGCGCGCTCTGCGTCTTCGGGCTGGCGCGGTTGATCTCGTCGGCCAGCAGCACCTGCGTGAACAGCGGCCCGGCGTGGAAGACGAAGCCCTGCTGCCCGCGGTCGTAGATCGCCACGCCCGAGAGGTCGCCGGGCATCAGGTCGGCCGTGAACTGCACGCGCGAGAACTGCAGGCCGAAGGTGTGGGCCAGCGCGTGCGCCAGCGTGGTCTTGCCCACGCCCGGCACGTCCTCGATCAGCAGGTGGCCGCCGGCCAGCAGGCAGGCCACGCAGTCGCGCACCTGCGCCTCCTTGCCCACGATCACCGTGTTAAGCTGACCCAGCAGGCTGGCGAGCTTGGTCGCCACGTCCATCTTTGTATCCATATGCTGCAGACGATACCCCACGGCCATCGCCCCGTGCCGTGTGAGGTATAGCGATCACGCGCACGAGCCCCGAGATATGGCATCCACCGGCTACTACATCCATCGCGACTTCTGGAAGCACGAGATGGGCCGGGGCCACCCCGAATGCCCGCAGCGGCTGGACGCCATCGAGGACCGCCTGCTCGTCACCGGCGTGGCCGATGCGCTGGACCGCCGCGACGACATGCCGCTGGCCACGCTGGCGCAGATCACGCGGGCGCATTCGGCGGCCCACCTGGAACATCTCGAGGCCCTGCACCAGCGCCTGGTGGCCGACGAAGGCGTGGGCGGCCCCGAGCACGCCCAGGTCGATCCCGACACGGCGCTGAACCGCGGCACGCTGCTGGCGGCGCGCCGGGCGGCCGGCGCCGCCATCGCCGCCACCGACGCGGTGGCGCGGGGCGAACTGGCCAACGCCTTCTGCGCCGTGCGCCCGCCCGGCCACCATGCCTGCCGCGAGCAGGCCATGGGCTTCTGCTTCCTCAACAACGTCGCCATCGCGGCGCGGCATGCGCTGGACGAGCACGGCTTCTCGCGCGTGGCCGTCGTGGACTTCGACGTGCACCACGGCAACGGCACCGAGGACATCCTCTCCGGCGATCCGCGCGTGCTGATGACCGGCATCTTCCAGCACCCCTTCTATCCCTTCAGCGGCACCGAGCACCCGGCCGAGAACATGGCCAACGTGCCGGTGCCGGCCTACACCAAGGGCATGGACGTGCGCGAGGTGTTCGACATGGTCTGCCTGCCGCGGCTGGAGTCCTTCCGGCCGCAGATGATCTTCGTCAGCGCCGGCTTCGACGCGCACCGCGAGGACGAGCTGGGCCAGCTGGGCCTGAACGAGAACGACTATGCCTGGATCACCGAGCGCATCCGCGACGTGGCCAGGCGCCATGCCAAGGGGCGGATCGTGTCGCTGCTGGAGGGCGGCTACCACCTCGACGCCCTGGCGCGCAGCGTGGAGACCCACGTGCGCGTGCTGGCCGATCTCTGACGCCGCCCGCTGCCCGCGCGCATGACCGACTGGAACGGTTTCGTCGAACGGCTGTCGCGCGCCGACGCGCGCAGCCTGTCGCTGGAAGTGGCGCTGGTGCTGGCCGCCGTGGCGCTGGCCTGGGCCGTGGCCCGCTGGTTCGGGCGCGATCAGCCCAGGGACTCGGTGTGGTTCGGCGTGCGCACCATCGACGGGCTGCTGTTCCCGCTGCTGGCCCTGCTGCTGGCCGACCTGTCGCGCCGCGGGCTGGCAGGCCTGGGCCATCCGGTGCTGGTGCTGCGCGTGGGCGTCTCGGTGTTCCTGGCGCTGGCGGTCATCCGCCTCTTCGCGCGGGTGCTGCATGCGGTGTTCCCGGCTTCCACCCTGGCGCGGCTGATCGAGCGCACCGTCTCCTGGCTGGCGTGGATCGCCGCGGTGCTGTGGATCGTTGGGCTGCTGCCGCCGGTGTTGGCCGAGCTCGACGAGATCACCCTGGGTTTCGGCAAGACGAGCGTGAGCGTGCGCACGATCTTCGAGGGCACGCTCTCGGCGGCCGTGGTGCTGACCATCGCGCTGTGGATCGCCGCCACCATCGAGAAGCGCGTCCTGCGCGAGGCGGTGGCCGACCTGTCGATGCGCAAGGTCGCATCCAACGCGGTGCGCGCCTTCCTGCTGCTGATCGGCCTGCTGTTCGCGCTGTCGGCGGTGGGGGTGGACCTCACGGCGCTGTCGGTGCTGGGTGGCGCGCTCGGTGTGGGGCTGGGCTTCGGCCTGCAGAAACTGGCGGCCAACTACGTGAGCGGCTTCGTCATCCTGCTGGAGCGCTCCATCCGCATCGGCGACAACGTCAAGGTCGACACCTTCGAGGGCCGCATCACCGATATCAAGACGCGCTACACGCTCATCCGCGCCGGCAACGGGCGCGAGGCCATCGTGCCCAACGAGTCGATCATCACCGGCCGGGTGGAGAACCTCTCGCTGGCCGACCAGAAGTTCAACATCACGACCAGCATCGTGGTGGGCGGCGGCAGCGACGTGGCGCAGGTGCAGGCCATCCTCACCGGCGCGGCCCGGGCGCAGCCGCGGGTGCTGGCCGAGCCGGCGCCCGTGGCCTACCTCACCGGCTTCGTGGCCGACGGGCTGGAGTTCACGCTGCACTTCTGGGTGCGCGACCCGGAGAAGGGCAGGGACAACCTGCGCTCGGCCATCAACATCGCCCTCCTGGAAGGCCTGCGCGCCGCGCGCATCGACATCCCGTATCCGCAGCGCGTGGTGCGCATCGAGTCCATGCCGGACGGTCGGCTTTCCGGGGCGGCGGACGAGGCTCGCCTATAATCGAAAAAGCACGATCGTTCTTTTTTGCGCATCCCGTCCATGCGGCGCATGGGGATCGCGGAAGACCCCGAACCCTAGAATGCCCCGGATCCTGCGGGCTCCGAGCGCCCCGCCTCACTGATTTCCGATTTCATTTCCTAGGAGTCAAGCCATGAAAGTACTGGTGCCCGTCAAGCGGGTGGTGGACAAGGACATCAAGGTCCGCGTGAAGAGCGATGGATCGGGGGTGGACATAGCGAACGTGAAGATGAGCATGAACCCGTTCGACGAGATTGCGGTGGAGGAGGCGGTCCGGCTGAAGGAAAAGGGCGTGGCCACGGAGGTGATTGCTGTGTCCTGCGGCGAGGCCAAGTGCCAGGAGACGCTGCGCACGGCGATGGCCATCGGCGCGGACCGTGGCATCCTGGTGGAGTCGGCCGAGGAGCTGCAGCCCCTGGCGGTGGCCAAGCTGCTGAAGGCCCTGGTGGACAAGGAGCAGCCCGGCCTGGTGATCCTGGGCAAGCAGGCCATCGACGACGACGCCAACCAGACCGGCCAGATGCTGGCCGCGCTGGC
>Ga0164243_10000675_pt1 | contig 60626 bp, 53 predicted proteins | sample OricompcompostOP_FD_108781 | JGI IMG/M metagenome (GOLD analysis project Ga0164243, IMG submission 108781) | Organic Plus compost microbial communities from Emeryville, California, USA - Original compost - Organic plus compost (OP) | ecosystem: Engineered > Solid waste > Mixed feedstock >... | reverse complement strand
CCCGCGCGATGCCGACTCGCTGCTGCTGACCGCCGGACAGTTCGAACGGGTGTGCATCGGCGGCAGACCGCGGCAGGCCGACCCGCTGCAGCAGATCACCGACCCGGGCTCGCCGGGCATTGGCCGAGCCGCCGATCTTCTGGATGATCATCGCATCCTCGATCGCGGCACCGATGGTCATCCGGGGATTCAGGCTGGCAAGCGGATTCTGGAAGATCATCTGCATCCGTCGGCGGAGGTTGCGCAGCTCCTTCGGGTTCAGGTCTGCCAGGTCCTGCCCGTCGAACAGCACCCGTCCGGAGTCCGCGGGAAGCAGCCGCAGGGCGACCCGGCCGAGCGTCGACTTGCCCGATCCGCTCTCCCCGACGACTCCCAGGGTCTGCCCCGCCGACACCTCGAACGACACCGACTCGACGGCACGCAGCATTCGTCCGCCGACCTTGAACCGCTTGGAGACCGACTCGACCTGCAACAACGGATCAGCTGGCACGAGCCATCACCTCTTCTGCGCGGTGGCACGCCACGGCGTGCCCCTGGCCCATGGACCGCAATGGGGGTACCTCCTGGTGACAGCGTTCGACGGCCATGCTGCACCGCGGGGCGAACGGACAGCTGCTGGGTGGCTCGGTCACGGTGGTCGCCATGCCCGGGACCGGCACAAGGTCCCGGCCACGCTGGCCGACCTCGATCACCGAGGCCTTCAGCCCGAGTGTGTACGGGTGTGCCGGACGAGCAAGGAACTCCTCCAGCCGTGCGCTCTCCATCACCTTGCCGGCGTAGAGCACGACGATCCGGTCGCAGAAGTTGGTGGCTACCCCGAAGTCGTGGGTGATCAGGATGATGCTCATCTTCCGCTCCTGGCGGAGATCGTCCAGCAGCGCGAGGATCTGCGCCTGCACGGTCACGTCAACCGCGGTCGTCGCCTCGTCGGCGATCAACAGTTGCGGTTCGCAGGCGATCGCCATGGCGATCATCGCCCGCTGCCGCATCCCGCCGGAGAACTCGTGCGGGTAGCTCTTGAACCGCGCCCGGGGCTCAGGAATGCCCACCTTGTCCAGCAGTTCCAGGGTCCGCTCGAAGGCACGCCGCCGGTTGGTGTACTGGTGGGTGATCATCGCTTCCATGATCTGGTCGCCGATGCGCATCGTCGGGTTGAGGCTGGTCATCGGGTCCTGGAAGATCACTCCGATGTCGCGACCTCGGATGTCCTCGAGCTGCTTGCGCCGCAACTTCAGCAGTTCCGTGCCCATGAATCTGGCCGACCCGGTCACCGACCGGGCACCGCGCACCAACCCGAGCGTCGACAGCAGCGACACCGACTTGCCGGAGCCACTCTCCCCGACGATGCCGAGCGTTTCACCCGGTGCCACCGAGAAGCTCACGCCGTTGACGGCGTAGATCGTCTCGTCGGCGCGACGGAATCTGGTCTGCAGGTTCTCTACCGTCAGTAGGTCCTCAGCCATTTATGACCCTCCCTTGGGATCGAACGCTTCCTGCAGCCCGTCGGCAACGAACAGGAACGACAACAGTGTCAGTGCGAAGATCCCCGCCGGGAAGTAGAGCAGCCAGGGGTATCCGAGTACGTTCGGGCCGGCCTGGGCGATCAGGTTGCCGAAGCTGGGCAGCGGTGGCAGCAGACCGAGGCCGACCAGGCTGAGTGCGGCCATGATCACCAGGTCCGCGGGGATCCCGAACGCCAGCGCCACCAGCATGCTGCTCAGCACGTTGGGCAACAGATACCTGCGGGCTATGTGCGGCCACGTCGCGCCGAGCGATCGAGCAGCCTCAACCATCTCCCCGTTGCGCATGTTGAGCACCAGGCCCCTGATCAGCCGGGCGTAGGAGGCCCAGCCGGTGATGCCGATGGCGATCAAGATCGGGAACATTCCCCGGCCGAGAGTCACCACAAGGATCAGGTTGAGGAAATAGCTGGGGAAGGCGAACATGAAGTCGACCACACGCATGATCGCCTGATCGGCGAGACCGCCCCGCAAGCCGGCCCACAACCCGAGTACGCAGCCGATCACGAAACTCACCGCGGTGGCGCCGACCGCGATCTCCAGGGCGTTGCGGATGCTCCAGAGGATCTGGCTGAACATGTCGTGGCCCAGCCCGTCGGTCCCCATCGGGAACTCCCAGGATGGCCCCTGGTTGGCGTTGAGGAAGTCGGTGTCGGTGTAGTGATGTGGTGCCACCCACGGGCCGAAGATCCCGGCCAGTACGAAGATCAACACCCATACGCCCCCGGCGACCGGCAGCCAGTTGCGCCGGTACCGCCGCCAAGCCAGCTGAGCCTGGGAGGTGCGCCGGAACGACGACTCATCCCCGACCACGCCGAGCGCGAGCTCTGTCACTGCCACGGTTGTGTCACTCTCTCTTGTTCTCCAGATCCGATCGTCCGGCCTCGGCTCGGCCAACCTCTTGGCATTGGTCTCGTCACTCCAGCGCCACGCGAGGGTCGAAGGCCCGGTAGAGCACGTCGACCACCAGGTTCATCCCCATCACCATCAACGACAGGATGTAGATCGACGTGATCGAGAGGGGTACGTCCTTGGTCGGGAACGCGGCCCCCATCAGGTTTCCCATGCCCGGGATCGAGAAGATCTGCTCGACCCAGACCGTGCTGACCACCGTGAAGGCGAATGTCGGCCCGACCACGGTGATCAGTGCGGTCAGTGAGTTGCGCATCGCGTGGCGGGTGATGACGTTGAACCGGGGAACGCCTTTGGCCTCGGCGGTGCGCACATACTCCTGCCGGAGCACCTCGATCAAGGAGCCGCGCATGTAGCGGGTGATCACGCCGACGTTGCCGGCCGAGAGCGCGACGATCGGCAGAATCGCCTCGCCGACCGTACCCCAGCCGTTGATCGGGACGACGCCCGGCATGGCGACCCCGAAGAGCAGCACCATCAGCACGGCGAGCACGTAGGACGGGATGGCCTGACCGGCGACCGAGAGCGTGGTGAGCGTCGAATCGAGCCACGTGTTGCGCTTCAACGCCGCTACCACCCCGAGCGGGATGCCGATCAGGATCGACAGCACCACCGACCCGATCGCCAGGATGGCACTGATCGGGAAGGCGCTGCGCAGCTGATGCATGATCGGCACCGACGGGTTGGCGAACGACGTGCCGAAGTCGAACGTCAGTGAATGCCAGACGTACTTCAGGGTCTGTGCCCACAACGGCTGGTCCAACCCGTACCGGCTCTCGAACTGCTCGACGTACTGCCGGTAGAGCTCCGGATTCTGAAGCCGCAGCTGCCCGAGGCTCGCCCCGATGTTGGTCGAGTTGAAGAACGACCCGGGAGCTGCGTACATCAGCAGGTACGCCACGGCCAGCACGACCGCGATCGTGACGACCAGCGCGACGAGGCGCTTACCTAGGAACTTCGCGACGCCCACGCCGCCACCTGACCTTTCCGACTGTGCTTGTGCTGGTCCGTGGCACCCGAGCCATTCACTTATTTCCAGGTGGCGTACTGGAGCTGGAACAGCCCACCCCACGACCACGGGTTGGCCTGGATGCCGGTGAGTCCGGGCTGCGACAGGTAGAAGGTCTTGGCGTAGTAGAGCGGCACCCCGTAGCCGTTGTTCAGCACGTAGTTGTCGATGTTGGCCGTCAACTCGTTCGCCTTGTCCTGATCGATCGCGGCGTTCAGCTCGGCGTTCCACATCACGGCGTCATGCCAGTCCTGGCTCATGTGCTTGTTGTCCCACGCCTGGCCACTGAGTCCGACGTTCGCGCCGCCGTTGCCCGCACTCCAGTTCCCGACGAACTTCCAGGCTGCCACCCACGCGTCGTGCTTGTCGGCCGGCTTCTTCGCGTCCTTCCAAGCCTTGGTGTAGTTGGCCCATTGGTCGGCGTTGGTCGCCGCGCCGGGGATGACCAGCACCTTCTGATATTCCTCGGGCTGCTGCTTGGTCCACTTGTCGAGGTAGGCGATGTAACCCTTGGCCGCCTTGTCGAGCTTGTCCCAATCCGCCTGCGTCGTCCCGGCATTCTTGTCGTCGGGATTGCCCAATTGCGCGACGTCATTCGGGTCGTACTTGGGCAGGTAGTAGTTCGCCGCATGCTTGCGGTACTCGATCGTGCCCTGCGTGCCGTGGAAGAGGATCTGCTGGTTGGCCTGGATCGGCAGGCTGGTGAAGTCGCTCCAGTTCGGCGTACCGCCGCCGATCACGTAGCCCGGATGGACGTCGGGGTTGATGCCGCCCCAGGTGATGTTGCCGTAGATGGTCGACGGCTGCGGCACGATCTTGGTCTGGATGCCCAGCCCTTCCTTCAGCTCCTGCTGGATGGCCTCGGCCACGGGAATGCCGGTCGGATCGTCGGCCGCGGTCCGGCAGTACAGGTAGAGAGTCGGCATACCCTTGCCGCCTGGGTAGCCGGCCTCGGCGAGCAGGCTCTTGGCCTTGTTCAGGTCCTCCGGCAGCGGGTGCTGCATGTCGTTGGTCGGCCAGCCCGGGAACCCGAAGGTTGAGGTGACACCGCCGAGTCCGTTCAGGACGTTCTCGACGATCGGCTTCCGTTTGATGGCCATCCCGACCGCCTGACGCACCTTGATGTCGTCCAGCGGTGAGGCCTCGACCGACTTGTCCCATTCCAGGTAGGTGACGATGTTGTCGGCCTGGGAGTGCAGGAGCGCCTTGAGGTCGGGGTGAGTCATGACGTACTTGTAGTCGGCCGGCTGCTGGATGACGGCGGCACTGAGCTTCTTGGCCAGGAAGTCCGGAACCGGGACGTTCGGCGTCGGGATGACGTTGATCGTCTTGATGTTGCCGACGTTGGTCTGGCCGGGTGCGCCGACGTACTTCGGGTTCTTCTCCAGCGTGATCTTGCCGTTGGGCACGAACGACTTGACGATGTACGGACCGTTGCCGACGAAGTTCTCCGGCATGAACCACTTCTCCGGGCTCGCGTCGACCGACGGGCCGTACAGCGGCATCGAGCCCGAGATGGCCATGGCGCCGAGGATGTTGTGCGGAGAGGTCAGGGTCAGCCGGATCTCGTAGTCGTTGATGACCTTGACGCCGACCTCCTTCTCTCCGACGCCACCGGCGTGGTAGGTCCAGGCGTTGTTGACATAGGTCATCACGCTGGCCCACAGCGCGTCATTGGCGTTCTTGGGCGATGCGGTACGCATCCACGAGTAGTAGAAGTCGTTGGCGGTCACCGGCTTGCCGTTGGACCACTTGGCATCCTTGCGCAGGTAGAACGTCCAGACCCTGCCATCCTTGGACGTCTTGTACTTGGTGGCGATCTTGGGGACCAGCTTGCCGTCGGATCCGTAGCCGTACAGGCCCTCCATGACGGTGCCTTGATCGATAAGGATCTGGGCTCCCCATTGGGACGGGTCGAGCGTTGAGATCGCGTTTCCGGTCTGACCGACACCGATGGTGATCTCTGATTGCGGGGAGGACTTGATGTGCGAGCCGGTACCGGAGTCCGACTTTCCCGGATGGCACGCGGTGACGAGCAGGACGCTGAGTGAAGCGATCGCGACCAGAAGGGGCGGACGCCTTCTCTTCATCTTCGACCGAACCTTTCTGCGGCCAGGGACATCGATGGCCCTGGCGCGGGCATATTCGGTATTGATGGCCGGGGTCGAGGGCCCGGCGGAGGGCGCGTGGGCGCCACCGCTGAAGGCCGTCGGCTTTGACGGTCGCTTCAACACCAAAATTTAGGCTGACTAAGCGAGTCAGAGTTGCCACAGAGGGGAACTGTGCCTGAATGTACCGCCGGGGACCTGACCCAGCGCAAGACCCTTCTCAACTTTCGGTAAATTTTCGAAACTTTCGATCGCTGTGCCGTCCGAGCGCTGGGTGTCACCCCGCGCTGCGCGGTGTTGTCGCTTGCCCTTGCTCAGCATGCACGACATTCTGAGCTCATGCCCGGCGGCGACCTGATCATCACCGACTTTCGGAAGGATCCGGATCCTGAGGCGGTGTTGGACTTCCTGATCGACTGGGTCACCGGCGATCGGGCCGGCGCGGAACAGCATGTGGCTGACCACGCCGCTGGCGGCGGGACGACGCTGACGGCACGAATGGACGACCGGATCGCCGGCTTGATCACGGTGCGATGGACGTCGAACAATTCAGCGCTCGCCGACCACGGTATTCCTCTTATTCACCAGCTAATCGTCGTGCCCGGGTTGCGGCGCCAAGGGATCGGCAACAGGCTGCTGGACGCGGCCGAACTGCTCGCGGCGCGGCGGGGTCGTCGAGCGGTCGGGATCACCGTCGGACTGTTCGACGAGTACGGGCCGGCGCAGCGGCTCTACGTCAGCCGCGGGTATCTGCCTGACGGCAACGGGGCATGCCAGGGGCGCGTGCCGCTGCGCGAGGGACAGTCTGTGATCGTCGACCACTCCTTGATCATCTGGTTGATCAAGGACATCAGCCACCTGCAGCCCGAGCCGGTCCCGGTTCGGTCGTGAGCGCCGATCGCGCGGAGCCGGGCACGGTGTCCGGCCGTTCGAGATAGTCCAACCAGGGCCGGTGTGCCTCGATCGCATCGGTGAGGATCGCCCGTGCGGTTCGGGTGTCGGACACCAGCGGGTCGAGCGCGAGCGCCTGGACGGCGAGCTCGGCGGAGGCTGAAAGTGCCGCGCGGACGGTGATCTCCTGTTGGTTCACCCGCGAGGAGAGGACGGCGGCGATGCCGTCCGGCAGCGGGCCGGTTGCGATCCCCTTGATCGAATTCGCTCCGATCGCGGCAGGGACTTCGACAACCGCGTGCGGCGGCAGGTTGGGGATCAATCGTCCGTTGGGCAGGTTGACCGCGAGTTCAGCGATCTCGTGTCCGGTGATCAACGACTCACTGATCGAGACCAGCCGCTCCGCCTCCTGCCCGGCCTGGACCTCGTCCAGCGGAATGCGTCCGTCGGCCTGCTCGTGCAGCTTGTCCCATAGGTCGGTCTTCTCGTTGATGTAACCGATCGTTGCGTCCAACCCGGGTTGCAGCTGCCACGGAAGTTCACCGTTGGCCTCGTCGGCCGCCAGGTACCAGCCGAAGAATTCCGCGACGTGGCGATCACCGGGCACCGGGTAGAGCCCGAAGAGATCCAGCAGATCGGCGGCTACCGGAGCGGCCAGCGGGGATGGTGCCGAGGACTGCACGGCGGACCGGACCCGGGATCGAAGTTCGGGATAGAGGTCCTCCCCCGCACCCGGCCCCTGGGAGCGTTTCACCGACAGCAGCCAACACAGGTGATTGAGTCCGGCGAACTCGACGTCGATCGCGCTGCGGGGCAGCTCGAGCGCCCCCGCGATCTCGATCGCCGAATGCATCGTCCCATGACAGAGTCCGATGACGCGCTCGTGGGCCCAGCCACTGATCGCTCGGACGTTGGCGGTCAGCGGATTGGCATAGTTGATCATCCACGCCTGCGGTGCCAAGTCCTCGACGTCACGGCCGATGGCGACCAGCTCGGGAACCTGCCGCAGGGCTCGTAGTACGCCGCCGGGACCGACCGAGTCGCCGACCGTCTGCCGGATGCCGTACCGCAAGGGCACGTCGAGATCGCTGTCCCACCCGCCGGCACCGCCGACGGCGATCGTGGTGGCAACGATGGTGGCGCCCGGGGGTGAAGACGGTGCTGCCGGCTCCGATCAGGACGATGACCGGACGAGTCACGGTCCGGGAGCTGATCATGCTGCTCCGCCGTTGTGCCTCACGACTGTGGCGCCATCCGGACGGGGAACCTGTCCTCGTTGATCCGTCCCAGGCGGGCCGGGTTGTAGGTGTAGACGATCGCCATCCGGGTTGATCTGCTGCGGTTCAGGTCGGAGTAGTGCAGCAGATAGGGATCGAAGGCGATCATGTCGCCGGCCCTGAGCGGAACCGCGTGATCTTGTCCTGAGGTACGGCCTCCGGGGTCACCTCGAAGTGTCCACCGTCTCGGAACGGGTGGGTCGGCTTTCCGAGATGGCTTCCCGGGACCACCTGGAGGCAACCGTTCGTTTCGTCGGCGTCGTCCAAGTATACGAAGCAGGTGATCAACTCGTCGGTATGGGCCCGCCAGCAACAGCTCCAGTCCTGGTGCCACGGGTACGGGGATCCGCCCGGCAACTTCAGGTTGAGCTTGTCTTCGAAGAGTTCCACCGGCTCGCCGAAGATCGAATCCGCTGCGTCGACCACCCCGGGCCGGAATGCCAGTTTCATCATCGGCTCGCTGATGTCGGAGATCGGTTCGAGCTTGCGGATCACCTGTTCCATCCCCGCCGCGTCGGCCGGCGCGAGGTAATCGACCTCCCATTGGATGCGCTCTTCGTACGACGACGGGTCCGCATTGCAGGTCTCCAGTAGACGCTGAGCCTCCGCCCGGTACTCCCCCACCTCCCCGGCAGTCAGTACTCCGCGGATCACGGCATAGCCGTCGCGCCGGTATGCATCAACGTCGAGCATTTCGCCTCCCAGGAGAGCGGGCTTCGAATAGCAGACCGTACCAGTGAGTCACGAGCGCGCTTCGCGATCAGCCCGATGCCACGGACAGTGCGTCGATCCGCCGTGACGCCGCTGACGACGGCCGAACTCGTCGTCCGATGTCGGGGAACGCACCCGGTCGTGTTTAGACAAGGTTCAGCCGGGCATCCTCAAGGGCTGCCACCACCGCGGCCAGCGCCGAACTGCGTGACCCGGCCGGCCACACGGCCCAGGTACGGCGTACCAGCGGATGACCGGCCAACTGATGCCAACGCATTCCATGGGGGATGGCGAAACCCGGAGCTGCGAGCGCGAATCTCGTGCCGTCCACCACGGCCGCCAGCTTCACCTCCGGGGTGACCGGCCGATGATCATCAGGATCGCCGGCCGGCACGCGGATCCCGTGCGCCCGCAACGTCGCCGAGACGTGATCGTGCCACGAGGGCGAGTTGGAGCGGGGGAAGCCGATCCACCGGAGCCCTGCCAGTCGGTCGAGCCCGATCTGTTCCCGCTCACCGGCCAGCCGACGGGAGAGGTCGTCGGCGAGCACGACACCCATCGCCTCGGTCACCACCAGCGTGCTGTCATAGGCGTCGTCCGCCAGGAGTTCCCGGACCAGGCCTACCTCGATCTCGCCCCGCCGCAGCGACGCCCATTGGCTCGCGGTCGACCGGTGACTGGCCTCGATCACAATCCCGGGTGAACTCCGGCGCAGTGTGTCCACCACCTGGGGCAGGAGACCTGCAGGGAGTTCGAGCGGTGCGCCGAGCCGGATCGCGGCACCGGTCTTCCCGGGTTGCGCCACACGGTCCCGCAGTTGGTCGTGCAGCTGGATCAACCGGCGCGCCCCGTCGGCCAGCGTTAGTCCGGAGTCGGTCGGTTGCACACCCGTGCGACTGCGCAGCAGCAGGCCGGTGCCCAACTCACGCTCCAGAGCCCTGACTGTCTCCGAGACGGTCGACTGACCCAGGTGCAGCTTCCTGGCCGCCGCGGACATGCCGGCTTCGTCGACCACCGCAACGAAGATGCGCAGCTCTCGTATCTCCACCGCCCTATGGGACCACATCCGGTTGCCATCGCCGAGCCCGATCACCGCCATCGGAGACAACGGACGACAGCCCGCAATATGTCCGGGTCCTGCGCCGTTGGGATCCACGCAATCCGACAGACGGAAGGATGATCATGAGTACAGAACTCGCCGGAAAGACGGCCCTGGTGACGGGCGGCAACAGCGGCATCGGTCGTGCCGTAGCGCTGCAGCTCGGGCAACTCGGAGCCCACGTCATCATCACCGGCAGGGATGAGATCCGCGGCAGCCGGGTGCGCGACGAGATCCGCGCGGCCGGAAGCGCGGCCGACTTCGTCGCGACAGCACTGACCGACGAACAGTCTGCGCGTGCCCTGTCCAGGACGGCCGTCGAGCTCGGCGGCGGCAAGGTCGACATCCTGGTCAACAATGCCGGGATGTTCCCGTTCGGGCCGACCCATCTGAGCAGCGAGGAGGACTTCGACCGGGTGTACGGCCTCAACGTCAAGGTGCCGTACTTCCTGGTTGCCGAACTGGCACCGCAGATGGCGGCCCGCGGCGATGGGGCGATCATCAACATCACCACGATGGTGGCCGAATTCGGCGCACCGCAGATGGCGCTCTACGGCTCGAGCAAGGCGGCGCTGGTGCTGTTGACGAAGTCGTGGGCAGCCGAGTACGGACCGTCCGGTGTTCGGGTGAATGCGGTCAGCCCGGGCCCGACCCGCACCGAAGGCACCGCGGCGATGGGTGACGGCCTCGACGCCCTGGCCGCCACTACACCGTCCGGTCGAACGGGCAAGCCCGAGGAGATCGCAGCGGCAGTCACCTTCCTCGCGTCGCGGTCAGCCAGTTGGGTGCACGGTGCGGCCGTGCCGGTGGACGGTGGACGGATCGCGGTCTGAGCAGACGGCTCAGCGGGAATCCGAACCGGCAACGGCTGCCGGCCGGGTCCGCCGGATGATCTTGTAGATCTCGAACCAGGCGACACCGACGATCCCGGCGCCGACCGCGACCCCGGCTTCGAGCAATCCCAGTCGACCGAGATCGAACAGAGCGCGCAGCGGCGACACCGTCAGAACCAGGACGAGCGTTGCCGCTGCGCCGCTGATCACCCACTTCACCGCGCGATTGCGTCGCCGGCGTACGGTGCTCCAGACCGGCAGCCGCCAGGACCGGTTCACCATGATCAAACACAGATTGCCGACAACGAGCACGGTGAAGGCGATCGATCGCACGATCGTGTCGGGCCGGTCGGACAGCACCGCCCACAGGTAGACGCCGACCACACAACAAAGAACCGCCAGCCCTTGCAGCGCTGCGATGGTCAACCTGCGCCGACCGAAGACCGGATCGCCGACCCGGCGTGGTCGCTGCCGCATGATGCCGGGATCGATCTGCTCGGCCTCGAAGACCACTGAGCACGCCGGATCGATGATGAACTCCAGAAAGGCGATCTGCACCGGCAGCAGCACCAGCGGCCAACCGGAGACGAAGACCGGCAGCAGGGCCATGCCGAGGATCGGCACATGGACCGCGACGAGGTAGCCCATCGCCTTCCGGAGGTTGTCGAAGATCCCGCGGCCACGGTGGATGCCGTCGACGATGGAGGCGAAGTCATCGTCGGTGATCACCAGGTCGGCCGCCTCCCGCGCAACGTCGGTCCCGCGTCCGCCCATGGCTATGCCGATATCGGCCGCCTTCAGAGCCGGAGCGTCGTTGACCCCGTCGCCGGTCATTCCGACAACCTCGCCGGTGGCCTTGAGTGCCCGGACCAACCGCAGCTTCTGATCCGGAACCATCCGGGCGTACACATTCACTGTCCTGACCCGCTCTGCGAGTTCGGCGTCGCTCAGTGCGACGAGTTCGCTTCCGGTCATCGCCCCGGAGGTGGTGTCGATCCCGGACTCGCGGGCGATCGCCAGAGCCGTACCCAGATAGTCGCCGGTGATCATCAGAACGCGCACGCCGGCTTGACGGCACCGGGCCACGGCGGCCGGGACCTCCGGGCGGACCGGGTCCTGCAGGCAGGCAAGACCGAGCAGTTCGAGGTCGAATCCGGCGGGGCTTTCCGGTAGCGCGGCCGAACCGGCCCAGGCGCCGGATGCGACGGCGAGGACTCGCAACCCGCTCGCCGTCGAACGCTCCACCTGGTCCCTCAATGCACGGCGCTCGACGTCGCCGAGCCGACAGAGGTCGGCGACCGCTTCGGGCGCCCCTTTGACGGCGACGACCAACTCTCCGCCTTCGCGCGGACACCAGACCATCGCGACCGCGAGCAGATCCTCCGACAGCGGGTACTCGCGCACAGGGCGCCGCTGCTGTCGATCTTGCGTGCCGGGCAGGTATGCGTCCGCGACGTCGCGGAAGGCGCGATCCATCGGGTCGAACGGATCGGGCGGCACTGCCAATGCCCCGGTCTCGGCGATCCTTCGGTACTGCTCCGGCAGCGGGTTGCCATCCAACCTGTGTACCCGTCCGTCGACCACGAACTCCCGCACCACCATGGTGTTGGTCGTCAGCGTGCCCGTCTTGTCGACGCAGACCGCGGTCGCCGAGCCGAGGGTCTCGATCACAGGAGGCCGTCGGGTCAGCACGTTGCGTTGTGACATCCGCCAGGCCCCGAGTGCGAGGAAGACGGTAAGCACCACCGGGAATTCCTCGGGCACCAGGGCCATTGCGGTCGCGACACCGGCCAGTACGCCCTCCAGCCAGTGCCCCCGCGTCAACGCGTAGACCACAACCACCGCGACCGCGGTCACTCCTGCCAGGACCGCGATCACCCGGACCAGCCGGTCGACCTCGTACTGCAAAGGCGTCCGCTCGGTTGACAGATCGTGCAAAGCAGAGCCGATACGGCCCAGTTCGGTGCGGGCGCCGGTCCGCCGGACGATCGCCGTGCCGTGGCCCTTCACCACCAGGGTCCCGGAGAAGACCCACGGCGTACCATCGCCGCCGGGCGCACCGATCTCATCCGCCGTGTCGTGAGCGGCGGCGGCCTCCTTGCGCACCGGCACGGACTCACCGGTCAACGCCGACTCGTCCACGGTCAGCGATGCGGCCTCGACCAACACCGCGTCCGCCGGAACCCGATCTCCCTCGTTGATCATGACGACGTCGCCAGCCACCACTTCTGCCCCGGCGATGCGCACCAGCTTGCCGTCACGAACCACCAGCGCACGCGGCGACGACAGGTCGCGCAGCGCAGCAAGGGCGTTCTCGGTCTTGTGCTCCTGGTACACCGAGATCACGATGACAACGACAACCGAGACCATCAGCACGATGCCGTCCGACAGCTCAGCGAGCAGGAAGTTCACCGTGCCGGCGACCAGCAGCAACACCAGCATCGGTTGGGAGATCACCGACCAGAACTGCTGCAGCAGACCGTGGTCGCGTGTCACCGGCAATTCGTTGCGCCCCTCGACAAGCAGGCGCCGCGCCGCCTCCTCCGCGGTCAACCCGTCCAGCCCGACGCCGGCGCGTGACATGGCCACATCCATGGTTCCAGCCAAGAGCGATCCGGGCGCCGGCGGCAGGGTCCGAAGCCCCGGTTCGGTCGCGCCGACCCACCGGAGGTGGCCCTAGAACACTTCGCGAGCGAGTCAGCACCGAAGGCCCGACCACCCCCGAGTGAGGCGCGACGGACCGCATCTCATGGAACGATCCGCGCATGACCGCCGACGCAGCACCCAGGATCACCGACCGGATGCATTCCTGCTCATTTCGTTTCCGGCCGCTCGACGACGGCGCGATGATCACCACGTGCACCAACGGGCCCACGACAGTGGCAGGTCCTCAACGGTCGCGCCCAGGGCGACACATTCCGGAGAATCGCTCGCGATCTGGGCATCAGCGAACGCACCGAGCAGGAGTACATGGACGAGGTGATCAAGAAGGTCGCGAGCAGTCTGCGCCGATTCTCACCGGCTGATCTGCAGCGGTTGTTGGGACTGGTTCCCGACGACTTCTCCGGTCAGGGTCGCTAGTGCGCGATCACCCCGGCTGCCGCTGGGGTCGGCCTGGTTCTGGACGCCGGCGGCGGCGGCGCGGGCATGATCATCTCGGCGCGGGCGTCGTTCAGGTGGTTCGCTCGAACGAGGCACTCCCGGTGACCGTCGCCTCCGGCATCCTGCGCCCGTCCGGGGCCATCGCTCCGTCGCTGTGATAGGTCAGCGTCAGCTCGTACCTCCCCGCGGTGTCGGTGGTGGCATAGTCGTCGAGATTCCAGCTGTGCTCGATGGAATCCCCCGGGCCGAGTTCGACGTAGAATTCGGCGGGGGCCCGGCCGGCGTTGATCCGGAAGCCTGCCCGGTTCTGCCACCCCTCGGGACCACGGAGCTCGAACCACACCTCACCCGATCCTCCGGGATGGTTCAGCAGCATCCGCCGGTTCACGAGCCGGGATTCCTGGGCCGTATTGCGCAGGACGGCGGTCACAGTCGTGGGCGTGGTCGCGGGCGCGCGGTCCGGTTCGACCCGAACGTCCAGTTGCAGTCCGGTCACGTTTACGGTGCTCCTTCCGTGCTGGGCGTGTGTGTTGCCGCCAGGCGACCGACGAGGGCTTCCTCCAGGTCGCGGTTGGTCAACATCTTGTCGACGTCCTTCGCGTCTTCGGCGTCGATGGGCACGCCTGCCCAGCGTTGCAGCGCGTACGCGACCAGCCCGCCCATCCCGCGTTCGTCCGCGGCGTCGGCGATGCGGCGCCAGTCACCGCGATAGTCCTCCAACCGGTCGCGGTCCAGCCGCTCCGGCGGCAGATCCGGGAAATGCCGCTCCGGATCATGCTCACTGAGCCGCCACCACTGATCGAGAGCGACCCGTCCGATGTCGGTCAACCGGTCCCGGTGCACCCGGGCACGGTCGAGAGCGGCTCTCGCGTCGTCGAACCGGTCGACCGCCCACAACGCTCGGGCCAGCTGGAAGGCGACCTCCGGTCGGTCCGGGGACGCCGCGGCCGCCAACTTGTACAACTCCAGCGCACGAGCCGTCCTGCCCTCCCGGAACCAGAGCCGATTGGCCTCGGAGAACGCGTCCGGAGGGGAGGTACGCGATCCGGCGGTGCTGGTCATGGCCCTGCTTTCGGCGGCGGAGCGACCGCCCGGATCCGGTCGATGACCGGCCGTACCTGCGCTTCGACTCCGGCATTGATCAACTCCCGGACGGCGGCCGCCTCTCGGCCGAACAGTGCTGCCAGGCCCGAGTCCGGCTTCAGGTTTCCATGGGAATCCCGCGCTTCGAATCGTCCCGCCAGCACCAGAAGATCGCGGGCAATCGCCTCCGGGGCGCTCTTCCCGGGGACCCGGGGAAGGGTGGTCTCGACTGTCTGCGCCACCCGTTCGATCTGCCGGAACGCCTCGTCGCGGGAGATGATCCGGGTCCGGGGTTGTTTCACCCCGAGGTCCTTCTCCTCGAGCGCGATCTGGATGCCGTCGATCACTGTCGCATATTGCTCGACGTTGGTCTGTGGCATCGAGAACACCGGCTGCAGCTCGTTCATCCCGGCCAGGTCCCCGATGGTGGAGCAGTAGTTGAAGGCCCGCTTGGCCGCCTTCAGCCACTGACCGCGGTCCGCCTGCTGGATCGCGGCGGCAGCCATGGCAGCCGCGAACTGGGCGAGTGAGGTGGGTGGGATCTCGCCGGGATCGTCCAGGAAAGCCAGGTTGAAGTCGGCGTTGCCGCCGGCCGCGAGCAGCTCCGTTCCGTCCCTCCGGTTGGCCGACACGAAGACCACCCGGGTCACCGGTGTGAACCGCTTCTCCTCCGGGTGCGCCGGGTCGTCGACGACATAGCCGCGCCAGAAGGTGTTGAGGTTGCCCCCGTTCAGGACCGCGATGGCCGCCCCGAGCTTGGTCACGGCATCGCCGGCCAGCACCTCACCCAGGCTCATGGCGATCCCGCGGCCACCGCTGGGAAACGTCAGCAGGCTGCGGAACTCCAGGTCGTCGCGCCCCGGCGTCGGCCCGCCGCTGATCTTCCGGATGGCTGCGATGATCCGCTCTGCGGCGATCCGGCCGGCCTGCTTCCGGGTCTCTGCGACGACGTGCAGGTGCTCGTCGAAATCGACGTCGGGCGGGAACGGGTGGACCCGACCCTGGATCGCCGTACCGGCAACGGCCATCTGCCCACCGGCTCCGATCGCACGTCCGAGGGTGTAGACCGACGTCGAGGACTGAGCCAGATGCCAGGCGACCTGAAGCCCGGCGTGCAGGTACTCCACCCGGCCGGCGGCGTTGACGGTCGGCACCCGATACACACCAGGGTCACCCGGCTGGACCACCTCGATCAGCGGATTGTCGGTCAATGTCACGATCACCATCGCCTCCGACCGCTGCCTGCGGATCTCCTCCACCTGCGCATCGATCTCCCGCGCGTTGCGCGTCGTCCGCCTGGCCAACAGCTCCTGGATCTTCTGGCTCGATTCCTGGACAGTCTGCCGCGCCTCCTCAACTGACGGTTGGGGAACCCCGAGGCTGAAGTTGCGGACCAGCGCCTGAGCGGCGTCGTAGCGCGGTTTCAGGGTTTTCTGCAGCGCCGGCGTCATCCGGTTGAAGTGATCGGTCAGCCGCTCGGCGATCTCCTGCATGTGGGTCACGTTCGTCCCCCACTGCTCTGCCGAGGATTGGTTGCCGGCGGCGTTGCTGGTGCCGGTCAGACCCGTGCCGGCAGCGTGCTCGACCTCGTACACGTAGGCCAGCACCTCGTCGCGGGCGACGAACTCGGGGCGCTGGTTGCCGGCCGCGTCGAATTCCTCACCGGGCTCGCCGGCGCGCACCTGGGACACATGCACGTTCTCGTGCAGCACAGTGCTGAGCAACCAGCTCACGTCCTGGAACGCAGGGTCGTAGATCTCCACCCGCGGCGACGACGCGTACCTCAGATGGGTGCTCGGATCCTCCTGCCAGTCGAAACGGGTCACGCCCTCGCCTGCATCGGAGCGGGCCACGTACGTCCAGCCCTGAGCCGTGCTGACGATGCCGCGAGCCGCCAGCGCCGCAATCAGGATGCCCAGCGCCTCGGCGCGTTTCCGGGCCTTGATCGCCCGGTCACAGCGGAACCAGGTCGCCTCGTCGATGGACGGTGCGCTGATCGAGGCGGAACCCCGGAGGACACGTTGGCCGATCGGCCACAGCTCCGGCCCGATCGCCTCCTCGAGTCGCGCCATGCTGTCCGGGTCGCCGGCCAAGTACTGCCGGTCGGCCGGCGCAGCCTCTGCCAGAGCGGCGACGATCCGCTCCGGATCACCCAGTCCTGCGTAGAACTCCGCGGTGCCCGACACGTTCAGTTCCTGCCGTTGCACCATCACCGGACCTGCCGTCGATCCGAGTCGGCCGGCCACAACCTGGTTGCCGACGGCTCGCTGCAAAAATCCGAGCGTGGCCGGCGTCATCAGTAGTGCCGGGGCCCCGGCGGTGTGCCCCGCGAGGACTGGAGTCGGCGTTACCACCGTCGACCGGGGATCACGGCGTTGGACATCACCCAAGGTCCGGGGTGCCGCATCGTGTTCCATTGGCCCCACAATGGCTCCGATATCGCCGATCGCGCAGTGCGATTGAGGAAATGTCCTCCCAGAATTGTTTCACGCGTTCCCGTCCCCTTCACGTGATCTATCGCGCAGAAGCAGATGCCCTTATGGGAAGCCCGCGACGCGATCTGCTGGATCAACCCGGCTGATCACCCGGCCGGTCAATCCAGTCGGCCAATCCAGTCGGTCAATCCAATCGGTCAATCCAGTCGGTCAATCCAGTTGGTCGATCCGGCTGAGCAATCCGCCGGTGACCGATCCCGAGAGCGAAGAGCGTGCCGACACAGATCCATTGATCGTCAGGGCCTCCTCTACTTCCGAGGACCGCGCAACGGGCCGACCGCCCCGCCCCGGCTCTGACACAAGCCAGCCTTGATGCCTGTCGAATCCGCCCTGCAAACAATTACTCGGACAATTCCGCAATCAGGTGCGCCGGAATTCACCGGCGACGGCCGGTGGTGACGCAGTGGTGACGGTGAACGGATTGACTTCGAACCGTCGGACAGAGGTGTCCGGCCCGGCTCGTGTCGCCGCACGAAGCCGATCATCGAAGGGACTGTTGCATGCCGGAAATCGATCTCAGTGCTATCGACAAACTGGCCGAGCCCGAGCGGACGCGGGTGGAGGCCGAGCTCAAGAAGACCCTCGACCGACAGTTGGCGATCGTCAACGCCCCGGTCCGCCCGCTGCCGAGCCGCACCAGCTTCCAGGAGGTGCTGACCAGGCTCTCCACGGACAGCAACTACCGCAAGCAGGCCATGGCGGACCCATCGCTGATCACCACCGACTACAAGATGTCGCTGAAGGAACTCCAGGCCCTGCGGCAGGTCGCGATCCTGTCCGGCGCGGACACCACTGTGGTCGACCGTGTTCGGGTGGAGTCGATCGGACGGGCCGCCACCACGCTGGACAGCGTCGACGTCAGCTGCTGCTCCTGCTGTTGCTGTTGCTGCGGCGACACCGCGGTGATGATCGCCGGGTGACACCGGGATGAGAATCGCCTGGTCGATCCCCCTCGATGCCGGGCTGGCGCCGGAGGAGGACCGGGTCGATGCGGCGTGGCAGGAGTTCCACGAGGCGTCCAAGCTGCCGGCGGCCATAGCCCGGGCCCAGGCTTCGCGGTACACCACCACGCCGCAGGAGGCCTTCGCGGTGTCCCGGGCGTTCCGCCAGTTCCCCGGACCGGACGCGATTCCGCTTCCCGCGGGGCGACGGCGTCCGGCCCGGCTGTCGGACGTCTTGGCCGGTCGCAGGTCCCGGCAGGATCTTGACCGCCCGCTGTCTCTCGGCGACCTGTCCGTCGTGCTGACCGACGCCCTGGGCCCGACCAGGATCCTCACCGACGAACAGACCGACATCCCGACGGTACGCCGCGCCTGGCCGTCGGCCGGTGGCCTCTACCCGCTGGACTGCTACCTGATAGCCCGCGACGTCGTCGGGATCGGACCCGGCTGCTTCCACGTCAACACCATCGCTCAACGACTCGAGCCGGTGCCGGCCGCCCGCGACCGCGACGTGACCGCGGTGCTGCGGGACGGGTGGTTCTGGCAGAGCTTCGTCACCGAGGCGGCGGCGGTCATCGTGCTGGTCGCCGTCTTCGAACGCACCATCGCCAAGTACGGCGAGCGCGGTTACCGGTTCGCCCTGCTCGATGCCGGTCACGCCGCCCAGAACCTGCTCCTGGTCGCCACGCAGCAGCAGTTGCCCGCAACGGCCATCGGTGGCTTCGATGACGACGCGCTGGCCGGGGCGTTGGGGCTCGACGGGCTGCACGAGGCAGTCGTTGAGACGGTCGCCCTGGGTGGCGCGGACGCCGATGAGGGACACAGATGATCAACAACAGCAGCAACGTCCGGAGCGGGTACGACAGCAAGGACAACGAATTCATCGCCTGGTATCCCCCGGCGCTCGAACCCGACACCGGCGACCAGGTGTGGCAGCGCCGGCGGGCCGCGTTCTATCTACACATCCCTTTCTGTACGGCGATCTGCGACTACTGCGGCTTCGCCGTGAATCGTGACCGGGACAGCGATAGGGGCTCCTACCTCGACGCGTTGCACCGCGAGATCGACAGGTACGCCGAGGCCGGGCGGCTGACACCCTACGAGTTCGTCTGCGGCCACTTCGGCGGCGGAACGCCGTCGGTGCTGCCGGCAACAGATCTGCTGGCGCTTCGTGATCATCTGGCCTCGGTGGCGGACGTCCGACCGGGCGGTGAGCTCACCGTCGAGGTGAACCCGATCAGCTTCCACCGCGAACAGGCGGAGGCGTACCTGGCCGGTGGCGTGAACAGGGTCAGCATCGGCATCCAGTCGTTCGACGAGCAGACCCTGCGAACCATCGGCCGGCCGCATCGCCGGGCTGATGTTGAGGACGCCTTGGCGGTCGTCCGCTCCGCGGGGATCGGCAACTTCTCCCTGGATCTGATCTACGGGGTACCCGGGCAGACCGAGCAGTCGTTGCGTGATGATCTTGTTCGTGCGCTGGACAGCGGAGCGACCCACCTGTCCTGTTTCCGGCTGGAGATCATCCCGTTCACCCTGCTCAAGTTGCGTGAGGCAGCCGGTGATCTCCCGGCACGCCTGGAGCGCTCCACCCTCGACCGGATGGACGACATCGTCACCGAGGTGCTCACCGCCGGCGGGATGCGGGAGTACGGCGCCTTCAACTTCGCCCGGCCCGGTGCCGAGAGCGTGCACAACGAGATCGCCTTCATGGCACCGCAATCGGAATACCTCGGCTTCGGCAACAGCGCCTACTCCTGGGCCGGAGGGGTCATCTACGCCAACCACGCGCCGATCCCGCGCTATCTCGACGCTGTCGCCGAAGGCCGTGACCCGATCGCCTTCAGCCGCCGGGCCACCGCGCTGGAGGAGATGTCGCGGTACTTCGTCCTCGGCCTGAAGTTCTTCACCGTGCCGCGGCAACCGTTCATCGACCGGTTCGGCCTGCAGCCCGAGGACGTCTTCGGAGACGTCCTCGAACGCTTGGACGAGCACGGCATGGTGCATCTGCGGCGGGACCCGGGCGGTGCCGAGCACTACCAGCTCACCGCGGCCGGCCGTCGGTACGTCAACAACGTGTGCAAGGAGTTCTACGTCGGGGAGAACCGCGGCCGCGGTCAGTACGTGCAGTTCGTGCCGACTCTGACCCCGCATCAGATCAGTCGGCTGGCCCGCCGCGCCGGGCTGGATCTCCAGGCGCCGGTCACCGTCCGGGAAGGAGTCACCCCGTGACGACCGCCGAGCAGGCTTCGCATCACGAGCAGACCGCAACCGAGGCCGCCGCCGACCAGGCAGTCACGGAGCCACCCGTCCGGCTGGTGCCGGGTGCGACCCTGTTGGACAGCGGGCCGGACGAGACCCACCTGCTGCTGCCCAACCACAACGTCACCTTCCTCACTACCGGGGTGACCCGGATCGTCCACGCCTTCGCCGATCTGCTCAGCGTCCCGACCAGCCGGAGCCGGGCGATCCGACTCGCCGCAGAACGCACCCGGTCGAGCCTCGAGTTGTGCGACTACGTCTGGGGTCTGCTGGACAAGAGCGGCTGCCTGGCGCGCGGCAGTGTCGAACCCGTTACGCCATTGCACGCCTTCTGGGCCTCCCAGGGGCTCGACCCTGGCGAGGCCCAGCAGCGACTGGCTGCGATGCCGGTCGTCCTCGTCACGCCGGCTCCGTTCGCGACCGCCGTCAGTACCGCGCTCGGTGCCTCCGGTCTCGAATCAGTCGTGATCGACACCGACGACCAGACCGACCAACACCTCGAAGCGGCGATCTCCGACGGTGCAGGTCTGCTCGCCTGCTTCGGCGTCGCGTACGGATCGTCACTGGCCCGCAGCGTGAACGCGATCGGTCTGGCGCACGAGCTGCCGATGCTGTACGGCCAGGTTTCCGGTCTGGTGGCGCGGATCGGGCCGTTCGTCCTGCCCCGTGCCACGGCCTGCCTGGAGTGCACAGTGTTGCGGATGCTGGCCCACGCCGGCGCCGCTGAAGCCCGAGTGATCGATGCCATGCGGCGCAGCAGCACGGGCGCGCCGCCGGCGGCGCCGGTGCACCCCACCTTCCTGGCTGCGTCGGCATCGCTCTTCGTGCTCGAAGTTGCCAACATCGGTCTCTCGTTGCCCGCACAGAGCCTGGGCGCGGTGATCGAACTGGTCCAGGGTCAGGCACAGTCGCGGCGACGTCCGGTCAACCGGGTTCCGACCTGCCCGGCCTGCCATCCTGGCAAACCTCGTCGGTTCGGCTGGGACGCCACGTTCCGGTCCTGGGTGCTGTCGGGGGACGAAGAGTGACCGGCGGGTCAGCGCTCCGCACCGAGCTGGCGCCGTCGCTCGCGGCGTTCGCCGGCCTGGTGGATGAGGGCTACGGCATCATCCGCAGGGTCAGCCTGCTCCGGCCCGCTCCGGGGGCGCCGGAGATCTTCGTCGCCTACGCGGAGCCGTCGAGCACGCTTCCGTTGATCGGAGTCGAGGCAGCCAACCGCGGCGCGGCGGCATCCGCATCGGCGCAACGCGCGGTGGTGCGGGCCTGCGGCGAGTCGGTGGAACGCTACTGCTCGGCGTTCTTCGATCGTGAAGCGATGCCGTTGCTGCGCGCCGCCGATCTGGCGGCCGGCAACGCGACGGTGATCAAGGTCAGCGACCTGTATCCGTTCACGCCGGCTCAGTACGAGGAGCCCGGATTCCCTTTCGATCCGGCCGACGGACGGGCACAACGCTGGGTCAAGATCACCAATACGGCAGGGGGCTCCGGCTGGATCCCGGCCAGCTGCGTCTATGTGCCGTATCTCTTCGATCGGGACGAGGAACCGTTCACGCACATGCCGATCTCGACCGGGTTGGCGGCCGGCCGGACCCGGGAGGATTGCATCAGGAAGGGCATCCTGGAAATCCTCGAACGCGACGCGCTGATGACCCGCTGGCATCTCCGGGTTCCCGCTCCTCGGATCGCCGTGGACAGCTGCCGGGGCTTCGACCCGCTGCTGGATGCGTCGTTGCGAGCGGGTGAAGGCGTCGGCGAGACCGGTACGGCTCGGTGGCACCTGAATCTGATCACCGTCGACGTCGAGGTGCCGATCATCACTGCCGCCTTGATCGACGACGCCGGAACACCGATGACGTCGGTGGGCGTCTCGGCCGATCCCGACCCGGTGCGAGCACTGCTGTTGGCCGTCGAAGAAGCCCTCCTCACCCGGGTCCTGCTCGGCCGAGCCAGCGAACTCCTCGGAGACCTCGCCCCGATCCCGGCCACCACCTTGCGTGGTCACATGCTCGCCCACGCCCGGGACCCGGTTCTGCGCGCCGCACTCGGCAGCCTGATCGACCACCCCGACCTGCTGACCTTGGACGACCTCCTCACCCGGTTCGTGCACCAACCGGCACTCGACGGACAGCTCGCGGAGAGCGGCCTGACCGCGTGGTGGCGGGAGCTGACCACCGCTGACGTACGAGCGGCCGGCCTGGCCGTGGTCCGGACCATCATCCCCGGCCTGCAGCCGTTGGACAACGACCACCGGTTCCGGTACCTCGGCGGGTCGCGACTGGTGCGGGCCGCCCGGGTGCTGGGAGTCGACGGTCGGCTGCCGGAGCTGAACCCACACCCCCATCCCTTTCCGTGATCTTGATCGACAGGGGCCTGATCGTGAATCTCACTGACCGCAGCATCATCGTGACCGGCGGGGCCAACGGGCTCGGCCGCGAGTACACCGTCGCACTGGCCGTCCGGGGCGCCAACGTCCTGGTCGCCGACCTCGATCGCGACGCCGCAGAGGTCGTGGCGGACAAGATCAACGCAGAACTCGGGGATCGGCGATGCGTGCCCACCGGCGTCGACACGACCAGTGAGGAGGACACCCGGCGGCTTGCCGCGGAGGCCCTGGAGGCGTTCGGAAAGATCGATGTGTTGATCAACAACGTCGGCCTCTACCCGCACACCGACTTCGACGACATCACGCTCGAACTGTGGCGAAGAGTGATCAGCGTCAACCTCGACAGCCCGTTCCTGTGCGCCAAAGCCGTCGTCCCGGCGATGCGCGCTGCCGGCTACGGCAAGATCATCAACGTCGCCTCGAATCTGATCTTCATGGGACTGCCGGAGATGACCCACTACGTTGCCGCGAAGGCCGGGGTCGTCGGTTTCACCCGGGCGCTGGCCAGAGCATTGGGGCCGGACGGCATCAGCGTCAACGCCATCGCGCCCGGTGCGACCGCAGCAAACCCCGCCGCCCTTGACTCGGTGGGAATCTCCCGACTGGAAGCGATCGTCGGACACCAGTGCCTGAACTGGGCGGAACGGCCTGAGGACCTCAGCGGGGTGATCGCGTTCCTGGCCAGCTCCGATTCGGATTTCATCAGCGGTCAGGTGCTGACCGTCGACGGTGGCCTGACCATGCACTGACGGGTGTTGATCATGACGACAAACAGCATCATCCGCCCGTTCGAGGAGCTCATCGGGCCGGGGACCGTTGAGCGGTTGTCCGCCGTTTGGGGCCGGGAACCGTTGCTGGTGCCGGCCGCATTTGACCGCTTCCAGGAACTGCTCGACGAGGACCGGCTCCGATCGGCCCTGGCGACCGGCCGACCGCGGACCGCCGCCCTTGATCCCGCCGACCCGGACGAACCGCTGACCGCCGGATCAACGCGACCAGTCCCGCCGGAACAGATCGACGCCGAGATCGCCGCCGGGCGGACCATCTGCGTGACCGATCTGTCGGCCGGGGATGCCGACCTGGCCGAGCTTGCCCGGACGGTGAGGAGCGCCCTGGGCGTGCCCGGCGCGGTCCGGGTGAACGCGTTCCTGTCCCCGCCGGGGTCCGGTGCCGAGCTGCACATCGATGCGCGGGTCACCATGAGTCTCCAGGTGTCCGGAGCCAAGGAATGGTGGTACGGCGCCGCTCCAGCCGTGCCCTGGCCGCGGTCCAACGCCCAGCTGCTGCCGTCCGGTGAGCCGGTCTGGATGTATCCCTGGTGCGGTGTTGAGCCGTGGGAGAGGTTGGAGCCGGTGTCTCGCACTGACCTGCAACACGTCGTCCTGCGTCCTGGTGATCTGCTCTGCCTACCTGCCGGCACCTGGCATGCGGCCCGCGCGGTGGATCGCTCGCTCGCCATCAACGTGTCGATGTCACCGGCCGACTCCGCGCGGGAGCTCGCGGAACTGATCGATCCGCTGTTGCGCAGTGACCCGCTCTGGCGTGGCGGGCTGGCCCTGGCACCGACCGGCAGCGGCGAGGCCGGCCGGAATGATCTGCACAGGCGGAACGACCTGCGCCGGCTCAAACAACTGGCGCTCCGTGCCCTGGCCGAGACCGAGCCGTGAACGCCGTGCCGACCGTGATCATCTCCGGGCCACGCGGCTGCGGCTGGTGAGTTGATCAACTCCAGGCCCGGTGGTCTCGCGGTCGCCACGGGTCTGCGACGTGGCGGCGGGCAGCCGGACACGAAGGGTGGTCCCCGGCCCACCCGCACTGACCACATCCGACGTGCCGCCGTGCGCGGTGACGATGGACGACACGATGGCCAGACCGAGTCCGGAGCCACCGGTCGGGCGGGTACGACTCGCGTCCCGTCGCCAGAACCGGGTGAAGACGTGTTCGCGATCCTTCGGTGGGATGCCGGGACCGCGATCGGCGACGAGCAGGGTGTGCATCGTGCTTCCCGCCCCGTCCGCCGGTGCCGGGCGTACGATCACCGCCACGGGTGTGCCCGGAGGAGTGTGCTTGGTCGCGTTGCCGAGCAGATTCAGAATCACCTGCTGCAGCTTGGGTGCATCACCCAGCAGCGGCGCGGGACCTCCGGCCCGCAGCGAGATCGGCCGATCAGGATCGATCACCTTGGCGTCCTCGACCACTTCACTGGTCAGTGCCGTCAGGTCGACCAGGCGCAGATCGAGTGGCCGCGGCCCGTCCAGCCGGGCCAACAGCGCCAGTTCGTCGATCAAGGTCCGCATCCGGGCCAGTTGGGTTGCGGCGCGTTGCATGGCATGGTCGCGATCGGCGGCGTCGGCGAGCCCACCCTGAAGATAGAGCTCGATCCAGCCGTTGGCGATGGTGAGCGGGGTCCGCAGCTCGTGGGAGGCATCCGCGACGAAGGATCGCAGTCGTCGTTCGACGCGTTCCTGGGCGTCGAACGCAGCATTGACCGTCATCGCCAGCTGGTGCAGGTCGGGCTCGTCGGGGATCGGCAGCCGGGCAGCCCGGTCTCCTGCGGCGAAGGCCCGGGCGCTGCGCGACATCGCCTTGAGTGGCCGCAGCCTGCGGGTGAGGATGATCACCGTCGCCGCGACCAGGGCGAGATCGGCGATCAGCATGGTTGCCGCGGACATCAGGATCAGCTGCCGGGCCGTGCCCAACGTCCGCCGGGTGTCGAATCCGATCAGCGCTCCGTCGGGCACCACGGCCCGCCCGTCGTCTCCGACCAGGGTGAACCCCGAACCGTGCAGGTCGAGCCAGATCACCGCGAGATCGGACCGGCTCGCCACCCGATGCGGCCGTCCGTCATGGCGGGCGGACTCCATCATCAACTCCGCCACTCCTGGTTCGGCGTTGGCGATCAGGATCGGTCGGCCTGCACGATCAAAGACGACCGTTGCCGACTCGGCGTTGGCCATTCGCTCGACCGTACGTCGGTTCATCCGCAGGTCTTTCAAGTCCAGCAGCGAACTCCGGATCCGTTGCGAACTCGCCATCAGCCGGTCATCGATCCGATCACGGACGAAGGACTGCATGGAGAGTATCGCCGCGACGGTGTTGATGATCAGAATTGCTGTCAGGGTGCTCGTCAGGGTCACGATCAACCGGGTGCGGAGCTTCCAGCGATGAGGGCCGGCGGATCGATCGCCCATCAGGCACTCGCATCGGATCGGATCGTGTAGCCGAATCCTCGAACGGTGTGGATCAGCGGTTCCTCGCCGTCGTCGACCTTGTGCCGGAGATTGGACACGAATCGCTCCACGACATTCCCATCGCCGCCGAAGTCGTAGCGCCAGACCCGTTGCAGGATCTGCCCCTTCGACAGCACCTTGCCCTGGTGCACCAGAAGGTAGACCAGCAGACGGAACTCTGTCGGGGACAATTCGATCACCCGAGTACCTCGTCGGGTCAGATGCCGCTCCTCATCGACCTCGAGATCCGCACACCGCAGGATGCGACCGGTGGCCGCGAGGTCGTCTGCATACCGGCCATCGGGCAACCGGGTGCGACGCAACAACGCCTCGAGACGGAGGACCACCTCGACCACACTGAACGGTTTGGTCAGATAGTCATCCGCCCCCAGCTTCAGCCCTCGCACCCGATCCTCGACACTGTCGCGCGCGGACAGGAAGAGCACCGGGAGCGACTCCCCGCGATGGCGCAGCAGTTGCAGGAAGTCGAAGCCGTCGATGCCGGGCATCATCACGTCGAGCACCAGCGCGTCGGGGTCGCTGATGTCGAAGAGACCGAGCGCGGACTGCACGTCCGCGGCCGTGCTGACCCGGAAACCTGCGAAGGACAGCGAGGACTGCAGCATCTCGCGGATGCCCTCATCGTCGTCGACCACGAAGAGGTGGGCTTGGCCGACCCTCGTCACCACCCCACTATCTTCGCCCAGCCCGACGATCGCGGTAGGGACGTATGGCCCATCAGCAAACAATCAGGTGCATCGACGGGAATTCGTCAGCTGACCGGGTTTGGGTTGTTTGCGGTGGCGAGCTGACACGGATCGCGTGTCGCCGGGAGATCGCCAACTCGGGGGATGACGATGTCAACATTTTTGTACGCGTTGGGTCATGCTGTTGCACATCACCGTTGGCGGGCATTGATCGGCTGGTTGCTGGCCGCCGGTTTGTGCTTCGGCATCGCAGCCGGTGCCAGAGGCGCGTTGATCAACGACTATTCGATCCCCGGCACGGAATCCCAACACGGCATCGACACCCTTGACCAACGATTCCCCCAGGCCTCGGGCACCACGGGTCAACTGGTGTTCGCTTCGACCGCCGGAGCGATCACCGAACACCAGGCCCCGATCGAGAAACAGATCAAGGCGATCGGAAAGATCAAACACGTCAGCAGCGTCGACGATCCGTTCGCCTCCGGAGCCGTCGGCACCGTGTCGGACGACAAGGCGTACGCGCAGGCCCAGATCCAGTTCGACGTCCCGGTCACCGGGCTCAGCCAATCCACCATCGAGGCCGTCGAGCATGCTGCCACCACTCCGCCGGGGCAGGGCTATCGGACGACCCTGGGCGGCGACATGTTCACCTCGACCGGGGCCGGAGTCGGGATCACCGACCTGATCGGCGTGTTCGTGGCGTTCGTCGTACTCTCCATCACCTTCGGCTCACTGCTGGCCGCCGGTCTCCCGTTGATCACCGCGGTGTTGGGCGTGGGCATCACCATGTCGACGATTCTGACCATCGCCTCCGTCGCAACCATCTCCACCACCACGCCGACCCTGGCGTTGATGATCGGTCTGGCCGTCGGAATCGACTACGGGCTGTTCATCATCACCCGGCACCGACGACAACTCGGTCACGGGATGGCAGTCCATGAGTCCATTGCACAAGCCTCGGCAACGGCGGGCTCCGCGGTGGTGTTCGCCGGAACGACAGTGATCATCGCGCTCTGCGGTCTGGCCGTGGCCAACATCCCGTTCCTGACCGTCATGGGTGTCGCAGCTGCGGCCGGCGTCGCTGTGGCGGTCGTCGCCGCGCTGACGCTGTTGCCGGCGTTCCTCTCCCTCTGCGGTGAGCGACTGCGCCCGAAGCCGAAGTCCCGGGCCCTCAAGCTCGCCGCCAAGGCTGCTGAGGGACGTACCATGGGTGGCCGCTGGATCGCCGTCGTCACCAGGATTCCTGCGTTGACGATCGCAATCGTTCTGATCGTGATCGGGACAGCTGCGGTCCCTGTCAAGGACCTGGAACTCGCCCTTCCCGACAACGGCAGTGCCGATCCCGGCTCCCCGCAACGGACCACCTTCGACCTCGTTGCGAAACACTTCGGGCCGGGATACAACGCACCCTTGTTGGTCACCGCGAACATCATCACCAGCACCGACCCGAAGGGGACGGTGTCCGATCTGGCCAACGACATCGCGGCGATTCCGGGCGTACGCGCGATCACCAAGCAGACACCGAACCAGACTGCCGATCTCGGTCTGGTCCGCATCGTGCCGGACTGGGGGCAGAGCGATCCGCGGACAACAGAACTCGTCGGCCGGATCAGGGCGAAGGCACCGGAGTGGGAACGCAGCCTCAAGATCTCCGACGTCACAGTCACCGGTCAGACCGCAGTCGCGATCGACGTGAACACGAGGTTGAGCGGCGCTCTGCTCCCGTTCGGCATCGTGGTGGTCGGGCTCGCCCTGATCCTGCTGATGATCGTCTTCCGGTCGATCGTTGTGCCGATCAAGGCGGCGCTGGGATATCTGCTCTCGATCGCCGCCGCCCTGGGCACGGTGACCGCCGCATTCACCTGGGGCTGGGGCGCCGAGCAGCTCGGAGTGACAGAGATCGGCCCGATCGTCAGCTTCCTGCCCATCATCCTGATGGGAGTGCTGTTCGGCCTGGCCATGGACTACGAGGTCTTCCTGGTCTCGGCGATCCGTGAGGACTACGTCCACGGCGGCAATGCGCGGCACGCCATCCGGACAGGATTCATCGCCAGTGCCCGGGTCGTCACCGCCGCTGCCGTGATCATGATCTCGGTGTTCGCGGCGTTCATCCCCCACGGCAGCGCAACGATCAAGCCGATCGCCCTGGGTCTGGCGGTCGGCGTCTTCGTGGATGCCTTCCTGGTCCGGATGACGCTGGTTCCGGCCGTTCTGGCCCTGCTGGGTGACAAGGCGTGGTGGATGCCGAAGGCCTGGGACCGGGTGCTGCCCCATATCGACGTCGAAGGAGCGGCCCTGGTCCGCCATGTCGAGCAGGCGAGCTGGGAGCAGGCCAACGGTCCGGTCGCAGTGCGTGCCGAAGCGGTCCGCGTTGCGACCGGCGCAGCGCCGCCGCTGGTCGACCTCCGCGTTCCTCAAGGGGCGCTGGCGATCTACGACCATGCCGACCCGGTGACACGGTCAGCACTGGTCTGGGCCCTCGCCGGCTGGCGCAAACCGGCCGGCGGCACCCTCGTCGTCCTCGGTCACGTACTGCCCGAGGAGGCCGGTGGCGTTCGCAGCGTGGTCCGGGTCCTCCCCGTCCCCGACCAGGTCGAGGATCAGGTCCGGGTCCGCCGCCACGTGTCCACGCTCTTGATGGCCCAGTCGGGCCGGCCCTGGCCGTCTCGCCGGACGACCAGGCTGGCTCTGGCGATGGCCGAGAACTGGCTGTCCCCGTTACAGGAAACGGGACCGGGTCGGTCGCGGTTGGCCAAACGGACGGTCGGTCGGCTGACACCCTTGGAGCGACGGCTGGTAGCCCTCGGCGCAGCAACCGTACAGGAGCCGGGGTTGATCGTCGTGGAGGAACCCGACCGTGATCTCGACCGGGCCGCCCTCTCCTGGTTCACCGGCATCTGTGCCGAGCAGGTCCAGGACGCCCACATCACCGTTGTGCTGATCGGCTCACGGATCTCGGCACTGGTCGGCCCCGACTCGACGGGCCAGCAGCCGCCGATCCTTTCCGCCCTGTCCCAGGTCGCCGACGACGTCGACGATCGTGAAGCGAGGACCCAGAACCATGAGCTCACCAACCGCTGAACCCGGCACCCGCTCCGGCCGACCGCGGTGGGCGATACCACTGGCCGCCGTACTGCTGACAACGCTCGCCGGCGGCACGGTGCTGTGGACGGTCCGCGGTCACCAAACGAGCCAGCCCGCGGTACCGATGGCGATCGTCAACTCCGATCAGCCCGTGACGCAGGGGTCCGGGAAGGACGCCAAGACGATTGCCGCCGGCCGCCAGCTGGCCGCCGGGCTGAACTCGCCGACACCGGACCAGGAAACACCCCTGTCCTGGCAGCTGGTCGATGCCCACGATGCTGCGTCGGGGCTGCTGCGCGGCGCCTACTACGGGGTACTCACCATTCCCAAGGACTTCTCGGCTGCAGTCACCTCGACCTCGGGGAAGCATCCGAAACAAGCCACCCTCACGCTGACCGCCAACCAGGCCGCCAGTCCCGCCGTCGCGGCGCTCGCCCAACTGTCGGTCAACCAGGCCGCACAAACCCTGGGTGCGCAGGTGACGACGAACTTCGTTGACACCACACTGCAGAACTTCACCAAGATCAACAAGAACCTCACCAACACGGCGAACAGCGCCGATTCGCTGGCCGGGTCGGGGCACCAGCTGGCCACGTCGGCGCTATCCCTGGCCGACTCCAGTGATCAACTCGCCGAGGGCGCCGCGAGTCTGGCGGCGGGCACGAGGTCACTGCAGGGCGGCACCGGCTCACTGGTCACCGGCGCTCAGGACACCGCTCGCGGGGCGGCTCAGGTCGCCACGGGTACGCAGCGGTTGTCGTCGGCGACCAGGCAGCTGTCATCCGGCGCCTCCTCCCTGGCGACCGGTGCCGAAGCCGCCGCTCGCGGCACGTCCGGACTGTCCCGCGGTGCGACCGGCGTCGCCGCCGGCGCTGCCGCTCTCAGCGCCGCCCTTGACCGTCAGGAGGCTCAGCTGGCTCGCCTGGAGACGCTCTCCCGAGTGCATGCGGAGCGAGCCCGGACGGCAGGCTCATCGGCCCAGCAGGTGGCCCGCGAATGCCGCGCCGAGGGCGGCAGTGTGCGACTGTGCGAAAGCCTTCGCCGACTGCGCGATCGGGTGGTCGCCGAATCCCTCGGCGCCCGCGGGATCAAGGCGGCCAGTACGGTGGCTGAGCGCCGCGCAAGTGTCTCTGCGCGCGGAGCCGGAGCCGTCCAACGCGGTGCCTCCGAAGTGTCCAAGGGCGCCAACGCCCTCGTCCCGGCAGTGACCGAGGTCGCATCCGGCGCAGCCTCACTCAGCAACGGCGCCGACCAACTCAGCCGGTCGGCGGTCACGTTGGCGTCGGGTGCAGCGCGGGTCGCCGGCGGCTCCCGGAGCGTCGCCGATGGTGCCGAGCAGACCAACTCCGGCGCCGTCCAGCTCACCGGAGCCGCCGACCAGCTGGCCGGTGGCAGCTCGCAGCTGTCGTCGGGGGCGCACCAGCTCGCCGACGGTTCCGACCAGCTGGCGGGCGGCATTGATCAACTCGCCTCCGGCCTGCAGAGCGGGGCCAAACAGGTGCCCAGCTACACGTCGGACCAACGCAAGCAGCTCGACACCGTCGTCACCACGCCGGTTGAGGTCAACTCCAAGGCCGACAATCCCAGCAAGCTGGCCGCCGGCATCATCCCGGCCACCCTGGCCCTGGCGCTGTGGCTCGGGACGTTGATGATGCTCCTGACCAGGCCCCCGGTACCTGTCGGCCCGTCCTGGGCCCAAGCATCTCCGGCGCGCCGGGTGCTGTTCGGCTTCCTGCCGGTGGCACTGGTCGGCCTGCTGCAGGCAGGTCTGCTACTCGGCCTCGTCCTGTTGGCCAAGGTGCCCGTCGCCTCACCGACAGGGCTTGCACTGTTCACCGCTCTCGGTGTCGTTGCCTTCGCTGCGACCAACCAAGCCCTGGCCGGTCTGTTCGGCAGCGTCGGCCGACTGGTCAGCCTGACCTTCGTCCTGGTCGAGGCCGCGGCGCTGGGCGGAGTCGTACCGGTCGAAACAGCACCTGCCGTGATCCAGCTGCTCAACGGCGTATTGCCGATTCCGCAGTTCGTCAACGGGGCCCTTCAGCTGCTTCTCGGAGGCCACGGCAGCCTGGCCAATGCCTGTCTGGTCCTGCTGATCTGGACCGTCCTGGCCCTCGGTACGTCAGTGGTGATCACCGGTCGGGGCAGCAGACGCATCGGCTCCCCCGCCACCGGCTCCCCGGCAACCGGCTTCGTACGCCCGGGGTCCGAACCGGCCGCCGGGCTGAGCATCCTCACCCGGCTGGGCGACGACCGGCCCGATCTCGCCGACGGCCGCTGACTGTGTGGCGTGTCCGACGTCTTCTGGGAAGTTGGTGCTGGGTAGTCCCAGCACCAACTTCCCAGTTTGTTCATTCAGCGGCGCTTGGCGCTGAAGGCTGCGGCGCTGTGCGGTCTGGACGAGGAGGCAGCGGCCCGTGATGCGCCCTGACGGCGGGAGGAAGCAGCCGGCTTGTCGGTCTTCCTTCCCTCGGTGGGGGTTGTGGTACGCGTTCCGGACCGGCTCGTGTTGCCGGAACCGCGGCGGCGTCGGCGCGGTCCGCGCCGGCCATCGGCGCCGGCGGTAGCCCGATCCTGTCCGGGCCGCTGACGCTGGGCCGGTGTGGTCCGGCTGGATTCCGGCGTCTGGCTCTGCTCGACGAGTGTCCGATCTCCCGGGGCGAGATCGGTCAGTATCGGGTCATCGGTCGAGGTGATCCTGGTCGTGGTCGGTCTGATGCCGGCGGCTCGGGTCAGCTGGTTGACCTGCTGCAACTGGTCGGGCATCGCGAGCGTGACGACGGTCCCGGATTTGCCGGCCCGGGCCGTGCGTCCGGATCGGTGCAGGTACGCCTTGTGCTCCACCGGCGGATCGGCATGGATAACCAGCGCGACGTCATCAACGTGGATGCCCCGGGCAGCGATGTCGGTGGCGACCAACGTTGTGGCCTGTCCTAAGTGGAAGGCGTCCAGGTTGCGGATCCGGGCGTTCTGGCTGAGGTTGCCGTGCAGTTCCGCCGCAGGGACGCCGCCTCGATTGAGCTGCCGGGCGAGGGCCTTGGCGCCATGCTTGGTGCGGGTGAAGACCAGGGTCCGTCCGGGCGCGCTGGTCAGGTCGATCAGCACCGGCAACCGGTTCTCCCGTGCCAGATGCAGCACATGGTGGGTCATGGTGTTCACCGGGGACTGTGCGGAATCGGCCTGGTGGATTTGTGGATCCGTCAGGAATCGCCGGACCAGCCGATCGACCGCACGGTCGAGGGTTGCCGAGAACAGCATCCGTTGGCTGTTGGCCGGGGTCTGGGCAAGCAGTCGCTGGACGGCCGGCAGGAAGCCGAGGTCGGCCATGTGATCGGCCTCGTCCAGCACGGTGATTTCGATCGCGGCCAGCGAGCAGTGGCCCTGCTGGATCAGATCCTCCAGCCGGCCCGGGCAGGCCACGACGATGTCGACGCCGCGACGGATCGCTGCTACCTGGCCGCTCTGGCCGACCCCGCCGAAGACGGTGTGCGAGGTGAGCCCGGCCGCTTGCGCGAGCGGCTGCAGCGCGGCGTCGATCTGGGCGACGAGTTCACGCGTCGGCGCCAGGATCAAGGCCCGGGGAGCACCGCGGCGAGCACCGGGCTTGCCGGCCAGGCGAGCGACCAGAGGTATCAGGAAAGCCAGGGTCTTGCCCGAGCCGGTACGCCCCCTGCCGAGGACATCCCTTCCGGCGAGGGCGTCGGGAAGTGTTGCCTGCTGGATGGTGGTCGGCGAGTGGAATCCGAGGTCGGTCAGGACGGCGGCCAGGCGCGCGGGCACGCCCAACTGAGTGAACGAGGACAAACTGGGACGCAATCTGTGAGTGGTATCCCGCCGACAACCGCGCCCGGATGACCCGGTCGGGTTACGTACGGAACGGGAGAACCGCTACAACGCACGGACAACCCGCAGCAGGAACGTGACGAGTTGTGATCTTGAGGATAGTCGATCCGGCGTTGCCGGACCCAATCCGACCGCGGTGGCAGGTGTTGGATTCGAACCAACGTAGGCTGAGCCGACGGTTTTACAGACCGCTCCCTTTGGCCACTCGGGCAACCTGCCATGCTGCCAACCCTGTGGCAGCGAGAGGCAACGATAGCAACACCCCAGGCCGGAACGCGAACCGGCAATAATCTGATCCAACCCGACCGCCGGCATGCTGCAGACCAAGGAGAGAACATGGCCTCGGAGAGCTCGTTCGACATCGTCAGCAAGGTCGACCGGCAGGAGGTCGACAACGCGATCAACCAGGCCGCCAAGGAGGTCCGTCAGCGCTTCGACTTCAAGAACACCGACGCCTCGATCCAGTGGTCCGGCGAGCTCATCGAGATGGCGGCCAACACCGAGGAACGCGTGAAGGCCGTGCTCGACGTGTTCCAGACCAAGCTGATCCGGCGCGGCGTCAGCCTCAAGGCACTGGACGCGGGCGAACCCCGGACCTCGGGCAAGGTCGCCAAGATCACTGCGTCGATCAAGGAGGGCATCAGCTCCGAGAACGCCAAGAAGATCTCCAAGCTGATCCGTGACGAGGGCCCCAAAGGCGTCAAGGCACAGGTCCAGGGCGAGGAGCTGCGGGTCAGCAGCAAGAGCCGGGATGCGTTGCAGCAGGTCCAGGCGTTGATCAAGGACCAGGATTACGACTTCGCGGTGCAGTTCACCAACTACCGCTGAGCCGATCCCTCCGGCGTCAGCGCCTCACTGGGTGGTCCGGAGCAGCTCGAGCACCGCCAGCACGCGGCGGTGCTCGGACGGGTTCGGCTCGATGCTCAGCTTGTCCAGCAGATGGGCGATGTGGGTCTCGACGGTCTTCACGCTGAGGTGCATCCGATCGGCGATGCCGAGATTCGACAGACCCTGCGCCATCAGTTGCAGCACCTCCCGCTCCCGATCGGTCAGCTGGTCGGCGCCCTGCGCAGGCCCCGCGGTACCGACCACCAGCGACACCACGGCCGGATCGACCACCGATCCGCCCGACACCACCGCTCGCACCGCCGCAACCAACGCATCACCATCGGCAACCCGGCCTTGAGCAGATATCCGGTCCCATGGCCCGCCGACATCGCCCGCAACGCCAGCGACGGTGAGGCGTACATCGACAACAGCAAGACGCCGAGCGTCGACCCGGCAGCCCGCAGCCGTTCGAGCAGGACGACACCCTCGTCCGTGTGGGTCGGCGGCATCCTGATGTCCAGTACCAGCACGTCGAACGGCTCGCCGGTCAGCAACAACCCGTCGACCTCAGAGATCGATCCGGCCTCGCCGACGACATCGCAGCCGCCGCGGACGAGCAGTTCCCGGACGCCCTGCCGGATCAGCGGGGCATCGTCGGCAACCACGACCCGCGGCCGGGTCATGACAACCGGTCCGGCGCCGGAATGGCTGCGGTCACGGTCGTCCCCGCGGATCCGGAGGTGACGGTCAACGTCCCGCCGACCCCTTCGACCCGATCGGCCAGTCCGCGGAGTCCTGATCCGCCGGTCATGTCCGCTCCCCCGCGGCCGTTGTCGGTGACCCGCAACGTGATCGGGTTACAAAGCTCCAGAGCGACCGCGGCGCGGGTCGCGTGCGCGTGTTTGGCGACGTTGGTCAGGCATTCCGCGGCCGTGAAGTACAGGGTCGAGGCGATCGGCGAATCCGGTTCGGCCGACCCGGTGACCGTGACCGTGACCGGCAGCGGACTGCGCACCGCCAGTTCCCGCAAAGCATCCCCGATACTGCCGTGGACCAGCGCCGCCGGGACCAACCCGCCGGCGAGTTCCCGCAGTTCGGCCTGGGCGTCGGCAAGCTGGTGAGCCGCCCGGTCGAGCAGACCGGCAAGGCCTGGATCGGTCCCGGCTGCCTCGTCTCCCGCCGCCCGGATGCTCAGCGCCGCCGACACCAACAGCTGCTGGGCGCCGTCATGAAGGTCGCGCTCGATCCGGCGCCGGGTCTCATCAGAGGCGGTGACCAGACGGGCCCGCGATTCCCGGACGAGTTCCAGCGTTCGTTCCAGTTCGACACTGAGCCGGGAGTTCTCGGTGTTCAGGCGGTACGCCTCGGCCCGGGTCTGGAGCGTTCGCGCCTGCACCATGCCGGCAGCAGTGCCGACCGCGATCATCGCCGCTCCGATACTGCCGACCCACGAGGCCGTTGGTTGATCAAGGACTCCGGTCACAGCCACCAGTGCGCCGCCGGTGACGAGACCGGTCGCCACACACAGCGTGCCCATCATCACCACGAGCCGTGCCATCCCGGCCAGCGCGGACCGCCAGTTCGCGATGACCGCGACGACAGCCACCAGCCCGACAGCCAGCCATCCGCCGCCCAGGATCCGTTCCAGCAGCAGGTACGCCTCCGGCCCGGCGCCGACAGCCAGCGGATTGGCCACACAATCCCTGCACCAGGACGAGGATCGCGGGTCGAAGATCACGAGCCGTACTGTCACCGTTGCGGCGGCAACCACGGCTGCCCCGACCACGATCGACCGCCCCGCCCGACGACTCATCGCCGTGCCACGAGCCGCGACGAGCAACACCAGCGGCGTCACGCCCACCGAAGCCGCCTCGGGCAGGATCCACCACGAAGTGGTGGCACGCAATCCAATCGCCAGCCCCGCACTCGCCGGCGGTACGGACGCCGCCACCAGCAGGGCGGCCATTCGTCGGAGTCCCAGCCGCGAGACGAGCACACCCGCACCGGCCAGACAGACCGTGACCATGGGATCGCGCGCCAATTCGCTGAAGCCCAGGTAGGGCTCGACCGCACTACGCAGCACTGCGGCTGTCACACACATCGCCGCAGACACCGCTGCGACGACGTCGATCATCGGAGCCACCAGCCCACGCCCGACAGGCATAGCAACATTGTGCGCACGATCTCCTGCTCCACATCAGGAGATTCCCGATGTCGGCGCAAGTCCATGATCACCGGCATGACAATCTGCCTGGGCGATCCGGGACCAAAGTCCCCGGATCCACGGAACTCGTTCGCCGGAAGCGACATCGACGACCGGTCGAATTACAGTGCGACCATGCATCGGGGGGTGGCCGTGCTGGCCGCACTTTTCCTGCTCTGGACCGCAGTCGCGTGTACGGCCCAACGCATCGTTGCAGCCACTGTCGTGCTGACCGTGGTCACCCCCCGACGTCGCATCGATCGAGCCGGAGTCGGTCCAGTTGCAGCATTTCGCCGATGAAGTGACCAGGCTCTCCGGCGGAACACTCACCATCGACATCCATTGGTATCCCGCACCCGACAGTGCGCCACGTCTTGATCAGCACATCGCCGAGCAGGTGATCAACAACGAAGCCGACCTGGCGATGGTGCCGGCCCGCGCCTGGGACGAAGAAGGAGTCACCACACTTCGCGCGCTCAGCACCCCGTTCCTGATCACCGACGACCGGACCGTCGCCCAGGTACTCAACAACGACAACCTCCGACACCGCCCGCTGTCCGGCCTACCCTCCGCCAAGGTGATCGGAATCGACCTCTGGCCAGGACACCTTCGCCACCTCTACGCCGCAAACCGACCCCTCACCTCGCTGAACGATCTTCGCGGACAAATCCTGAGGGCACCCCGCTCCCAGGTCGAATGGTCCCTGCTGCGCGCTTGGGGAGTCCGTCCCACATTCGGCCCGTACGACCCGTTGAAACAGGCCGGACTTGAATCCTCCTACAGCTACCCGATCGCCGGCACCGCCACCGGAAACATCACGCCGTTCCCGAAGGTGAGCACCCTGGTGGCCAATCGTTCGCTGCACCAGCGACTCACCAACCCGCAATGGAATCTGCTCAGGCAGGCGGCGGCACTGACCAGGACCTGGGCGTTCGGCAACCTGGTCACCGATCCCGAAAGTGCCGCACGGTTCTGCGCCGACGGCGGAACCATCGTTGCCGCAACACCCCACGACATCGCAGCGCTCAAGCGGGCCGCCGAACCCGTCATCACAACACTGCGCCAGGACGAACCGACCGCAACGCTCATCGATGACATCGCACTCTTGACGAAGCTCGTCCCTCCACCACCGGAGATCACCAGGTGCCCGGGGATACCATCCAAGGATGGGACCGGCGCAGTGACGGCTCTGGACGGTGTCTACACCTTCGACGTGACCGAGGCAGCTCTCGCACGGCTCGGCGTTTCCGAGCCACGCCTCGCGTCGAACTCCGGGCACTTCCAGTTCACACTTGATCACGGGCGCTACACAGCGGACCAGACTGCCGATCACTACGTCTCCGACCCAAGGTTCTATGGCAGCTATGCCTACGACGGCAACGTTGTCACCTTCACCAACGACCCGGACGGCGGACGGTGGGGCGGCACGGTGACTCGCGGTAAGCACGGCGGACTGACCTTCAGCAAGCCCTTCGATTCACGGGGCGGCGACGACGTCGGCATCACCCGGGCCTGGGTCGCCCATCCGTGGCAGCGCGTTGGGTTGGTCCGCTCAGGACATTCCTGATCAACTCCGCCGGATCATCCCGATTCTCGATCCTCCGCTGATTCCTAGCGTTGAAAGTGTCAGGCGCATCCAGGAATCGGGAGGATCGGAATGCGTACCATCCAACGAATCGGGCTGGTCCTGTCCGCCGCATCCGTGATCACCGGCGCAGCAGCCTGCGCAGGATCGGCAACCCAACCGCCGCCGGCGTCGTTGCCCGGACCGGGACCGCAGTCACCGGCGAGCACCGGCCCGGCCACCCACCCACCGACGCGGCTGTCGGCCCAGCTCGAAGGCATCTACACCGTCGACTGGGAAGTGTACGAATTGGCCAAGGCACTGGGCGATCGCTGGGGAGACGCCGAGATCAACGCCGGGCAGACCACCGTGATGATCCACGGAACCGACTTCTGGGTCGACGGGATCTGTCACGGACAGTCAGTGATCACCCACGACCGGATCGCTGTCAGGACGACCACGGCGCGCGCCGAATGGGACTGTGGTGCGGGCCGCGGAGCGGCAATGGTTGACGCTCACTGGGTCGTCGACGGGGACACCCTGAGGCTGTCGGACTGGCGTCTGTCGAAACGCGGCCCTGGAAGTCTCGATTGGAACTACTCGGTGATCCTCGGCATGAAGCCGCTGCACCGAGTGATGTGAACGCAGCCTTCGGCCGCACCGCCCTCTGCCGTCGTGATCAATTCATCCATCGGGAGGACCTCATGCGTACCATCCAGCGAATCGCGCTCGGCGCTGCCGGTGCATTGTTGATCGGCGGGATCGTCGTGGGCGCTGCCGAGCTGGCAGATCCGGCGCAACCGCCGACGCCGTCGCCCACCACGAAACCGACACCGGCACCAGCCTGGTCGCCGACGGATCCCGACATCGGTCGCGGCAGCCCGGGTGGGACGCCGCTGCGCAAAGCGACCTGACCATCACTCGGCATTACTGCCACTCACATTCATCGAACGGGGAGGATCGGAATGCGTACCATGCAACGAATCGGGCTCGCCATCTCCAGCGCGGTGTTGATCACCGGAGCCACGGCGTGCGCCGCAGGATCGGAGACCGAGGCGCCGGCCGCCGGCCCTACCCAGTCACGGTAGCGGGCCGGGAAGCCTCGACTGGAATCTGTGGATCATCCTGGGATTCAAACCGCTGCACAAGGTGAGCTAGTCGCGGGCCGCTCCGGCCTCGGCCAACTCCCGGTTGCTCTGGGCACGAGCGTCCTGCTGGCTCTGCATGTCGTCGATGATGTCGGGACGCCGGGCAAGGTGCCGGGTGCCGGAGGCCACGCCCCAGAAGTAGATCACCAGCGCGACCGCCGCCACCAGCAGCGAGTCCCAAGGGCCGTGGATCAGACCCTTGCCGCCGAAGCTGCCGATGTAGGACAGCAGGTACAGCACCGCAAGGTAGACGACCAGCCAGAGCCCGCCGACGAGCTCGCCGACACCGTGACGCTGCAGCAGGTAGGTGACCGCGTACCAGATCAGCCCGACGACGACGATCGGAATGGTCAGGCGCAGTTCCGACCAGTCCACCCAGTAGATCACCAGGGAGCTGATCACGAAGGCTGCCGGCGCGATGACCACCATCCCCGGCAGTCGACCGGCCCGCGATCCCAGTCCGGCGCGCCGGAACGCCAGCACCGAGATCGAGCCGATCGAGAAGGTGAACGCGATCAACGTTCCGGTGACACCGATGATCGAATGCCAACTGGGCAGCGGCAGCAGGAAGAGGATTCCGAGCAGGAAGTTGAATACCAATGCGCGGCGCGGCACGCCCCAGCGTCGATTGACCTTCTCCAACCAGGTCGGAAAGAAGTTGTTCTTGGACAACCCGAAGACGTTGCGGGCGTTCGCCGCGGTGAAGACGATCCCGGCCCCTGAGGGCGAGACCATCGAATCGGCGATCAGGATCCAGTACAACCAGGTGAGCCCGACCGCCATGGCCACTTCGGCGAACGGTGAGTTGAAGTTCACGCCGCTCCACCCGTGGCCCAACAGGTGCTGCGGGACGCCGAACAGGAAGGCGACCTGCAGTGCCAGGTACAGCACAATGGTTGCCAGGATCGTGGTGACCAGGGAGGCCGGGATGTTCCGGCGCGGATTGCGGACCTCGCCGGAGAGCTCGATGATGTTCCGGAACCCGGTGTAGGCGAAGACCATGCCGGCCGTCGCGATCGTGCCCAGCGCCGCACCGATGCCGTACGGTGCGAACCCGCCGCCTGCGGCGATGTTGGACTGCCCGCCCGCACCGCCGGAATGGTCGAATCCGCTGATCAACAGTGCGATAACGCACAAGCTGGGAATCAACACCTTGATCGCCGTGATCACGTTGTTGCTGCGGGCAAAGAGTTGGACACCGAAGTAGTTGATCACGACGAACACCGCCATCAGCGCGATCGCCACCACGATGCCGATCATCGTCAACTGCTCGCCGCGGAACAGCCCCGGAATGTAGGAGCTGGCGTACTGGACGACGCCTGCCGCCTCCGTCGGAGGATTTCCCACATAGGTCACCCACATGCACCAGCCGACGATGCCGGCTGCCAGCCGACCGTTGGAGTAGAGCGGGTAACGGACCAGGCCGCCGGACTCCGGATGGACCATGCCCAGTTCGGCGAACACCAGCGCGATCGCCAGCATCAGGCCGCCGCCGATCACCCAGGCGATCAACGATGCCGGCCCGGCCGCCTGGGCGGCGTACATGGCCGAGAAGAGCCAACCCGAACCGATCACGCTGCCGACCCCGGTCGCGACCAGTGACCAGTAGCCCAGCGACTGCTTGAGGTTGAGATCCTCGCGACGGGCCGGCGTCGTCGTTGTCATGGCGATGTCTCCTTACGTCAACATCGCCGCTTTACCCAGTTCGACGGAGGACCGAAACGCGGACCCGGTCCGGAAATCCCGGATCAGTCAGGAATGTTGGCCAGATCGGCCAGCCAGGTGGTGCCCTTGGCGTCCGACGGCATACGCCAGTCACCGCGCGGGGACAGGGTGCCGCCGTAGCTCACCTTCGGCCCGTTCGGTATCGCCGACCGCTTGAACTGGTTGGCGAAGAACCGCTTGATGAACACCTCGAGCCAGCCCTTGATCGTCGGCAGGTCGTACGCGGCCCGTTTCGCCAGTGGAAACTCCGGCGGCCACGACCCCGCGTCAACGTCCCGCCACGCGTGCCAGGCCAGGAAGGCGATCCGGCTCGGCGTGAAGCCGTAACGCAGCACGTTGAACAGCGTGAAGTCCTGCAGTGCGTACGGTCCCACCGCGTCCTCGGTACTCTGCGGACGCTCATCCTCACGGGCCGGCACCAATTCCGGCGAGATCTCCTGTTCCAGGATCCGCTGCAGCACCTTGTCGGTCTCGGGATCGAACTGCTCGGTGCTGATCACCCACCGGATCAGGTGCTGGATCAGGGTCTTCGGTACACCGGTGTTGATCGCGTAGTGCGACATCTGGTCACCGACGCCGTAGGTGGCCCAGCCGAGCGCCAACTCCGAAAGATCACCGGTACCGAGCACGATGCCACCGCGCTGGTTGGCCAACCGGAACAAGTAGTCGTATCGCATACCGGCCTGGACGTTCTCGAAGGTCACGTCGTAGACCGGCTCACCGCTGCCGAACGGATGGCCCATGTCCTTGAGTAACTGGGTTGCCGCCGGCCGGATGTCGATCGTCTCGTGCGTCGCCCCGATGGCCTCCATCAGGGCCACCGCATTGTTGTAGGTGGCGTCGCTGGTCGCGAAGCCCGGCATGGTGAACGCCAGGATGTCGCTGCGGGGCCGGCCGAGCCGGTCCATGGCGTTGGCGGCGACGATCAAGGCGTGGGTGGAGTCGAGGCCGCCGGAGACGCCGATCACGATCTTGGGCTTGCCGATCGCCCTCATCCGCTGCTCCAGCCCGGAGACCTGGATGTTGTACGCCTCGTAGCAGTCCAGTGCCAGCCGCTCCGGATCATCCGGGACGAACGGGAACCGGCTGACCACCCGACGCAGGCCGAGATCGCCCTCGGGTGCGCCGAGCTCGAAGTCGATCACCCGGAACCGCTGGTCTCCGCGACGACGTTCGACCGATCGCGCATTGTCGTCGAAGGTGCCCATCCGGGCCCGGTCCATCCGGATCCGGTCAAGATCGACATCGGCAACCGTCCGGCGCGCATCCTCGGGGAATCGGTCACCTTCGGCCAGCAACTCACCCATCTCGTAGATCATCGTCTGCCCGTCCCAGGACAGATCCGTCGACGATTCGCCCTGCCCGGCCGCCGCGTACAGGTACGCCGCCAGGCACCGGGCCGATGCCGAACGGACCAGCAGCCGCCGGTCCTCGGCCCGGCCGACCGTGATCGGGCTGCCGGAGATGTTGGCCAGCACCGTTGCCCCGGCGAGCGCGGCCTCGGCGCTGGGCGGCACCGGTATCCACATGTCCTCACAGATCTCGACATGCAGCACCAGCCCGCGTACGTCCCGGGCGGTGAACAGCAGGTCGGAGCCGATCGGGACCCGGTGGTCACCGATGGTGATCGAGCCGCTGACGCCGTCGCCGGAAGCGAACCAGCGCCGGTCATAGAACTCCCGGTAGGTCGGCAGGTAGACCTTGGGCACAACGCCGAGCACCCGCCCGCGATGGATCACCACCGCCGTGTTCAGCACCCGGTTCCCGTGCACCAGCGGCGCCCCGACCACGATCACCGGCATCAGGTCCTTCGACGCACTCGCCAGTTCGACCAGCGACTGCTCGACCTGACGCAGCAACACATCCTGCAGGAAGAGATCATCGGTCGCGTACCCCGTCAGGCACATCTCGGGGAAGATCGCCGCCGCAACCGCTTCCTGATCACAGGCCCTGGCCTGCTCCAGGACCGCAGCCGCGTTGGCGGCCGGGTCGGCGATGGTCACCGGTACCGTACACGCCGCGACCCGCGCGAAGCCCTGGGCGTACGCGTTGGAGAAGTCCACGATCCGAGTCTAGATGGGTGCCGCCTGCCACCTCCGGTCCGGCCGGATCGGACCACGGTCGGAGCAGTCGCCGGTACATCGGGCCTGCGGCCGGATGTGTACCGAACCCCCGTCGTCGAGGCTGGTGGCCATGATCCTCAGTGCTCGCAATCTCGTGATGACCTACGGCGCCGGCGACGCCGCCGCCCATGCGCTGGCCGGCGTCAACCTCGATGTCGATCCCGGTTCGTTGGCGATCATGGGCCCCTCCGGATCCGGCAAGTCCACCTTGTTGCACTGCCTGGCCGGCATCCAGCGGCCGACCGGCGGATCGGTGCGCCTGCGCGGCATGGAACTGGCCTCGATGTCGGACAAGACGCGCACCGCGTTGCGACGCCGGGACTTCGGCTTCGTCTTCCAGGCAGGCCAGTTGGTCGCCGAGCTGCCCGCCAACGAGAACGTCGCCCTTCCGCTGATGCTCGACGGTATGGCCCACCGGGCGGCGATCGGCCGGGCTGATCACTATCTGGAGGTGGTCGGACTGGCCGGCCTCGAGGGCCGCCGCCCGGGAGAGTTGTCCGGTGGCCAGGCGCAGCGCGTCGCGATCGCCCGGGCCCTGGTGGCCGAGCCGGTGGTCGTCTTCGCCGATGAGCCGACCGGAGCCCTGGACCAGAACACCGGCCAGGAGATCATGCAGGTTCTGGTCGGCGCCACCTCCCGGGCCGGCGCCGCCCTGGTTGTGGTGACCCACGATCCGGGCATCGCCCGGCACTGCAAGCGGACCGTGCTGATGCGGGACGGACACATCGTCGCGGAGTACCACGCACCGGTCACCGCGGAACCGGCGGTGATGGCATGATCGCGCTCCGTCTCTGGTGGCTGCTGCTGCGCCGCCAGACGGACCAGCGGTTGACGATCATGCTCGCGCTGATCGCCTTCGGTGTGGCAACCGGTGCTTTGCTCACCGTGCTCGGTGGGCTGGCCGCGTTCATCGGCCGCAGCGAACACGGTGGGAACGGCCTCTACGTCCTGCTCGCCCAGATCGCCACGGTGATCCTGATCATCCCGGTGATCACGCTCGGCGGCTCGGCCGCGCGTCTGTCGATCTCCCGCCGCGACGACCGGCTGGCGGCCCTCCGACTGGCCGGCGCCACCAGCAGCCAGGTGGGCGCGATCGCGGTCGCCGATGCGGCCGGGCAGGCCCTGGCCGGGGCGATGTTGGGCGTCGTCCTCTATTTCGCTGCCCTCCCCGGCGTCGCCATGATCAACTTCGAGGGCCGACCCTTCGCCTGGTCGGAGCTGCTCGTCACACCGGCGGTGCTGGCGTTGACCATCGCCGGAGTCGTCTTGTTGGCCACCGTGTCGGCGGTGCTCACCCTGGCCCGGATCGCGATCAGTCCGCTGGGCGTCGCCCGGCGCAGCTCGCCCAAGCGGGTCAGCGCGATCCGGATCGGCGTCGCGCTGGTGGTGCTGCTCGCCTGGGCACCGGCCACCAAGCTGCTGGGGTCCGACGCCGGGCTGATCGTTGGCATGATCGTCTTCGGTCTCTGTTTCGCGGTTCTCAATCTGATCGGCCCGTTCGTCCTCGGCCTGATCGGCAGGCTGAGCGTGGCGCGGGCCAACACGGTGCCGAAGCTGCTCGCTGCCCGCCGGTTGACCGACGACCCGCGGGCGGCGTGGCGGCCGGTCGCCGGCGTCACCCTGGCCACCTTCGTCGCCGGCGTGCTGAGTATCGGCCCGGCGATCGCCGCGAGTCAGCCGACCGGGGCCGATCCGGAGTCCGCCCACCTGCCTGCGGACCTGATGACCGGCTCCCTGGTCACCCTGGTCATCGCGGCGCTGCTGGCTGCCGTCTCGGTCGGGGTCAACCAGGCCGCCCGGGTCTATGACCTCCGTGACCAGTACCAGATGCTGCATCTGATCGGCACGGACGTGCCCGTACTCAAGCAGGCCAGGGTCCGGGAGACGGCTCTGCCGCTGGTGGCGTCGGTCGCGATTGCAGCATTGATCTCGCTGATCATGGTCGCGCCGTTCGGCATCCTGTTGATCGGACAGGCACCCGGCGGCATCGCGACCTTCGTCGGTGGCATCGCGGTCTCGCTCGGCCTGGTACTGGTCGCCGTACAGCTCAGTCAACCGCTGGTGGACCGGGTACTGGCCTCGGGCAGAATGCCGGGTGATGAGTGATGCAGAGCTGAGGGTCGCCTCGTTCAACGCCAACGGGCTCCGGGCCGCGGTCCGTCGCGGCTTCGACGTGTGGTTGAAGGATCGGGAACCGGACATCGTCGGCCTGCAGGAGGTACGAGCGACCGCCGACCAGCTTCCGGTGCTGGACGGCTACCACCTCAGCTTCCACCCGGGAGCGCTCGCCGGACGGAACGGGGTGGCCGTGCTGTCCAAGGAGCCGCCCGTGGCCGTACGGCTCGGGTTCGGCAACCAGCGCTTCGATCCGGAGGGTCGCTACCTGGAAGTCGATCTTGCCCCGTCAGGAGCGCGTCCCGGGCTGACCATCGGATCGCTCTACCTGCCCAAGGGGGACCGGCCGACCGACGGTCCGAGCGCGGCGGCCAAACATCGCCGCAAGATCGCGTTCATGCGCTCGCTGCGCTCTTATCTGGGGCGCGCCCGCCGCGCCGCCCGGGCCGCGGACCGGGAGTTCCTGATCATGGGCGACTTCAACATCGCGCACACCGCCCTCGACCTGCAGAACGCCACGGCGAACCAGCGGAACTCGGGTTTCCTGCCCGACGAGCGGGAATGGTTCGCCTCGATCGTCGGGGCGCGCACCCTGGTCGACGTGGTGCGCCGGTTGCACGGCGACCGGAAGGGACCGTTCACCTGGTGGACCTGGCGCGGGCGGGCGTTCGACAACGACACCGGTTGGCGGATCGACTACCAGTTGGCAACGCCGGAACTTGCCCGGGCGGCGGTGCGCGGCGGCACGGACCGGGAATCCGACTACCGGGCGCGGATGAGCGACCACTCGCCGGTGGTCGTCGACTATCGCTTCTGACCTCGATTCCCGGATGCGCGATTTTGCATGATTCGACCCGGCCCGCACACGAAACGACACCTGCCCGATAGGCTCGGCGCATGCCACAGCTCGATCTGCTGCCCCGCCCGAAGTCCGTCACCGTAGGCGACGGCACCTTCACCCTGCCCAGCGACCTCGCCGTCTCCGGACCAGCCGGGTGGGCGGCGATCGTCCGCCGCCTGATCGCGCCGGGAACCGGACTCGACCTGTTGCCCGCCGACGACGGCGCCCTCCGGTTGATCAAGGACGACAGCCTGGCCGCCGAGGCCTACCGGCTGTCGGTCACCGCGGACGGCATCAGCATCACCGCTGCCGATGACCGCGGCGTCAACTGGGCGTCCCAGACCCTGCGCCAGCTGCTGCCGCTCGAGAACTTCGGTCCGGCACCCGTCCGCTCCGAGATCGCCGTCCCGGTGGTGGAGATCGACGACCAACCGCGCTTCGCCTGGCGCGGCGTGATGTTGGACACCGGCCGGCACTTCATGCCGTACGCCGACGTGATCGCCTTTCTCGACCTGCTGGCGATGCACAAATACAACACCTTCCACCTGCACCTCACCGAGGACCAGGGCTGGCGGTTCGAATCGAAGAAGTATCCGCAACTGACCCAGCACGCCACCTGGCGCACCGAGACCAAGAACCCCTTCTGGGAGTCGGGTGACGGCACCCCGCACGGCGGCTACTACACCCAGGACCAGTTGCGGACCATCGTCGCCTACGCCGCCCAGCGCGGCATCAACGTTGTCCCGGAGATCGAGTTCCCGGGCCACGTCCGGGCGATGCTCGCAGCGTTCCCGGAGCTCGGCAACCACCCGGACCGGGCCCCGGGCGCGGCCACCACCTGGGGCGTCTTCCCCGAGGTGTTGAACATGTCGGATGCCTCACTGCGGTTCGCCTTCGACATCTGGGAGGAGGTCCTGGACATCTTCCCGAGCAAGTACATCCACGTCGGCGGCGACGAGTGCCCGCGCGACGAGTGGCGCGAATCCGACGCGGCCAAGCAGCTCGCGGCCGAGCGCGGCCTGCCCGACGTCGATCATCTGCAGCGCTGGTTCACCGAGCAGCTGCGCGACTGGCTGGCCGAACGCGGCCGGCAGCTCGTCGGCTGGGACGAGATCAACGACGAGGGCATCCTCGACGGTGCGGTCACGATGGCCTGGCGTGACGAGAAGTACGGGGTCACCGCAGCCAAGGCTGGCGGCCAGGTGATCATGTCCCCGGTCAGCAAGACCTACTTCGACTACTACCCCGGTGCCGGCGACGACGAGCCGTACAGCATCGGGAATCTGATCACCACCGAGCACGCCTACAGCCTTGAGCCGACCGACGGCATCCCGGAAGAACTCCATGATCGGATCCTCGGCACCCAGTGCCAGGTCTGGACCGAATACATGCCGTCCACCCGTCGCGTGCAGTACATGCTCTATCCGCGGGCCTGCGCACACAGCGAGGTCGCCTGGTCAGACCCGGACGGACGCAGCTGGGAGGAGTTCTCGGCCCGTCTGCAGGGTCACCTGGCGCGGTTGGACGCGCTCGGCGTCAACTACCGCCCGGAGTCGGGTCCACTCCCGTGGCAGAAGGGCGGCACGGGAGCCTGGCGGCGGCCCGACCAACACCGCAACACCACGCCGCGCGGCTGATCGACCCGCCGACGCGAGGGCCGCACAGGAGGTCGATGATGACCGAGCACAGCAACGAACCGACCACCAGCAAACCGGCACCCGGACTGCCCGAACTTCCGCCCCGGGCAGCTGCGCCGTACCGGATCCACATGATCGGCAACGCCCATCTGGATCCGGTCTGGCTGTGGCCCTGGCAGGAGGGTTACGCGGAAGCACGGGCGACGTTCCGTTCGGCCGTCGACCGGATGGCGGAGTACGACGACTTCGTCTTCACCTGCGATCAGGTGGTTCTGCTGAGCTGGGTCAAGGAATCGGATCCGGTCCTGTTCGAGGAGATCCGACGGCGAGCGGACGAGGGCCGCTGGGTCAACGTCGGCGGCTGGTGGGTCGAGCCGGACTGCAACGCCCCGATGGGTGAATCCTTCGTCCGGCAGGGACTCTACGGCCAACGATTCCTGATCAAGGAGTTCGGCAGGCCGGCGACGGTGGGGATGAACGTCGATCCGTTCGGACACAACGCGATGATCCCGGCGATCCTGCGCGGCCAGGGCATGGACAGCTACACCTTCCTCCGTCCCGGTCCGCACGAGGCCGACCTGTTCGACACGCCCTTCTGGTGGCAGGCACCGGACGGCTCCCGGGTGCTAGCGTCCCGGATCCCGTTCGAGTACTGCTCACCGGGCGGCGACCTCGCCGGTCAAGCGGAGAAGGCGCTCGGCCAGCTGGACCGCGGATTCGCCCCGATGATGGTCTTCTACGGCGTTGGCAACCACGGCGGCGGGCCGACCAAGGCCAACATCGAGTCCATCGCCAAGTACCAGCGGATGGGCACCTTCGGAGAGTTGATCATGAGCTCGCCGCGGAGGTTCTTCGACGAGGTGGCCGACCGGAACCCGGATCTGCCGATCTGGTCCGGTGATCTGCAGCACCACGCGGCAGGCTGCTACTCGGCGCAGTCCGGGATCAAGGCCTGGCAGCGGAGCGCCCAGCACGCCGTGCTCGCGGCGGAGCGCTGGGCGATCATCGCCGATCTGATGCACCGCAGCCGGAACCCCGCAGCAGCCTATCCACGAGATGATCTTGAACGGGCCTGGAAGCAGGTGCTGTTCAACCAGTTCCACGACGTGCTTCCGGGCTCGGCGATCAAGTCCGCCTACGATGACGCCCGGGATCAGCTCGGCGAGGCGATCGCGATCAGCAAACGCAGCATCGTCCGGTCGCACAATCTGATCGCCGGATCGATCGACATTCCGATGATCACCGGCACCCAGCCGGTGGTCGTCTTCAACCCCCATCCCTGGCCGGTGACCACCCAGCTGGAGATCAACTACGGCGGGCAACCGCACGGCGCGCACGTCACCGATGCCGACGGGACCAAGATCACCACCCAACCGGTCCAGCCGATGTCGACCACCAGCGACCCCGGCCGGGGCGCCGCCGTGTTCATCGCCGAACTTCCGGCCCTCGGTTACCGGCTCTACCGGATCCAGCCCGGGTCGTACGCTCCGCCGACCGATCTGTCCGTCACCGATGCCGCTGACGGCACCGTGGTGCTGCAGAACCCGGCGCTGCGCGTCACCGTCGATCCGCGGACCGGCTGGCTGTCCTCCTTGATCGATCGTCGGGCCGGTGTCGATCTGGCCGGCCGCGGTCCGCATCTGCAGATCTGCTCCGACCCGACCGACACCTGGGGCCACCGAGTGGTGTCGTACGCCTGGCCCGGCGAGGACATGCCGGTCACCGGGATCAGGATCGTCGAGAACGGCCCGGTCCGGGCAGCAGTCCGGGTCGAGCGCGGCTGGGGTCGGTCGACGCTGGCCGAGACCTTCGTCCTGGGAGCAGACAGCGATGCGCTCGAGGTCCGCGTGGCCCTGGACTGGCGGGAACCTGCGCATCTGCTGAAGATGCGCTTCCCGGTGGCCGTCTCGGACCCGTCGGCGACCTTCGAGATCCCGTTCGCGACCTTGGAACGCCCCGTCGACGGCGCCGAGGAACCCGCCCAGTCGTGGGTAGACCTGACCGGATCGGTGCCGGGCGATCCCGGCCGGCGGGCCGGCCTGACCGTGATCAACAACGCCAAACACGGTTACGACGCCTCCCCTGCGGAGTGGCCCGTCCCGGCCACCGATCCGAGTATCGGGATCACAGCGGTCCGTAGCCCGGTGTACGCCTGGCACGACCCCAAGCAGTTGGAGCCGGACGGCAACTACAGCTACCAGGCCCAAGGACTGCAGGAGTTCAGCTACCTGCTGGTCCCGCACAGCGGCGACTGGCGTTCGGCCCGGCCGACCCGACGGGCGTCCGAACTCGGGTCGGCGCCGCGGGCGATGCTGGAAAGCTTCCACGACGGGACCCTGCCACCGGCCGGCAGCTTCGCCGAAGTGGTCACCACCGGTGGTGACGGAGAGGTCATCGCGACGGCGGTCAAGGGCGCCGAGGATCCGGGCCCGGACGGCGGGACCGATCTGGTCGTCCGGCTGTCCGAGACATCCGGGCGGACGGCGACCGCGACCATCCGGCTGCCGATCCTCGGCCGCGAGTTCGACTCGGAGCTGACGCCGTACCAGCTGAGGACGTTCCGGGTGCCTACCGATCCGGAACTGCCGGTCACCGAGATCGACCTCATCGAGCTCGAGATCCCCACCGACTCGAAGACGCCGGAGGCAGCGACCGGTAGCAAGGACGGGTCGGCCGATCCGGCGTGACGGACGCGTGATAGGCAAAGGCCATGACGAACGAGCACCTCGTCGAACGTATGCGGGCGTTCGGCACCACGATCTTCGCCGAGATGTCCGCACTGGCACTGGAAACCGGCTCCATCAATCTGGGCCAGGGTTTCCCGGACACCGACGGCCCGCGGGAGATTCTTGACGCGGCGATCCGTTCGATCAATTCCGGGCACAACCAGTACCCGCCCGGGCCCGGGGTCCGGCCGCTTCGTGAGGCGATCGCGGAACACCAGCGCAACTACTACGGACTGGACTGCAACCCCGACGGCGAGGTGCTGGTGACCGCCGGCGCCACCGAGGCGATCACCGCCGCCATTCTTGCGCTGTGCGAACCCGGCGACGAGGTGATCGCGTTCGAGCCGACCTACGACTCGTACGCGGCATCGATCGCGATGGCTCACGCCGTACTCAAGCCGGTACGCCTGGACGGCCCGGATTTCGCCGTTGACCATGAAAAGCTGCGAGCCCAGGTCACCGACCGGACCAAGGTGTTGTTGATCAATTCGCCGCACAACCCGACCGGTCGGGTGCTCACCGCGACCGAGCTGGGCTGGATCCGTGATCTTGCCGTGGAACGGGATCTGACCGTGATCACCGACGAGGTCTACGAGCACCTGGTCTACGACGGAGTGCATCGGCCGCTGGCCACCTTTCCCGGCATGCGGGAGCGGACCATCCAGATCTCTTCTGCGGGCAAAACCTTCGCCGTCACCGGCTGGAAGGTCGGTTGGGCCTGCTCGCCACCGGAGTTGATCACCGCCGTCACCACGACCAAGCAGTTCCTCACCTACGTCAACGCCGGACCGCTGCAGTACGCCGTGGCCGAAGGGTTGCGGCTGCCGGCCGACCGGATCACCGATCTCCGGGACCGGCTCCGCGCCGGTCGTGATCAGCTCACCGAAGGACTGACCGCAGCGGGCATCCCGCCGTTCGCCTGTCAGGGCACGTACTTCCTCACCGCCGACGTCTCACCGCTGGGCTACGACGACGGCGTGGACTTCTGCTTCGACCTGCCGAAGAAGGTCGGGGTGGTCGCCGTGCCCAGCCGGGTCTTCTACACCGATCCCGGCCCGGCCAGGAGCTACGTACGGTTCGCCTTCTGCAAGCAGCCGGAGGTGTTGGCCGAGGCTTCGGCCCGGCTCGCGAAACTGGGCTGACCCCGCCCGCCTCAGCGCAGGTCGTCGATCTCGTGGGTGAGCCCGGCGGCCGACGCCGTCCCCGGAACAGGTGCCGCGGCCCACTGCAACGCGTCGAAGGGACATTCCTCGACGCAGATCCCGCAGTACATGCACAGGGACCAGTCGATCGCGAAACGATCGAGCACGTTGACCGTTCGTTCCCGCGCACCGGCAGGAAGATCGCGGACGGGTTCGGTGTGCGAGTCGATCCGGATGCACCAACTCGGGCACTCCCGGGCACAAATCATGCACGAGGTGCAGTTCTCCTCGATCAGCTTGATGGTGCCGTGGCTCATCGACGTCTCCTGCGCACCCGGCCGCCGACCGCGGATCCGGCGATCTCGTCGGGCTGCGGTTGCGGTGCCGACGGGTCGCGGTCACCCCAGATCTCTGGCTCCGGAACGCCCGGCGGCACCATCCGCCGACGGCTCGGCGCCCCGCCAGGCTCCTTGGCACCCGGCCAGTCGATCCCGGCGCGGGCCGCCAGCACCGTGTCCTTGCGCAACGGCGCACCGACGTAGTCCTCGGGCAGCAGCAACCGCCGCTGGTCGCCACCGGTGAAGGTGATCGCGAACAGTTCCCCGGATTCCCGCTCGTGCCAGCCGGCGCCCGGGAAGATGTCGGCGATGCTGTCCAGGCGGGGATCGTCCCGCGGGATGGCGGTCCGCAGCAGCACGGCCCGCTCCGCGTCGAGGTCGACCAGTCGCAGCAGCACCTCGAAGTCGTCGGCCCGGCCGATCTGATCGACGGCACCCAGCCAGTCGAAGTAGTCGTAGCCCTCGTCCTTCGCCGCCGCCACGGTGGTACGCCACTGGTCGGCCACAACGGCCCGGTTCTGCTCAGACACGGCTGCGTCCACCCACCTGGTCCACCATCTCTGCCAGTGCCTCGGGCGGTGGCGGGCAGCCGGGCACATACCCGTCGACCTCGACCAACTGGTCGATCCCCTTGGTGACGATGTAACTGTCCCAATACGGGCCGCCGGCCGACGCGCACGCGCCGAAGGCCACCACCGCGGCGTCCGGGATAACCGCTTTGATCCGGGAGATGCAGGTCAGGACGGGATCGGTCAACGTGTCGGTGACTGTGCCCGAGATCACCACCACAACCTTGGCTCCGGCGGGCAGGTCCTCGACCCGCTGGGCGGGCACCGGCTTGCGCCCCCGCGAGGCCGCCTCGAATTCCAATGTGCAGCAGGCCAGCCCGATGTCGACGACGTAGGTCGACCCGTCGCCGTACCAGTCCCAGAACTGCATTCCCGCCACAGACGAACCCTACTGTCCCATCCACCGTCCCGGGTTGACCCTCAACCTTGATCGAGGTTTACCCTGGAGGTGGTGACCGTCCTCCGGACGACGGCGTCGGGCCTACCAGGTCGCCTCTACTATGGATCGGGTTGCCAACAACAACCACACGGCAGCCGCACAGCTATGAGGTAGGGAAGACCAAGTGACAACAGCCGCATCGGAGGTCAAGACTCTCGATCGGGTGGTGATCCGGTTCGCCGGTGACTCCGGCGACGGCATGCAGCTCACCGGTGACAGGTTCACCGCGGAGACCGCGATCTTCGGCAACGACATCTCCACGCTGCCGAACTTCCCCGCCGAGATCCGGGCACCTGCCGGCACGCTTCCCGGGGTGTCCAGCTTCCAGCTGCACTTCGCCAACTACGACATCATGACGCCCGGGGACCGGCCCGACGTGCTGGTGGCCATGAACCCGGCGGCGCTGAAGGCCAACGTCGGCGATCTTGTCCGCGGCGGTGTGATCATCGCCGACACGGCCGACTTCACCAAGCGCAACCTGGACAAGGTCGGCTACGACTCCAACCCCCTGGAGGACGGCTCGCTCGCCGATTACCAGGTGCACGCACTGGACCTGACCGGCATGACGGCGGACGCGGTCAAGGAGTTCGGACTGACCCGCAAGGACGCCGCCCGCAGCAAGAACATGTTCGCGCTCGGGCTGCTCTCCTGGCTGTACCACCGTCCGGTCGAGGGCACGATCGCCTTCCTGGAAAGCAAGTTCGGCACCAAGCCGCAGATCCGGGACTCCAACATCAAGGCGTTCCGCACCGGGTACGCGTTCGGTGAGACGACCGAGGTCTTCGCCTACAGCTACGAGGTCGCTCCGGCCCCGATGCCGAAGGGCACGTACCGGCAGATCTCGGGCAACCTGGCGCTGGCGTACGGGCTGATCACCGGTGCCCGCAAGGCCGGACTGCCACTGTTCCTCGGCGCCTACCCGATCACCCCGGCCTCCGATGTGCTGCACGAGTTGAGCAAGCACAAGCGCTTCGGCGTGACCACCTTCCAGGCCGAGGACGAGATCGCCGGCGTCGGTGCGGCCCTGGGTGCCAGCTTCGCCGGACATCTCGGCGTGACGACCAGCTCCGGGCCGGGCATCTCGTTGAAGATGGAGACGATCAGCCTCGGCGTGATGACCGAATTGCCGCTGGTGATCTGTGACATCCAGCGCGCCGGGCCGTCGACCGGGATGCCGACCAAGACCGAGCAGGCCGATCTGTTGCAGGTGATGTACGGCCGCAACGGCGAGGCACCGGTTCCCGTGGTGGCGGCCAAGTCCCCGTCGGACTGCTTCGACACGGCGGTCGAGGCCGTCCGGATCGCTGTCAAGTACCGAACACCGGTTTTCGTGCTCTCCGACGGATACCTGGCCAACGGGGCCGAGCCGTGGCAGGTTCCCGATCTGTCCGCGATCGATCCGGTCGATCCGGGATTCTCCATCGAACCGAACGGTGAGAACGGCGATTTCCTGCCCTACAAGCGGGATCCGGAGACCCTCGCCAGGCCGTGGGCCGTACCGGGCACCGCCGGCCTGGAACATCGCATCGGTGGCATCGAGAAGTCCGACGGCACCGGCAACGTGTCCTACGACCCGGCCAACCACGACGCGATGGTCCGGATCCGGCAGGCCAAGGTCGACGGCATCGTGCAGGACATCCCCGATCTCGAGGTCGACGATCCGACCGGCGACGCTCGGCTGCTGGTGCTCGGCTGGGGCTCGACCTTCGGCCCGATTACGGCCGCGGTGCGGCGCGTGCGGGCAACCGGACGGCCGATTGCCCAGGCCCACCTGCGGCACCTGAACCCCTTCCCCGCCAATCTCGGCGAGGTGCTCCGGAAGTACGACCGGGTGATCGTGCCGGAGATGAATCTCGGCCAGCTGGCGCTGCTGTTGCGCGGCAAGTACCTGGTCGACGTGCAGTCCTACTCGCGGGTCCGCGGTTTGCCGATCTCCTTGTCGGAGCTGGCCGAGGATCTGCAGACAGAAATCGATCAGCTTGCTGATCACAACCCCGCTGGAGCGAACGCGTGAGCGTCGAGATCACCACCACGAACGGACACAACGGGCACAAGAGCGGCCTCGCCGGAGTGCCGTTGGCCCTGGAGCCGCTGAACCGCAAGGATTTCACCAGCGACCAGGAGGTTCGCTGGTGCCCGGGCTGTGGTGACTATGCCGTGCTGTCGGCCTTCCAGGGGTTCATGCCGGAGGCCGGGATCAAGCGTGAAAACACGGTGATCATCTCCGGGATCGGTTGCTCCTCACGCTTCCCCTACTACGTCAACTCCTACGGCATGCACTCCATCCACGGCCGGGCGCCGGCGATCGCGACCGGCGTGGCGACCTCCCGTCCCGATCTTGGTGTCTGGGTGGTCACCGGTGACGGCGACGCCCTGTCGATCGGCGGCAATCACCTGATCCATGCTTTGCGCCGGAACGTGAACTTCACCATCCTGCTCTTCAACAACCGGATCTACGGGCTGACCAAGGGCCAGTACTCGCCGACCTCCGAGCTGGGCAAGATCACCAAGTCAACGCCGTACGGCTCGTTGGACAACCCGTTCAATCCGCTCTCCCTCGCGCTCGGCGCGGAGGCAACGTTCGTCGCCCGGACGATCGACTCCGATCGCAAACACCTCACGTCGGTGCTGAAGGCTGCGGCCGAGCACCGCGGTGCGTCGTTCATCGAGATCTACCAGAACTGCCCGATCTTCAACGACGACGCCTTCGCAGCGGTCAAGGACAAGGACACCAAGGCCGAAGCGATCATCCCGCTGACCCACGGTGAGCCGATCCTTTTCGGCGTCGACAACCGGCTCGGCGTCACCCGCGACCGGGATACCGGAGAGCTGACGATCGCCGAGGTGGCCGAGGTCGGCCCGGAGAACATCGTCGTCCACGACGAGCACCACAGGGATCCGGCCTACGCATTCGCCCTGTCGCGACTGACCACACCGAGCGTCCTGGAGCGGGCGCCGATCGGTATCTTCCGCAACGTCGACGCTCCGGCCTATGACGACCTTGCCCGGGAACAGGTGGATGCGGCCCGCGCCAAGTACGACTCCGACGACGACGCCCTCCAGCAGATGATCAACGGCCGCGACACGTGGACCGTTGACTGAGTCCAAGGTCGACAAACCGGGGCTGCTCTACGGCCTGGGCGCGTACGGTATCTGGGGTCTGGTCCCGCTCTTCTGGAGGCTGGTCGACAAGGCATCGGCGGGGGAGATCCTCGGTATGCGGATGGTCTGGTCGCTGGTCTTCGCCGCCATCCTGTCGCTGATCATCCTGCCTCGCGACTGGTTCCGCAGGATGGCGACCCGGCGGACGCTGTTGTTGCTGGCGGCGGCCTCGGCCGTGGTGTCGATCAACTGGGGCACCTTCATCTGGGCCACCAACCACGGCCACGTCACCGAGACCGCACTCGGCTACTACATCAACCCGATCGTCTCGATCCTGTTCGGCGTGCTGCTGCTGCGCGAACGCCTCGCCCGATGGCAGTGGATGGCGATCGGCCTGGCGGTCGCGGCCGTCGTGGTGATGACGATCGAGTACGGCAAGTTGCCCTGGATCGCTCTGGTGCTGGCGTTCTCGTTCGGCTCGTACGGTCTGATCAAGAACCGGGTCCGGGCCGGTGCCGTGCAGACGCTGGTGATCGAATCCGGCTTCATGTTCCTGCCGGCTGTCGGCTACCTGATCATCCTGCAGGTGCGGGGAACCCTGACCTTCGGGCATCTCGGCCTGGTGCACAGCCTGCTGCTGGCGGCCGGTGGGCTCGTCACGCTCATACCGCTGCTGCTGTTCAGTGCCGCGGCGACCAGGATTCCGTTGAGCGTTGTCGGCATGCTGCAATACATCGCCCCGACCGTGATGTTCCTGCTCGGCGTGCTCCATTTCGGTGAACAGATGCCTGCCGGACGCTGGATCGGTTTCATGATGGTGTGGGTCGCGTTGATCATTCTCACCGTTGGCATGGTCAGGTCCCTGCGGCGGGTCAGGCCTGTTCCAGCCATCGGTGATGTGGAGGAAGCGCCCGGGGTTCCCGGCGCGTCCTGAGCTGTCGCACGGCGGTCAGCGTCTGCGGCGAGCATGCATCTCCTGTTCGAGGCGATACGTCGCTCCCCCGTCGTCGGAGATCTCACCGCGCCAGACGAAGGAATCGGTCGTTATGTCGTTGAACGTCCAGCGGATCGGCCGTCCATCCTCTCCGCTGCCTTCCTGCATGATCATGTCGCCCTGGCGACGTCCGACGAGGGTGCAGTAGGAGCCGAGCCGCGGGCCGTACCAGCCGACCCGCCAGGCGTCGAGACTGCGGTCGTAGCAGCGGATCGTGGTGCCGAACCCGTCCTCGGCCGGTCCACCCCAGAGGTCCTGGATCGCGCGGCCGCCGAGGATCCAGCCGAAGTGCACTTCGCGTCGGGTCTCCACCCAGACGCCGCGGTCCTCCTCGAAGTGGCGGTTGTCGACATCCCAGGAGCCGACGAACTGCCCGTACAGTTCGGCATTGGGTCCGAGGTCGGGGTGGGGCCCCGATGCCGTCAAGTGGGTCAGCAGTGGATTGGTCATGGTGCCAGCGTCACCGGTCCCAGGCCTGCGTGTCTTGAACGATCTTGCGCTGTCGGTGCCCGCCGCTAGCGTGACGGCGTGCTTTCCGGATGCACCGTGGTGGAGACGCCCACCCTGCGGGTCGATGATGTGCGCTGCAGCGCGTCGTCGCCCGGCTGGTCGGCGCCGGAGCCGGTGACCTGGCGGGCTGTCGTGCTGGTCAGGTCGGGCGTGTTCCGGCGCAGGGTCGGCAGCCGCGAAGTCGTCCTCGATCCGTCGTCCGGTTACCTGCCCCGCCCCGGCACCGAACAGTCCTTCGCCCACCCGGCAGGCGGTGACCGGTGTACATCGATCAAGATTGCCCCCGAGGAACTGACCGCCCTGACCGGTGGCGGGACGGTGCCGCCGGGGGACTTCATCTCCACCGTCGAGACGCAGGTTGCCCACCGCGCGCTGGCCGGCCGCGCCCGCGCCGGCGCAGATCCGGACGAACTGGCCGAACGCGGACATGTCCTGGTCGGGACTCTGGTGACCGGCCGACTACCCGTCACGGAGCCGTTCGGCTCAGCGACCGCGCGGCGCGCGGTGGATCAGGTACGCGAACTGGTCGCCGTCGATCCGTCCATGTCATTGACCGAACTGGCCGGGGCGACAGGACTTTCGGCGTTCCATCTGAGCCGGGTCTTCCGGCGAGCCACCGGGCGCACGATCAGTGCCTATCGGATCGGCCTGAAGATCACAACCGCTCTTGATCAACTCGCCGACGGCGAGACCGACCTTGCCCAGCTGGCCGCACGCGTCGGATTCGCAGATCAGGCTCATCTGACGCGACTGTTGCGGCGCGAGTCGGGCTGGACGCCGGGATTGCTGCGCCGAATGATCGCAATCGGCACTTGATCTTCGGGTCGGTGGCCCCATGACGATCAATCCATGTCCGCTGTCAACGTTCGACCCAGGCAGATCCGAGTGCCCGGAAACCGCCAACACCTGAGGCGGACGGACAACACTTCGAGAGTCGGAAGTGTCAGTGGCGATCCCTAGAATTTCCTTATGAGCTTGGATCTCACGCAACTGGATACCTCGGCACTTGCCGCGGTCGCAGCCGGTTGCGTGCGCACCAGGGACGCCGCCGACTGCCAACTCCTCGAGGTCGCCGCCTGCTGGGCGGACCAGCACCCGGGCGACGGACTCCCGTTCGAGATCAAACTCGACAACGGCGCCGACGAACGCCAACTGATCATCGGCGGCGACGGAACCCCCAGCATCGCCGAAGGCGCCGCAGCCGACCTCGGCCTCGAAACCCGACTCAGCCCCGGCCAGGCCAAAGCCCTCATCGAAGACGCCCTGGACCTGCGCCACCGCTACCCGCACATCTGGGCACGCATCCACTCCTGGGCCATCCCCGCCTGGCAAGCCCGGCTGATCGCCCAAAAGACGCGCGGCCTTACCAAGGCTCAGGCCGACCAGATCGACCTCCGACTGGCCGGCCACCTGGGCAACCTGTCCAAGCAACGCCTGGAGAACCTCCTCGACGCCGAAATCATCCGGGTCGACCAGGAAAACCGCGAAAACTCCGCCGACGAGGCTGCCCGGCATCGAGCGGTCCGGTTCGGCCGGCCCGACACCAACAACCTCGTCGACGTCCGGGCCAGGGTCACCGCCGCCGACGCATTCCACATGGACGCCGCGATCGACCGGCTCGCCGACATCCTCATCACCCGCCGGGACCACCTGCCCGACGGCGTCAACCCCCAGGGCGCAGACACCAAAGACAGCTGGCGATCCGTCGCCGCCGCCCTGTCCATCAACAACCCGGCCCTCGCCCTGCGGCTGCTCACCGAAAACCAGGAACCCGACCTCTTCGCCGACTGGAACGCCGAACAAGCCGAGCAGCTGGTCACCCAGATGGTCACAAAGATCGACCCCATCAAGCTGGCCCCTACCGAGACGCTGCACGTCCATATCAGCGGCGAAGCATTCACCGCTCCCGACCATTCGATCGCCAGGGTCGAGAAGGTCGGTCCCGCACTCCTGTCCACGATCCGGCACTGGCTCGGTACGGGCTGCAAGGTTCGGCTGCAACCGGTGCTCGACGTCGCGGACGTCAAGGCTGTTGATCGGTACGAGACCCCCGACCGGATGAGGGACGCCCTACTGGCCCGGACGCCTGCCAGCGTGTTCCCCTGGTCCAGCAGCCTGAACCGCGGCAACGACCTGGACCACACCATCCCGTTCGTGCCCATCCCTGCCGGCCCACCCCGACAGACCGGGCTGCACAACCTCGGCCCACTCGCCCGGAACGAACACCGACCCCGAACCATCGGCCGAATCAAGGTCCGACAACCCTGGCCAGGCAACAATGTCTGGCGAACACGCTACGGACGAGTACTCATCGTCAACGACAGCGGCACCCACGACCTGGGCAACCAAGACTTCGCCCAACAAGTCTGGAAGCTCGCCGACACCATGGCCCGCGTCCCAGCGACCCGCGCCGCCTGACCAACCCCGGGCGTGAGACAGTCCGTCCATGACCCTGCCGATCTTCGATACCGCAACGACCGTGATCGTCGAGGAGCGCTGACACGGGCTGCTGTGGAGTGCCTTCCCGGCTCGGGTGATCACCAGCACTCCGGACGAACTGGTCAGCTACACGCCGGAAGGGACGATCGGCACGTACGCGACCAACCGGGACCTTCCGCAAGCCGAAGGCCTCACTCGTGAGGAACGGAAGCTGATCAGCTGTGCTCCTCCGGGTTGTTCCAGAAGTAGCACTCCGGGTCGTAGACGGCAGGTGTCGGATGGATCCACGGGTTGACGAAGCCGCCGAGCGCGAGGTTCTCCCGCCGCGGCACGTTCATCAGATCCTTCTTGATCACCATCACCTGCGGGAAGTTGGCGACACAACCCATGAAGAACGGGCCGTCGGAGGTGTGGACCTTGAAGATGTCCCACACCAGCTCATGCCGCTTCATCTCGTCCGGTTCGACGATGGCCTGCCGGAACAGATCCCAGAGCTTCTGGACCGGCCCGTCCTTGTCCGGCTCCATCCGAGGTGGGTGCCGCTTCCACGGGTCGACGTCGGTCTCCTTCTCGTTCGTCCCGGTGCCCTGAAGTGACCACCACTGACCTTCCAACGGCGCCCAGTGTGAATACTGCGTCGGTACGATCCAGCCGGGATAGATCAACGGGTGCCCGTCGCCGACCTCCCAGTTGGTG